>Ga0315288_10006739_pt1 | contig 14567 bp, 10 predicted proteins | sample YL17G11_20_MG_FD_203454 | JGI IMG/M metagenome (GOLD analysis project Ga0315288, IMG submission 203454) | Sediment microbial communities from Yellowstone Lake, YNP, Wyoming, USA - YL17G11_20 | ecosystem: Environmental > Aquatic > Freshwater > Lake > Sediment | place: USA: Wyoming | collected... | reverse complement strand
TGAACAAATAATGTCTGTCAACATCGTTTGCACTACCTATTGTGGCCTCTCACTGTTGATTTTTTGGCTGTGCGATTAGTTGCGCAACGCTAATTCATTCAAAGATTATATATTCGCTTGATTTGGGGCTAGTTCCTCATACTATAATGACTCATGCTACACGATGCAGAATGTTAACAAATCCGAAATTCGAATATCGAAAGCCGAAACTTCCCCAATCCCTCAATTGTATCAAGTATCCAGTATCTAGCATCCCCCATCTCACATCCCATATCCCCCACTCTCACCTTCTATCCTTCTGAGAGCACCTTACCTAAGGCTTTTATAAACCTCTCATTTTCTAAAGGCAATCCCACGCTCACCCTCAGATAGTGCTGCAATCCGTATTCCGCCAAGGTTCGAACAATTACCCCCTCACCCAGCAGCGCCTCATACACCTGAGGAGACCTCTCACCCATCTTCACTAAAAAAAAATTGGCTTGGGTGGGAAGATAGGTGACCCCTAACCTATCCAGCTCGGCATACAGGTAGTGTAACCCCTCCCGATTGTTGGTGAGAGACCTCTGCCGGTGCGCATCATCATCCAGTGCAGCCAGTGCCGCTGCCTGCGCCAGAGAATTGGTATTAAATGGTCCCCTGATCTTATTGAGATACCCTATAAGCTCTGGTTGACCAACACCATAGCCTATTCTTAAGCCCGCCAATCCATAGATCTTGGAAAAGGTACGCAGCATGAAGATTCTCTTCCCCTTCCCCAGATACTCCACAGAGTTGGGAAAAGAGTTATCGGTTACATATTCGCCATAGGCCTCATCCATAATCACTATGACCTCAGAAGGAATCTGTTTCAAAAATTCCTCAAGCTCCCCTCGCGTCACCATAGTCCCGGTGGGATTAAGTGGATTATTAATAAAAATCAATTTAGTCTTCCGGGTAATATGATCAGCCATTGAAGGAAGATCATAGGAGAAACCTTTTAAAGGCACCTTAACCTCTTTACCTCCCGCAGTGGCAACTGCAATCTGATAGAACGAGAAGGCAGGATCACTCATTATCGCCTCATCTCCGGGAAAGAGAAAGGCCTGGGTAATGAGCTGGATAATCTCATCTGAACCGTTCCCTAATACGATCGAATCCGTTCCCACTCCAAGCTTCTGGGATAACTTCTCCTTCAAATAAAAACCATGAGCATCAGGATAGCGGTGCAGGTTGTTGAGCACCGCTTTGATACTCTCGAGGGCTTTGAGCGAGGGACCCAAAGGGTTTTCATTAGAGGCAAGCTTTACTGCACCCTTAATGCCATACTCTCGTTCTAGCTCCTCAATAGGTTTGCCAGGTCGATAGGAACTCAATCTTTTAATGCTTTCTTTCACCAACCGTTTCATTATTCTCTCACAGGGAAATGGTAATGAATACCTCTATTATTGTGTGGGAAGGATGGAGCAGAGAGACTCACCTTTATGTTTTTGACTCACTCTTGGGATACGAGCCCAGAATTTTTAAGAACTGTGCGACCTCCTTGACCTCATTCAGCGCATGTTCAACATTGGCATCAGTAGTGTGGCCCTCCAGATCAATAAAGAAGATGTATTCCCATGGTCGCTGTTTGAAAGGCCGTGACTCAATTTTGGTGAGATTAATCCGATGCTCAGAAAAAGGTTTCAATGTTCTGTGGAGTGCACCCACCCCATCTTTAATCGACAGCATAATGGAGGTCTTATCCTCTCCGGTACTCCCGGTTAATTTCTTACCAATCACCCAAAAGCGGGTAAAATTTTGGGGGTTGTCTTCAATATTGCTAAAAATGCGCTTAAGACCATAAAATTTAGCCGCAAATTCACCCGCGATGGCTGCAATCCTATGATCCTTTGCTGCCGCCTGCGCCGCTTGTGCGGTACTGAACATTTCTGCCACAGGGATCGTGGGAACATTTCGTTCCAACCAATTACTACACTGGGCAATTGCCTGCGAATGTGAATAAATCTTTTTAATATCATCCACCCTTCCCTTCTTTGACAGCAGGTGGTGAGAAACCTCTAGCAACACCTCAGCGCAGATCTTCAAAGGAGAATCGATAAACATATCCAGCGTGGGGTTTACTACACCCTCGGTAGTGTTCTCAATAGGAACTACCCCATAATCACACTCATCACGCTCTACCAAATGAAAGATATCCTTTAAACTTCTGGTCTGAACAAACATTGCCGAGTGACCAAATTGCTGGATAGAAGCAATGTGGCAAAAGGTTGCCTCAGGCCCCAGGTAGGCCACATGAATTTCATGCTCCAGAGAGAGGGAGGCAGAGATAATCTCCCTAAACACTGGCCTTATGGAACCGCTAGGAAAAGGACCCTGGTTAAGCTTCACCAGCCTTTGGTAGATTCTGTGCTCTCTATCAAGCACATGAAAATCACTTTGACTCTTCTTCTTCAATGTTCCCACTTCCACTACTACCTCGGCCCGTTTATTGAGCAGTTTTAAAATCTCTACATCAATGCGGTCAATCTCTTTCCTTAAAAGTTCTAGATCGTCTTTCTTCTTCACGCGTAACACCTCGCTATTTCTTATAAATTGAGTAGAATATCAATATATGAAACTCCGAAAAAAATCAATGCATTTTTCCACCCTTTCTCAAGTGAGGTTACACACCACATAACCTTCCAAGGCTACTATAAGAGCTATTGACAAAGCAGATTGAAAGCAGTATGTAAGATGATGTCTTTCTTCCCTCGAAAGGCTGTACATGAAATACGCACTCCTCTCTGATATACACGGAAATGTAGAAGCGTTTCAGGCAGTACTAGGAAATCTTGAAAGGGAAAAAGTCGATCAGGTGTTTTTCCTGGGCGACATCGTAGGATACGGTGCCGATCCTGAGGAGTGTATAAAACTTTTAGAGGGGCTCACCACCTGGGTGGTTGCGGGGAACCACGACTGGGCGTCAGTGGGATTGACAGACTATTCCAATTTCAACCCGGTAGCTAAAACTGCTATTGAATGGACAAAAAGGAAGCTCTCAGTACCTTACCAGCACTACCTCACACACCTTCCGCTCCTTCTCACCTGCCATAACGTTACTTTAGTTCATGCATCTCCCTACCACCCTGAGGAGTGGAACTATGTCTTCTCCCTCTCCGAGGCTTCCTTTAACTTTTGCTGCTATGAACAGCAAATCTGTTTCATCGGTCACTCTCACAGACCCATCGCCTTTGAACAGGATAAAGAGGGCAGGATTGCTCTTCTCTCTTACACCAGTTTTACGCTGAAAGATTCCCACAGGTATATTATCAATGTGGGTAGTGTGGGACAACCTCGGGATGGAGACACTCGTGCCGCCTATGGAATCTACGACCTTGATCAATCTCGCTTTACCTTGAAGAGAATTCCTTACGATATTACAGGTGCCCAGAAAAAGATAATTGAAGCAGGACTTCCCCACTTCTTAGCATTGAGGCTTGCTGAGGGGACGTAAAGAGTACCTTTCATACTCCATTGTATCTCTGAGTCTTTTATCCAGGCGTGCTCAGTGAGGGATTGAGTCTTTTTATGAACTCACGATAAATGATTCAGGAAATAAGATGCAGGATGCACGAAAGAAATAAATCCTAAATTCTAAATCCGAAATCCTAAACATAAACGACCAAAATTCAAAATGAGCAAAAGAAACTCTCATTCCCAACTCCCAAGTCTCAACCAGTAACTCGTAACCCGCAACTGCCAACATGAAATCCCTATACCATAGAACAAACTATAGGTAAAGATGAAGGTGGTTTTAGGAAATGGTTGACTTTTATCCATCAGGTCTGATTTAATAGAAAAAAAACATAAACATTGTATTGCACTAGTAATGCTAAAAGCCTACTTAAAGAAAATCTACGAGATTGCAAATCGAGGAGATGCCAGGGAAGAGAGCTACTACTCTACTCTTGAAAAACTTTTAAACGAATATACAGAATCCATTGGGAAAAGAAATATCCACATAACAACGCTGCCCAAAAAGACTGAGGCAGGTAATCCAGATTTCAGAATCTGGGATGGTAAACAACATATCATTGGATACATTGAAGCCAAAGCACCAAGCGTAGAAAATTTAGATTCAGTCGAAGATTCTGAACAGTTAAAACGTTACCGTCACACCTTTCCCAACCTCCTACTGACCAACTTTTTTGAATTCCGTCTTTTTCGGAATGGTTCTTTAACAGATAAGGTTCTCATTGGAAGACCTTTTATTGTACACAAGCTTAAAACCATTCCACCGGTCGAAAAAGAGTCTGACTTTCTTAACCTGCTTGATAAATTCTTCTCTTTCTCCTTTCCTGAGGTTCGTGATGCTAAGACTTTGGCAACAGAACTAGCCAAAAGAACACGTTTTTTAAGAGATGAAATAATCGCAGAGGAACTGAAAGAAGAAGACAAGAAATCCAAAAAAGGTTTTATCTTGGGATTTTATGAAGCCTTCAAAAAATATCTTATTAGCGGTCTTTCACAAGAAGGCTTCGCTGATCTTTACTCACAAACCATCACCTACGGTCTCTTTGCTGCCCGTACCCGTTCAGTCCATAGCTTCAATAGAAAACTCGCCTACGATAATATCCCTCCTACTATTGGGATACTAAGAGATGTTTTCAAGTTCATTTCTCTTGGTGAACTACCTTCACCTATGGAATGGATTATAGATGATATTTCAGAAGTACTAGCTGTTACCGATGTAAACAACATCCTTCACCAATATTTTCATGAAGGTAAAGGGAAAGATCCCATTATCCACTTTTATGAAACTTTTTTGGCTGAGTATGATCCAGGCACAAGGGAAAAGAGAGGTGTCTATTACACTCCTGAACCGGTAGTGTCATACATCGCACGTTCAATACATATAATTTTACATGATGGCTTTAATAAGAAATTAGGGTTTGCAAGTGACACCGTTACCGTTTTAGACCCTGCAGCAGGCACTCTCACTTTTCTCGCAGAAGCAGCGAAATTGGCAGTTGAAGAATTTACTTCCACTTATGGAGAAGGCGGGAAAAAAGATTTGATAAAAGAACATATCCTCAAAAATTTCTATGCCTTTGAGTTGATGATGGCACCTTATGCGGTAGGGCACCTAAAAATGTCTTTTCTCCTCGAAGAACTTGGATATGAGCTTTATAAAGACGACAGATTTAAACTCTATCTCACTAATTCCTTAGAAATGGAAGAACTTGCCCAAACTGAGTTTCCAGGTATGGCTTCACTTTCTGAAGAGTCACATCTAGCTGGACGAGTAAAGAAAGAACAACCTATCCTGGTAATACTGGGTAACCCACCCTACTCAGGCCATTCAGCAAATGTGAGTGAAAAACATATTATAATAAAGACAAAGAATGGAAAGGAAAAAAGAAAAAAGATAAAAACCTGGATAGGAAAACTTATTGAAGATTATAAGTTTGTTGATGGCAAGCCTCTTGGAGAAAAAAATCCAAAGTGGCTTCAAGACGATTACGTGAAGTTCATCCGTTTTGCCCAATGGAAGATTGACCAAGCAGGTGAAGGAATACTGGGCTTTATTACTAATCACAGTTATCTTGACAATCCAACTTTCAGGGGCATGCGTCAATCACTCATGAACAGTTTCCATGAAATTTATATCGTTGATTTACATGGAAATAGCCTGAAAAAAGAGAAATGCCCAGATGGATCAAAAGATGAAAACGTGTTTGACATTCAGCAGGGAGTAGCCATTGCCCTCTTTATAAAAAAGCATAGTGAGAAGAAAAAAGGCACTGTATACCACTCAGAGCTTTGGGGGTTGAGAGAAAATAAATATAACTGGCTTTTAAGGAAAGATATAAAGTCAACTAAATGGAACATGCTGTCCCCGAAATCTGAGCTTTATCTTTTTATTCCAAGAGACGAGAAATTATTTGTAAGATATCGAAAATATCCTCAGATTAATAGTCTCTTTCCGGTCAACAGTGTAGGATTAGTAACCGCTAGAGATAATCTAACAATAAAATGGAGTAAAGACGAAGTTTGGCAGACTATTTTAAACTTTTCCAGGCTTGATAAAGAATTAGCAAGATTAACCTATAATCTTGGAAAAGACGCGAGAGATTGGAAAGTTGAGCTGGCTCAAAAAGATTTGGTAGACAGTGGCTTAAAGAAAGAGAATATAGTACCGATCTTATACAGACCCTTCGATATAAGATATACCTATTACACAGGGAAATCGAGAGGTTTCCATTGCAGGCCTCGTTCAGAAGTCATGCGGCATATGATAGAAAAGAATTTGGGAATAATTTTTCATAAAAGGGAAGAACTGCTTATTCCTTATTCCCATTGCTTAGCGACTTCTAGGATAGTAGAGCACGGATGCTTATCTTCAAAAACAACATGTTACTTAGCTCCCCTTTATGTCTATCAGGTAAAAAACAACCCAAAAAAACGATTGTCAGGCAATATTATGATGCTTTTTGAACCATCAGAAGACTATGGGACAAAAAAACCAAACATCTCGCCAACTCTTATAGAACGGCTTAAAAAAGAGTTTAAGGAAACACCTTTATCTGAACAAATCTTCTTTTATATCTACGCGGTTCTCTACTCAAATACCTACCGTACAAAATATGCTGAATTTCTAAAGACAGATTTTCCTAGAATTCCTTTCACCAAAGATTATAAACTATTCAGCAAAATGGCTGAATATGGGAAGATGTTAGTTGAGTTACATTTACTTGAATCAGCAGAACTTGACCATCCTTTAGCTAAATTTCAAGGCAAGGGGGATAACAAAGCTGAAAAGTTGCAATTCGATGAAAAAGAAAAGCGAGTCTACTTCAATCAAACTCAGTATTTTGAGGGTGTAACAAAAGATATCTGGCAATATTATATTGGTGGTTATCAGGTCTGCGAAAAGTGGCTTAAAGAGAGAAAAGATAAAAGGCTATCTCTTGATGATGTAAAGCACTACTGTAAGATTGTTACGTCTCTCCAAAGGACAATTGAAATACAGAAGTCAATAGATGATGTCTATCCACGCGTAGAAAAAGAAACCATTGAATTTTAAATCAGACGCTAATGCCACTTTACGAATTTGAAGGAAAGAAACCTAAGATTGCTAAAGATAGCTATATCCATCCCCAGGCAACCATCATTGGATCAGTAACTATCGGCAGTAAGTGTTTTATTGGTCCCGGGGCGGTGTTAAGGGCTGATTTCGGTGAGATTGAGGTAGGTGATGGAACATGCATTCAGGATAACTGCGTAGTCCACGCAGATAAAAAGGTGGTGATTGGTCACAATATCATTATCGGACATGGCGCTATTATCCATGATGTAGTGTTAAAATCAGGGGTGGTAGTAGTTATGGGAGCGGTGGTGATGAATGGAGCAGTTGCCGAAGAAGACGTAATTATAGGCGCAGGCACGGTGGTGAAAGAAGACTTTAAAATCGCTAAGGGAAAGATTGTGGTGGGCAATTCGGCAAGGATTGTGAAAGACTTAGATGAAGAAGGGAAACAGCGGATTCTACAAGGGCAACAATACTACCAGTCACTTCCGGAAAGATACAGAAAAGGACTCAGGATAGTTGGATAAAAACTACTACTTTCCCTCAACCCTGCTCCCTGAACCCTCACTTTTTAAAGCTGACTGATGACTATAGAATTTTCCCCTTATACACTGCCCCAAGTCTCTTTAAAAATTCAATAATAAAATAACGATGACAGTCTTTCCCTCGTGCTCCACATCTGAAATGCGCAGGCTACCGCATGGTGATCGATCTTGGTATCTCACGAAATCAACCCTTCTTAAAAGTAGCAATTGAATACTACGAGGAACTTAGCAAAAAAATGGTTTGTTTCAAGTAATCAATAGAAATCTTTGAATAAAAATTAATGATTGGCAGATAACGCATTGCGGGAAAGCATTGGTATGTTTTCAAGAGGGTGTAGACATAATCGATTAAAAACTAAGATCAATTACTTCTAAAGATCATCCTCTTTCTTTTATAAATTGAACAAGGCCTTTAATCTGCTTTGCCTCTGGTTGCTGGGGGTCAAACTCCAAACTCTTCTCAAGGTAATAGACACCCCTCTTACTATCGCCTTTCTTCTGGTAGTAGAGTACACCCAAATTCTTGCAGACATCGGCATAATCGGTTTTGAGTTCCAATGCGCGGAGATATGCCTTTTCTGCTTCATCAGCCATTCCTTTAAAATAATATGAAATACCTAAATTATTATAGGCTTCTGCATAACGTGGTCTAAGAGTAATTAAATCTTTATAGACTTGAATAGCCCTCTCATACTGTTTCAGGTAGTGGTAGCTAATGCCTAAATTGAGGAGGGCGCTGGGATAGCGGGGATGAATGCGAAGCGCACTGATAAATTCAGTAACTGCCTTATCATGTTGTCCAATCTTATTATAGGTAGTACCTAAGCAGTAATGTGCCTCCTTGTAGCCAGGGTAAATCTCTATCGCTTTGCCTGCCTCCTCTAATGCCTTCTTGTAATCGCCCTTATGGAAATACACGGTCGCCATCTCATTGTGGCCACGAGCACTTTGAGAAGCATTTTTGACTACACTTTCAAAAAGATGAGCTCCATCATACCAATCCCTATTCCGTACTATGGTGCGCATAGTGTAACAGGAAGTGAGAATAACTGTAAGAGCAACTAGAACAGATACCTTAGAGAAATGCTTCTGTTGAGATACCGCTGCCAGCGACCTGTGACCAAGCGCAACCACAAAAACACAGAACCCCAAAGAGGGAAGATAGAGGAGCCTTTCTGCCATGATGGTCCCTATCACCACTAAAAGATTAGATACCGGAAAAAGGGTAATGAAAAAGAAGAAGATGGAAAAAGAGAGGTGTACTTCCCGTTTTATCCACCAGAAGGCACATCCTACTATCGCTGCAAGAAGAAAAAGCGAGAAGATAACTTCAAGTGAGAAGATAGTGGTTACCACAGGAATCTGGTTGAAAGAATAGTCTGCTGAGAGCTTCAGTGGAAATAGCAGCAAGCTAAGGTAGTTGCCAATAACCTTGAACGCAGTGAGAATCCTCTCCCAGTAAGAAGCTACGACCATGGGGTTATCCAGTAGAGTGATAGAACCCAGACTTATGGGCTTCTTAAGCACTATCAAACGGAGAACGGCATACGCTAAGGTAACCAAGAAAAACCCACTATAACTCCTTTTTATCTCATGCAACAATTTACCTGCCATTGCTCGTACATTGCCCTGATAGCGATAGAGCCAATCCCTTATCACCACCACTCCCAGCAGGGTAACCGCAGTCTCCTTTGAGAGGAGCGCAAGGAAGTAGCTGCCAAGCGAAAGGGCGTAAAAGAGGTGGGGATGAAAAGACTTACTAACACGGGCTCTGAGGTAACAGAGGAGCGACAGAACAAAAAAGCAGAAACAGAGTAGCTCCGCTCTCCCCACAATGCTGGTGACCGCTTCGGTGTGGATAGGGTGGGTGGCAAACATGAGGGAAACGATTAACGATGAAACCACCACCCATGAATCAAAGAGAAACAGGCAGAAGAAAAATACTAACATACTGTTAATTAAATGGAGAGAGAGGTTGACCACATGGTACCCACGCGGGTTAAGACCATTCACTAGGTAGTTTAAGGAGTAGGAGAAGATAACCAGAGGCCGATAGAGCGACTGTTCGTTTTTCTCTATTCCCTCCCAACGATACCCCGCCCAATAGCTGCTAGTAAAAATTAAGGGAATCTTATGGATATCCTTCACCAGCTCATTCTCAACAATCACCGCCTTATCATCAAATACAAAATCATTATTTAAGGAATTAGCGTACGAGATGAGTGTGACAAGGGAGATAATGAGTAAGGAGATGGGTAGGTTCAGTGAGGGATTGAGTCTTTTCATGAACTCACGATGCAGGATGCAACTTAAAGGCTGGCACGCTTGCAAGCTGGCAAGCCTTCAAGCCACAATGATTTTTAAGACTTTAGCATTATTGCGTGCTTGGGATTTTGAACTCCTGATTTCTTGTCTTAATATTTTACCTCTTTCAAAAATAATCCCTGTGGGGGAGCTGGCATACCTGCTTTTTTTCTGTCCTTTGATTTAACAATATCCATAAATGCTTCAATGGTCATATCCCCTTTTCCCACCTCAACTAAAGTCCCCATTATATTACGGACCATGTGTCTCAAGAAGGCAGTGGCTTCAATCGTCGTTATGATCCATCCCCTGGTACGTCCTCTCATGGTAAATTGTACAATCTCTCGTGCGGTAAAGTAACAGGTGCTTCCGCTTCCTCGAAACGAGGCAAAATCATGCAATCCAACCAGACACTCAGCAGCCTTTCTCATCTTATTTATATCCAGCGGATGGGGTATATGCCAGGCAAATCTCCTGTAGAAAGTAGAAAGACCATCGCCATTCCAGATGAGGTACTTGTATACTCTGCTCTTTGCGCTGTAACGGGCGTGAAAGTCCGCATCGACTTCTGTGAGCTCTTTTATCACGATATCAGGTGGCAAAAGACTATTAAGCCCCTTTTTTAAGGGGTCGAGATCTATGGTTGAGTCAGTGAAAAAATGAGCGACTTGGTTCAAGGCATGGACACCGGTATCTGTCCTCCCTGAACCAATGATCCTCGTAGGCTGATTGAGAATAATGCCCAGTTTCTCCTCAATAACATCCTGAATAGTTGGCTCATTTGTTTGAAATTGCCACCCCTTGTAGTTGGTACCGTCGTACTCAATAATGAGCTTAATGTTTCTCATGACATAAAAATCGTGAATGGTAAATCGCCAATGGTGAATGGTACATTTCTATCCCCAACAGTTCAAGAACATTCATTAGTGATTCATGCCATGTGTTAATTCCTCTATGTTGGAACTTGAAGCACACATAAATAATAAAATACCATAGCCCCAGAAGAACAGCTACCTTAACACTATTCACCACACTTATTTATACATCACTACTGCGATTAATTACTTTTTAACATTCGTATACCATAGATTATAGTGTGGGTAAAGCGTAAGGTAATCTAGAGAAAAGAGATTAGTAAATGCCTAGCTTTTTGTTTGAAGATTTAACTAGAAACTATAATTGAATATTATCAAATCAGGTATTGATAGCTATCCGTTCAAGGATTAACCCACATTTTTGCAAGTATAATTAAAAGTTGAGTTTGTGAGGGTTACATCATGTAATCTTCAATCGGAAGTGCTATGAGCGGATTTCATTTATGGTAGTTATGTTGATTATTAAGCTCAATTGTTGACATACAATACATAGAACAAAAGGCAGAGCCTAAACCCTGCCTTTTAAAATGTTTATCAAATCTGAAATCTACTCTGCTTCTTCCTCAATCAACATCAGCACACCATCAATCATTTCCTTCACCTGTGCTTTAAAATCCTCATCTTCTTCCATTGCCTTCACTACTGTAGGACTCCATTGGTAGTACAGTTTGATTATCTCCTGACCTTCGGGAGTTGTTCTTAACACCTTATCCCTGAACTTCCTCAGTAACGCCACCTGCTCGGAATTTTCTCCATAAATCTGTACGCCAGAACACTCATAACCACATTTATAGATATCAGCATTGCCATTTTGATAATCAACCCATACAAGGTTTAACTCTGAAGGTGCCGAACTATACACAGCAGGCGATATCTGACCGGCGAGGTTAGCGTAAGAAGGGATTTCTTCCATGTTTGAGATTTGATATAGATAGATATCCCAATTGCCATTGCGATTATCCTGCCACGAAATCCAGTCCCCAGAAATGGCAGGATGCTCCTGGGGGCTCCCGCGTAACGCGCAGATGGGACTTTCTTTCCCGGTAGTAATGTCATACATATAGATGTCCCAGTCGCCATTACGATTATCCTCCCACACAATCTTGTCCCCGGAAATTTTGGGAACCTCCTGAAATTGGGAGTCAGTGCAGATAGGGGTTTCTTGTCCGGTGGCAAGGTCATACATATAAATGTCATAGTTGCTGTTGCGAAAATCCATCCACACAATCCTGTTCCCGGAAATGTCAGGACCTGTTTGGCCATCTGAAACAGGATGGACTGGAGCTTCTCTGCCTGTGGCAAGGTCATACATATAAATCCTGCTGATTCCTCGGGAAATAGTGGAATCACGATAGTCTTCCCACACAATCCGGTCACCTGAAATGGCAGGATTCACTTGATCCCAATCTTCAGTGCAGATGGGGGTTTCTTGTCCGGTGCCAAGGTCATACATGTAGATATCCCAGCCATTTTCACCATGGCGCATATCCTGCCACACAATCTTGTCCCCTGAAATAGCGGGAAACCATTGATCTCCGACTTCTGAGCAGATGGGGCGGCTTTCTGCCCCGCCGGCAACCATATAGATATCGGAGCCGCTATAGCCATAATTGCGATAGTCCACCCACACAACCTTTTCCTCGGAAACGGCAGGATACTCCTGGTTGTGAGATTCCGTGCAGATGAGATCGTACCATTGGCACATCGAAGCGAGGGATAAGCCCCTCAATAAAATCACAACCATACCAATAATCAAAATTAAACTTAGCTTTTTCATGGCATGACTCCCCATGGTAATAATTAAATTAAATACAAAACCCCACCCTACCAGAAATCTGGCATACGTGAGGTTATGTGTTATATGGGATTCATGGGAATATTCGATAATCTAGATTCTACTTATAATTATTTTAACTATAATTCCTTAACATTGTCAAATGAAAATATAGCCCTTCGGGCTGCTACCCAAAGACTCGTACAAGTAAAACTATTCCCTGACTCCATATAACTATTCAGCTCATGGTGCTTTAAAAGTGAGTATCTTAGAGAGCTAAAGTTATTCATAAATATTACCGAAAAGTTATAAAGATCACTTTATACTACTTATTTTCAATTAAGGTCATTTAAGAGGCTACTGTGGGTCAAATTCTCACCACTAAAGAACTCGCTGAATATTTAAAGCTCACGCAGGTGACTATTTATAAATATGTCTGTGAAGGTAAAATTCCTGGGTTCAAAGTGGGAAGCAGGTGGAGGTTTGATAAGGATAAAATTGATAAAGTATTGTTAAGGAGAGAAATAAAAAATCAAGAAAATCCTTTGTCATAAAAAGCGTTTAGGAGAGTTACATGAAAGATAAGAACAAGACAAAAGAGCAACTTATCAAAGAACTAGAAGAGCTTCGTCAAAGGATTGATAAGTTGGAAGCATCAAAGAATGAGCGGGTGCAGGCAGAGAAAACACTCCGTGAGTCTGAGGAGAAATTCAGGAACCTTGCCGATCAGTCCCCTAATATGATCTTCATTTATAAGAAGGACCGAATAGCGTATGCAAACAAAAAATGTGAAGAAGTCATGGGATACACCAGGGAGGAGTTTTATACCCCTGATTTTGACTTTCGTACCCTGATCGCACCTGAAAGTAGAAAAAAAATAGAGGCGGCTTTTGTGAAGCATATGAAAAGTGAGGATGTCGAGCCATACGAATACACTATTGTCACGAGGGACGGCAGAAGAATTGAAGTAATTAACGCACCAAAAATAATAGTGTTCGAGGGAGAAAGCGCTATCCTTGGCATAGTAACTGACATCATTGAACGTAAACGGGCTGAAGAAGAACTTAAGAAAACAAAAGAATTTTTAGACAACCTGGTAGAAAGCTCATTAGACATTATCATGGTAACTGATGACAAAGGATGCATTACTCGAGTAAATAAAGCTTTACTAGATTTGCTTGGTTATAACAAGGAAGAGGTTCTGGGGAAGCATATAGCAGAATTATCTATAAAAGAAAAAGGTATTTACAGGCTTAGTACTGGAGAATCAATTGAGTTTAATGAGAATTTTTTTAATGATCAAAAAGAGTTGATTTCCAAATTGATAGAAGAAGGAAAGATCAAAAATCGTGAGAGTTATTTTATTCGTAAGGACCTTGTAGCAGTTTCCTTTGAGCAAAATATGTTTTGTTTATACAATGAGAAAGGGGATATCATTGCAGTAGTAGGTTTACTAAGAGATATTACTGAGAGAAGAAAGAAAGAGAAAGAAATCCATGAAAGCAAAGACTTTCTAGAAAATATCTTCAAGACCTCAGTAGATGGAATCATGATTACCTCTAAAGGTATTATAACCATGGTAAATGAGGCACTAGAAAAGATGCTTGGTTATTCTAAAGATGAACTAATAGGACAACACTCCATGATGTTGAGTCCCCAGGGGGAAAGGTATCAAGAAAACGGAAAGCAAATTTTTTCAAAGCTATTTAAAGAAGGTATTATTATTGGGGAAGAAATGGCCTGGTTGAAAAAAGGTGGAGGTTTAATTGACATTGAGGTAAACGCAGCACTTTTAAAGGATAGCACTGGTAATATTACTGGATCGGTGTCAAACATCAGAGATATTACCGAGCGTAAACAGGCTGAAAAAGAACAGACTAAAACAAAAGATTACTTAGACTTTTCTTGGACAGTTGTGGGGTGACCAAATGGCTGAAAGCCGCGTCAATACTGGATCGTTACCTGAAAAATGCCAAAAAGGTAGTGCCACAGAATATACATTTATTTCTTGATTTATAGGC
>Ga0315288_10006738_pt1 | contig 14569 bp, 10 predicted proteins | sample YL17G11_20_MG_FD_203454 | JGI IMG/M metagenome (GOLD analysis project Ga0315288, IMG submission 203454) | Sediment microbial communities from Yellowstone Lake, YNP, Wyoming, USA - YL17G11_20 | ecosystem: Environmental > Aquatic > Freshwater > Lake > Sediment | place: USA: Wyoming | collected... | reverse complement strand
ACAAGACCTTGCTTTATCTTATCATACTTGCTGTTCTCGGGCTTGTGTTAAGGATTATTGCTGCGATTAACCTGGGTGTTTTTGCTGATGACATGCATTTCGCGCCAGGTGCAATAAACTTCCTTTCTTCTGGAAAGCTTGAATACTGGGACCAGTCAGCTGGCTTGTGGTTTGCTGTTACCGACATATTCTACAAGATTCTCGGCGCGACACAGCTTGCTTCAAGATTTTCTGCAGTCTTATTCGGCACAATGCTTATTTTTGCAGTTTTTCTTCTCGCAAAAGAATTTTTTAAAGACAATAAGACTGCGCTGATTGCTTCATTGCTTGTAGCAGTCTCGCCATTTCATATCAAGAGCATGATGGCTGAAATGGATGTAATGGCAATGTTCTTCTCTGTATTTTCTTTTTACTTTTTCATTAAAGCCATTAACAAAAATTATGAGAAGAAGTTGCTTGTTCTGAGCGGAATTTTATTAGGGCTTGCAATCTACACAAAGGTTTATCCTCTTCTTTTTATACCAGGAATGCTGATATTCTTTTTTTACAAGAACTATAAGGAAAATAAATTCCCAGTCAACAAGGCATTAAAACTCGCATTCCTATTTTTGATAGTTATATTTGTCTTCTGTATGCCGGTACTGACTCATAATTACCTCTTGTATAAGAGCAAGGGAATTGTAGATGACAAGTTTGCAAGATTTTTTGGAATTGAAAAGAGCAAGGAAATCTATTCATGGGCAGCAGGCTCAGACAAACTAGACCTTTCAGCATTTTTCTTTGGCAAACAGGGCGCTTACAATGGATACCCTATGTTTTTGCAAGTATTGCGCTGGGTTTTCAATGCAGACCCAATAATCTTCATTTTAGGTGTGATAGGTGCATTGCTGCTTTGGAAACACAAAGAATTGCTACTTCTCTTGCTTTTATTATTGCTCCCCCCATACATTTATCTTGGTTCTGCAGTCTGGCTAATCAAACACTTCCTCTTCATATCTATTTTAATGACATTCCCGGCAGCATTTACTCTGAATTTAATTTCAAATAAAATACGATTTGTCAGATTGCGATACATAGCCATTGTTATCATCCTTTTTTCAGTGATTTATATAGGATACCTTAATCAAGCAAATTTTTCTGTCTATGAAAAGAGTGCTGTCTCAAAATTAATGGATTACAAACAAAATATCGATCCAGACTCTTTAGTGGTTGTCGACAGCCGCGTCTACCGAGGTCAGATGACTTGGGCATTCAGCGACAGGCACTATCTTGAAGCAAGTTATCTCAATCAGCTTTTTGCAATGCAGCAAAACAAAACCGGAGTTTCAACTAATGTCTATTTCATTGAATGCGCAAAAGACGATTGTGGCTGGGGTACTGTATATAACCAGCCAGAATTCAATGCAAGCATGGAAGATGTTGTCTCGTATTTCAAAAACATTTCAATGAAGCAAACAACCATTTCAGAAAAAACCGGCGAGTATTTTACAGTTTACAAAACAACTCTTAACCTGGCTCCAGAAGCTCTTGCTCTTGCAGATTCTACTCATAATTGGTGGCTTTACCCTCTGGGCTATAATCGACAGATATCCTCAATATTCGATGACTACTCACCAAAATCATTCTTCGATGTACTTCTAAACAATTTCGCGCGTTTTATCCTCTATTTTTCAGTTTTCTCAGCATTCGCGTCAATACTTATACTTGTTTACTATCTTATAAACTCCACATAGAAAATGAGACTACTCAACCAACCCAGTCTGACGCAGTTTATTAAATATTTTTTCACAGGCGCAACTGCCGCAATAGTGGATGTATCATCATTCGTTCTTTTCGCCAGCGTATTAAATATTTATTACCTTATTGCAGTTTTCTTTAGTTTTACCCTTGGTACTTTGACAAATTTTTTTATCTGCAATTACTATGTATTCAAAAGAGGAGATTTGCCGCTCTGGGTTGCTGGTGTCAGGCATTATTTCTCAAGCATCGGCGGCTTAATTGTGAACTGGATAGTCATGATATTTTTAATCGAGATTTTGTCATTCCAATCCCTGTTCTTGTCAAAAGTCATTGCTACAGGATGCGCATTCATAGTCAACTTTCTGTTAATCAAGTTTTTTGCATTCAATAGCAACATTAAAATATTCAAGTAAACCCGGATTCAGATGAAAAAAGTGCTAATTACTGGCGGGGCCGGATTTTTCGGGGAGCTCCTGAAAAAGGAGCTTTTGAAACAGAATTTTTCTTGTGTCAGCATTGATCTTGAAAAAGACAGCGGTAAACATAAGAACCTGGTCTCAATTCAGGGAGACATAAGAGACAAAAGCCTTCTTCAGGAAATTTTTTCAAAGCATAAGTTTGATGCAATATTCCATCTGGCAGCAATCCTTGCCCACTCTGTAAAAGATACAAATTTTTTATGGACATCAAATGTGGAAGGGACAAGAAACATTGCTGAATTTGCCAAGGAATATAAAGTTCCAAAAGTAATCTTCACATCTTCCAACTGCCTGTGGGCTAAGAATTTTAACCGCCCGGTAACAGAAGACGACATTCCAGAACCAATTGAAATTTACGGCAAGTCAAAGCTAGAAGGCGAAAAAATACTTCTTCAATATCAGAAGTATTTTGATGCAATCATAATAAGATGTCCTACAATAATTGATGAAGGAAGGCTTGGCTTGTTAGCTATGCTTTTTGATTTCATCGATGAAGGCAGGAAAGTTTGGGTAGTTGGAGATGGAAGCAACAGGTACCAGTTCATTTATGCCCAGGACTTGATTGATGCTTGCATAAAATCTCTTAACTACAAAAAATCAGATGTTTTTAATATAGGCTCTGATAATGTCAAGACATTCAGGCAGGTTTATGATTACGTAATAAAAAAAGCAGGCACGAATGCAAGAGTCTCTTCTCTGCCAAAATGGCCAGCACTGTTTGCAATGCAAATATGCCATTTTTTAGGAATTTCTCCTCTCGGCCCGTATCAATATAAGATGATTGCAGAAAGTTTTATTTTTGATACCTCAAAAATAAAAAGCAAGCTTAAATGGCATCCAACACTTACAAACGAAGAGATGCTATGGAAGTCTTATAATTATTATCACAAGAATAAGCAAGAGATAAGCACAAGAAAAAATGTTTCAGCTCATAAAAGACCGGCGAGCATGGGCATTATAAAACTGCTGAAGTGGGTCTCTTGATTTTTTCCTCTTCATGATACTCAGCATCAGTATTCACATTCCAGGGGTCGTAATTGCCTTCACCAAGAATATTCTTGACTGCCAAAAGTGCAGTCATCATTGAATGATCAGAGTTATTATACCTGTGCAAACCACCTCTTCCTATTGGCTGTAGACAATAGTTTTTGAAATTTCCCTGTAAATACTCTTTTATCTTGTTCACGCGTTCTTTGTATCCTATCAGATAAACAGGATAAACTTCTTTCAACCGCACTACTTCTGCATCAAACACTTTATCTGGATTTGCAAATCCAAGTCTTTTCAAATCTGCTTTTGCCTGTTCAATCAACTTCTCTTTGGACATATTCCACAACTCGTCTCCCTGGTTGCATACATACTCAAATCCTATGCAGCTTTTTCCTTCAGGCACCATGTAAGGACTCCAATTCTTGAATATCTGCGCTCTAATTGGCTTCATTCCTTTATCATGGGTATAAACCCATGTATCAGGAACAGTTTTCTCTTTGTTAATCATCAAGGCAACAGTAATAAAATCCCTGAACGAAAGGAATTTTGCAGCACCAACAATATCTTCTGCAGGCAAGGGCTCAAGTGCCAGAACAAGTTCTTTCAATGGCATTGTTGACAAGACATAATCAGCTTTGAAATTCTTTCTTCTATTCTTATTTTCCGCAATTACAGAGGTTATTTTGCCATTCTTGTGTTTTACCTTAATAACTTTCCATCCTTTCAAAACCCTGCCTTTATTTGCTTCAATCAACCTCGCTACTTGTTCCCACATCATTCCAGGCCCGTATTTTGGATACTTGAACTGTTCAATCAATGATTTTATGTGGGTGTCTTTTACACCAAGAGATTTCTTTAAAGCATCTTTCAGCGTGTTCATGACAGAAATTCCTTTGACTCTCTGGCTAGTGAAATCCTTGCTCAGATATTTTGGATGCACGCCCCACAGCTTTTGATTGTAGTCAATGAAAAAGGGCTTGGCAAGATAATGCCCGAAGTTATTAATGCACCAGTCAGCAACACTTATTTCAGGAATTATTGGTTTAATTTTTGCCTTTGCATAGCTCAATGCTATTTTCATAGAGTCAATTACCCCGAAAACTCTCAAAAGCTCAAGAAGCTTTATCGGATAATCAAAGAACTTTTTCCTGTAATACCACCTTGAAAGCCTCGGTCTTGTCAAGAAATCCTCATGTAAGATATTTTCCCACCATTGCTCAATCTCCTTATTTTTGCTAAAGAACCTGTGTCCTCCAATGTCAAACCTGAATCCTTTGTAATTTACAGTTCTGGAAATGCCACCAACAAGGCTATCTCTTTCCAATACAGTTACCTTAAATCCTTTCTTGGCAAGCTCATAGCCAGCAGTAAGTCCGGCAGGTCCTGCGCCAATTATCAGGGCAGTTTTAGACATTTTGAGGTAATATTAACCTACATAGAAGGTTTAAAAATTTCATTATACTGAAGTTAATACGCTATTTTATTCATAAGTTTTATAAAGAAATATCCTCTTGTCATTGAATGAATCTAAACTTCGATGATATTTTTGAGAATATTGAGCGCAAAATTGATGAATGTTTGAGTTGGCTTGAAAAAAGAATTGTTTTGGCGACATTCCTGTTCTTTTTAATATCTTTAATTGTCAGATTAATCCTGACAAGATACGGCCAGATTCTCACAGCAGATTCTTATATCTACTTGTTAAAAAGCCTGGAAATTGCACAAGGAAATTTTATGCCTACGAAATGTTACTCTATTGGCTGGTCCCTGTTTATGGCACCATTTCTAAAAATTTTCGCCAGTGCCTCAATTTTTACTAATATGGTTTATGCAAGGATAATATCAGATTTTGTTGGAGCAGCTATGATTTTTCCCTTGGCATTAATTGGAAGAAAACTGACTAATAGAAGAACCCTGGTAATTTTGTTAACTTTATTCACTTTTTATTCGTCCTTGATTTTTGCTTCTACAGTGGCATTAACAGAGCCATTATTCACTCTCTTTTTTTTATTCTGCATTTACTTCCTGATACTGTGCTCGGAAAATGAAAAGTACCTGTTAATCGCCGCTATTTTCGGGGCATTTGCTTATTATGTCCGGCCAAACGGGCTGTTTATTTTGCCGATAATTATTTGCTCCTTTTTATTTTTAAAAAGAACAGAAATTTTTAAAATTAAGACCCTCAAGTATCTATTTTACGCCATCTTGTTGTTCTTTTTAGTATCATCTCCTTTTCTTGTTCAAAGATACGCAAATTTTGGATCTGCATTTACTTATTATGGTGTAAACGACAAGATGTTTGCCAATACAATTGAAGAAGTCTGGGACAGCAATATTCATGCGCCATCATTCTTAGAATATATTCAAACCCATAGCATCAAGGATATGTTCAGCAGGTTTTTTATCAAGGGCTTCATGCAAATAATGCTCTTGTTCTTTCACGGTGTAAAATCTTACGAATATAGCCAGATAGTTTCCCCATTGCTCATATTCTTCTTTTTAATAGGCTTAATAAAATCTTTTAAGAATGAAAAATTTAGTCCCTTAATAATATCCACATTCTTATTCATTTTAGCCCTGTCTTTAGTGTATGCTACTTTTGGGAATGTAAGATACCTTCTCGTGTTGGTTCCATCCACCCTAATTTTTAGTGCAGTAGGCATCTCAGAGGTATTTAACACTATTCCAAAATATAAGAATTTATATCTTACATTTTTCTTAGCCATCTTTATAGTATTCTCCATGATAACTCCGATTGGAAGCGCCTTTTTAGGGCCAAAAACACAGGTTCCAGACTGGGGTATATGGGCTTCTGAGAATATTCACGGGAAAATTGTAATACCCTTATATGGTGAATTAATTTTGATGAACCTGAAGGATACAACTGCAGCTGGCGTTGATATGTTCACACTTTATGCACCAAAGTCCAATTTAAGCATCGCCGCACCCGGTGTTTTTAAAAATTTAACTTCTGCGATGTTTTATTACGAAGAGATTAATGTTACTCACTTGGCTGTTGATGACTCTTCAATATCCCGTTTTCCATCTTTCAATTTTTTAACAGAATCTTATAAAGACCCAGCAAGCAAGGCATATCTTAAAGAAGTATTCTCAAATTATGATAATTCCAGTTCAGATTGGAAAATCAGGATATTCGAAATAAATTGGACAGCTTTTAATCAGAATTTTAAAAGAGAAACAGTTAAAAACGGGTAGGGATTAAAAAATAATAAATAATGAGCAACAACAAAAAAGAAAAAGTAATTTTCCTCTTTCCTGCGTTGAATGAAGAAGAAGGAATTGGCAAGACAATCAGAGAAATTCCTATCAAAGAATTAGAAAAATTAGGGTATTGCTGTGAAATAGTTGCTATTGATGGACAGAGCACTGATAGAACTGTCGAGATTGCTAAAAAAGAGGGAGCAACAGTTTTGATTTCTCCAAAAAGAGGATATGGTTACCAGTATAAACACGGTTTGTCTAAAATTAAGGGAGATTATGTTATTACGGGAGATGCAGATGGAACTTATCCATTTAATCATGCAGCACTTCTTCTAGAAGCTCTAAAAAAAGAAAACTTTGATTTCATTACAACAAACAGGTTTAATCATCTTGAAAAAGGCTCCATGTCTTTTTCGCATTTGTTGGGCAATAAAATACTTACGCTAATAGCTAACTCACTATTTGGGCTTAAGTTAAAAGACAGCCAGTGCGGGATGTGGTGTTTTAAATTGGACAAGATTAAAGAACTTAACTTAGAAGATGACGACATGGCTTTCTCTGAAGAAATAAAAATAAAATCGTTTAAAAAATTAAAATGCAAGGAAGTAGATATCAATTACAAGAAAAGGGAAGGAACAAGCAAATTAAATTATGGACATGCTTTTAAAAATATGATGTTCTTGTTCAGGCAGAGATTAAAATGAACAGTGAAAATAAGAAAATAGTGCTATTAAATCCCCCTTCATCAAAACTACTTCAAAGGGATTTTATTTGCAGCGCTTCCAGCAAGGCAAATTACTATTGGCCCCCTATAGATTTTGTGGTTTTATCAGGCATATTAAAAAATCATAAATTAAAATTAATTGACGCCATAATTGATAATTTATCTCCTGTTGAAGTTCTAAAAAAGATTCAAGAAGAAAAACCCGATTTTATCATTTCTTTAGTTTCTGCAATTGATTTTGAGAATGAGGTGAAAATTTTAGAAAAGATTAAGAAAGAAAATCCCCAAGCCAAAATTATAACTATTGGCGACGTGGCTTTTTTTGAGAAAGACAGCGTAATCGCAAAAAATTGTATAGACGCAATTTTGCTCAAATTTGTTTCTCATGAAATTTTGTCTTACATTCAAAATCCCTCAAATAAAAAGATTAAAGATTTAATTTATAAGATTAATGGCAGAATAGTTTGGAATGGTTTCGAGAAAAGCAAGTTTTTCTCTTACGGGCAGGCTAATTTTGGAATTTTTGACCTGAACAAGTATTCTATTCCTTATGCGTTGCATAAACCCTTTGCGCCAATATTAACGAATTATGGCTGCCCTTACCAATGCGAGTTTTGTTCCTCTGGAAAAATAGGTTATTATCTTAGGGACATAGAAGAAACAAAAAAAGAAATAGCCAGTTTTGCAAAGCAGGGATTCAAGGAAATGTTCATTAGGGATTTTAATTTTACCACAAATAAGCAGTTTGTAAGAGAATTGTGTGATTTTATTATAGACAGCAAAATAAAAATTGCTTGGTCATGCGAGGGGCGAGTTGATAATGTAGACGAAGAATTATTATTAAAAATGAAAGAAGCAGGATGCTATTTGATATTCTTTGGGATAGAGTCTGGAAATCAGAAATCCTTGGATTTAATAAATAAAAATACAACAATAGAACAAATAATTAAAGTTTTTTCTTTCTGCAAAAAAATAAAGATTAAAACCCTCGGCTCAGTAATAATTGCCTATCCAGGAGAAACGAAAGAAGAAATCCTGGAGACAATTAATTTTGTTAAAGAAATAAACGCAGATTACATCTCCTTTAATCTGTATGTGCCGCGCTACGGTTCAACATTAAGGGCAAGATTAGAGAAAGATAAAAAATTAAAGAATGACTCTAAGTTTGATTCTTCGACTGAATTTATCAATCTGACAAAAATTTCAGATGAAGAAATCATGAATCTTTATAAAAAGGCTATTAAGAGCTTTTATTTCAGGCCAAGATACATTTTTGAGCAAATTATGAAAATGAGGACAATCTCGCAAATAAAGAGCCACTTCTTAAATGGCTGGAGCCTCTTGAAAAAATCTTTAGCGTAAAAAATCCTTTTTATAACCTCTATAACCTAAATCTTTTTATACCCCTAACAAAATTAATTATAAATACAAAAATGAAAGTTGCCTTAGTGAGACCAAACTATCAGACTTATTTAATAACACCCCCGTTGGGATTGGGCTATATTTCCTCTTATCTAAAAAAAGAGGGACACGAGGTTATAATTGTTGACGGATTAAACAGGAATCTGACAAATTCTGAGATAGTCAAGCTTGTAAGGGACTGCCAGATCGTAGGAGTCAATATTTTAACTGACTATTATCTTCAAGCTAAAGATCTTGCAAGAAGACTGAAGGCTGAGGGGAAGATTGTTGTTTTGGGCGGAGTTCATCCGAGCGTCATGCCTAAAGAAAGCATTGAGGAGTGCAATGCCGATTTTATAGTCGTTGGAGAAGGTGAAGAAACAATGGATGAGCTGGTTAAAGCCATAGAAAATAAAAAAAGCACGAAACATATAAAGGGGCTTTATTCAAGAAATAATTTTTCTAATTTCAAGCCCAGAGAACCAATTCAGAACTTAGATTCTCTTCCTTTTCCAGACTGGAAGTCTATAGACCCAAGAAAGTATCAAAAAGCCCCGCATGGCGCAATTGTAAAAAACTTTCCAGTAGGTCCGATTACTTCTACCCGCGGTTGCCCGTATGAATGTACATTTTGTGCCAGCCCAAAATTTTGGTGCAGAAAACTAAGATACAGGTCTCCAGAAAATGTTGTAGATGAAATTGAGTATTTAATCAAGCATTTTGGTGTTAAGGAAATACATTTTGAAGATGATAACTTGACATTAAACAGGGGACATATAGAAAGTATTTGCAAGCTTATTTTAAAAAGAAATATCAATATTCCTTGGGCAACCCCTAATGGAATTCGTGCAGACAAAGTTGATGAGCCATTATTAAGATTGATGAAGAAGGCAGGATGTTACTTTGTTGTATTTGGCGTAGAAAGCGGAAATCAGGAAATACTTAATAGAATCAAAAAACACGAAACTCTAAAGGATGTAGAAAGAGCAGTAAGATTGGCTAAAAAAATAGGGTTTGTCACCCAAGGATTTTTTATTTTTGGGCTGCCTGGAGAGACAGAAGAAACTATTAAAAAAACAATTGAATTTGCAAAAAGTATCCCCCTTGATAGGGCGCAATTCCTATTATTTGATCTTTTACCAGGCTCAGAATTATGGTTTCAGCATAAAGATGAAGTTAAGAGAGACTACTCAAAAAGATGTTTTCGAGATTCTATTTGGATTCCAGACACCATAACAGAAGAGAAACTTAAATATTGGCAATCAAGGGCATTCAGGGAGTTCTTTTTCAGGCCAAGACAGATAATATCTTTTATTAGATATTTCAAAATCTCCCAGTTTAAACATGTTTTTAATCGATTGAGAGCTTTTAGAATAATTTAAAGTTCTTCCAGTTAGTCTCTAAATAGCCCCAGCATTCCCTTTAGAGCAAGCCAATATCTCTTGATGCTTTGCCTTAAAAGTATTATTTCTTTTAAATTCTTGAGTATAACACTTGGTGTTCTATAATAGCTTGTAAATGCATAATTAAGCAGCCTCTTCATTTCTTCCTTTCCAATTAAAGGATTAATATAAACCGGATTCGAGATATCCCATGCATTAAACTCTTCCCACGGCGCATTTTCTCTCAATATCCCTTTCTTTTTGCATATATCCCATAACGCTGTTTTTGGAAAAGGAATTGGCAGATAAAAAAGTGCCATAGGAGTTGCCATTTTCTTCGCATACCTAATTGTATTCAACACATCCTCTTTGGTTTCTCCAGGAAGGCAGAGGATATAGTTTGCAAAAGTATAAATCCCTGTTTTCATTGACAGTTTGAGAATTTTTGTGTTCTGTTCCACTGTCGTTTTCTTGTTTATTAAATCCAATGATTTTTGGTTACCGGATTCTATTCCAAAACTTATTTCCCAGCACCCGGCTCTTTTCATTAAACGAAGCAGCTCTTCATTAACAGTGTCTGTCCTGCTTCCGCACGCCCAAGGAATGTTAATCCTCTTTTCTATCATTTTTTTGCAAAACTCTTTCACCCATTGGTTATTGCATGTAAATGTTGAATCCTGAAAGAATAAACCCTTGGCATTATATTTTTGTTTCAAGTATAGTATTTCTTCTATAACAGTGTCTACTGGCCTATACCTTACTCTGCCTCCAAAAACATCACAAGCATTGCAAAATGCACACCTGAACACACACCCCCTCGAGCACAATAAAGAGTAAGATGGAAAAGTTTTTGCATAAGTAATTTGTGCGACATATTTATTCATTGGGAAAAGGTCGTAAGCTGGAAAAGGAATTTCTTCTGGTTTTAGCATATCATCAAAATTAGGGGGGTTGACAATAATTTTTCCTTTTTCTCTGTAAGCAATGCCATTGATATTTTTCAATTTAATTTTTCCTTTATGTTCAAGAAAATTAACAAGATTATTGAATGGCTTTTCTCCCTCTCCCAGAACGATATAATCCACAAAACCGCTTTCTTTTAATGTTTCTTTAGGCATTATAGTTCCATGAATTCCTCCAAGAACAGTAATTACCTTTGGATTGATTTTCTTTATTTTCTCAAATGTTTTTAGTGTTTTTCCAATCTGCAGTGTTGTGCTTCCAATGCCAGCAAGCTCGATGTTTTTTGACACGAGATACTGCCTATAATCTGAAAAACTTATGTTTTCTAAATTTGGTTCTAAATAATGCACTTTATGCCCCCTGTCCCTCATATATGCTGCAATGCATGCAACACCGTAAGGAAAAGTGTTGCTCCCGGCGCCCTTCTCAAACTTGCCAAAAGTGATTCTTCTATCAACAAAGGGTTCTTGAAACAAGATATTCATTTTTTCCTTCTAATTCTACTACTTTTTATTACTCTAATGCTTACTATTTAAATTTTCTTGTTGTTCATCCTGGCTATTTTTGTTCGGCAGATGGAGTTCCTGCATTATCAGCATAACAAACAACTCCCTTGTCCCGATATGTCTGCCATGCCCACGGATTTGCTTTATAGAATTCAGCCATGCGCCTGATACCCTCTTTTATTTTAACTTTTGGAGCATATCCGAGCTCTTTGAGGTCAGAAGTGTCAACACTCACTTGTTGGGGCTGCGCTCTTTCAGGAGGAAGAAAATTTATTTTGCGAATTCCTTCACTTGCTCAAATTTAATCTTTCTTTTATTTTGTTATATACCTCGCCTGGATGCATTATACTTCTTATAAACGCACCTTTCCATCTTCTTGCTTTATATCTAATCGTAGCCTCATAATTGCCCGTATTTCTTAAATCGCCAGAATCTTCTAATCCCTTTAATTTATTAAAAACATTTTCAGAAATAAATTCATTATCTTTTTCTTTTAAAAATATTCCTAATATAAGAGGATTTGGCACTTTTTCAGATTGGTCTTCAGTATATCTATCAACTTTAATTATCTTATAACTACAAGCTTTTCCCAACTCATTCATAAATTCTTCAGAATAATAATAACGACCATGTCCTTTCGCTGAACCAATCGAAGGGATAATATGTATCATTAAACCCTGCTTTTTGCATATATCATGAACATTCTTAAAAACTTGAAATTGATTGTTTACATGCTCTATCGTTCCATAATCTGTAACTAAATCAAAACCTTTCAACAAACTAAAAGGCAGGGGAAAATCTAAATCCAATGGTAATGCTCCATCTTTAGAGTTTAAGTCAATAGAAATATGTTTCTTTACACTCTTATTTTGATAATATTCTTTTCCTGTTTGATAATCATATTTTCCTGTTTCCTTTTTAAATGTTAGTTGATTTCCTAATTCACATATGCTTATTTTGTTATATCTCATTCCAACTTCTTGCAATGCTTCTTCTTCTATTCTAATCGTATGTTTCTGTATCATTTTCCTTTGTAATATGCAAACATAACACCCTCAACAAAATTATCTGCGCATTTGCATTCATTTTAATATAACATTCTGTTTATAAATTTTTGTTAATAACTTTAATTGTATACTCAAATATATTTAAATTTATAAATCAATTTTGTGCTTTAAGCATATTACTCACAATGAAAATAGTATTTGTTCAGCCAAAATCTTGTTTGTTTGCAGAAGGACATTTTTGGGAACCGGTAAGCTTTGGTTATTTGATTTCTTATGCAAAACAATTTTACCCTCATAATGAGTATGTTGTAAGATCTGCAAAGTTCTTCAATGATGAAGAAATATTATCTGAGTGTGAAGATGCTGATTTGGTTGGATTTACTGCAACTTCCCCGCAAATATATCATGCAGGAGACCTTTCTCAGAGAATTAAAGCACCAAAAATATTTGGGGGCGTGCATCCCACTGTTGAGCCAGACGACGCCTTTAGAAGAGGAGCAGATATTGTGGTCAAGGGCGAAGGAGAAGTAGCATTTAAAAAAATTCTTGATAATCCTAAGAAGGCTTTGCAACAAAGAGTTTTTCAAGAACCATTAATTGAAGATCTTGATACCCTTCCTTTTCCAGACAGGCAAGCAATCCAGCAGCAGCGTTATTTTGAATTAACACTCCAAAATGATGGAGTAAAGATTGCATCCATAAGCTCTTCAAGAGGCTGCCCATATGCCTGCACTTTTTGTACCTCCAAGGCAATTTGGGGCAGGAAAGTAAGGCTTAGAAGTGCTGGGAGTATTGTCTCTGAGCTTGAAGAACTGGTTGGCATGGGACTTGAGCATCTAAAATTAAATGATGACACATTTACTCTTAAAAAAGAAAGAGTGTATGAATTCTGCAGAATTAAAACTGAGCGGGGCCTTGAAAGTGTGCCCTGGTCATGCGATACCCGCGTAAACACAGTTGACTATGATGTTTTGAAAGCTATGGCAGAGGCGAATTGTGTAGAAATAAGATTTGGAGTTGAATCTGGCTCACAAAAAGTGCTTGATGCCCTGAAGAAAGGAATAACAATAGACCAAGTAAGGACAGCATTCAGGCATTCTAGAGCCCTGGGCATAAGAACTCGTGGATATTTTATGATTGGAAACGAAACTGAAACAAGAGAAGATATAGAAGAAACAGCAAGGTTCATTGAAGAATTATCTCCAGATATAGTTGGCGTGTCGATAAATACGCCGTTTCCAGGAAGCCAGCGATATAAGGAAAAAGCCTTACAAGGAATTGACTGGAGAAAAGTAGATCTTTACACAGATGTCGAGGGAATCGGGCAGCAGGTATGGGGCAATGAATATCTTTCTGGACAAGAGCTTAAAGAGCTTCAGCAAAAGATTTTGGAAAAATTTAAGAATAAGAGGATTCCAAGATTCAGAAAAGAAGAATATAATACGGGAGTTAAAAAATAAGTTGATGAATTATTTTTTGATATAATGCCCTATAAACCATTTTATTTTATTCTTCACGCTTACAGGAGTTATTAGCTTAATCTTCCAAACTATCCATTCAACAGGTGTTCTATCCCTTCTTCTATGAACATCCCACAAAGAACTGGTGTATCCTTTTAAGTTTTTATCATAATAAGAATATTTTAAATCGCTAATTTTGTCTATGCAATTTTTATACTTAACAGCAAGATTGGATATTATTGATTGATCTCCGCGGTGTTCTATGAAATCTGGAAAATTTGGTTTGCCGCAGACATTCGGATCACTAGTTATTATTCTTGTATCCTTGCAGAATTCAAGCCATTCAGATACAATCTTTTGGCTTGCTGGTGTCTTTTTCCATAAACTTATATTGGCTGCAAGCTGTTTTGCATCATGATATTTTTTCTCATCACACCCCATTAAAACAAATGTATCTCTCTTTGTCCACTGGCGGTTTATTGGAGTAGACTCAAATAGCACTATTCCTTTTTTATTGCATCTTTCAATAATCTCCTTAAGACTCGCTTTGAATGAAATACCAGCATCAGAATAAATTAGGATATCCCCTTCCTTAATCTTTTTTAAAGCTTCTAAGATTACATATGGCTTCCAACTGCCCCATCCAATCCATCTTTTCCTGTCAAGCAGCTCTTTATTTTCTTTATAAAAATCTG
>Ga0315288_10006737_pt1 | contig 14570 bp, 16 predicted proteins | sample YL17G11_20_MG_FD_203454 | JGI IMG/M metagenome (GOLD analysis project Ga0315288, IMG submission 203454) | Sediment microbial communities from Yellowstone Lake, YNP, Wyoming, USA - YL17G11_20 | ecosystem: Environmental > Aquatic > Freshwater > Lake > Sediment | place: USA: Wyoming | collected... | reverse complement strand
GTACTGCTGATTCTAAAGCGGTTGTGGCTTTAGCAGATGCTTCTACTGGTATCGTTAATGCAAGTACAGCAGATTCTAAGGCTGTCGTAGCTTTAGCTGACGCTTCTACTGCTGTAGTTGATGCGTCTACAGCTATTGTAAATGCGTCTACTGCTGATAGTAAAGCGGTTGTGGCTTTAGCTGATGCGTCTACAGGTATCGTTAATGCAAGTACAGCAGATTCTAAAGCTGTGGTTGCTTTAGCTGATGCGTCTACAGGTATCGTTAATGCAAGTACAGCAGATTCTAAGGCTGTCGTAGCTTTAGCTGACGCTTCTACTGCTATAGTAAACGCAAGTACTGCTGATAGTAAAGCAGTTGTTGCCGATGGTATTGCTTCTACTGCAAAAGCATTAGCTGATTCTGCTATTGGTAGCGAACCTGCTGCTAGTGAATTTATCGTAACTGATATTAAGAGAAACGCAACTGGTAGTATCGTTATTGATTACAATGATTCTGCTATCGGAAGCTAATCTTATTGATAAACGAGGGGAGGAGAAATTCTCCCCTCCCAAAATAAAATGATTGAATTAAAAAATATAACAATGGTTCTTTCTCATCCCGATGATGAAGTAATTTTTGGCTGGTTAGTATTAAAACAAGCAACTAAAATTATAACAGTTGTTGGAAGTTCTAAATATGATAATACCCATCCCAAATGGAGAGATATGGTTTTAGAAGAAATGGGAAAATTTTTGGGTATTGAAGTTATTTGTTTACATTATGAAGATTGTATTTGTAGACTTTCACAAAACGAAATAGATGAATTATTTGAAAAATTAAAAGAAGTAACTAAAGATTCTGAAATTATTTTTACACACAATGAACATGGTGATTATGGACATCCAGACCATAAACTTGTGTATCAATTGGTAAGTAAACTAAATAAAAAGGTAATAGTCAGTAATATAACTGATTTTGGAAAAGACAAAACTAATTTTACTCCTGTAAAAATAACAGGAAAAGAATTACAAGTATGTTATAACGATTTAGATTTTTATGAGAAATGTCATAAAATTTATGATAAAAATGCTTGCTGGACTTGGGGTCATCCTCCAATAAAAGAAGCAATATTAATGGAAAAATCTTCAACCTCTATGGAAAATTGATAATCAATTGAAAGGAAGTAAATTATGCGTGTAATTCATTTTAGTAATTTTGCCCCAAATCGTTCTGGACTTTTTGAATGTGCTTTTGACCAAGTGAAATATGAAAGAAAATTAGGAATAGATAGTCAAATGGCTATTTATGAAATCGAGAATCCTAAAAATCTTACAAGAGATTGGTTAGAGTGCATAAGCTGGGAAGAATGTAAAGATGCAGATTTATTTATAATTCATCGGGGTTTACCAAATGAATTAGAAAAATTAAAAAAACCGAACATTGTGGTTATACATGGTACAGTAGAATTTTTAATGTTAGAAGAACTTTTTTCAAATGCAGAAAAAACACCATTTAATACTCATATAAATTTAATTAAAAATTGTGATGCTTCTGTTGCTGTGAATGAACATGATTATAGTATTTATAAATTGTATGACCCAAAAGATAAATTAACTTTAATACATGATGCAATAGATGTGGAAAGATTTACAATAGAAGGGCATCAGTATCCTTTTAATCGTCATCCACAAATTCTCTTTTGTGATTCGCTGAGACCAAATAAATTTCCATCTCATGCGATTTGGACAATGGCTGAAGTTATTAAAAAAATCCCTGAAGCAAGATTAACAGTAGTTGGATTAGATTTATTAGGAATTTTAACGTGGAGAAATTTAATACTTCGTTCTCCTGATAATCATTTAGCAGCAAATATAGAAAATATTCAACTTTTAACAAATGATAATCCTTCTTATATGAAAGGGGCAGACATTGTAATAAATGGTAACATGAGTGGAATACCAAGTAGAACAGAGCTCGAATCAATGGCATGTGGATGTAGTGTTATTTCTTATGGTGGTAATTTTACAAAATGGATTGCAAAACCATTTGATATTAAATCTATAGCTGAACAAATAGTAAATTGTTGGGAATCTATAAAAGATAGAAAAGAAGAAGCAAGAAAAGAAAACCGACAATGGGTACTCGATAATGCAAATATGGAAATTCAGGTTTTGAATAAGTATATCCCGTTATACAAACGAGTATTAAAATTAGATAAATAAATGAAAAAATATTATTGCATAGAATGTAAAAAGAATCAAATTAGTTATACTAACTGGATGTACGGTAATAAACGATGTCAACCATGTGCTAATAAAATCTCCGTTATTAAAAGAATAGGAGTATTAAATGGTAATTATACCGATGGAAGAAGTTTAAAACATTATTATTGTAAATGTGGAAAAAAAATATGTTGGTCAACTGCAATTAATGGTGAAGGAAGATGTCAATCCTGTGCGAAACAAGGAAATGGTAGTTCTTTATATATAGATGGTAGAAGTTCAAAAAAATTATTTTGTAAAGATTGTGGTAAAGAATTGGGAGAAAACGCTAGATGGCAAGATACCAAAAGATGTAAATCTTGTTCTAAAAAAGGTGAATTAAGTGTAAATTGGGTTGAAGATAGAAAATTAATAGAATATACTTTAGAATTTACTGATGAACTTAAAGAAAAAATAAGAATAAGAGATAATTACACATGCCAAAATTGTGGCATGACTGAAGAGGAACATTTAATAGTTTACGGAAAAGATTTGATAGTTCATCATATTGATTATAACAAACATAATTGTAAAGAAGATAATTTAATTACTACTTGTTTTGGATGTAATATTAGAGCTAATTTTAATAAAGATTATTGGAAAAGTTTTTATCAGAATGAAATAAAAGTTCTTTCAGAAAAAAAGTAAAAAATAGGAGATACGATGCCAATGGCTATATTACAGTCAGATTATTTTGATAAACAATTTAATAATATTATAAATAATATTATATTATGGTTTTTTAAATTTTCTGTAAGTAATTCATTAGTAATTTATAATCTTGTTAATGGAATAATTGATGCATTTGTAAATGAATCAGGAGTAGCAACCAAAACAAATGCTACTTATGATGCTGTAAATGATTTATACAGTCCTACAAAAGAAGTTAAAACTTTATTAGATTATATGGAATACGCAACAGATGGAGCAGCACAGGCAGCGTATGTAACGAATAGTGGTTATGAAGTAAAAACTGGTCATTTACTTGGAGCGAGCAATGCAACTTTAGGTGATACTGGTAATAATGAATATGATAGGTGTATAACTTTTAAGTTAATATCTGCGACTACAATTTCATCTGTTGCGGTATGGTTTGATGCAAATGCAGGCACTCCTTCTGGAAATGTTACTTGCAGGATAGAAACTTTGACTGGAACAATTCCATCGGGGGCACTCGCTCATGCTAATCTTACTACCACTTTTTCACCGACACCAAGTGCCAAAAATACCATAACTTTTACAGGAGCTGGGGAAATTGCAGCAGGAAATTATGCGATAGTCTTACTTGCTCCAGACCAATCAACGGATAATGCTTGGCTTATAATTGTTGAATACCCAACGACCTATAGTGATGGTGATGTAGGGAATAGTATTAATGGTGGTGCTTGGAATTTGATTGAAAGAGGTCCTAAATTTGAGGTTTATTCAACTACAAAAGCTCTCCAATCCTACTCCGAATACACAATAAAAACTCAAGGTACTTATGCGTTGAAAGGAATAGCAGCAATAACTGATTCTTTAAATAAAACTTTAACAAGAACAGTATCCCCTACAATAAATTTATCTGGTCTTTCTCAAATAAAATTTGATATGAGGACAAGCAGGACAGGAGAAAATTTAAAAATAGGTATACATGATAGTGGAGGAACTACTACAGAAATTACTCCTAATATTATTTCTGCTAATGAATGGCAAACTATTACTTGGGATATATCTGGTGTGGCAGATGCAAATAAAGATGCAATAGATTCAATAATTGTTACAGTAGTCAATGCGGATGCTGCAAATACCTTTTACATAGATAATATGTTTGGTGGTGATTTAATTTACAATATGACTCTTATCTCTACAACAACTACAGCAGTAGCACAACCTACTAAGTCGCGTATAGTATTATTTGAAGAGGATGTAGACTCTATTACCTTAAATACAGATTTAAAAGCATATATTTCCAGAGACGGTGGCACTACTTATACGCAACATACTTTAGTAAACGAAGGAAATTATGATACCTCAAAAAGAATATTAGCAAGTGAATCTATAGATATTTCAGGTCAACCAGCAGGTACTTCCATAAAGTGGAAAGTAACCACTCATAATAATAAAGACCTTAAATTAAAAAGTGTAGCAGTAAATTGGGATTAAGGAGAATAAAAAATGGCTATTAAACAGTCAGATTATTTCGAGAAACAATTTGGACTAAATATTTATAATATTATGTTAGCTTTTTTTAAGTTATCCGTCCAGGCTGGATTAACAGTTTATAATTTAGTAGATGGTATTATGGACGAATTTGAAGATGAATCAGGAGTAGCAACCAAAACAAATGCTACTTACAATTCTACAGATGATTATTATACACCAGAAAAAACAACACCAGGATGGGATAGTTATACTAAATTAGTACTTCATTTAGATAATAATTTTACAGATGAAATAGGTAAAACAGTAACTAATTATTCAGTTGAAAAAATATCTCAAACTACTGACGATACAAATTTAGGTTTAGGAGACGGTGATAATATAGAATATAGGGTTGCACAAGGTTTTCAGTATGCTTCTAATTTTATATGTACAGGAATAAAAATAACTTTTGGAGCAAATGGTGGTTCTCCCTCTGGAAATGTTACTGCCAGAATAGAAACGGATAATGCTGGGGTTCCCTCTGGGAATTTAGCTTATGCCAATGCTACTAAGGTTTTTACTCCTACTGCATCAGCAGAAAATTCAGTAAATTTTGATAATTCTTTTTCTTTAACTGCTAATACTACTTATCATTTAGTATTTAATTGTGATAATCAATCTCAAGATGTATCTTGGACTATTAGAAGAAATACTGCTGGTGGTTATGCTGATGGAGTAGCTTCACAATCAACAAATGGAGTTTGGGCTAATATAGCTCCAAATGATTTGAAATTTAAAATTATGGGTTATGGTGTTACATTTGGAAATACAAATCCCAAATTTAGTTATTATGGTATATTTAATGGAACATCGGCTTATTGTACTTTAGCAGATAGTGATGATTGGACTTTTGGGAGTGGAGATTTTACAATTGATTGCTGGATATACCCTACATTAATAGATAATAATGGGAAAATAATCTGTGGTCAATGTGATGCAAGTGCTACTGCATCAAAAAGACAGAACCAATTAATTATGGGTGGAGATGGTGGACATCACTTAATTATGTCTTTTTGGGATAATACTACTACTCGTATGGATTCTGGAGAGGGAACTACAACTATGGTAATAAATACTTGGTATCATATTGCAGTAGTAAGATATGGAAATACCATAACAGGTTATGTTAATGGAGTAGCAAATTGCACAATAGATGTAACTGGTAAAACTTTGCAGGATTCTGACCAAGTGTTGGGTATTGGACAACATGGTTATTTATCTGCAACTGCTTATTTCCCTGGCTTTATAGACGAATTCCGTATTTCTAAAGGTATAGCAAGATGGACAACTACTTTTACTCCTCCAACAAGTGCTTATGCTGCTGACCCAGGAACTACTTACAATATGACTCTTATCTCTACAACAACTACAGCAGTAGCACAGCCTACTAAGTCGCGTATAGTATTATTTGAAGAGGATGTAGATTCAATTACTTTAAATACAGATTTAAAAGCATACATTTCCAGAGACGGTGGCACCACTTATACGCAACATACTTTAGTAAACGAAGGAAATTATGATACCTCAAAAAGAATATTAGCAAGTGAATCTATAGATATTTCAGGTCAACCAGCAGGTACTTCCATAAAGTGGAAAGTAGAAACATTAAATAATAAAGACCTTAAACTTCATGCAGTAGCAGATAATTGGGGGAATTAAAAATGAAAAAAAGATTAATCACTCCAGAAAGAATTAAAGAATTAGAAAAAAAAGAAGAGAATAAACTTATTCTCATAGAAAAATTAAGATTAGCAGGATGTTCAGCAGAAGAGATAGTTAATTTAATTAAATAAGGAAAGGAAAATAAAATGGCTGATAGCGGATTAGGTAATGGCATTTTTCAAGCCTTCATTGATTGGCTTTATAGTTCTGGAGACATTTCAGTACCTATTGATTATCATAGTAGGTGTGCTAAAGTTCAAGAAATGCTTGATAATGACATTTCAGGAACAATAAATTCTGTTTTAGATTATGCTGTTAATTCTGCATCGGAAGCTAAATATAGAGTAGAATGTTCAGAATCTACCCTTCAAAAATTATTGAATCTTTGGCTTGAAGACATAAATATAGAAATTAAAGGTATTCCGACAGGGTTACAGGCTCTTTCAAAAGAATATTTTAAAGAGAGATGGGAAGGTTCCTCTTTCTGTATTTTGAGAGTAAAAGACTGGCAAAAAATTACAGCAGATAATGTTACAATAGAAGTACCAACTACAATGTGGTTTGTAAATGGTGGTTCTATTTATGTAGCAAGACCAAAAGATAAAAACTATAAATTAGGTAGTGATAAATTTTATTTGGATGAAGCATTAAAAGAAGAAATTCCAGCAGGTAAAGATGAAGAAATAATTGTACAAAAACCATTTAATCGTTGGTTTGAACAATATGCCACTCCTTATTTAATTAGAAAAGGTGTGTATAAGAATTGGTTAGGAATGAAAACTTTAATGGATAAATCTGATGAAGTTATTTCAAAAATTTTACCTTATTTATTTGTAATACAAAAAGGTACTGAAAATTTATTTTTACAAGGTGATGTAAATTATTCTGATGAAGAATTAAAAGAATTAAGTGATAATTTTAAATCAGAAGTCCAAAAATATAGAAATGAAAAAGGAAAAACACCTACTAATACAATTCCTTTTGATACAAAGTACGACCATTTAATTCCAGATTTAAGAAAAATTTTAACCGAAGAACTTTATCGTCAAGGTTATCGTTCAATTTTAGCTGGTTTGGGATTTATTGATATGTTAGAAATTACTCCTTCGAGGCAAGAATCTAGAATGAATCCTAAAGCATTTGTATCTGAAATTAATGAAGGGGTAGATGGATTCAAGGCAATTTTATTAGAAGCAATTTATTTAATAGAAGAAAGAAATAAAAATGCACATAAAAAATTATTTACTGATAAAGGTAAAATTCTCATTGTGAGTTCACCGCTAAGAATTAATGTTGAACAAATACTTGATGCTCTTAGGTCTGGATTTGATAGGGGAGTTTCTTCTATTGAAAGTTATCAGGAAATTTTAGGTCTCGACCCAATAACAGAAAAAGAAAGACGTAAAAAAGAATTAGAAAATGGTGATGAAGAATTATTCTATCCTCATTTAATTCAAAATCAAGAAGCTGTACCTGATAGAATTGGGGTTCCAGTAAAACCTAAACAAGAAAAAAATGAAGACCAAAATAAAAAGAAAAATACACCAGAAACAAAAACAAAGACTGCTGAGTTAGAAGAAGAATTAGAAATGGCACCTTATAAGAATATAGAAGAATTAATAAAAAAACATCCCTATATGAAAAAATATCCCAAAGATGCATTAGAAGTTTTTATACAAGTTTTTAATGAATCGCTACCCAAAGGAGAAGATTATGCTTTTCCTGTAGCCTATACTGCAATAAAAAGATGGTTAAAAAAACATGGTTATGTAAAAAAAGATGGTAAATGGGTAAAGGCAGAGGAGACAAAATAATGGACAAAAGAAAAGTTATAGAAATAGAAGTTCATAAAAACTCTCAACATTGGATTTGTCCTTTTTGTAGTAAAGAAATAGGTGAAAAGGAATTGTATTTTAACCAAGAAACAAATCAATGGTTTCATAGACCATGTTATGATTTGGGAGAAATAGAATTTCCTAATGAAAAAGATAAAATTATTTTATCAAAATTAAATGATAAAAAACTTATAGCAGAAACTTTATTAGAAATAGCAAAAAATTCAACAACTGAAATTATTGAAGTTGATAGTGATTTTAATTTAATTGAAACTGCCGAAAAAATTAATATTAAACTTCCATCTCCTGATTTAGCGGTTATAAAGACAGTTTATGCTGAAATAGATAAAGTTAATAAAAATGGTATTGTACTTCCAAGAAAAGCGGTAGAAGAAGGATTACCTACTTTAATAGGTAAACAGATTAATTGGGAACATGATGGGGCAGGAAGAATTTGTGGTTACATTATTGATGCCCAAATAAATAAAGATTTAATCGAAATTACTGGTGTTATTTTTAAATCTTTATTTCCAGAAGAAATGGAAAAAGTAAAAGAAAAATTTAAGAGAAGAACTTTATGTGTTTCTTTCGAAATATGGAATAGAAATCCTAAAAATAAAGAATCTGTTGTTCATGAATTAGAAGAGGGTGTTAGAAGTATTGACCCTATTATTTTTCATGGTTGTGGATTATTATTAGTAAATCCGCCAGCTTGCCCCAAAGCAAAAGTATACAAGTTGGTTGCCAAAGTTTTAACAGAAGCAGAGAAGATAGTTGAAAAGGTCTTTAATGAAGACCTTATTTTTGCATCCTCGGCTATAGAAGAGCCTAAATGTAAAAATTGTACTACTTGTACATGCGAAAAAGATAAGGAGGTAGTAGTTATGGAAGAAATAAAGTTAGAAGAATTTTTAGATAATGATTATGAAGGTGGAGAAATAGAAGAAGCTAAGAAATTAACTACTGAACAACGCAATGCACTACCAGATAGTGATTTTGCATTGATTCAGGAAAAAGATGGAAAAAAGATTCGTAGATTTCCTATTAATGATGAAGCACATGTTAGAAATGCTCTTGCTCGTTTGCCCCAGGCAAAAGACATAACGGAGGAAGAGAGGAAGTCAGCATTAGCAAAGATTCTAAAGAAAGCAAAAGAATTGAACATGGAAGAATTATTAAAGAAGTATGAAAAATCTTCTGAAGAAACCCAGGCTGAAGTAAAACCAGAGGAAACCAAGACTGAAGAAAAATCTGAAGTCGTTGAAACGAAACCTGAAGAAATTAAAGCCGAAGAAACGAAAGAAGAACCTATAGTAGAAGAAAAAAAAGAAGAAGCACAAACATTAATAGAACAACCTGCTGAACCATCAAGAAAATTAGCAAAAATAGTTAGTTATGATGGTACAGAGACTACTACGTTATTTGCAGAAACAGGAGAAACAATTCTTAAAAAAAGAAGAGTAACTACTATACGTTATTTTACTGATGGAACAGATGAAAGAAGTGAACATGAAGAAGAAGCTATAGAAACATTTACTTATTCTCAACTTGAAGAGAAAGTAAATGCTGTCAAAGCCGAAAAGGATGTAGAAATTGCTACTCTCAAAGCAGAGCAAGAAAAAGCATTAGAAGAAAAAGATAAAGAAATACAAAATAAAACAGAAGAACTTGCTACCAAAGAGCAAGAGATTGCGGATTTAAAAAATCCTAAAGTTGAAGAGAAAAAAGAACCAGAAATGACAGTCGGTAGTGTCGAAGTAAAAGATAATTATAAATCGATACAGACAGAAGTAAACACAAAGGCTTTTGGAAAAAAGAAATAATTCCTTAGATAAAGGAATAAGTAAAGCCATAAGGCTAACTTAAAAGATAATAACAAAAACTGAAACAAGGAGAGATAAAAATGGCAGACAGAATCGATTTAGAGATAGCTAGAGTCATAGGCGAACCTATTGATTCTAATTTAAAGGTTCCTGTAGCATTAGCGGAAATAGCTGATGTCGAAGTAGCTTTACCTGGCGAAGAAGTAAAATATTATGCTTCTGAAGATGCAAACGTTGATGACATTTATACTGCGGATGCCGATGGCAAATTAACTTTACATAAACTTACAGCTAATGCTGCAACAGCATTAGTATTTGTTGGTTTGCAGTCAAAGTTAGAATATGTTCTCATTAATGATGTATTAGCTGGTGCTGAAGGCAATAAACCTGATACAGGAGTTCTTGGTCGTAAGAAAGCATCTATTACTCGTTCTATGGATAAGCAAGAAGTAAAGAGAATTTGTGATGCTATATTAGGCATTGCTCTTCAGGAAATTACTAAAGCTGTTGGCGAAGACATTTATGATGGTATTAAAAAAATGATTCATCTCGTTGAAGATTATGGCGATAATTATGTTCTTTTAGTTGGTTCTACATGTAAATCAGTAATTGATGAGTATGATAAAAAGATGGCAACTACAGATTATTATCGTGTTGGTATTAAAGAAATGTTAGCAAATGAAGGCGTTAAATTAATCAAAGTTATCGGTCAGGTTAATGGCGGTGTAGTACTTAACGCACAGAAAATGATTCTAGTAGCTAGAGATTCTACAATTGCACAGGGCAAACCTATTATATTTGTAAGACGTGCAGTTTCTCCTGAAATCGCAAAATTGATGGGTGCGGATAATGCAGAAAGATTAATCAGCGTTGCACAGGCTCCTACAATTATAGATGGTAACAATAATCTTTTAGGTTATGGTTGTTTCGGATTTGAAGCTATAATCGAATGTATTAGGAATTATAGAGCTTTAGCGTGGACAGATGAATTTTTTGCTTAATTGATATAAAGGAGGGGAAGTAATTCTCCTCCCCATAAGATTTATATCAATAAAAAGAAAGGTTTTAGGAGATGATAGAACGTTTAAGAGTAAAAAATAAAATAGATATTTATGATTTTCTTTCTCGCGTGAGTGATAGATATGAGGATTTCTATCTTACTAAAAATAAAGAAAGAAAATTTTTAAAGAATAATTGGTCTTTGATAAAAAAAGTTTTAGAAAAACAAGAAGTTTATGGTGTTTTTAATCATGGATTAAAGGCTATAATGATTTTAGTTCGTGAAAAAGGATTTCGTCCTTATGTAAAATTATTAGCTGAAAATTCAAAATATACCATTGACCTCTTAAAATATTTAAAGTGGAATTTTGCAGGAGTGGATTTATATTTTAAATTAAAAAAAGAAAATCCACTTTCTGAACAAATTAAAAAAACAGGTTTTACAATGATAGGCGATAGAGGTAGAGAATTATTATTTTTTAAAAAAGGGATAAAAACTTTATATAAATTAACACCTAAAGACGATTATTTACCAAAGCAAGAAAATAGACTTTATTAAAATGACTAAAAAAGTAGCAAAATATAAAAAATTATATTATAAAAGAAATAAGAATCGTATTAAAAAATATTGTTTAAAAAATAGGAATAAAATTTTACAAAGAGCAAAAGATTATTGGAAGAAAAATAAAAATAAGATTAAACAATATCGTAAAAAAAGATTTTTAAAAATAAGAAAGTATATAAGAATATATATTAGATTAAAAAGAAATATAGATACAAATTATATGTTAATGAATCGTTTAAGAAGTAGAATCTGGGATGTATTAAAAAGAAATTCTAAATCTGAAACTACTATGAAATTAATAGGTTGTGATATTAAATTTTTAAGAGAACATTTACAAAAACAATTTAAGTTAGGTATGACTTGGGATAACTATGGTAAATGGCATATAGACCATATTAGACCTTGTAGTAAGTTTGATTTGAGTAAAATAAGTGAACAAAAAAAATGTTTTAATTATAAAAATCTTCAGCCTCTCTGGGCTAAAGATAATTTAAGTAAAGGAGTAAATTAAAATGACAGATATAATTTTAAGAACAAGAGATTTGATTGGAGATAATCTTATCACTACAGGTAGAGACGTATTTACTTACGAATCGATTACATCATCTAAAATTTTTACCTTAACAGAAGCAAATATAAGTGCTTCTACCATTGTAGTTTATAAAAATGGAGTATTATGGGCAGGTACTAATTATTCTTATTCTACTACTACAGGAAAATTAACAGTTACAAGTACATTGGTGGTTGGAGATTCATTAGAAGTAGATTATTCTTATTATGCCAAATACTCTGATACTGAATTACAAGGACAGATTAGAAGTGCTATAAGTTATTTAGTAGTAGAAAAATATGGATGTTTTGCAATAAAACCCCCAGATATAATTTTTCCAACACCTACAGCAAGTGAAGAAAATCTTATTGCAGTTATTGCTTCTATTTTGATAAAAGGTGATTTAGTTGGTTATCGTACACCAGAATTAACAATGACCTTTGAAAGAGGAGATTCTAAAGAAAAGAAAATACATAAATTTGTTAGACAATTTAAAAAAACCTATGGTTGTTTAGATTATATTAAATACGATGAAAAAGTAGTAAATCCAGATAATGAATGGGAGTTTTAATGGATAAAGAATATTTAAAAAAATATTATTTAAAACATAAAGAAGATATTAAAAAAAGAAGTAATTTACGTTATTATAGATATAGAACACAAATATTAAAACAAATGAAACAATATGTTAAATTAAATAAATTACAAAAAAAACAATACAAACACGAATATTGGCTTAAAAATAAAGTTAGATTGCAGATAATTAATAAAAAATGGAAACAAGTTAATAGAAAACAATTAAATAAACAAACTAGAATATATAATAAAAATAGAAAAAAAATAGATATAAATTTTAAAATAAGATGCTATTTAGCAAGTAGAATTTATAAATCATTAAAAGGATATTCCAAATCAGCAAAAACTATTGAGTTATTAGGTTGTTCTTTGGATTTATTAAGACTTCATTTACAGTCAAAATTTCAACCAGGCATGTCATTTTCAAATTACGGTAAATGGCACATTGACCATATAATTCCTTGTGCTAGGTTTAATTTAAGGAAATCAAGTGAACAGATAAAATGTTTTAATTGGCAGAATTTACAACCCCTTTGGGCAAAAGACAATATAAGTAAGGGAGATAGATAAATGTCTGAGAAACGTATCGACCTATTTAATCTATTAAAAAACGAAGGTAAACTTGAAACTCTTCATGTTTATGCAGCAAAAGAAACTCAAGATGACCCCTATGAAAAGAATACATCATTAACTTATTTAAATCCTTTACCCATAAAAGGATTGATTCGACAAGTTTCTTTTGAAGCATTACATTGGAAGTATTATGGGCAGATTCCAGTTGGGTCTATAGAATGTGTAGCAGAAAAAAAATATCTAACACTTTTTAGAACTGCTGATAAAATAAAATATGGTGATAATTATTTTAAGACATGGAAAGATGATGCAAAAGGATTTGCTATTTTAGAAAGACAAGATTATGTAATTGTAATTTTAGCAAAGAAGGTATAATATGATTCGCGTTAGTATAGAATGGCAGGGGAAAAAAGGTTTGGACAATCTTATTAGATACATAGAGAATAATTTAGTATATGGAGAAGCACAAGAAGGAATTGTAGAATTGGGGAAGAAAACAGCAGACCATATGAAATATACTATTGGTAGTTCTAAAAAAAGACCATCAATGACTGATAGATTGGAAAATAATATTAATTCTGAAATTTTAAATTCAGTAGGTGGAGTAGAAGTTGGTATTGGTAGAATTTCTCAATTAAAAACTAATGCACCTTATTTTGAAGTTTTAGACCAGGGTGGTTATGTTCCTCCTGCAAACTTAGGTTATTTTCTTGGTAATCCTAGTGCACCAACTCCAGGTGGTTCTGGTCAGGTTTGGATTCATAGTGGAGATAATAAAGATTATTTAATGACTCCAAAGAAAGCAATTGAAGGAATAGATTATATAGGAAAGGCAATAAGAAATTTAGACCAAGAACTTCGCGAGATGATGAAAAAATGGGGAACGGATTTTATAGACGGAGCAGAAAAAGCGAGTAAATAAAATGGCATACAGAATAAGTCGTAATATAGAAGCTAGTTTAATAGACCGAATAACAGCAAATCTAGCAACTGATGGTTGGACTAATATTCGTGTAGAAAAATCTTTTGCTGAAGTATATACTGGAACATTACCATGTATTGTAATAAATGTATTAGAAATAAGACCTGAACATTTAGAGGTAGGAAGTAAAAGTTATTTAAAATATTTTATAGTTAATATCAGAATTTTTTCAACATCAGATGGACAGAGACTTGACCTATCAGATTGGTTGTTAGATAAATTAGAAGATGATACAGATTATTATTCTTATACAATTACTGGTGGGATAGTATCTGCTAAAATTTTAACAGGTAGAATTGTAATTACAGGATGGTTTGATGATAGAAAAGAATTAACAAATACATTAAATACCGAATTAGAAAAGGAAGACCGTTATAGACATCTTCTTTCTTTTGAAGTAATTGTAGCAGAATAGGAGAACTAAAATGGAATTTATTTCCACATTAGCAAGTTTTGGTGCATTATTTTTGGCAGGAGCTAACGTTGCTATTTTTTGTGTAGTTAAATTTAATGACCTTTCTCATTTACAGAAATCACAAGAAGAAATAAAAGCAACGTTATTATCCATTGATAAAAAA
>Ga0315288_10006736_pt1 | contig 14571 bp, 38 predicted proteins | sample YL17G11_20_MG_FD_203454 | JGI IMG/M metagenome (GOLD analysis project Ga0315288, IMG submission 203454) | Sediment microbial communities from Yellowstone Lake, YNP, Wyoming, USA - YL17G11_20 | ecosystem: Environmental > Aquatic > Freshwater > Lake > Sediment | place: USA: Wyoming | collected... | reverse complement strand
AACGGCAGTCTGTTATTATTGGATCATCATTCACTTCACTATTTATATCAAAATGAACGTAGTTAGCGATCTGATTAAATTTATTTAAGTCTAGTATCTTAAAGTCTTTAGTGTAGAATTTTTCTACTATCCTCTCGTTTGGTTCCCAATAAGATACAGCATAATCATCGTCATACCAATTATTTACTTGAGATAAACATTCTAGATGTTTTATTTGTAGTACCAATATTAATGTTAATGGGTCTGTAACATGATTTTCTATGTATTGTACTAGATCTGTTTTAAGTTGATCTCTCGAGACTCCCATAGACTCTTCGTAATATTTCAAATCTCCAAGCCCCGTGTAACTATCTGCTTTGAATACTGGTGGATTATACGTTGTAGTGCATCCTTTTGTCTATGTGATAGTGGGACTTCTCTAGACATTTGTTTTCTAAAGTTCTCTAAGAATGTTCGATGTCCTTTCCATATCTTGGCATTGGAATAAATTCCACTAATGGTACTTATTGCAACATCCATTTCTTCTTTCATTACTTTGTATGTTTCTTCAAGTTCTTCTCTAGACATTTTATTTATTCTACAGAACTCTGTTACATATTCATCGTATAGACGTAAGTCTATCTCGTCTACATAGACGTTGGATGGAATTTGATACTTGTTAATTAATTGTTTAACATATATAGACCTAGTAATAAAGAAGACTCTCCTCATCTCGTCTACTAAAGATTCTACTTCTTTCTTTTGATCAGAAGTTAATCTTCTATATTCAATCTTTCCATGTAAATTCCATATGCTAGAGTTAATCAACATTTTCCCTCTTTTAGAATTGTAGCTGCTTCTTTGTATATGCATACTAGAGTAGATAAACTAAAGATTTCACCTGCTTCATGTAATGCTTCGGATAAAGTTTTCATCTTGAAATATCCTATTGTCTTTAATGCTATATCATCCCATATCTTTAGAGGTATATCATTAAAGCTTGAAACTTTAGACTTCTTTATTTTATTTAGACCTACACAAGATGCAACAGAATCTAGTATTTCTATTGTTACAAACTGCTGATAATACACACGATGACTACAATGTGGAGCCATATAGTCTCGTCTGCTATATTTTATCATCATCAATACCAACTCTTGGATATCTATGCATAAGATATAGTAAAGAAATAAGTGGAATAGACACTGGAATTACACATATAAAATTATCATAAATGCCAACAGAAAACTCTAGGTCACAGACTTTAGCCTTACCGGTTGACCCCGCTTTGATTGTTATGTAATTGCGTTTCTTTTTGGTCATCTTCTATATCTCCGATTGTGAACTCGACAATCTCGTATGTTTTTATCCAGTATCTAAACCCTAGTCTGAGTTTAGCTTCTTCAAAGTCCCATGCCCAATTTTGTCTTGAGCATCCACAATTTAATTTATCTGGAACGTACGCATTTTTATTACTGCATACCATTGGAATAGCAAATAATGGTAATCCCATATCAATACATTCGTCTAGATGACGGCAGTTCATTTACTTCCTATCCTCTAGATTGGGGAAGAATACTGTTTGTTCACCTACTACTTGTATATTGATCCCACCCACACTACCTTTTAGTCCTTGATTTGGAAAATGAACTTGCTTTGCTTCAGCAGAGAAGGTCGTATCAAAAGCTCTATGAGTTAATCTAGATACTTCTTCAGCACTATCAGCTTTCATTGTTAATATGACTTTAAATTCTTTTAGATCTGTTTTATTCCAATGTTCACTTGCATAATAATAGTGTACCATTATATCATCACCATATCATCAATGATTTCGTTGTGATCAAAAGCTAATGTCATAGAGAAAGCTTCCTCTAGTGGAAACCATTTAGCTTCTATTGCATCGTCTCCAGCTTTCAATTCTCCACCATAAACTTCTCCTCTGAAAGCTATTGTAATAGCCCTTCCACGAGGATCTCTATCGACTCTATCATATATTCCTGCAGACTCGGGATATACATACACATCGTATCCTGTTTCTTCTTTAACTTCTCTTACACCACATTGTACTGCAGTTTCATTAAGTTCGATGTGTCCTCCTGGGAGTGCCCAATAGTTGGGGAAAGCACTGCTAGATGGGCTTCGTTTAACTAGAAGTATTTCTTCTTTCTCTCCGTCAACTAGAATAACATCAGTAGCTATTGATATAGTATCTTTACTAAACAACATCTTCTTCTTCATTCACATCCTTTTCATACAGAGCTTTGTATTTATTAGAGGAGTCATCATCTTTAGTGAAACCTTGTTTCAGAAGATAATCTGTCAATTCATCCAACTCTTGTCCTCTATTTGAACTCCAATCTTCTTTATCGAATACTGATCCCCATCCAAAGAATTGTACAGACTCTTGTATTGGTAATGTGTGTACATCATAATCTCTAAGCATTAATTGTATTACGTGTCCGTGTAGACTCTCGTAATCATGGACATAAGAGTTTGTACCTATTTCTTCTCTTATTGTTTTAGCTATTGCTTCAAAGACCATATGTTTCCATTGATCTTTAGTATAATAATTTTCAGACCACAGGAGGTTTTTTTCTCCGCCCTCCATTGTACCATATGATACTGAATAAAAGTAAATCCCTATCATTTGTATATCGACCATTGCCAGTTCTTAATACCAAACCATCCGGTTGTAATTGTAGCTTTTAATGTATCACCTATCTTGATTTGATTATATAGAGAAGATGAATATATTGTTGAATTGTCATTTAATATTATCTTATAATCAGTAACTTGATGATATGTAGTTATTACTACCTTGTTTATTATCATTACTTGAGGAGTAATTCTAGTAGTTTTCTCTTTATCTATTACTGTATAATATCTAATCTCTGGTTTTTCTATTGGTTTAGGTGGTTCAACTATTGGCTCTAGTGATAATATATTTGCTATTATAACACACAGCACTACACATATTATTATTTGAACTATTATGTATCCTCTATACAATCTGGGCATCTTAATCCACCATTTCCATGTGGATAGTTTTCTACTATACCGTGTACATCACACCATAATACATAGAAGGGAAGTTTACCAGACCATCCTGGCTTCTGTATATCTCCTATGTAGATTGATTGACCCAGTGCAAGTTTTATCTTTTCCCATCTAGTAAATTTCTTCATGTGCTTCTCCTCTTGTATTCATCATATTCGACTTGACTAATGAGTGTCTCCTGTGCATCATAGTCATCTGTATTCAGGTTGTGCCTCATACCCGAGAGGAACATTAGTGCTTCTTTACCACACTCACATTCTGTAAACTCTTCCAACTTCCCTGTAGCCTTCTCTCGAATAGCTATTCCGTGGATCATTTTACTGCCCATAACTCATTCCTCTTTTGTGTGTGTATTCTTAGTAATGGATAAACATTCTCTTGTAGATAGTCTATTATCAACTTTACCATAACTGGATCTTCCCATGTAGATCCAAAATCTGGATAGAAACTAAGTTGGTATATGTAATAATTGTGTGCGATTATATCATCATAGTCTACGTCTTTGACTATCCTTCGCCTCTCGTTCATTATGCATCGCCCTGAATACTAGAAGATTTTGATAATAAGTATCTACATATAAATTAACTAGAGATAGAGTAACTATTGCATCATCTTTAATCATTCTTACACTAGGATACTGTCGTTCAAATATTTCATATGCCTGTTTACCAACGCTTAACCAATTTTTATATGCTTCTGGATTCTTAATAAGTTCTTTTAGAGTTACCTTATCATTGAATTCTTTGAAAGTATGTATCTCTAAATGATCTACAGTGCAATCAGAAGCTATGTGTGTATGTGCACTATGTTTTAATTCCATTGTATCTCCATCTCCATAGTTGTTTTAATAGTATAATGTTCTCGTCAATTAATTTTTTGTTAGGTAGTAGTGTTCCAGCAAGATGACGATAGTATGCCTTTGCTGATAAGAAACTATAAGGTAATCTATTGTCGTTACTTGATACATTATAGACTTTACCTAGACTTTCTACTTCAGCCACTATAAGACCTTCATCTAGTAGAACTTTATTATCTCGTGGTAACATATTGATAGGTATATCAGTTGGTAACATATCGGATAACTAGCCCCTTTAAATACTTAACCGAGCTATTAGACGAGCTCTGTTACAACTCTAACTTCTCTATCTCCCTCGTAGATAGTAATATCATCTTCTTTATTACATTCATTGTAAATATCTAATGCTTCTTTATAGAGAGCAGTAACAAAAATACTAACTTGATGATCTTCGGGTGGAACAACAACTATTAGATATGGTTTCTTAGAAAAGGCTTTATACTCTTCTCTAAGTAGTTCTAGTTCTTTTTTAATTTCTGGATATATATCATAACTTTCTTCAGCTAATCTCCATGCATCTTCTTCTATTTTCCCATAGTACCATGTATAGCGTTCATGAGTATGTGTATGATGGTGTTCCCATACTGCTGTAAAGTTACTGGTATCAGTAAGTTTTTTTAGAATCTGATTAGTGATCTTCAAAGATTCTATTGCTTTAACTAATTCTTCTTTAGTGTACTTTTGCAACACCTTCATCATTTCTCCTTTTAGCACCAGCTTTGAAAGATGATATTTTCATATCTTCCCACTTGATGTTCTTATCCAAGTGTTCTTTCATGCAGAACAAATCACAGAAGTCCCATCTAAAAGATGAATAGTCTTCTGTCTTTGTCTTGATGCTCCCGTTTACTTCTACCCAAAGCATTGCTCCGGGTATAGGTAATCCACAACAATCACATTTGAATGTACCATCGTATTCAATCATTTACAATCATCTCCTACGGATGCGATCAATAATTCTTCCTATCTTATCATAGCAACTAAATATAAACATCGTAGATGAGTATGCTATTATGCTACTCATGTGATAGACTTTAGTATCGTCTAGATATTCTAGACCATACAATTCTATTGTAGATACTTTCTCTCCTTTGAATATTCTTCTAATAGTTATCCCTGGAATTATATAATATATTACTAATGATATAATGAAATTAACAAGACATATAGTAACTAGTATTCTTGTAGATAAGCTTTCATCTTCCATCTATCTCCCTCTAATAACAACCTTTGATTTATACTCGAGATCTTTCACATGCTCGACCATCTGTTCTATGAGGTCAGTGAGAGCTTCATTCTTCTCTTCAAGTATAGCAATGGCTCTCTCAGCACCCTCTACCTTTTCTACATATCCATCTATTTCATCCTGTAAGCTATCAATGATATCTTGAACATCTTCTAGATCTTTTATAGTTACCAGTGTAGTCATCTTAAACCCTCGAAGCCCTCTTTTTCTAATTCACTTATCTTCATCCTGCCACACAAGAATCTTAATACAACATTAGGGAAAATAGAATATAGTACCTTAATAATAAACACGAAAGCTGTAGCTACAATCTCTGATCTGAGAATATAATCTCGTGTGGTGTCTATTGTATAGTGTATAAATGCAACAATAACTTCAGATATAGAATCTTCACTAGACATAGAACTCCTCATCAAATACTTTCTGTAAATCTTTACCACGCAATCTAGATGAATGCGGTTTAACTGCATTAACAGTTCTAGTTATTTTAGACTCGCATTCCATGGAGAGATAGTTTGGCATACTGCGATCGTATATGCTATTCAAATAACGTAATACGTATAAGAGATTTCCAATGTATCTTCTTCCTATGTACATGCGATAAATTTCATAGAATGGTGTAAGCACAGTCTCTAAATCTTTAACCTTAAATGGTACAGCTTTCTTCAAAATTACTAAAACTTCTATACCTTTGTATTTTACTTGGTATGTACCACTTACATCTCTATTATTTATTATACCATTTGCTACCAATTGTACTCACCATAAACCGTAAGTGCATCATCTATTGGAGTTGACCAGTTAGTTGTATGAGCATTAAGAAATCCTCTAACAATATTAAAATGTTCTATATGATAGCAATAGTATGTCTCGAAATAAATTTCATTATTCTCATTACACATCTTTGTATGTAGACCTTCAACAATACACTCTAGTTCAAAGATATATTTTATAGCTAAAGGATTATTTTCTTCATCATCTTGGTATTTTAAAGACTCTACATCTATTTTCATTTATCTACATCTCCTATTTCGCCTGAATATGAGTCAATATTGCTACTAGTGCAATACCACCATACACCTTCCTTATAGAACTTAGCTGTTATAGCTGGAGTAATTTCATTGCTAGTGAGAAATTCTATACACTTTACTTTATTTATTAGAACAGTTCTTTGTATGTAATCCTGTCTGTCTATAGGCATCTAGACATCTCCTACTTTATTGTCCCATTTTTACATACTATATATCCTAGACATCTATACATCTAGGTCATCCTCAGAATCCTCAGCAAAATCTGGATATGATTTCTGTAATAGAAAAGTAATTTGATCTATCGGAATAGAATGACATCTAGAGCATAACTTAACTAAGTAGTCACTCTTATCAACCGGAATAGTAATACGATCTCTGTTATTATTTGGATTAGGTGCATCCATATCGGAATAAACTCCTTGCATCCAGCAGTCAAATCTATGACCTAGAACTTTACATACTGTATGTCTAATGAGTCTATCCAATAATCCAGTACTATTGAATGTTGGCATCTCCATTACTTTGCCTCTCCTGGGATATGTAAAATGCTATTCCAATCTTTATTTCTTAACTCATATACGAGTTTGTAATATGCCGTAACTTCCGGTGCATCAATTTCGCACCATCCTATATCGCCATGTACCCAACGAGGATATCCAGTACGTGTTGCACTGTATGTAATATCTCTAACTTCTAATTCCCATACTTGCAATGCCAATGTTCTATTTATCTCCATTACTAGAACAATTCCTATTCAATTTCATATTCTATGCGATTAATGATACCAATGCTATTAGTTATCCAGATAGTTGTAATGATACTTGTATCTAAGAATCCTTTAAAATCTTTAATTAGCGTACTATCTAATTGCCAGACATACAACGTATTTGGTTTCATGTAGATATGTCTCTCTATAATACGTACCATATTACTTCCATCCATGCACCATATACCAACTGTACAGTGCATTAATTTGTGGATGAAAGTTTGGGGATCCGTTATAGATAACTACAGTTGATGTTATTGGATTACTATGATTCTTTATCATATAGTTCTCTAAAACAAATCTAGTTCTACCAGAATAATTACTATCATCAAATAGTAGCCATGTCTGGACGAATGCTTTGTCTATATCTCTTCCATAGTGTTTACGATCTAGTTCTACTGGAGTCTCTCCCTCTCTAATTTTACCGTTGAATAATATGTAATCTTTCTTTAGATCAAGAGAGTCTAATCTCTTAACTACATACTTTCCGAATTGACCAGTGAGTATTAGATTGGGTAGCCATATTCCTTCTAGTATTGGATCTACTATTTCTGGTATGCGATAAGAGTCATCAAGATCACTAAAGAACTTCCATTTAGTATCTCTATCACCATTCTCTGGGTAACTCTTCATTTTATTTTCTATGTGATTCAAGATGTTAAGATAGATTTCACTTTCCATTACTTAGTCATCTCGTCTAGTATATGTTCTGTATCTGTATCCTCTTGATAGAATAGTGCTACACTTGTGTTGTCTCCACGCTTACCTCTAAAGAACACATAGTTCTCCAGTATCTGCCCCAATCTCTGCTGGTCATGGGTATTCCATAGAATTCTAATTTTGTCTAGAATTCTATCGATTCTTTTAGGATCTCTCATTCACATTCACTCCATACCATTTTTTTTGTCGCTTCTAGATATAGAGTAACATTATATGGGTAATCTCTATATCTTTCAATTAGATATTTAAAATACTCTTGATCAATACTAACATCTGGATAGAACTCTAATTCATAAATTCTTCTAAATCCTATTAATCCAATAGGAGTCTCTAAAAAGGTATCTAAAACAACCACCTCCCAGACTTAGCTACCTTTCGCCTTACGGAAAAGTCTGGAGATACCAATAAAGATGGGTGAGATTACCTCGGTAATTGTCGGTAGGTGGCTAGGACTAGCCACTTTCTTATCTGTCTTCTCTTCATTGGAGACTACAGTTACTTTCGTATCAAGTATCATGGGTGTGTTCGTTGCTATACTATTAGTAGAGGGGCATGGTATATTCCTGATTATATTTCTAGTTGTTACCATCCTCTTAATACTCCCGTCTATCATTATATCATTCTGATTACAATGATATTTTTTAGCCAATTCAACTATATACCCCGCAGCTTCTGGTAATACACCATTATATGTGAGCTTCTTTAGATTCTCCAATTCTTCAGCAGTTATTCGATTAGTGTCTAGAGAAGCATCAGGTACTTTCTTTGGTCGTCCTGGTTTCTTCTTTGGAACATCACTCATCTTCTCTTGAACTATCTTTGGTGGTGGTGATGGTGGATTAGAGTTTCTAGCATTAGCCATTCTTCTCATTCTCATTCTGAACTTTGTGTCTGTCTGGTACTTGATTGAAGCTGGAGAGATATTTAGTTTAGATGATATCTCTTTAACCGGAATGTTATCATCCATCATCTTTATGATATCTGGTAACATAGATGATACTTTAGTTGTATATCTTTTAGGTCTTCCACGATTGTCTATTCTCTCTCACCCCTATTGTATATCCAACTCATTCATTACATAGGCTGATCTTATTTCTGGGTATTGCTCTAACATCTCATCCCAGTTCGTCTTACGCTTGTCTGGATTACCCAGTAAGCCTATAATGAAGGTCTGTTTGTCTTTTGCAAGACTATTAACTTCCAAGACAGCACAGTCTTTACACACAAAAAACGGGTGTATCATCTTGACTTTAACAAGATACTGCACTTCTGTAGTAGTTAGCTCATAGTCTTTTTCACATAACGTACATTTTCTTTTCATTTCTTCAACTCCTCTTTATCATCAATTTTTTGTACTCACTACGTATTGTTGTGAGTTGTTTCTTTCTCCCTTTAACTAAAGTGGATATTATCTTTAATTCTTCTGGAGATAGAGATTTCATAGATCTACCCATACATTTCTCACATAATAGAAACTCGGCTAGACGTTTCTGTTTTAATAGAGTTTCTACTTTTATTGGAGAAATACTATATGGAGTATTACAAAGTATACAGGTTCTATACAATTATCTAGCCCACCTCCTGTAAAGCGGTGCAACCAGTGCAATGAAGGAAGCCAACTAATATCACTCCGATAGACTTACCTAGACTCCATGTTATAGTTGCAGCTCAGGGCTTTCGTCCCGAAACCCGGACAGGGGAAAATGAGTCGGAGTCTAGTTTAAATCCAAACATTTTAGTTGCAGAGTCCTCTTGAAATATATAAATACCTCTAGTCTCTGTGAGATTGTCGTTGTTGGCTTTAGACATTATGGTCATTCCAAGTAGCGATGATAAAACTTCTCTATCAAGTAGCAATGATAAAACTTCTCTATTCTCTCTTGACAACTATTGCTTATCTCAAAAAAGAAAGAAGATTGACTTAGACCAGAACCACTTAAAGATCCTGTTTCTCTTCTGCTTTGTAAGATATGAATATCGTCTAGACGATAGACTTTGATGTTATATATCATTATCATCTCTTGAGCAAAATCATACCACTTCATTTAATTCTCTCCTGTCTCTCTTCTCCTTATTACGGTATTTCTCACCTATAGCAATAATAGTTTGATGTAAACTTTCTAGATTAAGAAGAATTTGCTTATCATCATAATTCAATACCTCTAGATGATATACTTTAAGACCAACATATCTATTCTTCTCCTGAGACTGCATTAACATTTTCTCCGAGTTTAACTTCGATTGCTTTCTCTTCCTCATCATTGTTAAGATCACTTTTCATTCTAAGTGTCTTGCTTAAGAATACTATTATTTTTTCTGGAGTTCCATAATGATTGTATAGTATAGATATTTTAGCAACAAGTGATTCATTAGTATATGGATCAGAAAATTTCTTTGACATATCTTTCAATATGTTCTCGTTATTAGAATAAATGTAGAAAGCACTGGGAAACTCCATATCAACTGCTTGATGACATTTATGCTCTACAATACGATCATCTTTAGAGAACGGATGAGGCCAGAATACCTCTACTGGTACTTGTATCATTTTGTTTCAACTACTATTACTCGGAACGGCATATTAACTTCTGCTGTTCCTCTTATCTTCTTTGGTTTACCAGTGAGTGGATCTACTCTAACATCTGCAGAATATTGTGGTCTAGGAGAGCCTTCTCTTATTGTGTACATATCTCCTCTAAGTTTTCTAAGTAGTTTTAATCCCTCAATTAGTAACGTAAGATCATATTCATCAGTATATTTTGTGAGTTTCATCCTAGTTGTAGTTTTCTCCAGTAATTCTTCTGCATAATCTATGAACATATAGATTTGTCCAGCACCCATCTCTTTCTTGTTGTAGTAGCCATCATAATCTTTAACGTATGTATTGCAGTAGTCGTGAGTTACTTGAAAGAAGAATCCTATTTGATGATCAATATCTTCTTCTACTGGAAGTCTAAAACTAATATGATATTGGTACTGTTTAGTATCTGAATATGTACTATCATAACCAATAGCATATTTTGGAGTAACCTTCCTTTCAAAGTACTTTAGTATTTTCTCTTGTGTTTCTGTTCGTCTTCTAGTCATTTCCTCTATCTGTCGTCTCTTGTCATAGATGTCATCCATTTTTACAAGAGATGATTTAACTGATTCTATAAATTTAGATCTTGTATAGGATTTACATTCTAATTCTCTTGCATTCATTACTCATCATCTTCCAAGAATTCTAAAGCAACTAGTACTGTTTTGAATCTATCAGTAACCTTCTCAACTTCAGACTTGAGTTTGTTGTATTCTCCGTTGACGTTGTTCTCTAGTTCATAGTCTAACAAGTCATTTATGTCGTTTATACCAAATACAAACCTGTTAGATCTATCACCAGTAAAATTACTGGGAGTTAAATCAATCTGGTTATAACCACTCCACACACCATTTCTCAAATCTAGTTTATCTCTAATGGGTTGTTCTGTACGAATTGATAAACCTCTACCACTTAAGATAGTTTTTGATATGAGATCTCCCATTTTATAAAGGGTGTATTCAGTATCGATCTTTCTTTTCATTGTACCCTTTATGGTGTCTGGTGATTTGGATTGTAAATCCATATATTCATCTCTGTATTCAGAGAGTAGCTCTATAGCTATTTCTAATTTCTCACCATAGGATTTTTCGTTACTATAACTAGAATAACTAGACATTTCTAAAATTCCTTCTACTTGTATTTGGCTGACTTAGGTGTTAGCCTGACAATATATCCAAATGGAGGATCGTCTTTGTTACCATTCTCGGATATTACCCACAATGTTTGGAACTTGTAATCCTTCTTTTGTAAAGAGTCCTGGTCTCCAAACAAATCAGTAAAGTAGACTAGTAGTTTTGTCTTGTGTCTCTTATCCTTGAACCATTCAAAGACTGGTTTGAAGGCTGTGCCACCGTATCCTCTTCCCTTTAGCTTACGCACATCAAACCCGTGGTCAAACTGATCAACTGTGTGAACTTCAGCATCACAAGTTAAGATGGTAAACTTAATCCTACCTTTGTATAGCCTATCTAGAGCAGATAGTTCTGTCAAGAATTCTGTGTATTCCGTATCTGAAATTGATCCACTAGTATCTATACCAACACCAATGTCTATTTCTTCACGCTTTATGCTAGGTATATAGTATCCTCGTAGTTGTGCAGTCTTGTGCGGACGGAAATACGTGTTGTGTACAACCATTCCTTCAGCAATATAATTAGAGACAGCAGTGGTCAGATCATGAAACACTTCTGCCTCTGGCATCTCGATTTCTTCTATTTCTACAATCTTGTCTTGTACTAATTTTTTTATCATTATTACTCATCTCCTTGTGCAATTGTCTATGACACGTCTCGCATAAGGTAACTCCATTGTCTATATTAAATATAAACTCTGGATTACTTTTAATTGGTTTAATATGATGAGCATTTAACTTACCTCCCGATTGCTCACATATCTGGCAAGTATAATTATCTCTCTCGTAGATGTATTTTCTCCATTTTCGATATTCAATAGAACTCCATCGTTTCTTTATATCTGGAGAAATTCCACCCTTCCAATTATGATTATTTATGCCAGTAATTCTTTCATCTTTAGGTTTAAACCAGGTTCTACCAGTATTGAGAACCATTCCTTTTTTAGCGTAAGGAACTATCTCACCACTCTCGTATTGTTTCTTCTTGGTATCACTGATCTTTTTCTTTGTTACTTCTGATCTATTCTTTCCTAACCAGGGTTTAGCCGGTATCCATCTCCCTTCTTTCAAACTTCTAGATTTAGATTCCATCTTTCTCTTTACTAAAGACGGATCCTTCATGTATTCATGATCAATACATTGATGCTCTGATATTTTATTTTTAGAAACGAAAGTACCACACTTATCACATCTAGTTATGAGTTCTCTATTATGTCTTAATCTTTCTAGATGTTCTTCAGATATCTTCCTCTTCTGTGTCATGATCCTCTATGGTTATAAGTATGTTGCCTATATTTAACTCTCGTGCTGGTAGATATAATCCTTCTGGTGTAAGGAATTTATGCTCTGGTGAACAGACTATTCTCTTACCACTCTCGGTATAGATAACATACTTCTTTGTAATGTTAGATAATATGTGACCAGTTACTTTTGTTTCTACTGGATTGAAATATTGTTCTCCAATAACTGTATCTCCAACATTAACATCTTTAATTGGAACTGTACCAGACGGTGTAAGAACTAGAGAGTTCTCATCTAAACAGAAGTCCTTTGGAAGAGTTGCTTGTACAAATCTACGAACAATAGACTGCCAAGGGACTCTAGGTTTAGCCATACCTTCCATCATACGTTCTAGACCAAGCGGTGTCTTGCCCTGTTGTTTTGCGTATGTGTAAGCCTCTTGCATTATCTTATCCCACTGGGGAACTATTTTGTCCTCATCTTTATCATACCCAGTTGGGGCATCTTGCTCCTGTTCTCCTTGTCCCTCTTGTTGCTGTTGTTGCCCAGGGCTTTGATTCGGGCTAGAGTTAGGATTGGGAGTTGATTGCCCATCCTTGTCTTTATCATCTTTTGGTTGTCCTTGCCCATCTACATCTATGTAAACGTGTACGTCAAACTGTCCAGCACCAAATTTGTTCTTGCTGTTCTCTACTTCTTTCATTAAGTCCTCATAGACTTCTTCTGCATACCAGTCACGATATTTGTCATTGTATAGCCAGTCTTTAGCTAAGACAAAGTTATTCTGTTTGAGGATCTCATTGATAACGAAGTCAGCAGATATATTCCATAGTTGCTGGTCTCTATTACCTGCTCGTTCAAGATGCCGTAATACCGCATGATGAACCTCATGACATACAGCAGACTCTATTTCTTCTAGAGAAAGCCTATCAACAAACTCTGGAGAAAAGAATAATCTCCCGTATTTGTCTATACCCATTGTTGGGATTAACTTCTTTAAGAGATCGTTGTCGGCTTCAATAAATCTCAAGTGTAGAATTAGAGTACCAAAGAATGGCTTCTCTTTAAGAAGCATTACCTTGGCTTTTACTAACTTCTCTATTGGAGTTAGCTTCCTTAGTCTAAACCTTCCCGGTTCACCTGGTAGTGCTATATTTTACCACCCCATTTCAATTTACTTTACCTCTCTAGCCAGAGTTACTGATCTAGCTATGTTCATCGCATCGTACTCTGCTTTTACTTTTCGTGCAGATGTCTCTCTCACAAAACTCTTGCAGAGTTGATCATCTATAATAACATACCATTTACCTGTGTTCTGCATATTCTTTAACCACGCTCGATGCTAAATCTTGACGTAAGCATAGTCCTAATGGTTTTCCACCATATGATCCAACTATTATTAGTCTAGCTAATTCTAATTCGTAGATATAGTAATGCTTTACCCATTCCTCTAGAGGTTTCATATTCATCTCTTACATCTCTTGTAGTATGTTGAACAGGGTAAGAGTGATAGAGTTTTCTTGCCTCTATTAAATGCTAAATTATAATTAATTGGATCTGTCATATCCAGAACTATTTCTAGTGAGTCTGAACTATACCTGCTTCTATTGATGATATAATAATAGTTCTCGTTGGGAATGTGAATATCAAAGAAGCGATCTTCTTCAAGTGTATATGTGTGCTCTAACTCGTAGACATTTCTATGGAGTAGAGATATCATAGAAACTGTATGTTCTGGACTAGTCTCATAGAATATTGGATCACCAATTTTATGTCCTCTATCAAATCTAGTTAAACATTCTTTGTCCTTACATTTGCTTTTAGTTATAACATGTCACCCCCAGTTACTTTTTAAAATGATCATATAGGATGGTGTTGAGATTGATGATATTCTTGTTCATCTCAGCAATCTCCCTCACTAGACGTTCTAGTAGAGCAAACTCTTGTTGTGTTAACAATCT
>Ga0315288_10006734_pt1 | contig 14572 bp, 13 predicted proteins | sample YL17G11_20_MG_FD_203454 | JGI IMG/M metagenome (GOLD analysis project Ga0315288, IMG submission 203454) | Sediment microbial communities from Yellowstone Lake, YNP, Wyoming, USA - YL17G11_20 | ecosystem: Environmental > Aquatic > Freshwater > Lake > Sediment | place: USA: Wyoming | collected... | reverse complement strand
TGGCATGTCGCCAAGTTTCTTGCCAATAGCTATGACCTTCTCAAGATTGATCTCATGCATGCTCACGTAAATCATATCCCGCAGGTCGCCATCTTCAACTTTGACTTCAGAAGGAATTATCCTGTAAACAGAACCCGGTGACATTCCAAGTTTGATAGCATCAACAAATATGACTTTGTCATAGTTTCTAGAGTAGTGAAGGATGTCCATTCCTGAGGTGCCTAGATCCATTATGTCGACTTTGGATGGTAGATTGACTTCACTGAGTTTCATGATTACGTGCGGTCCAAGGCCATCGTCGCTTCTAAGCAGACTTCCAACCCCTGCCACAAGAACCCTCAATTCACAATCTCAACCTCGGCGACAGCCATAGAACTAATGTTGTACGAGCCGCTAACTTCAGCCAAATCCTGCTAACCTACTGTATCTGCAGAAGTTTAAAAAGACAGGAAAGCACATCAGCAAAGCCAAACTTGGAGATCAAGTTCATGCAGCATCAAACCAATGATGCGCTGTCAAGGCGCAACTTCCTAAAAGCAGGCGTAGGCGCTGCTGCGTTATTGTCAACATTCCGTCTTGACGAGACGCTCATCAAAGAGGCGATGAGCCAGATAAGGGGAGGCGGAGTCTCGGTACTTTGGATTCACGGAGCAGCGTGTCAGGCATGCACAGTCTCACTTCTGAACACAACTTATCCTGATGTTACGGATGTTCTTTTGGGCACCCTTCCCCAAGTCAAACTAGATCTGGATTACCAGACTGTACTGATGCTTAAGTGGGGAAACGAGGCCCTTGAGGCTCTGAAGAACCCCCAAAAGGATTACTTACTCCTAGTTGAAGGTTCGATACAGACGAAAAACGACGGAACCTTCTGCACGATTGGTGAGATCGACGGAAAGCCTGTGACAATGAAAGACTGGGTCACGAAACTGGCAAAAGACGCCCTTGCAGTGATTGCCATAGGAACATGTGCTTCCTACGGAGGCATACCTGCTGGTGCACCAAATCCAACTGGAGCTGTGGGAACGACAGACTTCCTCGGAACCAATTATCGATCAAGACTGAATTTCCCTATAGTCAACATCCCAGGATGTCCACCACATCCAGACTGGATGGTGGGGACTCTAGTGAGCTTGATACTGGCAACAAAGAAGCTCTATCCTTTCCCAGAACTTGACTCACTCGGTCGACCGACAATGTATTTTGAAAGATCGATTCATGACGACTGCCCTAGAAGGGGACTCTACGATGAGGGCAATTTCGCAGAGAAATTCGGTCATGACGGATGCATCTACAAGCTAGGATGCAAGGGACCGATATCTTATGCAGACTGCAACTCAAGGAAATGGAATAATGGCTTGACCTCTTGCACCATTTCAGGCGCCCCATGCATAGCCTGTGTTCAGCCAGAGTTCCCTGATAAATCATCACCCTTCTTCGACGCACTTCCCATACCTGCACTCTCATACAAAGAGGCTGCAGGCGTCGGAGTAGCTGTTGGAGGGGCCCTCGCAGGGGCCTATTGGCTTCGTGCCAGAAAAGAGAAACACAGAGTTGAACACTAGTGGTCGAGATTACAATAGACCCGGTAACAAGGATCGAGGGACATCTCAACATCAAGGTGGAGCTGGAAGGAAACAAGTTCGCAGATGCGTGGGCTTCACACTCACTATTCCGAGGCTTTGAAGAGATCCTTCAGGGGAGAGATCCAAGAGACGCCGTCTATATTGCGTCCAGAATGTGTGGTGTCTGCTATACCTCACACGGAATGGCTGCAGCTCTGGCTCTGGATAAAGCGATGAGGGTCACACCCCCTCCTCTAGGAACACTGCTTAGGGTCCTCACGCAGTATGCTGAGTGGCTGTACGATCACCTACTGATACTCTTTGCTCTGGAAGGCCCCGACTACGGACCACCGTTTGGCCGACTTGAAGAGTTTGCCGCATTGAAAGGAAGAGGGTACCTTGAGGCTCTGCAGATGTCACGACTCGCAAGGGAGGCCACAGCAATATGGGGAGGCAAAATGCCCCACCAATCCACATTCGTTCCTGGTGGCATAACCGAATTCCCAGACACAGCCAAATTCGCGAAGTTCACCTACCGACTTCTTGAAGTGAAGAAATGGATCGACAACTCTATGATCCCCTTGATGGACAAATTACACGACTCCTACAAAGACGAAATGACCAATTCAGGCGAAAGAGAAGCGAACCTGCTCAGCTTCGGAGTCTTTGAGGATCAAACACTTGATCCACAGAAGAGATTGATGAAGCCCGGAGTCATAATAAACGGCAACTTGGTTGCCACAGACCTCTACGGTGAGATAGCCCCAAAGATCACCGAATATGTAACTCACTCATGGTATTCTGAGGATTCAGCTGGAGATCCAAACAGAACCAAAGCACCTACGCCACAATACACAGGAATACAAAAGAATGGAAAGTACTCCTGGTCCAAGGCACCACGGTGGGATAATAACGTCGTGGAAGTGGGTCCGCTGGCAAGGATGTGGGCAACAGCACTTCAGAGCGGTGGGAAGATCCAGACAGACACGGGAACTTGGTCTCCTCCAAAGAAGCCAGACACACTCGAGAGGCTCCACGCCCGAGCATATGAGACTTCATATGTTGCAACGAAACTGATTGACAAACTCTACGAACTCCTCGATATGATTAACCGCGGTGAACGCGAGGTCTTTCAACCCTTCTCGATTCCAGAAAACTCAGAAGGCATGGGGCTTACAGAAGCCGCGAGAGGATCACTTGGTCACTGGATCAAGGTGGAGAACAAGAAGATTGCTAGATACCAAGTCATAACACCTACAACTTGGAACGGATCTCCCAGAGACAACCAAGGCAGACGTGGCCCGATAGAGGAAGCCCTTGCAAACACTATTGTCAAGAATACTGATCCAACATTGGACGCAGTTAGAGTTGTAAGAGCCTTCGACCCCTGCATCGCATGTGCAGTACACGTCTATGATGGAAGCAAGATCTCAACCAAGTACCTAGAGGTCTTCGGAAATACCGCCCCGATACAAAGATAGAAGTGACTTTCAAGTGATCTTTGATGGTTGATTGGACGCAACTGTTCGATTTCTCGCGTACAGCCCTTCCACAGATAACACTCGCAGTCTTCATCATCGGCGTGGTACTTCGACTTGCCAAATGGTCAAGCTTCGGTTTTCCAAGAGTGATAAGACCGCCTGCAAAAAAAAGAAGACTGATCGGTGTGATAAAGAATTGGTCCATCAACATGGTTCCTCCGTGGGACTTGGCTGGTAGAGTCGAACCAGTAGGATATGTCGTGGGCATAGCGATGCATATTGCGTGTATAGCGATACTCCTTGGCGCCATACACGAAGCTGTGGCCATGAGAATACTTGAACTCCCGTCATTGCCGCCCCAGTTCAGACTGCCGATTATTCCTGATGCAAACATACCGACAGCATTTCCAAGACGAGCTCTGACATATTTCGTAACTCCGCTCTTCTTGTCTACTCTGGGGATTCTTATACTACGACGACTGTACTACAACCTTAAAGGTGGACCACTGAAGGCCCTCACAGTAAAATCAGATTGGATCGCAGCCCCTTTGTTATGGGCATCGGGATTCACGGGCTTCCTGGCAGTAATTTCATTTGGGCCTTATACACCGATCTTGACGTTACACCTTATTCTCACCCAACTGTTCATAATGTATCTCCCCTACAGCAAGCTCATACACGCTGCCACAGTCTTCTTGGTTAGAACATGGTCTGGCTTCAGAAGAGCAATCTACGGTGTGTAATTACATTGACAGATGAGATCTTCCTATCATTGAAGAACCTTGATGGCTATGAGATCATCAATATGGAGACTTGCACCAGATGCGGTGCCTGCGCCAATTCCTGCCCTGCATACATTGCTACAAAGGATAACCATGCCATACCCGCGTGGAAGGGCATAGAATTCAGAAGACTGTTCAACAGGCAGAGAGGCTCTCTCTCAGCTATCCTGGGGCAGAGACCGGTTCCGAGAGGATGGCTACGAAACATATCAGACAGAGGTCTCTATCTATGCTCTTTGTGTGGCAGATGCATGCCTGGATGTGTTTTCACAATCCAGAACCTTGAGCTCTGGGAGAAACTCCGCTCCATAATCTTCGAAGCGAAAGAAGTTTCACCAAATCTGATGAGGGTCTCTGAATCGCTTGAACAGAAGCTAAACCCATATGATTACGATCCTGCTGAACGAACAAGCTGGGTTAAGGAACTAGGTCCGGTAGATGTTAAGATAGGTCAGAAGGCTGAAACTCTCTACTTTGTCGGATGTACGTCTGCATATCAAGAGAAGAAAATAGCATCGTCAACAGCGAATATCCTCAATAAGATGAATGAAGATTGGTCTATCTTCGGCCTTGATGAATGGTGCTGCGGGGACCCCCATATTGCGGTGGGTGATCAAGACAAAGCAAGAGATTACGCTCAGCACAACATTGAGGTTGCATCATCTCTCGGTGCAAAGAGAATAATCACAAGCTGTGCTCATTGCTACAGAATGTGGCAGTGGAAATATCCTCAACTTCTCGGAAAAAGGAACGATATCGAGGTTCTTCACATAACACAGTATCTTAAGGACTGCTTGGAATCAGACAGATTGAGGCTCGAAGGAGTCTCCGGAAAATTAACGTATCACGACCCATGCTACCTCTCGAGACTTGGCGGCATAGTTAATGAGCCTAGGAGCGTCATAAGCAAGGCAGCCACGAATTTTGTCGAGATGAAGGAGAGAACATTTGACACATACTGCTGTGGAGGCGGTGGCATGACAGAGTTTGTTAACAAGGACCTATGGACAAAGATTGGTGATGAACGATTCAGACAAGCCAAGAAGACTGATCCCGAACTTCTAGTCTCAGCCTGTCCATTCTGCCACAGATCTCTGACTCAAGCTGCTCAGCGATCCTCGAGCAATATCCAGATTCTTGATATAGCAGAGTTAGTAGCCAAACAATTGAAGGATTAGTCTTGGGGAATGTGGTAGACTACTGGCGACTTACCAAACCAAGAGTAACCCTGGCGATCTTTCTACTTTTCTTTCTTGCAGTCTTAGCCGGATACGGAGGCGACTCTTCGCTCTCAAAGACTGAGCAGTTTCGGAAAATCACCCTTGGATCAATGATCGTTCTGACTGCAGTCTCTGGATCCAATGTACTGAATAATCGCATGGACTATGACATTGACGGCATCATGGGTAGAACTAAGAACAGGGAGATTCCATCTGGAAGAATATCAATCAAGGCGGCACAGTGTTTCGGCCTGCAATTCATCATAATATCGGCAGTACTGGCTCTCGTCTTAGGAGACCATTTTCCTACGTTATTACTTCTTGGATTGGCAAGTTACCTTCTGATATACACCTTGGCCCTCAAAAGAACGAGCGTTCTTAACGTTTTAGGAGCAGCCCCAGCTGTTGCATCCCCAGTCTGGATAGGATGGATACTTGGAAAAGGATACCTCGACTTGGCTGGCTTCCTCACGGGCGTATTGGTTATGATTTGGGGCCCGCTACATCTTTGGAGCTTAGCAGCGGTTTACTCTGAAGATTACAGATCAGCTGCCATTCCAATGTTGCCATCAATCATCGGGGTAAGGAGATCGTGCTGGTACATCCTCACTTCTGCAATGGCTCTCTCGATAGGTTCGCTATCGCTATTTTTCCTCGGCTACTATGGATTGATGTACTTTGCAGGAGTGACTCTCGCAAGCACGGTACTCGTTACTTTCTCCATCATGACTGTAGCCAGACCTTCAGGGAGGCGAAACTGGATAATGTACAAATTTTCGGCCCCTTACATGGTGATAGTATTGTTATTTGCTGCAATAGACAGATTTCTTGTAGCATAGGCTTGCCAATAGCTGGAAATCATGATTATTCTACGTGATTATCTTAAATGGTTAAGCGCGCGCTTAGACTGCCTTGGCCTTTTGGACAACGTTTAGTCTTGTTGAACACAATACCTGCTAAGACGATGAACACGGTAAGCACTAGAATTCCTGAGATACTCCCTTGCCCGAATTCCGGAATTGTCTGGCTGCCGCCTATAACTACTTGGCGTGTACTCAGGTCCGAAGTGAAATCGATTGTAAATGCTTGTTGATTCTCAGACACTGTTATTACTTTTTCGACCCCATCCACTAGGACTATTGGAGTTCCTTTGAGAAACTTCTTTTCGATGTTGACCCTAACTGAGGCGGTTCCTTCTCTGCCGATCAAGGAGAAGTTGAGCAGACTCCTAGAGTCATCATAGATTAGAGCAAAGATCGTAGCGTTGCTTGTCACTGAGATTGAGGAGTTGTAGTTGATGGTCCCTGTGAAGAGCTCTGGATGAATAATGGAGGCAAGATTCTCTAGACCCTCGATGATCCTGGGCCCTGTTCGGACGATTAGATTCTCATCTATGGTGTATACCTTACCTTCTTTTACAGCCTTGATCATGCCCCAGCCGGATCTCTTCTCGAAGTCTGAACTTAAGAATCCCCCCATATAACCCTCCGCGACAACAATGATCTCAGGATCTTTCTGTATGACTATCTCGCTGCTTGCGGTCGGATACATCATTGAAGTATTGTGGAAGATGTTCTGTCCGCCAGCTTTAGCTACTAATTCATCGAATACAGTGTTGCCGCCAAAACTCATCAACGGGTCATACCAGAGTTCATAGTATACCTTTGGCTTAGTGGATCCTCCGGCAACCCTGTTATCGACGTAACTGATTCTGTTCTGGAGATTCTCAATCAGTCTGTTGGCTTCAGTGGCTTTGCCGCATATCGTTCCTACGAGTCCTATGTCATATATCACGCCACTCATGTTCTTCGGGTTGAGAGCAACCACGACGATCCCTCGGTTCTGAAGTACCGAGACAAACTCAAACTGGAGATCGGTAGCTACAAGAACGAGGTCTGGATTGAGTGAAACGACCCCTTCAAGGCTTGGGTCGGCGTAACCTCCTATAACAGAGAGCTGTCCGTTTCTGACTCTCTCAAGAACAAGTGGTGGCCAATCACAATACTTGGTCACTCCTACAACCCTGTCTCCAAGCCCCAAAGCGAAAAGAATCTCTGTGTTACTGGGAGCTGTGGAGACTATTCGCGTAGGAGGTGCGCTTATAGTGACGTTTCTTCCGAAGTCATCGGTCACAGTTAACGGAAACCCGGTCTCAGCACGTGTTGTTGAGATTAGAAATGATATTAGCAAGATGGTAAGAATTGCCGGTGCGGACTTGTAGCCAAACATGGATGGATACTCCATCCATGCTCTATTTAAACTGAACTAGCTGATCTCACAGAAAATAATAAGACCCAAGAATCCTCAGTCTCACGAGAGAATAGGAAGATGTTTCTGAACATCCTAAAAGTGTGACGAACAACTAGCTCTGAGCTGAGTCCTGATCGTTACCAAGTGAAGTTTGCGCCTTGCTTCGGAGTTTCCTATGATACGCTATTGCGAACCTGTGGGCTTCGTCTCTTATTCGCTGGATAAGGTAGAGTCCTTCTGAATTCTTCTGAAGCTCGATCGGCTCCGTCCTTGCAGGAACGTATATCTGTTCGTATCTTTTTGCCAACCCAATTACTGGAAGTTCGAGACCTAATTTTCGGAGAGATCTCTCCGCTGAAATCAATTGGGTTGATCCACCGTCTACAATCACCAAGTCTGGTAATTGGGATTTCTCTGTCAATAGTCGCTGGTATCTTCTTTGAACGAGCTCACCGATCATCCGGGGGTCATCTTGGCCGACTACTGTTCTTATCTTGTACCTTCTATAACGACTCTTCAGAGACTCACCATTCCGGAAGGTTACCATCGATCCGACGGAGCTTCTTCCAGTCAGTGTTGAGACGTCAAAACACTCGATCAATTCCGGGAGATCCAGCAAATGCAAAGCCCCCTGCAGTTCTTGGAGGCCTCTCAGGGCTCGCTGTCTTTTTCCAACCAATTCTTCAAGATGAGACTTGGCATTCTCAACAGCCATCGTGAGAAGGCGATGCTTCTGACCTCTAACACGACGCAGTATGGCTGTCTTCGAGCCGAACTTCTCCTGCATCCACTCTTGAATTATTGATGCGCCACCTAGTTTTGTTGAGACTAATATCTCTGGCGGAGAGAAAATCCTTCTCGAGTAGTACTGCTTGATGAAGGACTCCATTATCTCGTTATCTTCAGCGTCTGATGCGTTAAGCTCGTAGGACTCTGATGAAATCAATTTGCCTCCTTTGACCTGCAGAACCTGAACACAGGCTTCAGACTGGGTCTTTGCAAGCCCCAAGACATCAAGATCGACTGGTTTGGAGAATACAACAGTTATCTTCGCTAGGGTCTTCTCTAGAGCCTCTATTTGATCTCTTATACGAGCGGCCTTTTCGTATTCTTGGCTTGTTGATGCTTCCACCATCTGCTTGCGTAGCTTCTCTATCACAAGCTCAGTCTTCCCTTCCAGAACAAGAAGAAGTGCCTTGACTCGCTCATTGTATTCTTCTTTCGATATCATCCCCGCGCATATTCCGCTGCATAGGCCCATCTGATAGTATGTGCACGGTCTTTTTCTAGGCTTCTTTAGATCATATTTGCACGCTCGAAGAGGAAAGAGCCTTCTTAATGCGGTGAGGGATTGTCGCATGGCAGCAACGTCGGCATAGGGACCGTAGTATCTGTTGTTATCTCTCCTAGGTCGGCGTACGATCGAAAGAGTTGGGTATTCCTCCTCCAAGCTAAGCTTAAGGTAGGGATACGTCTTGTCGTCTTTAAGTCGGATGTTGTACTTTGGCCGGTATTGTTTGATTAGGATGTTCTCCTCAACAAGCGCCTCAACATCTGAGGTCGTTATAATGTAGTCGATCTTGTTTGTGCCATTGACGATCAGGGATTCTCGTAGGTTGGTCTTGGCTGCCTGGAAATGGTTCTTCACTCTCTCCTTAAGGTTTGAGGCTTTTCCAACATAGAGCACTTCTTCGCCTTTCATCACGTATACTCCAGTCTTCTCAGGAAGAGCTTCAACTTGGGCCTCAAGGCTGGGTTGAGACATGTTCTTGGAAACCAATCCGGGTACTATTTCAGAGGAAATCGCCAGTCATTTGCGGATAGAAAGCATATTTCCTTTCAGCTTTCCAGAAGTTCTTCTGCTTTGGTTTGTTGTATCTTAAGTATTTCGAGACTCTTCAGAGTTGCTTCATGATTCTGTATCGAGGGTGAAGCACATGCATCTTGTGGAACGAGGACTTCATAGCCAAGTTCAAAGGCATCCAAAACTGTCTTCAGTAAGCAAGCTTCTGTTCTGATACCTGTTATGATTAATCTTGTAACTCTTTTCTGCCTCAGGGTGAAGTCTAGGTCTGTGCCGAAGAAGGCGCTCAGCATCCTTTTTTCAACGATAATGTCGTCAGGCTGAGGGTCAAGTTCAGCTATCACTTTGGCGCCTTTTGTTCCGCGTATAGTATGTGGTTCTATCCCGATCATCCTGAAGAGTTCGTCATCACCATATCGGCTATCACACGCGTAGACTATGATTGCGCCTTTCTTTCTGGCCTTCTCGATCAATAGCCTGATCTTTGGTATTATAGGAATACAGAATCTTCCAACATTGTCTTTCTGCATATCTACTATTACTAGGGCCTCTTTCTTGCCAAGGTCTTCACTCATAGAAGTTGAGTCCAAATGATATTCTCGCTAGTCTTCTGATCGATGCCACACTTTATCTCTGCAAGGGCGCGCTACTCTTAACTAAATTACGTAGAAAGCCAAGTACACTGCTAATCCCACGAGAAATGCTGCTGCCCAGAGCATGAAGGTTGCCCGCATCAGTTGTCTAACTCTTGATCCCATCTTGGAGCCACAGGGTCTCAATGTGATTACAGCGATTATACCCAACAGCTCCGCTATTCCTCCAAGAACTGGGTGGAGAAACGTCATCTGTGAACGTGATTGGGTCATGGTGGATGTCAAGAAGCTGAGACTCCCGACTAGTCTTGGGCCCATGGCAATCACTATTGACAAGGCGTTGAGTGCCACTGCCAAGGCCATGATTTTGCCATGTATTCGGTATTGTATTCTTCTCTTGGCGTAATAGGCTCCGGTAAGGAGAATCAGAAATATCAATATTTGGAGGATCAGGTTTAGGTCATAGATTAACTCAGCACGTGTTCCCAGGATCGACATTTAGGCCCCAACATAGGCTATTTGCGCTCATCCTTTTTAATCATTCTTAGGGATGCTTGTTATGCTGTGATAGACTGCTTATTCCGCCGCAGAACCTGACAATGTAGTCTAACGCTATCTCCCTAGCGTTTTCTAGAGTCTGGGTCTCAATTCCCGGGACACCGCAAGCTAGAATCAGGATGTTGGCTGTGAGCTTAGTTATCTTTGATTTCTCACTGTCTCTGTGCGGATATACTGCTATGAGTTTCTCTGAGTCTGAGATGACGACTTCTTTTCCAGTCAACACTGCCTCGTTCTGCATTCCTATTCCCAGAAACCTTTCTCCCTGTTGTGCTTGTCGCATCACCAGTTCGCCTTTAAGCTCGTCACGGTTGAATGCTGCAAGTGCGATCCCAGTCTTGATGGAGGCCAAATTGTAGGCGTCGACCAGATTATTTATTCTTGGAAGCGCTTTCCCGGCTAGAATTCTCCTTATGAGCGCTTCTGCTGCCGGTCTGACTTTAGTGGGGTCTATCCCAACTTTCCAGAAAAAATCCCTATAGGCCCTGAAGACTGGTACATTCTTCAAAGACTCTAGAGTATATTTTTCCTTAGCCTCTACAGACAGCTCCTCACCAAACTTATTCAGTTCAACACCACTTTCTGTAACCTTTGCCTCTTCGACATATCCCACCAGAGCCTGCAAACCTAGGAATCGTCGCCTTAAGTCTTGAGTGACTTGCAGAATCATCTTGGCCACTAGATGGACGTGCACTAACTCCTGAAACGTCTTATTCTGATTAGGTTAAGGAGAGTAAGCATTGTCACGCCGTCATCTCCTGCTACAACCGTAAACCATAGTGGGGTAATCCCTAACAAACCCAGTACGCCCAGAGCTAACTTCGTTGCAAGTGAAACGGCAATGTTTTGCTTTGCAACTTTCATTGTCAGGTCGCTCAGCCTCAGCAAGTAGGGAATTCTTACTAGCTCGTCTTTAACTAGTACGATATCTGCTGATTCCAACGCGACGTCAACTCCAGATCCTCCCATTGCGATTCCAACATCTGAGGCTGCTAAGGCTGGAGCGTCATTTATTCCGTCTCCCACCATAGCGACGGGTCCATATTTTGTTCTTAGTTCATTCACTACCTTCTGTTTCTCTTCCGGTAGTATCTCTGCTCTGTACTCGTCAAGTTTGAGTTCTTGCGCCATCCTTTTGGCAATCTGTTCGGTGTCACCTGTCAGCATGACTGTGTACACTCCTCTCTCTTTGAGTTGTCTTACAGCCTCTGCCGCGTCGTTTCTAGCTTTGTCTTCTAAGCATATTGTTCCTGCAAACTCACCGTCAATGGATACACATATTCTACTGTGCAAGTCGCATTTTGAAGCTGTGTCAAAATCAGACCCAAATTCAGATATATTTTCCTTCATAAACTCATTAGTTCCGATCGCAATCTTCACGCCGTTAACAAGTCCTGTTACGCCTTTTCCTGGCATCTCGGTTATCTCCTCCACTTTGGCAGCTGATATGTCCAAGCCTTCATCTGAAGCAGTTCTAACTATTGCCTCAGCTACAGGGTGGGTGGAGTATCGTTCCAGTGCTGCTGCATAGTTCAGAACATGTGTGGTCTGGTCTCTAAGTTCAATGTCAGTCACTTCAAGTCGTCCCAAAGTAAGGGTACCTGTCTTGTCGAAGACTACAGATCTGATCTTGTGTAGATTCTCAAGATATGCTCCACCTTTTATTATGACTCCGCCTCTTGCGGCAGTTGCTGTTGAGGTGAAGATTGTTGCTGGAACAGATACTAGGAAAGCACTTGGACATGAGACTACAAGGAGGATCAGCGCCCGATATACCCATGTCTTTTGGTCTCCACTAAAGAAATGAGGGAACACAAGGGCTACCACTAGAGCGCTGATTATTACTATTGGGACGTAGATCTTAGCGAATCTGTCTACTAACCTCTCCATGTGCGCTTTTCTTTTTCTAGATTGAAATACTAGATCAACTATTCTGGAGACAAGGGTCTCATCTGCGATCTTGGTCACCCTGAGCTGCAGAATGCCGGTGCTGTTTTGTGACCCTGCAAACACATGGTCCCCTTTTCTCTTCAGGGCAGGCTTAGATTCTCCAGTTACAACGGATTGGTCTACGTAGGAGATGCCGCTTACAATTCTGCCGTCAAGAGGTATTCTTTCTCCAGGTTTGACAAGGATCATATCTCCTGGGAGGATCTCTTTGATGTGGACTTCTTCTTCTGTTATCCCAAGTCTCCTTTGTGTCAGGGATGTAGGAGGAGAGTTCCTCTATGATCATTCTTGCTCTGTCTTGGATGTGGTCTTCAAAGTATTCGGCGAGTGAGTAGAAGAAGAGGACGGTGGCTCCTTCCAGAAGATATTCGATAAGACCTGCTCCTATGGCAGCCACAGCCATGAGGAACTCAACAGAAAATCGCTTCTCCCAGATGAGCTCCTTCAACCCAAGGTAACCGACATAACTACCACCACCAAAGATAACAAAATAGAATAACAGTAAGGAGACAGTTGCAGGTTTGTTCAGAAGCGGGATTGTCAGTTCTAAAGGAATCCCTTGGAGAACCCAGTTGAGAATAGCTGACGTGATTGTTGCTACTGCGACAAGTATCGCAAGATAGAGCCAGTCACTTCCTTTCTCTTCGGTTGATTCCATCTGAAGATTTGCGTCTTTATTCATGATAGACGTTTCTCTCCAAGATTTGCTGGCCCATCTTCAACTTTCTGCATCCAAGCCTTTTACCTAGCCAGCGTTACCCAGCGTGCGCTACCCAGGCAAATCAACGGATGCCGCACACTTTTCTGATTATCTCATGGGTTTCGCGTGGAGGCGGTGTCGTATTGATCATGTAGATGTCGACCCGATCCAGCAATTTCTTGAAGAAGACTCTTCTGATCTCTGTCTTTCTTTCTGATTTTACCAGAAGATGGGGATTGCAGAAGCTCTGTGCTTCTAGGAACTTGAGGGCTTCAGAGGGGCCTATTCTTCTTGCTCCTGCGGCATCGTCAGGATCTCGTTTGAGAAGCATCATCTTTCTGATTGTTGTAAAGGGCACGACTCTGCCTTTGCCTACTATCCATCTAACATCGAGAATTGCTCTCCCTTGGGGATCGAAACTCGCATTATCAACTAGTTGTTTGTACTCGTCCCAGCTCTGTGCTACATCTGCGGGCGTGTAGAAGTTCTTTTCAGAGCCGTATGCAAGTGCATCGCCATTTGAGAATCTGACGAAGAACCAGTCGTCTGAGAGTATTCTCGCTTCTGGGATTCGAAGCAGGCCGTAGGTATGCGTAGTTTTTCCTGTTCCTGGGGGTGCGATTAGGCATATTCCGTGGCCATCTAGGTCCATGCAGGCTCCGTGAACACTGTTTATGTTATGCTCGTCTTCGAGTATGTCTCCTGCTGTGGCCAACGCGATGGATTTGACCCATCCGTAATAGTCCACGTTTACCAAGATGCTTGTCTTTGACAATGGATCATATAGCACGGTTAAGGGCTTATCTTTCTCCTCTACAACCACGAGTCTGCCATGGGATCTGACATAGGCCGACATAGGGTAGAAATTCTCTTCCCATTGCTCCTTGACATATTTGAGATTTGTCAGAAGTTTGATGCAGCACCCGTAGATGTCAGCTCTTTCTTCGTAATGAACTTCTTTCGAGTAGAGCTGAGTAAGCTCGTCCTTTTTCTCAATACTGATCAGTTCAACATCATATTTTGACTGCGATTTCATACCAACCTGTCCCAAGTGGTGCAACCCAACTAGTGGGAAGAATTCCTGCTCGCGCCACATAAATGGACCGGATTAGTTGACACTCCCCTGCCTAAAGACAGGGGATTCTAGCTTCTGGAGTGTTCATTGGTTGGTGGGTCACTGCCCTTCTAGGCTGCCACCTCATTCCATCCCACTTTAGAAGTTTAGGGTGTGTCATCACCCTGATAGCTGTTCCTCCATTATGGAGGTTTGCCATATTCAAGACGCCAATAGCATCTCTATGAGCCTCCAATCCACATTCTAGACACTTGAAGAGTCTGCCTTTTCTCTCAATATTTTCTGAGCTGCATCTTATGCATCTGCTGGAGGTCTTGTATTCGCTTACTTCTTTCACTCTTATGCCGTATTCTTGTGCTGTACATTTTAGTCTTTGAATGATGTAGTTGAAGCTCCAGAAGTTATGGATCATCGAGTTGCTCTTCTTACCCTGATCATTGCCCTCTCTTATGCCGGTTAGGCTGCCAATAACAATCTTTGAAACCCCTAGGTCATAGAGGTCTATTACCATGCTTCTTATCATGGTGTTGATTGCTTGTCGGAATCTCCGTTGCCTTATCCTGTAGAGTTTGCTGAGTCGCTTCGAACTTTTCT
>Ga0315288_10006733_pt1 | contig 14574 bp, 22 predicted proteins | sample YL17G11_20_MG_FD_203454 | JGI IMG/M metagenome (GOLD analysis project Ga0315288, IMG submission 203454) | Sediment microbial communities from Yellowstone Lake, YNP, Wyoming, USA - YL17G11_20 | ecosystem: Environmental > Aquatic > Freshwater > Lake > Sediment | place: USA: Wyoming | collected... | reverse complement strand
CAACGCTGAGTGCGCAACTACTGGCATAATTACAAAAGCATATCCTTTTGTAAAATCGTTTTTGGGTGCGATATGCTACCATCGAAATAAAAAAAACGATTCTCATATTAGTTATTTTACGACTTTGAAATCTAAATGTCAAACAATATTTTTAACAAATGTTAATTATTTTCAAAATATTATAACAAATGTTAAAAAATTGCTTGACATTTGATTTGTAAAGCCTTAAAATGAAATTAAGATGTTCCAAAATGATACAGTATATTAATAATCAATAAGTTTTCCTGTTACAATTACAAAAAAGTGTATCAAAATGGATAATTAATTCAAAAACTGTTGCATTTTATACGATTTTCACTAAGAAATATTATGATATATTCTATTCATAATATCCAATATTTACTTAATATACTTTTATACATCTTTATATGCATTTATGCGGTAAGTTTGCAGGGGGTTTTGAAGTGCGTAACAGGCGTAAACTAGATGAAAATAACATGATTTGGGGCGCAGAGGCAGCCAGAATATTAGGCGTGTCAAGGTCAACATTCAATAACGGAATATCGGTCAGTCGTTACAAAGTAGATTGCATGAGGTGTCCGATGGGATTTAAGTATTCAATACATGATGTTTTCAAGATTGCGCATCCACGCTTAAATGACAGGCAGATTGAAGAAGCGATCTTGGATTATAGGCTTAAAATTTCAGAAATGAGAAAGCGAAACAGAAAAAAACGAGGGGGTAAACAATGAGAAATCCGTGGAAAGCAGTTACAAAAAAAGAAACGCCGGACTCTAGCTTTAAGACAACTATCCAGAAAGCTATTGATGGTGATGGCGGTTCAGTGCATTTATTTAGGTATGATTCAGACAGCATTAATGGGCTATATGCGAGGCTATCTCCATTTGATAGCGACGTTAAGGACTGGAAAGAAAGAGATGTTGAAGCATACTTAAATCAGGCACATGGCGGGGGTCGCTACCGTGTGCGCGTTGACTTCAAGAACAAGGAAGGTAGAGAGGTAGAGGCAAAATCATTTGATTTTGTTTTAGCAGGCGAGCCAAAGGAAGGTACTTATGAATTAAAGAAAACCAAACAAGCTGAAACTCAGCAGGTAACAGATATATTCAAAACCGCAATGGATTTCGCAAAAGAGGTCAAGGGCGGAGATGGCGGAAATAACGCCCTAACTCAAACCTTAATCCAATCTTTAATGGCGCAGATTTCAGACATGCGAAAAGAGAATACTCAGCTTATTATGACTTTAGTTGCAGACAAGCAGGCAGGCGGTAACATGAGCGAAATGATAACAAATATGATGCAGATGGAAGAATTTAAGTCCATGTTGCAGCCAAAAGTTGAACAAAATGAGACAATCGAAATGGTAAGGGCGGTCGGTCCAATACTAGGCGCATTGATGAGTAGAGGTCAACCGCAAGGTCAAATCCAAATGGCAGAAGCACTCCCACCAGGTCAACCACAAAACCAAGACATAAATCTTGGGGCGCATCAGTTGACAACGCAGGCTACCCCCTCCGCAAAACCAAATGAAGCGTCCCATTTAATTCCCAACGGTACAGCCATAAAACGAGACGAATTTGAAGTAGTAATGTTGGATCCATTGATAGACCAGATCAACGCAGGCGCAAGCCCAGAAGAAATCGCAATTATGATGAAAACGATCATAGACTGGTCTTTTTGGCGTGTCAAGTCTGGTATTGAGCCACATGCCGCAATAATCGGTCTGGTAACGGCATTGGTTCAGGCTTCGCAAGGCAAGGCAGACATGGCAAGCATTGAGAAGGCATACATTGAGTTTACTCGGATTATTGAAATGCCACAGGAACTTGTCGATCCAGTTAAGAGCGAGCTTATAAAAATTTATGCGCCATTCTTTGTCAAGGCACAGGCTGGAGGTGTTGAAAATGCAACAGTTACCCCGTAGCAGAGCGGGTGAAATGGCTACTCCTTACGTTGCAGATATACCAGATATGGCAATGTTTAGCGTGACATCTGATTCGTTAGATAGCCGTATGGATTTTCTTATCGAAGAGGTATGGAAAGGCATACAGGACCCGAAAATTCAACAGCTTGCCTCTCGTATAATGGAAGAATATAACGTGCCAAGCAGGGATTATGAAGCGGAGGTAAGGGCTATATTTGACTGGGTACGGACAAATATAAGATATACTCGTGACCCGGAAGGGCTTGAATTGTTTAGAAAACCAATAAGAACCGTTCAGCTTGGCTTAGCAGATTGTGACGATATGTCAATATTGATAAGTGCTTTACTTGGCACAATAGGTCATAAAACTATGCTAAGGGTCATTGGTGTCACGTCCAAAGAACCAGAGCATATTTACCCGCTTGTTCTCTTACCGCCAGACAATGCAACTTATTACATCGCTCTTGACGCAACGAGATCGGAGGATATGGGATGGGAAATTCCAGAGGAGCAAAGATTATTTCAAGAGGATTTTGACGTAGAGGAAGATGATTAAACATTGTACGTTGTCAGTACTCACTGAAGCCTGCAATGTATAGGAGGAATTATGCTATTAGCATTGGGTTCTTTTACCGCTACTGAATCACAAATTATCAAAGAGTTAAATTTAAGAAATTATTATTTAGCCACAACGACACCATCACCAGTTGCGACATACTCCATAACGACCCAACAAGAAGTGCTAAGATGGTCGGTAAATGCTGGATTAAACTATGTTAATTTACCAACAACTGCCTCGTCAAGAACAGAGGTCGCGCTATCAGTTTGGAATCAAATTATATCAGTTGCCATTCAAAGAAGCGCAGAGTTTAGCCAGCAATACAACGTCAGCGGTTTATCTGGAATGAGGGGACTTGGAGCTACTTGCAACCCAGAAGAAATCGGGTATGATCCTACTCAATGCGAGTCATGGTCATCGGAATGGGGTCCAACGATCTTAAAGGCGATTGGCTATGGGCTAAATATAGCGGCTGATAAATGGACGGCAAATCAGCAAAGAGACGCTATTGCGCAAGCATATAAAGCGTCAACGGGATCATCACTTCCAGGTGGCACTGAGGCGGATGTTCAACAACTTGCCTCTGCAATACGAACAGCAAATCCAGGCATGACATATCAACAGGCGTATGAGATTGCAAGCGGATATAAAACACCAAGCACGACAATGCCATCTTGGGTTTTACCTGTTGGAATTGGTGTTGTAGCATTTATGCTTTTGCAAAGGAAATAAAAATGTATGTTGCTACGCAAAGTCAAGTAGAGACTGAGTTAAATACGAGGAATTATTTTCTTGAAACTGCGCCGGCGGATGATACAATTACAAATGGCGATAAAGATACAGCGAGTTTTTTTGAAAAAAATGTCAAAACTTTCATAATTCTATTCGCCGGCGCTTTTCTACTTGCTATATTTCCAGGTCAAGGAGGTCAGGATGTATAAAATAAATGGGCTTGCACTAGGTCAGGCAGAACCTACACAAGAACCGATTATAAATGTATGGAGTGCGTTAAACTCTCTGTGTCTTACTAAGCTAACACCTGAGCAATGCAGAGGGCTAATAGGCACAAATCCCTTGTACTTACCGCCTACATGCGTAAAAGACGACAAGGGCTTAAAATGGTGGGCGTTTCTAGGCATTGGGTTTGCAATAGGAAAGTTTGTATAGGTGTATAATGACACTAAACCAGATAGACATATACCTAAGCGCTTCCAGAGAATACATAGACAACTCTAAGCGTAAAATAGCAAGAATGGGATTCTGTTGCCCTTCCATGTTCTTAGGCAGACTCATAGATAGGCAAAATGAGTTAGAGCGCCAAGTGTGGAATGAAAGGCACAGAGGCACTATGGGTATCTGGTGGCTGGGTGTCGGCATAATTAGTGCGGCGGCTACTTATTTAGGAGCTTACGTGTACGACCATTACACGCAAGCAAAGACGCAATCAAAATATTTAGATTGTATAAACAAATATCAAACAGAATATGGCATGTCTCCAGACGAGGCAGCGAAAATATGTCAGGGTGGTGATAGCGTAAAGGAAGATTTTACAAGCACGATCAAGTTGGGGATATACGGTTCAATAGCAATAATGGCAATGTATCTAGTTTCAAAGTTCATAGGTAAGAAACGCTAGTAGGGGGAATTTAACGGAGGTTAGAAAATGGCTAAAAGAAGATTGTGTGCATGTGGCGTTCCAAGAAAAAGGACTTACAAGAGACGAAAGTCTTTGGCTAATGTCCCAATATCAAAGTATCATCACAGGACAGAAATGCCAGGCGCAGTTGGTCGTCACAAACTACATGGTATGGGTGCAGTAAAAAAGTGCATAACATGGTTAAATGCGGCAGGAACACGCATGAGAAGCTGTAAGAACAGTAAGGGGCAGTATAGGATTACAGGAAAGGCGTAATATGAAAGACAGATTATTACTATTACAAGGTTTAGGAGGTTCAAAAATGGCATACAGGAATTATTTACACCCAGTTACAAGAACTAGGGTCAAAAGGCGCAGACGAAGCTTTCTTGGTGGAATGGGCGCTGATGTGAGTGTCATCAACAGAGGTATTACAGCTTCATTTGACGCAGTTAAAGCAGTCGGTATGACCGCACTTATTGCAGCAGGCGGGGCGATTGCTACTGACTTTATAATCAAAGAGCTAAGGTCAACATTGAAACTCACACAAGGCAGTGACACTGAAAACTTAGCAAAGGCAGTACTCGGCGTAGGCGGAGGTATTCTAATCGGAAAGTTCTTGAAGAAACCACAGCTTGGCGCAGCGTTTGCCATTGGTGCGGTCACCCTCGCAGTGTACGGCATACTGAAAAAGAATATCCCAAGCCTTCAGGGAATGGGGTATACTCAGGTTGAGAAAAATCGAGCTTTTTATCCAGCCCCTTTGGCTTTGGGAGCGCAGAGAGTGGAGAGGGAAGGCTTCCATCCGATCCCAGCGCCGGCAATGGGTGGATACGGAGCTTATTAACCGAAATTGTTAAAACTTTAACGATAGGTAAGATATTTTCATAATTTTCATAATGGTATATATTTGCCGTTATGATATTTTTAGGAGGAAAGTAAAATGGGGTTTCCAGCAAACTTAATGCCAGGTAAAGATAATTGGGGTCAGTATCGTATGCCAGACGGACAGTTGGTAAACGTATCTGACGTATCGGAACAAATATTTTACGATTCAGAGATTCTTCCCGCCGCTATCACAGCAGGGCAGGAGTTTACTCTTTGTCGCAACCCAGCGTTTTCAACAACTGCAAATAAAGTGTTTGGTATAGACTATAACCTTCCACAATGGAATACAGTACCTATGGGATGGTATTTCAGCGTTGAGCAGATCGGTTGGTACTTACAGGCAGGAATACCAACCCAGGACCTTATTGCAGTGGTAAACTCAGCCTATTTTGAGTTTATGACAGGATCGCAAAAGACGGAGGCCAGCGGGCTTATAGCGTTTTATCCTCTAGGTGTAGGAATTGGCGGTGCGGTAGCAATGGACGGTGGCGGAGTAGCCGCTGAAGTAAGTGCATTAAACATAGGTACACCGGCGCCAGCTTCGATATTCAAGCGTAAATATACGATTGAGCTTCCAAGTCAAACATCGTATGAAATAAGATTGAGATTCCCGACAGGCTTGCCGGGTGGCGGACCGCTTCTAGCCGCTAGACAAATCTATTTCGCTATGCGTACAGTGAGATTTAGACCAGTGGTATAACATAAAGGTTAAAGGTTAAAAGTTGAAGGATTAATCATTCTTTAGCTTTTAACTCTTTAGCGAATACAGGAGGTCAGAATGAATGATCCGAGAGAGCTAATACACGAACGTGACGTTAGCAAAAATGACCAACCATACTTTTTTGTCTTTATCCCTGCTATACCCGTAGCGCCCGGTGCTACATCTATTGTAACACAAAACATAAGCGATAGAGATTTTGTCTGGACCGATATTGGATGGACTACCGATGATGTATTCGTGCCTGCTTTTTGGCTCCCAGCAGTTGGCGTTCCCTTCCGAGTGAATATTCGAGACATAGGCGGGCAAAAGTATTTCTCAAATGAGCGTGTGGATCTGAGCACGATCACAGGCACAAATCCGAAGTGGAATGACAAGCCTATGTATCGCATGATACGAGGTTGGAGGTTTACTTGGAAATCAACAATTTGGGTAGAGTTTCTGAACGATGGTCTTGTTGCGGCTACTCCACGCTTAACACTTGGCGGATACTTGACTGACATATCAAACTTTAATCGAGGTTAATCATGGGAATAACACAAAGACAAGCAGACGAAGATTTGTGGAGACGACTTTTATATAGTCTTGAAGAACTTATCACTATCCTAAAAAATCAAGCTACTATAACCGATAGTGTTCTTCGAGGCTTGAACGCCGCGCAAGTCGTTATGTCTCCAAGAGCTTCAAGGACAGTTCCAGTAACGGCAACTGTACCTCCATCGGCTACGCTTCTAGTTGAAAATACAACATTAAACTTAATGCAAGTCACTTTCGTAAATGATGATTTTGCAATTCCTGTTTACATAGGTGACGCTGACGTGGTTGTTCCCGCAGGCGATTTGATTGATCCGCGACAGAGAATAACATACAACCTTCGCAGGGGGCAAAAAAAGTATGGCATAGTAGCAGCAGGTACGGCAAATGTAATCGTGAGTGAGGGCGAAAGCGCTCTAGCTTCAGTAACGTTTGACGTTCAAGGCGGGGAAATCATAATGTGAATAACGCAATAGTAATAGGCATAGCACTATTTTTATATTTTAAGTACAGGAAGAATAATACCGATTGGTATGAGCCTTCTGAGGATTATTGGCAGATTTTGTTAGTAGGTACGTTACCATTTGAAAATAGTGTTATGTTATATAAAAACTCAATAATGAAAGCAGGTCAAGACAACGGAATTGAGGCTGCAATCATAGCGGGCATTATAGGTAAAGAATCAAAAGGTCAGGCAAACGTTCTTAGTGATAGATACATCGGCTTAATGCAGTTTGGGCTTGCTGAAGCTAGGGCAATGGGATACACGGGTAATGCCATAGGCTTAGCAAATCCTGATACAAACATATATTGGGGCAGTAAATATCTTAAATATTGCATTGATAAAAAGAAAAACCTTTTACTTGGCATATCGGGGTATAACACCGGAAACGTAGAAAAGGAAAGCACGCCTTACAATGCTGATTACGTGAATGAGGTTGCAAGCTACGTGCCTAGATTCAGATACTTGTTATCGCAAGCATTTCCAGGATATGGAAACGTATTTCCAAAGGTTACTTGGTTAAAAACAGATACAATTTATGCGTAGAGGTGAAATATGAGAAAGTGTGGATGTGGGTCTAATGGCATTAAAGGGCTTAGTGATATTAAGTGCAAGCGTAAAATCTTGGTACGTCCTAAAGCATGGGGCGGTGGTTTCCTTATCACTGACGAAAAATATGTAATTCTTGACACGGCAAAGACGGAAACTGAGGCATATCGTAAAGCTGATTGTCGTAAAAAGTCAAAGGCATTTCATAAGTCTTTAAATCCAAGAACTGAGCAAAGAAAAAGGCGTTATCATGGTACTAGAGAGCAACAAGGACGTAACGAAGGTTGGTTATGAAATCTAAAGACTGGATTGTAATATCCATTATCAGCATAGGCGCTTTTCTCTTAACCAGAAAGGTTTTTGGTGAATCTCCAAGTATGCCTAATCCAGAGATACCTCTTTCATTGAAAAATGCAAATCCAGCTTTATTACCGATTGCAACAACGCTTAATGCCGATGAATTAAGAGTAATGCAATACGCTGATATTATGATGTACGAGGGTCGAAAGCAAGGCATAGCGCCTGAAATAATAGCGGGTATTATGCGTGCTGAGTCATCAGGTATCGCAACTGCAAAGGCTTATGAATCAGCAGTAAAGAGTTACAGTTATGGTCTTATGCAACTGCTTCTTGAGACTGCAACTTGGCTAAAGGACTTAAACACTTGGCTAAAATATAACAAAAATCCGCAGAGCTTATTGATTCCAGGCGTAAATATTGAGATAGGCACGTCATATCTAGCGTTTCAATACAATCGCTACACCAAGAATCCAGTTATAAGACCATTGACAGATATGATAGCAAGCTACAACGCAGGGACGGCATTTGAGAATGAATACACTTATACCAACAGCAAGGGCGATCCAAAGGTTCAAGTTTACGTTGACAAAGTAATGCTTTATAAGTCAAGGTTCAGGATGATGTTTGAGTATCTATATAGCAATTATAATGACTTGTTTCCCGCAAGTATATGGGGGCGCTGATGATTTTCAATATTGGCAGCGTATTACTTAAAGACTTTTACTTTGATAATGAGCAACTATTATTGCCGTCAAATACCAAGATGATACACGATGGCAAGGTTTGGGGATTATATGTAAACCATGAGCTAGATACTACTTTCATAGTGACCAGAGGATTATTAGGTGGCAAGTATGGCTGGAGGATAAGGGTTATTCCAGGTGTAATGTCAATCAGTTACGCAGAGAGTTTTGTAAAACAGCGCTGCGGTGAGTGTTTAGGGTTATGAGGTTAATCATGGCAGTTACAACGCAAAGCAAAGCAACTGAAAATATAATATATTTTACTATTCAATACATGGGAATATCTAAACAAACTGCGTTTAACGAGGCTTCCATTGCGAGTTATGTGGTAGCAATGCTTCCAGATAAGTACGTTAGCACGATTGATATACTTGACGCTTGTTCTGCCATAAGTGAGCGATATGCTTACATTGATCCAGACAGGCTTGCAGTTGAATTATCCGATAGAATATTGAAACGAGAGCCACAATCCAATATAAAAATTGGAGCATTATTTATTGCAGTAGGAGCATATCTTACATATAAATACGTGCTAAATCCAAAGAAATGGTAGGTGCATTATGCCAAGTGTAGTATACTGGGATGACTTAGGAGAAACAATAACGCTGACAATTTCGCAATCCGCAAAAGACATAATCATCATATCGTCTAAATTTATTGAGTCTTACAGCGCAGAATACTATCCCAGCGCAACACAAATAGCAGAGCATGTCAACAAAGAGTTACCCACAGGAATAACAGTCACCATCGAGGATATAAACATAGCGTCAACTATCCTTGCAAACGTTAATAGAACAATGTTCGGAGAAGTAAACGAAACAAAGACAGTGAATTATCTTGTCAGTGCCTTTAAGGACGCTTTAATTCTCAGGATTGTAGAGAAAACATCATTTATAAAAGACTTTGGAATTATTTTTTTTCTGGTTTTAGGTGGATATTATTTATTAGTTAAAGAGAGGCAGAGAAATGATTAGCTGTTTTTCAGAATACAAATCTTATGAAGGCATAGCAACTGACGCTTACGCTACTGTCCTTTTTTCGTTTAAGTCCAGGGCGATATACATAAGCGCAATTGACCAATCTATAACGATACGATTTCAAAGGGCAGACGGCACTTATGGGGACGAGGTAACTTACGATCCATTCTCACTTGCCTTTCCAATACCTATATTTTATCAATCTGGTGGATTTATGGTAAGGAATACACTTGCAGGCGTGGTTGGCAGTTATTCACTACAAATTTACAGATAGGAGATAAAAAATGCCTTTCGTATGTGAACAATATGCTCCGGCAAGTGCAGCGGCGCTGCTGGCAGAGATAGAAGTTATGCTGGTTGCTGCGGGATGGACTCTGCACGATCCCTGGACCGCAACTAAAAGAATCTACAAATCTAATGGAGAGCTTGGCGATAGGATATATGAGTATATTTTTATGTCCTTGATAGGCAATGTTATAAGTTTTTATGCTTATGGCTGGTGGGATAATGCGACTCATGCGGGGAATTGTTATACTGCGGGTGAGGGTATGACTTATGCTGCCGGCGAATTACGTATAATCGGGGGCAATAAGAATATTTTCTATATATATAAAACCAACGCCTGGGGTATTTTTGGGCATGTTCCAAATAGAATAGATGCCAAGCCCCTTGCGACACTTACGGCACCTGCGGTAGCCGGTACACCTGTTGTTTTGGCAGTTGATAACGTTGATATGTTCGCGAGCAATACGACCTATCAGATATTCAGTCCTATAGGCGAGGGACGGTATCCTGTAAAGATTACAGTAGTCGCCCCTCTAGCTCTAACAATTGCGAATTTGCCTGTAAATATGGCTGCCGGGTCTATGATCGGGGCATCCCCAAGCCTTTTTGGTCTTAATTTCCAAGGTAGTACATTTTATATTACTTGCCCAGTTGGTCTATCAGGAACCGGTGTCGCTACCACTAGTGCAGCTCTTGGAGGTTTCATAACGGATTTGATACTCAACCCGAATTACCGGCTAGGGCAAGGAACGGGGACAGTAGGATTGTACGTTTTACAGCCTACTAATGTGTCTGATACCGGCGCCCCATTGGGCTATATTGATTCTAATGTGTTAATGTCTCCTATTTATACTGACTGGACAATATTCGGGGATGTAAACCTTTCAAACGGCGCATCCTACGACACTGGGACAGCAGATAATACAAGCGGGAATTTCACGCTAGTTTGTCTTGGAAAGTTGTGGGGAATTAACACCTACCAAAATAAATTTGTGGCGATAATAAGCGGGACAGGTGCGGGGCAGACGAGGAAAATCGCTTCTAATACAGCCGATACGCTGACTGTGGGGGTCCGGTGGGATGCTAATCCCAATGGCACGTCAATATTTGCGATATTTGCAGCTGTATATCGTGTTGTCGGTGCTAGTCTCCGTTGCTTTAGAGAGGTTATTAATTTATAATCTCTACTCGTTTCGCGGGCAACGAGGAGAGCAGACCTCGTTTCATTTGTAAATGAGGAAAGAAGAAAATGGCGACATATAGCGCAGTAATATATAATCTATCTACTGTTCTTGCTGGTTTAAAACCCTGTTATATGGTCAAGCCTTATGGTGCAGAGCAATTTTCCGATCATATTGTGCTTGGTGAGGTATATAAGGCATACATTGGCAAAGGAACGCCAATACTAAACGCTATGGCGGGTAAAGAGATGATATATGAAGGAAAAACACTAACAGACAAGTGGTATCCTGTAAGATTAATGGACTCAACTGATCCCACTTTTGCAAGACCAGGCGTTGCGGTTGCTTCTGTAACAGTCACTTATGGCTTTGAAAGCGCAGTTGCAGAGACGCCTTACGCCATAATTGCCGCAGACTGGAAAGAGCAGGGGAATGGAAACTACTGGCTCAATATGGGCGCTGCTGAGTTTACGCAGCAAGGGAAATACACGGTAAAGGTGAGAACCTATCCTATTGCTTACGATTTGGCGTTCTATGTCGAGGTTAGAGACTTTTTAGTAACTGAGACGATAGCTGATGTGCCTGTAAGTAATCAAGGAACTGCACTAGCTGGCGGACCTTCAACTATACAGCTTGCGGTCACTGCCTCTGGAATAAATGATACTTATGCAGGTTCAACGATTTCTATCGTATCGGGATTAGGTAACGGACAATCAAGAATTTGCACTGGTTACGTTGCACTTGGAACTACCGCAACGATTTATCCAGCTTGGCAGACACAACCGAACAATACGTCAGTTTATAAGATTATCCCGTTGGGCGCTTCTAAGGTTGACGCTGTGGACGCTGCGCTTCAAGCCCTTGCAGTTGATAATATATTTGATGAACTAACAACAGGGCATAACGTTGTAAACAGCTTCGGTCAAATACTCAATAACGCAAGAGCTAATGTCGCACTTGCAGGCACGCCTTCAACTATACAGCTTGACGTTGGAGCTTCTGCTGTCAACGATTTTTATAATGGCAATATTATATTTATATCCAGCGGTCTTGGCGTGGGGCAGGCAAGGATTATAACAGCTTATGATGGAGTCACTAAGATCGCAACTATTCAACCGAATTGGATAACAAACCCCGGCGCTCTATCCGAATACGTTATAATTCCTTCTAGCTCAACATCAGTTGCTACGATAGCAAGCGCTATACTTGACGCAGACTTACAGACACATCTAGGCGTACCTGTTGGCGGTCGCAACATCGGCAATATCTTAGGTCAGTTAGCGCAGTCCGAGTTTGAGTTACGTACAAACGTTTTTGCCACAGTAGCGGTACCGGCGCAGGGTATAACTGCAATCATGGCTCGCAAGGGCGCTATCCAGTATCAGCAGGTTGACATGAGCTACACAAAAGCGTGGGGCGCGCCTGACAAGACGTATTATATTCTTTATCACTATAACGCACAGCAGAAACAGGACATAGCAAAGGCAAGTTTATTGCCGGTGTGGTAATGTAGGAAAATGTTAAAGAGTTAAAAGTTAAATATTCTAACTTTTAACTCATAGGTGTTAAATAAATGCTTACGCTCTTAAATGTAATAAACCAAATATTCACAGTAGGATCGCCATTCACAGCTACAGTATCAGGACCGTGGAATGATGGTGCCACGTGGGGTAACGCAAGTCCAGGTATAAAAGGCACAGATTGGCCGGGGCTTGCTAATGACGTTGCTACCATAAATGCAGGCGTGGTTGTTGGGTATAACGTTAGTGAGGTTAATGCGCTTGGGAACGTAACAGTAAATGGTACTTTATGGTTTCCGCTAAACCAAACGACACTGTTGTCGTTTGCTCATACTAACCTAACAATAGGTGCGACTGGTTCAATGTTTACGTCCTCCGATGGCACTGTTGGAAATATCGGAGACGTAAACGTAGCAAACACTTTAACTATAACTTTTGCTACGACAGCGGACAATACAAAAGGCATTGTAATAACAAATGGCGCTTACGTGCAGATGAGAGGTAACTCTGCTCTATATGGCGGCTCGCACAGCACTACGCTATTCGCTGACTGGAACGCAGGGCAGACTTTCACTGCGACAGGTGCGGCGCCGTTAGCATGGACAAATGGGCAGACGTTCACGATAGCAACCAATGTAATAATGGGCGCAGTTATGCGTTTCACTATTGCAAATCGTGTAGCAAATGGTCTAAATACCGATATAACGATAGTGGAAGCTGCGCCCGGAATACTCTTTAGCACTGGTGGAAATATTGAATATGAGCGGAGAAATATATTGATATTGAAAGTTACTGCACTTTTGCCAGCTATGGGTACTGTATATGCAAATCGCCCAACAATAAGCGATAATCACGTAACGGGAACAATAATTTGGCGGAATGTTATATTTACAGGTCTTTATGTGTATAATGGGAATTATTTGCAGACAGGTGGCACATTTGAAATGTCTGACGTTATTTTTAGGAATGGCAGACTTGGCTTTAGTGGTATATGTTTTTGCACATTAACAGGGTGTAACGGATATTCAAATGATTACTACGGATTCTCTAGTAATAGATTTTGCACATTGACAGGGTGTAACGGATATTCAAATGGAAGAAATGGGTATGATAACTTACAATCATGTACACTTACAGCATGTAACGGATATTCAAATACAATTTCGGGCTTTGAGTTACTAATTACTTGCACTTTAACAGCGTGTAACTCATATTCAAACAATAGTTTAGGTTTTGACAATTTATTGTCATGCACTTTAACAGCTTGTAATACATATATTAATGCGGGTGGCGGTTTTTATCGAACAACCTCATGCACTTTAACAGCTTGCAATGTCTATTCAAATAGCTTTGGATGGGGTCTCTTATCTTTGATTTCATGTAAGTTAATAAATTGTATGTGTTATGACAATTTTATCGGGATTGAGACTTGCTATTCTTTGGTTATGTTGGACGGTAGCATAGGATGGAATGGTGCTATATCTTTACCAAATGCTTTTGCTGATTTTTCATTTCCAAATGAAGCTAGATTGCAGAATATTAAAGTCCCGCTTGCAGGGCTTGTATTCTTAAATACAAATTTAAAAACCAATGGTAATATATTATGTGAAGATTATAACAAAACACCTGCAAGTTGGAGAAACTATCAGGGATTTGCAACCATAACGAAGATCGCAAGCCCCGCAGGGTTCAAATCTGCAAATTGTTTATTGGTAGAACCGCTCAGTAATATATCTATTATCTTACCTGCTACTATTTACAATTGGTTCAATAATGGGCTTGCAATATACTTGCCAAACAGCGCTGTTAAAATATCAGTTTTTGTTCTCGGTGAAAATTGGGTAGTATTCCCAACAAATGCAGAATTATACCTTGAAGTATCTTATTTAGCAGGAGTGACGGCACAAAGGACAGCGATAAAAAGCGTTCAAGTAATCGCCGCTAATAATGTAGTGACAGAGCTTAGCGTTACAATAGTTCCGGGGCAGGCAGGTATAGCTTATGCCAGGATGATTTTTGCGAAATACGAGACAAACTCCACGCATAGAATCAATATTGATTCTGTCATAGGGATAAATGATGGTGTGTCTGATACATTTGAATATTGTGATGATGGGTTCAAGCCGATATGGAACGGGAGGAACGTAAAGAGTTAAAAGTTAAAAGTTAAAAGTTAAAAGTTAAAAGTTAAAAGTTAAAAGTTAAAAGTTAAAAGTTAAAAGTTAAAAGTTAAAAGT
>Ga0315288_10006732_pt1 | contig 14574 bp, 4 predicted proteins | sample YL17G11_20_MG_FD_203454 | JGI IMG/M metagenome (GOLD analysis project Ga0315288, IMG submission 203454) | Sediment microbial communities from Yellowstone Lake, YNP, Wyoming, USA - YL17G11_20 | ecosystem: Environmental > Aquatic > Freshwater > Lake > Sediment | place: USA: Wyoming | collected... | reverse complement strand
ATCGGTGGACCAGGACACTGCGCTACGTTGGTCGTCCGACCCGCAGCGTAACCTACGATGCTGCGAATCGGAGCCGGTCGTTCCATTGTGACTAGTTCTTATCCATCGCGCGGACTAGATCGGCTCACGGACCCCTCACCGAGCGGGCAGAGTCCTGCTCGCATTATCCGGCTCCTTTTCCAGGGCTCGCCGTCACCTGGTTTCGCTTCGACCTTCCGGAGAGGCCGAAGAAGATCACTGCCTATCCCAGCCACATGAGCCTCGCCCTGTACCGCTGACCCGCACGGTCCTGCACCCCCGGCACCCTCGGAATGTCCGCCAGACTTCCCTTGACGGATCGGGCTCCGCACCGAATACTCTCAGAGATGCTCGCGCGGGAAGTCCCGCAACAGGCATCGTCGCATCGAGGAGACAATGGGGCTCTGCGGAAAGAACATCTCCTTGCCCGCGAGGCACAGGGTCGTCATCCTGTTGACGGCGGTGCTGTCCGCCTTCACCTCCGCGCGAGGCATCATGACCCCTCCGGCCCGGAAGCCTGAGAAGCAGATCCTCCTCTCCAACTATGACATCCGGGTCCAGGGGAAGGCCGAACTGGAAAAGGTCATCCGCGACCTCTCCCCCCGCGATCCGGCGGAGATCGCCCGGGTCGCCCGAGAGAGGCGGAGGTCGATGGAATCCGCCTTCGAGCGGCTAAGGGCCATTTCGCCCGGTGCCGAGATCCGGTTTTCCTCCCTCACCGGGAGCGCCGAGGTGTTCCGCTCCCGAGAGGCCCCCCTCGCCGCCGGGGCCAAGGGGCGCTCCGCCTCCACGACGGCCCTCGACTTCCTCCGCGACCATGCCGGAATCTACGGCCTGACGGAGGAACAGGCTGGGAAGCTGGAACTCCTGGGAGAGAGCGCGAGCCGCGCGGACGGCCTGAGAATGGTCCGCGTCCGGCAAAGCCTTGGAGGAATGCCGGTTTTCCAGAGCGAGACACGCCTGCTCCTGGACCGCGATGGAAGTCTGGTCCGCACCGTGGGACGGATCGTTCCCGGAATTGACGATCCTCCTCCTTCCCTCTCGGGCCTGATGCCGGCCTCTGCGGCTCTCCGCGCCGCGCTGGCAACGCTGGGGATCGATTGGCACCCCGTCGGAACCGGCGCCGAGAGAATCCGCGCCGGCGGAACGGTGGCGGAGATCGAGGCCGCCGACGCGCCAACCTCCCGCCCGGTCCACAGCGAGATGGTCCTTTTCCCGCTCGCTCCCGGCGTGGTGGTGCCGGCCTGGTCCCAGATCCTCTTCCTCAGGGGGCCTGCTGACTGGTATGCCGTGGTGGACGCGCGGAAGGGAACGCTCCTCTATCGGAAGAACATCCGGAGCAGCCTTTCCACCCAGGAGGCGCGATTCAGCCTCTATACCCAGGCCGGGGGCGTGCCGGCCGACAGTCCGGCGCCCGCTTCCCCCAGTCCGGCGCTCCCCGGGTCCGGCACGCAGTTCGCCGGGATTCCCCGGAGCATCGAAGGGATGCTCGCGGTACAGGACCCCGTCGCGAGCCCGGGGGGATGGATCCCCGACGGCGGGTCGACCACCACCGGCAACAACGTCGATGCCTACCTCGATCGCGATGGGAACGACCTTCCGGACGCCGGCACCTTGGACAGCAGCGGCCGCCCCGTGGGGAATCCCGACGCATCCGGCCGGAACCGCGATTTCCTGGGGAGCGCCCCCAGGAGCTTTGACTACTCGCCGCCGCCGCAGGGAGGGAATCCCGCTGCGGGAGACGACCCCTCCGCGCCAGGCTATCAGCGGGGCGTGGTGACGAATCTCTTCTACCTCTCCAATTTCTTCCACGACCGGCTCTACGCTCTCGGTTTCGACGAGGCGGCGGGCAACTTTCAGACCGGCAACTTCGGCCGGGGTGGGCTGGGGAACGATCCGGAAGCGCAGCAGGGGGCCATCGCCGGAAGCGCCAACAACGCCAACTTCTCGGTCCCGCCCGACGGCACTTCCGGGATCATGCGGATGTTCCTCTGGAGCGGCCCGACCCCCCAGCGGGACGGGAGCCTGGACGCCGCCATCGTTCTCCACGAGCTGGCCCACGGTCTCTCCAACCGGATCATCGGAAACGCGGCCGGGCTGAACTGGATCCCGGGGGGCGGGATGGGAGAGGGATGGAGCGATTTCTACGCCCTCTCCCTTCTTAACGGCACCTCCGGCGATGATCCCGACGGCAGGTACCCGGTCGGCTCCTACGCCACGTACGCTCTCCTGGGCTCCTTCACCGACAACTACGTCTACGGCATCCGGCGCTTTCCCTACTCCACCGACAATTCCGTGAACCCCCTCACGTGGGGGGACGTGGACGACACCACCGCCGCCATGGGAGGAGGAATCCCTCCCAGCCCCCTCGGCTTTCAGGCGAACGGCGCGGCCGAGGTCCACAACGTCGGGGAGATCTGGGCGCTTACTTTATGGGAGGTGCGGAGCCGGGTGATCGCCCTTCACGGCGGGGACGTGGCCGCAGGGAACGAGGCGATGCTCCAGATCGTCACCGACGCCCTCAAGATGACGCCTCTGGATCCGAGCTTCACCGAAGCCCGGGACGCAATCCTCGACGCCGACTGCGACACTCACGCCTGCGCCCACGAGGAGGCGATCTGGGGAGGATTCGCGGATCGCGGGCTGGGTTACGACGCCGAGGCGTCCCTGGGGGTCGCGACCCATGTGGGAGTCCGGGAGTCGTTCACCCTCCCCCATCTGGACGCGGCCACCCCCCAGGTGGCGGACAGCGCCGGGGACGGGAACGGCTGGATCGATCCCGGGGAGACCATCTCCCTGACCGTGCCGCTCTTCAACCCCTGGCGGAGCGCCTCGAAGGGAGTGGCCTCGGCGGTCGCCACCCTGAGCACGACGACGCCGTGGGTGGCCGTCTCCGATGCCTCGTCCAGCTACGGCCCCATCCCGGCCCTGGGGACGGGGACGGGAGACCCATTCGCCTTCACGCTGGGGACCGCCGCCTGTGGAAGTTCCATCCGGTTTCGCCTGGAGATCACCAGCGCCCTGGGGACCTCCGGCAGCGACCTGGTGCTCCGGATTGGGCACCCATCGGGGACGGATGCTCCAATTACTTTCACGCGGGTCGTCCCGGGCGGGCTGGGAATCCCGGAGGACGATCCCCGGGGGGTGACCGATATCTTCTCTCCCGGCGATGACCTGGAGATCGCCGACCTGGATTTCCGCCTGGACGACCTCCAGCACACCGCGGTGGGAGACCTGACGGTGGAGCTGAAGGGGCCCGGCGGCTTTGGCGCCGACATGGTCTACCGTCCGGTGGGATGCATCCCTCCTTACGGCTGCTTCCTGGGAGGAAACGCCGGGGACAATTTCGTCAGTGCCCGATTCGACGACTCGGCGACGGCGGATCTGATGGATGCGGGCGAGGCCGCCGCTCCTTTCACGGGAACCTGGCTCCCGGCCCTCAACTCTCCCGCCTGGGATTTCCCCGATCCCGCCGGCCAGCTCCTCCGCTTCAGCCACCAGGGCACGAAGGGAGCCTGGAGGGTCTTCGTGGCGGACAACGCGCCGTTCGACAGCGGAAAGCTGAACTCCTGGTCCCTGATCGTGACTCCCACCGCCTTTGCCTGCTGCGAGGGCTCCCCGGATCCCGACGCAGACCGCCTGGGATCCGCCTGCGACAACTGCCCCCTGGTTCACAACCCCGGACAGCAGGACCAGGACGCCGACGCCAGCGGGGACGCCTGCGACTGCGCGCCTCTGAACGGCGGAGCATTCGCGATTCCCGGCGAGGTCCTGAACCTGATAATGGGGGCGGACGGAGCAAGCCTCTCCTGGACCTCCGCGGCCCCGGGCGCAGGCAGCGCCACCCTGCACGACCTGATCCGCGGGAACCTCGACGAGCTGCCGGTGGGAAGCGGCAGCTCCGAGATCTGCGTCGCGTCCGGGATCGTGGCCGCGAGCGCCGCCGATTCCGAGATCCCTCCCCTCGGTAGGGGATTCTGGTATGTCGTCCGTGGGAGAACCGGCTGTGGCGCCGGGAGCTACGGCACCGACGGCGGCGGAACGCCTCGGGCCAGCTCAGGCTGCTTCTACGTGGCGCAAAGCGACCTGGCGATCTCTTTCCTCTCCGAGCCCCCCGATCTCCTCCCGGCGGGAAGCGGCATCGCCGTGACCGAGACCGTCGTCAACCAGGGGGCCGCCCCTTCCGCCGCCTCCTCCGTCTCCTACTATCTCTCCGCGGACGCTCTCAAGGATGGCGCCGATTTCCTCCTCCCCGGGAGCCGGGCACTCCCGGCCCTGGCACCGGGCGCGGCCTCCTCGGAGAGCACTGGCGTCACGGTGCCCGCCACCACCCCCGCCGGCCTCTACCATCTGCTCGCCTGCGCCGATGATCCCGACGCCAATGCCGAGAGCGACGAGGCCAACAACTGTCGCGCTTCGACGGGGCGGATGCAGGTGACCCAGCCCGACCTGGTGGAAACCACCGTCGGGAATCCGCCCGTCAGCGCTGCGCCCGGCGGCAGCTTCGTGGCTTCCGACAGCGTGTCGAACCAGGGGATGGCGGCCGCGGGTGCTTCGACCACCAGGTACTGGCTTTCCCTGGACGGTCTGAAGGATGCCTCGGACATCCTGATGGGAGGGAGTCGCTCGGTGCCGGCGCTGGCAGTCGGCGGCACTTCCGCGGGAACGGCCGTAGTGACGGTGCCGGCCTCGGCGCCGGCCGGGAGCTACTTCCTGATGGCCTGCGCCGACGATCTGGGGGCCGCGGCCGAGAGCGACGAGTCCAATAACTGCCGCCCCTCCGCCGGGAAGATACAGGTGACGCGGCCCGACCTGGTGGAGACCTCCGTCAGCTCCCCTCCTGCATCGGTCGCCGCAGGGGGCGGCTTTTCCGTGACCGACACGCTGACCAACCAGGGCAACGGCGCCGCGGGCGGCTCAGCCGCGCGCTTCTATCTCTCCCTGGACGCTGACCGGGACGGAGGCGACCTGCTGCTGACGGGGACCCGGGGCGTGGGAAACCTGGCGGCCGGGGCGAGCTCCACGGGGACGGTGGGCGTCACCGTTCCCTCCGCCGCGGCGCCGGGGACCTACCACCTCCTGGCCTGCGCTGATGACCTGGGGGCCGTAGCCGAGAGCGACGAGACAAACAATTGCCTCGCTGCAGCGGGAACGGTCCAGGTAACGAAGCCCGATCTGGTGGTGACCTCCGTGACGAATCCGCCGGCGACGGTGGCCGCGGGGGGATCCTTCGCGGTCACGGACACCGTCATGAACCAGGGGAGCGGCTCCGCCGGAAGCTCCACGACCCGGTACTACCTTTCCTCAGACGCGCTCAAGGATGCCGGCGACCGGCTGCTGACGGGGGCGCGGGGCGTCGGAATCCTGGTCCCCGGGGCGATCTCCTCCGGAACGGTCAACGTCACCGTTCCCGCCACCACCCCCTCCGACCTTTACTATCTCCTGGCTTGCGCCGACGACACGGGGACCGTCACGGAAAGCGAGGAAGCGAACAACTGCCGTAGCTCATCAACCCGGGTCGCGGTTCAGTGAGACACGATCCTCATCACTTCCTGGAAGTCACCCCTTCGAACCTTCGGCCATCTGAACGCTGAGCGCACCCCGCTTCGAACCTGGAGATGGTTCGAATTACGGATCTACCTGGGGAACCACACACCTCCAGACACGAGCCTGCTGCAATTGGGATGATGCTGACGGTGGCCGCCCTCGGCCCCGGTGCCGCCCCATGTTCGGTGTCGGTGCGCGTTTGCGGGCCGGTGTGAGTTCCCGTTCTCCATGCCGGGGACCTGTTAGCCGGAGAGCCCCGACGCGACCCGGAATGTCCCGCCAACGGTCCGAAAACTCTCCCCCGCTCTCTCCCCTCATTAACCGAGAGGTTGCTCCGGTCAGCAGGAAGAGAGTCCCGAGGCTCATTTTTCTGTCTATCTGTTAACCGGAAGGTGGCTGAAATCGGAGAGGGGACTGGGCGGCCGAAGTTGTGCCGGCAAGCCTTCGGGACAAGGGCAGCCTCGGCGCAGTGCGATGGGATGGCAGTGCGACACCGGGCTAGGGCTGCCTCCCGAGAATTCTCAGGGATGAAGGGGCGGGAGACAGCTTAACCTATTTAAAAGGTAGGCTTTCCGGGAAGAAATCGAGACCGCACAAATCGGTGGAGCACTACTGCACCTTACGGATATTTCCGCAGTGCACGGCCATGGGGTCGGGCAGCCTTCTGACCGTGGGCGTGCTGCAGACCGTCCTTTCCCACCGATCCTGTTGCCGGATCCTCGATCGCGAATTTTCCGCATTCCGTCTTGACTTGCTGGGCGGGTGGTGTGATGATATACGTCTAAATGCACCCTATATTGACCAGGTCGGTAATGAACAGAAAATCGCTCCCGCTCCTGGCGGTCATGCTCGCGGCGGCGGGACTGGCACTTCCCGTGCCGGGAGGGCTCGCGGCAGGTGAGAGCCCCGAGAAGACTCCCTGGAAGATCGTCGGCCAGATGGAAGAGGCCTTCTCCTGAGCCCCGCCCGTTCGGCTCTTGCGCGCGCCGGTTCACATCGCTTCGGCCTCCGAAGAAACAGAGGACCGTTCTTGGTCGCAATCCCGCCCGGATCCCACTTCATGGAGGGAAACGCCAGTAGCCACGCTTTTGGTTCGTTGACGGTTGGTGCCACAAAACCTATGAGACTCACAAGGAGCATTGGATGAGGCGACTTCTTTACGTTCTTACGGGATTGGCAATCATCGCGGTGCTGGCAACGTTCCATCCCGGCCTTTCTCAGGAATCTAACGCCGCCGGGGGCGCCGGGTCCCAGGATCCCCAGGCCGGCCATGGCCACAAGGATCACAGCCAGGAGAAGGAATTCTACCAGCAGCGTGCATTTCAGAAGGGGAAGTCCATTGCCTCCGATATCTATGACCAGGCCCTCAGGCAATGGTCGCGGGTCCCGAGGGCCGTTCCCTCCGGCGGCCGCTTCAGCGCCGGCACCGCCCCCACCATGTCCGTCGAGTCGGTTTCCAGCCTGGTCGGAACCGTGTGGGCCCCGATGGGCCCCAGTCCCATCAATCAGGGGAGCAGCCGGGCCAACGGTCGCGTCAGCTCCATCGCGGTGAATCCCAATAATCCCAATGTGATCTATCAGGGCTCCTCCGGCGGCGGCGTGTGGAAGAGCATCAACGGGGGGGCCAACTGGACGCCGCTGACCGACCAGCAGTCCTCCCTGGGCACCGGCGAGCCGAGCGCCATCGCCATCGACCCCAGCAACACCGATACCATCTATGTCGGCACCAGCGGGCGCTTCGTGCTCAATATCTCCAAGGGCATCCTGAAGTCCACCGACGGAGGCGGAAGCTGGATTGTCCTGGGATCCGATTTTCCCGCGGCGAATACCGGCAATGCCGATACTTTGTTTGCCGGCGTGAATATCAACGTCATTCTCGTCGACCCCGCCAACAGCAATAGTCTCTACCTGGGGGCCGGCAATGGGTTGTACCGGTCCACGGACGGGGGCCGCAACTGGACGCTCGGAACCAACGGCTTTGGCGATGCGCGCTCGCTCGTCCTGGATCCCACCTCGCCGGCGGCCAACCGAATCCTCTTCGCCGGAGTCAGCGGCAGCGGCATCCGGTGGTCGACCGATGGCGGACAATCCTGGACGCAAAGACTGAGCACGGCCACGCCGGCCGTGGCCGCCGCGCTGCCGGCCGGCGGTGGCATCGGACAGGTTCTGGTCGACCTCGCCCCCCCCACATCGCCGCCCAACGCCGGCGGCATCCAGGTGGTCTACGTCACGATGGAAGGAACCGGCGGAGCCGCGGATCCGGTCGGTCTTTTCCGAAGCACGGATCAGGGCGGAACCTGGAATCGGCAGACGAGCACCGGCATCGCGACCAACACCCAGGGCGGCTATAGCTTCGCAATGAGCGTGGACCCGGCCTCGCCCGGGGATGGCACCAACGACATCATCTATCTCGGGACGGTGGGAGCCACCAAGTCAACCGACTCCGGGAACACCTTCAACCCGGTGGGTCCGGGCATCCACGTCGATTCCCATTCCATGTGGGTCTTTGCCCGGCAGCCCTCCCCCACCCCGTCCATCGTTTTCACCGGCAACGACGGCGGCATCTGGAAATCGACGGACGGAGGCGCGACCTGGAGCGGAACCGGGGGACCGGCGCCGACCATCAACGCCGGTGGCCTGCAAACCAGCCTGTTCTACAACCTCGACCTCAAGAACGATGGGACGGCCAGCGCCACGGTCGGCGCCCTCCAGGACAATGGCACTCCCCAGACGACCGGCAGCCTGGACTGGACCGACAGCCAGGGCGGCGACGGCTTCGACATCGCGTTCGACGCCGTGACCGCCAACAATGCCTACAACTCCAGCGGATTCTGGCCTGCCCCATGCACGCGGGTTTTCCGATCCACCGACAGCGGGGCGACCTTCCCCGCCACGGTGCCTTCGGCCGCCGACATCACGCCCTGGGGCACGACCTCGGATCAGGGATGCTATGTGGCCCCGGTGAACGCGGATCTGTCCCAGGCGAACATCCTTTATGTCAGCGGCAGCCAGAACATCTGGCAGACTCGAGATGGCGGCACCACCTGGCGCACCATCGCCAACATCGGCGGCGCCGCCGAGCTGAAGGCGGCGAGGGCGAACTCCAACAATGTGGTCGCCGCCTCCGGCACCCAGGTCTCCGTGTCGACCAACGCCCTGGCGGCGACGGTGGGGCCCCCGTCCGGGGTGACCTTCTCCAATATCACCCGAAACCTGCCTGCCGGCCGGAACATTGCCCGGCTCGCCTTCGATCCGAACGATCCGACGGTGATTTACGCCGCGATCTCTGGCTTCGGATCCGCCGCGCAGCCCCAGAACGTCTTCCGCACCACCATCGGCGGCGCGGCCTGGACCGACATCTCCCCTCCGGTGAACCTGCCGGTCAATGCCCTGGCCCTGGACGGCACGCCTTCGCCGACGGCCATCTACATCGGCACCGATCTGGGAGTCATGCGCTCGGTGAATGGCGGCACCGGCTGGACCGTCCTGGACGACGTACACATGCCCAACGTGCCCGTCACCGATCTGGTGATCAACGCGCCCGCGGGCGTCCTGCGCGCCGCCAGCTTCGGTCGGGGCACCTTCAACCTCTCCCGGCCGGCGGGCCCGGTCATCGCCATTAACGCTGAGAACGGCCTGAACTTCGGCAACGTGTGCCAGGGCGACACCGTGCGGCTGACCATCCAGGTCTTCAACGTCGGCACCGCGGATCTTAACGTCGACAGCGTCTATCGGCTTTTCGGGTCGAGCAATTTCTCGGTCCTGCCCAACCCCTCCGCACCGCTGATCATCAGCCCCAATTCCGAGGTGGATTTCACGGTGCAGTACACCCCGGGGACGACTCCGGGGCCGGACGCGGCCCAGATCCGCATCAGCAGCAACGATCCCGGGGCGCCGGCCTTCGACCTGATGGCCACCGCCACCTCGGGCACCTCCGGCATCGCCACCCTCATCGCCGACAGCGGCTCCTTCGGAGACGTCTGCCGGGACTCCTTCAAGGACCTCGATCTCACAATCAACAACACCGGCGACTGCGACCTGCAGGTGGCCGGGATTACCTCCACCTCCGCGGAGTTCCTGAGGGCGGGCACCCTTTCCTTCCCGCTGGTCATCGCGCCGGGGACCTCGCTGGCCGTGCCCATCCGCCTTGCCCCTGTCTCCACCGGTGCCAAGAGCGCCGACATCAACATTTTCAGCAACGACCCGGTCACACCCACCAAGGTCGTCCACGTGACCGGCAACACGCCGTCGCCCGACGTGCGGGTGACCGGCTCCACCGCTTTCGGCGACGTGTGCGCGGGGATCCTGTCCGAGAAGACCCTTTCGGTCTGCAACGTCGGTCCCTGCGATCTCCACGTGACCTCGGTGGCCTTCGAGCCGCCTTGCGCCGACTTCACCCTCATCAACACCCCGTTCCCGGCCCCGGTGAGCCCGGATTCCTGCGAGTCGGTGGTCATCCGGTTCACGCCGACCTCGGTCGGTCCGAAGTCGTGCACCCTGGTCATCCGCTCCGACGATCCGGATTCGGGAGTGATCTCCAAGACGGTGACCGCCAACACTCCGGTCCCGTCCATCGACGTGCCGCCGGATCTGGGATTCGCCCCCACGGTGATCCAGAGCGTCGGCGCCTGCACCACCGCCAACCCGTTCCCGGTGTCGAATACGGGAACCTGCCCGCTGATCATCACCAATTACGCGGTGACCACGGATCCGGTCGAATTCTCTCTGGCCGCCCTCCCCTCGTTCCCGATCCTCCTGGCCTCCGGGCACGTGGCCGGGGACGGGGGCCTGAACGCGGTGTTCGCGCCCCAGGCCCTGGATCGCGACCTGCTGGGCGCGGTGACGGTCACCTACGAGTCGGACACCGTCACTCACGCCACCACCATCGTGGCCCGGAACCTGTGCGGAGAGGGAGTGCGCACCGGCGCCCGCGTCCTGGTCACCGCCGGCGGAGTTCCCATGGCCAGCGTGGAGCAAATCAAGCTGTCCCGGATCAATGCCAACCGGAACAAGAATCTCCTGGACACGGTGGATAACGCCCGCAACCTGACCCTGCAGGCGGTGTCCCCGACTCCCCCCTGTCCCGGATTCCAGTTCCACCGCGAGTACGGGACGGTGAGCAACCCGATCCAGCTGCTCCCCGGCTCGTACAACGTCACGGTGACGGTGGTGATCAATGGCCATCGGTTGAAGAAGACCGTCGGGTTCGACTTGAATACCTGCGGCTTCAACCCGACCATCGTCGTCAACTTCTAGAGGACGATTCGGCGGGGAGGTCGGGAACGTCCCGACCTCCCCGCCGGTCGTTACGGCATGGAGAAGGGCACGGAGACGGTATTCCCCCGGGCGGGCTTTCTCCGCGCCGCCTTGGTTCTGGCCGCTGTTCTTTTTCTGGCCCCGCCCGGCTCCGCCTCCGCCCTTACCCTCGAAGAGCGCGTCGCCGCCCAGCTGGCCATCGAGCGGGTCTATTACTCCCACCAGACGGGGGCCACCTGTCCCTTCGAGGAAGCGGTTCCGCGTGAGGCCGCCGAGGCCAAGGTCCGCGAATCGCTGAAGCTGTCACTCCTGCTGGAGCGGGTGTGGGCGACCCGGATCACCGGCGAAGCTCTCGCCGCTGAGCTCGGGCGGATCGCCCGCGATACCCGGTTCCCGGATCGGCTTGGAGAGATCTACAACGCCCTGGAGAGGGATCCCGGGCGGGTGCAGGAGTGCTTCGCGCGGCCGGTCCTGGCCGAGCGGCTGGCCCGTAGCTTCTTCGCCGCGGACCGGCGGATTCAGGGTGCCGCCCGGGCCGAGGCCGAGGAGCTGCGCGGTGATCTGGACCGGAGCGCCCTCGACCCGCGATACTCGCATCCCCGGCGCCAGGTCGTCGAGTTTGTGCGCGCCGTGCCAGGGCGGGAGCCGTCGCCGGGTGCGGAACGGTTCGGCCCCGGCCCGATCCGGATTGTTCTGGACGAGGCCCGCTTCCGGCAGCGGCGGGAGCGGGCGCCCGCCCGACCCTGGGAAATCGGTCCTCTGATCGAGGAGCCGGAATCGTTCAGCACCCAGGTCTTGCTTGAAGAGGGTCCCGGGCGCTTCCGGGTGGCCCTCTACTCCATCCCGAAGCGAAGCTGGGACGATTGGTGGAAGGAGATCGCCCCCACCCTCGACGAATCCTCGGTGGAGACGGTTGCCTCCGGCACGGCCTCGCTGCCGGAACCGGACGGCGTCGGGTTGGCCCCGACCCTGGAATCGGCGCCGGGGATCTGCCTGGCCGACGACACCTGGAGCAACGGCTCGCTGTACGGCGTGCCCGAGGGGCGCGCCGATCACACCCCGGTCTGGACGGGGAGCCTGCTGATTGTGTGGGGCGGGTTCGGCGGCTCCTACCTGGACTCCGGCGGCCGCTACGATCCCCTCACCGACACCTGGACCCCGACCTCGAGGACGAACGCCCCCACCCCGCGCAGCCTGCACATCGCGGTCTGGACCGGTAGCCAGATGATCGTCTGGGGGGGCGCCGACGATCTGGGCGACCTCAACACCGGCGGCCTTTACAACCCGCTCACCGACACCTGGGCGGCCGTCACCACGTTCAAGGCTCCCGCCGCCCGCAGCCTGCACACCGCCATCTGGAATGGATCGGTCATGGTCGTCTGGGGAGGCTCGGGAGCGGGCACCCCACTGTCCACCGGGGGCCGTTACAACCCCGGCACCAACAGCTGGTCGGCCACCGCCACCTCGGGAGCCGCGGCGGCCCGCCTGGGGCACACCGCGATCTGGACCGGATCGCTCATGGTCGTCTGGGGAGGAGTCAGCGGTTCCCAGGCCCTGAACACCGGAGGTCGCTACAATCCCGGCACCGATACCTGGTCGAGCCTGACGACGGCCGGCGCCCCGGGCGGCCGATCGGGCCACACCGCGGTCTGGACGGGAAGTCTCATGGTGGTGTGGGGTGGGGAGGACGCCCTCGGCGTGCCGCTCTCCATTGGCGGACGCTACGATCCGGCCGGCAACGCATGGTCGGGCCTCACCGCCCTCAATGCCCCCTCCGCCCGCTGGAGCCACGCCGCGACCTGGACCGGGAGCGTGATGATGGTGTGGGGCGGCAACGACGGAACGTCGGTCCTGGGCACCGGCGGCCTCTACGATCCCCTGGCCGACCACTGGGCGACGCCGAGCGTTCTTGGCGCGCCCACCCCGCGCGAGCGGCCCACCTCGGTGTGGACTGGATCCCTCGTCCTGATCTGGGGGGGCACCAACGGCTCCACGAGCGGGTTGAACACCGGCGCCCGCTACGAACCGGCCACCGACACCTGGACGCCGATCCGGACCAACTCCTCTCCCACCGCCCGCTTCGGTCACACGATGATCTGGACCGGGAACGTGGTCGTGGTCTGGGGAGGAACCAGTGGCGCGGCGGTGTCCAACACCGGCGGGCGTTATGACCCCCTGACCGACAGCTGGTCTCCCACCACCACCCTGGGCGCGCCGGCGGCTCGGTACAACCACACGGCGATCTGGACGGGAAGCCTCATGGTCGTCTGGGGCGGATCGAGCTTCGGATATCTCAACACGGGCGGGCGTTACGATCCGGTCCGCGATTCCTGGAGCTCCATGACCACGAGCGGAGCTCCCTCGGCCCGGGCCAGCGCCACCGCCGTCTGGACCGGCTCGGTCATGGTCGTCTGGGGGGGGTACGATCTTTCCTATCCCACCACCGGCGGACGCTACGATCCCATTCAGAACCTCTGGTCGGCCACGGCCACCCTCGGCGCGCCGGGCGGGCGCTACCTGCACACCGCCGTCTGGACCGGCAGCCTGATGCTGGTCTGGGGCGGTTACAACGGAACCCCTCTGGACAGTGGAGGCAGCTACGATCCCTCGGGCAACACCTGGTCCCTCCTGCCCGCCCCCGGCACCCCCGCCCGCTACAACCACAGTGCGATCTGGAGCGGGGGATTCATGGTGATCTGGGGCGGCTTCGGCACCGATTACCTGGGCAGCGGCGCGCGCTACGACCCTTCGGGCAACCAATGGACGCCGGTCGCCACCACCGGCGCTCCTTCCCCCCGCTCCCTTCACAGCGCGGTCTGGACCGGGGGTGTGATGATCGTATGGGGCGGCCAGAATGCCATCGGCGAGCTCGGAGACGGCGCCCGCTATGATCCAATGCAGAATGCCTGGTCGTCCCTGTCCGGGGTGGGGGCTCCTTCCGCCCGCGATTCCCACCGGGCGGTGTGGGCGGAGGGGCTGATGATCGTCTGGGGCGGGGAGGACAACGTCTCCGCGCTCAGCACCGGCGGCCGGTACTCGCTCGGGCTTCGCAACGACGTGGACCAGGACGGAGCGATGGTCTGCCAGGGCGATTGCGACGACACCAATCCCCAGGTCTGGGCGCCCCCCGGCGAGGTGACTTCCCTCACTCTGGCTCCTTCAACCGGCGGGGACGGCTCCACCCAGCTGACCTGGATCCCACCCAGCGCCCCGGGAAGCAGCGCGCTCCTGACTTACGACATCCTGCGGGCGCCGGCCGCCGACGGCTTCGCCAGCGCCGCCTGCCTGGGGACGGGCGGCACCTCCACCCTCGCCTCCGACGCCGAGCTCCCGCTTCCCGATTCCGTCTTCTTCTATCTCGTCCGGGCCCGGAACGCCTGCCCGTCGGGAGGCGGCTCCCTGGGCACCGACTCGACGGGCACCCCGCGGGTCGCCGCCACCTGTCCCTAACCCGACCCCTGGAACCGCTGAAGTGGGCCACCGAGATTTGACGGCCGTTGCCAGCCGGGTTCCGGAACGCAATCGACGGGATCGGAGCATGAATTAACGGAGAGGACTTTCCGAGGCGATTCGGGGTACTCGGAATCGCCTCTCGGAGTCCTTGGTCGGCAGGGGAATACAGACGAGCGCATCACCCGCCGGGGGAAGACGGACTGAGCGAGAAGCGCTACCCGGCGCGGCGGAGCGCGACGAGTGGCAGGTGCCGGCGTCCGACGTGGTGGCAGACTTCGAGTTCGAGCCTGACCCTGGGCT
>Ga0315288_10006731_pt1 | contig 14575 bp, 17 predicted proteins | sample YL17G11_20_MG_FD_203454 | JGI IMG/M metagenome (GOLD analysis project Ga0315288, IMG submission 203454) | Sediment microbial communities from Yellowstone Lake, YNP, Wyoming, USA - YL17G11_20 | ecosystem: Environmental > Aquatic > Freshwater > Lake > Sediment | place: USA: Wyoming | collected... | reverse complement strand
CTGGACAAGCTGCTCGGGATCTATTTGCTGGCCCGGGTCAGCCTGAATCTCTTCGTGATGGACGGACGCATGCAGCTCATACTCATGATCGTGGGGGCGGCGACCATCGTATGCGCTGTTATGATGGCAATGGTGCAGCATAATATGAAACGCCTGCTCGGATACCATGCGGTTTCGCAGGTCGGATACATGGTGCTTGGCATAGGGACCGGGAACCCTCTCGGCATAGCCGGCGGGCTGTTCCATATGGTCAATCACTGCCTGTATAAGAGCTGCCTGTTCCTCAGCGCCGGCGCTGTGGAGAAAAGGGCGGGGACATCCGAGCTGGACGATCTCGGCGGCCTGGCAAAGGTGATGCCGGTAAGTTTCGTCTGCTGCCTGGTTGCATCGCTGGCGATATCCGGCATCCCCCCGTTGAACGGCTTCGCGTCGAAATGGATGGTTTACCAGGGGCTGATCGAAATGGGGAAAGGGGGCGGGTGCCTCTGGATTGTATGGCTGCTCGCGGCGATGTTCGGGAGCGTCCTGACTTTGGCCAGCTTTATCAAGCTCCTGAACGCGACATTCCTGGGCCGGCGTTCGGAATTTATCTCCCGCATTTGGAATGGCATTACTGAAGTTAATCCAGGCATGTGGGCGCCGATGGCCGTGATCGCGGGCCTGTGTATTGTATTCGGCGTCCTGGCCATGCCTCTCCCCGTCAGGCTGTTCATCGCCCCCGCTGTCATGAAACCTCTGGAATTTATCGGGGTCTGGAGCCCGGCGCTGGCTACCTGGCTTATCCTGATCGGCATCGCGCTCGGTCTTCTCGTGTACCGCCTGAGTATCACATCTCCCCCGAGGGAATGCGAGCCGTTCATCGGAGGCGAGGATGGCGGCGCGGGCATGTCGCTCTCGGGCGTGGATTTTTATCAGACGATTAAAGAGATGGGGTTATTCAGGGCTGTCTACACCGGAGCCGAGGAGAAGGCATTCGATATCTACGACAGGGGGAAAGAAGCGGTCCTGTATATTTCGGGAATATTGCAGCGGCTGCACGGCGGTGTGCTCCCCGTGTATCTAAGCTGGTGCGTGGCCGGGCTGTTGATTCTTCTTTTTCTGCTGATGAGATGACGAAACATGAACTATAAGAATGCGTGAAGCGATAAAAATCGTTGGCGCTTCACGTCTCACACTTCACGAATGGGTAACTGGTTATGCTCGAGCTCTATATCATCATATCTTTCATGATCGCCGGGGCGATAATTGCCGTTGAGATGGAGGATCTGCTCTCCGCCGTCATCGCGCTGGGGGCGGTGGGGATGGGGCTTTCAGTCGCATTCCTCATACTCAAGGCGCCGGACCTCGCCATTACCCAGCTTGTTGTGGAGATTCTCTGTCTTGTTATTCTGGTCAGGGCTACGGTGAAAAGGGATATGCCGGAGGCGCGGGGGAGGAAGCTTTTTTTCCCGCTGGCGGCAGCCTGTATCGCCATGGCGCTTCTTATATTCTTTGCCATTGCCCCGTTGCGTGAGTTGCCGCTGTTCGGCTTCCCGTATATGAAGGTTTCCGAGACGTACCTGAAAGATGGTCTGCGGCAGACCGGCGCGGCCAATATGGTGGCGGCTGTGATACTGGACTATAGAGCCTATGATACGCTTGGGGAAGCGACGGTGCTGTTTACGGCGGTGATGGGCGTCCTTGCGGTCGGCCGCCGCATCGGCAGAAAGCGGCCGGGGGATCCCGATGGAGAGGAGTGAGCCTATGGATGAAACGGCACATGGGATGACGATTATTGTCAAGACCGTCACCAGGTTGACGGTCGGGCTGATACTTCTCTTCGGAATTTATATTGTGCTCCACGGCCATCTCACGCCCGGCGGGGGATTCGCCGGAGGGGTGATAATCGCGCTCTCATTTGTCCACTTGATGCTTGCGTTCGGGAAAGGGGTCGCGCTCAAGAAGCTGAGCCGGCCGATGGCGTCCTGCATAGAAAGCGCGGGCGGGCTCATGTTCCTGGCCATTGCCCTGCTTGGTTACACGGGCGGATGGTTTTTCTTCAACTATTTGACGGGACGGGGACAGCCCTTCCGCATTTTCAGCGCCGGTATCATCCCGCTGTGCAACATAGCCATAAGCCTTAAGGTGGGCGCCGGGCTTTTCGCGGTTTTTATGGCCCTGGTGTTCCTCGGCGTCTGGGAGGGGGATAAAAAATGACCGTGTATCTCCTTTGCCTGATCCTTTTCCTCATCGGTGTATACTGCATTTTAATTAAGAGGAACCTTATTAAGATCATCATCGGGCTCGGCATTATGGAGTACGGCCTCTTTCTGTTTTTTGTCCTGGTGGGATACCGCATGCGCGGCCGGGCGCCGATCCTGGAGCCCGATCAGATCATCGCGGACATGGTTGATCCATTGCCGCAGGCGCTGGTGCTGACGGCGATCGTCATAGGGCTCGCAACGACCGCTCTGCTGGCGACATTGGCTATGAGGCTGTACGAGAAATATGGGACTTTCGATATTACGCAGATCAGGAAACTGAGAGGGTGAGAGGTAAAATCGCCCAGTATAACTGAGAGTGTGCCATAAGGTTATCCGGTATGAACATTACTCCGTTGTTTATAGTCTTGCCGCTGGGTGGAGCGTTTCTGACGCCCCTGCTGGGAAAGAGATGGAAATATTTCCCGGGGGCGGCGTGCAATATCATAACGTTCTGCATGCTTTGCCTCTCGATTGCCGCCGTTGCCATGGTGTATCGTTACGGGATCATCATGTACAGGGTCGGGGGCTGGATGCCGCCGGTAGGGATCGCGCTGGTGCTGGACAGCCTCTCGGCGTTCATGCTGGTGACCGTCAATCTGGTCGCTTTCATCGTGGCGGTGTATTCCATAGACTACATGAAGATGTACACGGCCAGATGGAATTTCTACACATTGTTCCTGCTGATGATCGCAGGTATGAACGGCATGATCATAACCGGTGATCTCTTCAACCTTTTCGTATTCCTGGAGATCGCCTCTATAGCCAGCTATGCCCTGGTGGCATTCGGCACGGAACAGGAGGAGCTCGAGGCCGCCTTCAAATATGCCGTTATGGGGAGCCTCGCATCCTCCCTCATTCTCCTCGGGATCGCTCTCCTGTACGGCTTTACCTCTACATTGAACATGGCTGACATGGCGCAGATCATCGCCGGCCGGAGGGGGAGTCAGCTCCTCCTCTTTGTGAGCGGCCTCTTCATCATGGGATTCGGCCTCAAGACGGCCCTGATACCGTTTCACGCATGGCTGCCCGACGCCCATCCATCCGCCCCGGCCCCAATTTCGGCAATGCTCTCGGGGGTGCTCATAAAAACCCTTGGTATCTACTCGCTCATGAGGATTTTTTTCAGTATCCTGGGAATGACGGATGCGGTGCTGAACATCCTGCTGGCGCTGGGGGCTGTCTCCATGGCGATCGGAGTGTTCCTAGCGATCGGGCAGTGGGATTTCAAGCGACTGCTCGCGTATCATTCGATAAGCCAGGTCGGGTATGTCATGTTGGGGATCGGGCTCGGTACGCCCCTGGGGATCCTCGGAGGCCTTTTCCATCTTTTCAATCATTCGATCTTCAAATCCTTGCTCTTCCTCAACTCGGGGGCTGTGGTGTACGCGACCGGGACGCGTGACCTCCGGCTGATGGGGGGGTTGAAAGAGCGGATGCCCGTGACCGCCGCGACGTCATTTATCGCTTCAATGTCGATATCCGGCGTCCCACCCTTCAACGGATTCTGGAGCAAGCTCGTCATTATTGTCGCCTGCGTCCAGGGCGGGCGATACGGGTACGCGTTCCTGGCGGCGCTGGTCAGCCTGATCACCCTCGCCTCATTTATGAAGGTGCAAAGGTACGCATTCTATGGGCGATTGGGCGAGAAGTGGCGTCATGCCGCGGAGGTGCCGTTTTCAATGAGGTTCGCCATGATTGTCATGGCGGCTGCGTGCCTTTTCGGCGGGGCGCTTCTGCTGCCGTCCATTTCCGCACCTTTCCTCAAGGGCGCTGAAGAGGCGCTTCTTCTGGGGACCGGGTATGCAGGCAGGGTAATGGAGAATTTAAAATAGCGCGCGATTATGAAAAGCAAGATGATTCTATTTTGTCTGGGTTTGGCGGTGTGGGTGATGCTGACGTGGCCCCCTCATGCCGATGAGGGTATAGTCGGGATACTGGTGGCCGCGCTGGTTACCTCGATTACAGGGGACATGTTTGTGAAGCGTCCCCATATATTAAAGGATCCAGGACGTTATCTCTATATGCTCTATTACATCCCTATGTTTATATGGGAATGCATTAAGGCGAATATTGATGTTGTATACAGGGTGAGTTGCCCGGAGATGCCTATCCGTCCCGGCATCGTGAAAGTCAGGACGAAGCTCAAATCCGACACCGGCCTCACATTCCTGGCCAACTCCATAACACTCACCCCCGGGACGATGAGCGTTGATATAGACCCGGAGAACGGATTCCTCTATATACACTGGATCTACGTCAGGGATAAGGAGACTGAGGCGGCTACGAAGCATATCGTGGAAGTGTTCGAGCATATATTGATAAAGATTTTCGATTAAATGGCGTGAGATTATTTGGATCTAATCCGCTCAATCCGCGTAATCCGCGGTTAAAGCGTTAAGGTTGAGAGACAGGTAAGATTAATAATACTATGGAGTCGGAAACATGAACGGCGGCGGGCATTCCGGAAAACTGCGGTGGTGTATAGGGGCGGTGGCGATCGCCGTCACGGTCGCCGTGATTATATTCCGCCCGCTCCCGTTTCTATTTTATCAGGGACTCCCGTTTTCGGAGTTTTTCGGGCGATGCATGTACGGTCTCCTCCTCTGCTGCCTTCTCTGCCTCTACCGCATAATGCGGGGGCCTACCGCGCCCGATCGCGCCGTGGCGATAGATATCTTGGGAATAGTAATTGTGGGATTCTGCGCTGTCCTGTGCATACCGACGGGCAGGAGCTGGTATATTGACATAGGCATCGCATGGGCGCTGCAGAGTTTCATAGGTACTCTGGCACTTGCGAAATATCTTGAGGGGCGGACATTCGATGAATGAGTTGATGGGGATGGTATTCATTGTTATCGGACTGGTGTTCGACCTCTTCGGGTGCATCGGCCTGATCAGGCTCCCCGACGTGTATAACAGGCTTCAGGCAGCGACGAAGTGCGTAACCCTCGGGACATGCTGCATAATGTTAGGGGTGTTCTTCACTCTGGGTTTTAGCGCCGCGGGTCTGAAGGCGCTCCTCTGCATACTGTTCATAATCCTCACGGCGCCCGTCTCTGCCCACGCCCTTGCCCGCGCTGCTCACAGGTCGGGGGTGAAGCTGTGCGAGGGAAGCGTGGTGGACAGATATGAAGAGGATCGTATGTAGTATATCGTATGTCGTATGGAGGAAGGTTTTGATGCGATGGGTAAGGTAATCAGTTTTGAGGATCTGGAGGTTTGGCAAAAGAGCCATCGTCTCGCTCTGGAAATATATAGGGTCACAGGACAGTATCCCACAGAAGAAAAGTTCGGGATTGTTACTCAAATGAGAAGAGCGGCAGTTTCCATACCCGCAAATATTGCAGAGGGATTTAAAAAGATGGGGCGCCGAGATAAGATCAATTTTTATAATATAGCTCAGGGATCTCTTAGCGAGCTTAAATACTTTATCATTCTGAGTAAAGATCTGGGATATCTCACTGATTTTCAAGCGATCAGCACTCTCATCGAGGATGTGGGACGCATGCTCAATAGACTCATTTTATCGGCGCAAAGCTATGCGCGCACTCAAAATCCCTAAATACGACATACGGTATACGACATACGATTACGATTATGAAGTATCCAAAACTCCGTGAGATAAAGGAGGCACTCCGGGCCTTGTTCGGACGCCGCTATACCACCACCTTCCCCGCAACGAAGGCAGAGGTGCCCCCTGGGTTCCGCGGCGTGCCGCGCTTCGACGAGGAGGAGTGCATGGGGTGCGGCGCGTGCGCCATTGTGTGCCCCGCGAAGGATATAGAGGTGACTGACGAAGTAAAGGATGGGAAAGGGGTGCGGAGACTCACCATCCACTACGACGATTGCATCTTCTGCGCCCAGTGCCATAGGAACTGCCCCACAGAGAAGGGGGTGGTGATGACGGAGGAGTTTGATCTCGCCACCGTCAATCGCCATGGCCTCCGCCAATCGGTTGATAAGGAACTCGTCCTCTGCGAACAGTGCGGCGAGCAGGTGGCCGCGAGGGATCACCTCCTCTGGATTGCGCGGCGGGTCGGGACGTCTGCCTACTCCAACCCCACGCTCATGCTCCCGCTGCTCGAGCATCTCTCGCCCGGGACGACGTCTCCGACTGAGAGGGACGATGCCCCCGGCCGCAGCGGCCGCGTGAGGGTGCTCTGTCCGAAATGCAGGAGGATCTCGACGCTTGAGTTCTCACTGGAAAAATGAACTGGAGCGCCTCCTGCATCCGCGCATCGGGAAACGCCTTGTCCTGCTCGGCGTGGGGAATCCGCTCAGGGGCGATGACGGCGTGGGGAGCCTGCTGGCCCGGAGGATGCGCGAGCGGGGCAAGGCATTGGTGTTCGACGGGGGAAGCGCGCCGGAGAACTGCGGCGAGCCTATCGCGGCGCTCGCCCCCGAGACGGTGCTCGTGGTTGACGCGGCCCGATGCGGCGGGAATCCGGGCGCGGTGAGAATTTTCAGGAGCGCGGAGATCGCCGGCGGGGCGCTCTCCACGCACGATCAGTCGCTGCGCGTCCTCGCGCACTACCTGAAGTGCCGGTGCGGATGCGAGATGCTCATCCTCGGCGTCGAGCCCGGGATCGTGGGAATCGGCGCAGGGCTCAGTGCTCCCGTGAGGGCGACACTGGATGAGATGGAGGCGGCCTTCCTGAGCATGCTCCCCGATAGTGAGATGCGCCCTTCACGCTGATCCGAACAGCGCATCCGCTCCCCGCGCGATCAATTCCCTCGCGAGCGCGATACCCAGCTCCATCGGTTCCCGCATGCTCCCTTCCAGCTCCCCCCGAACCGCCTGCCTGCCGTCGGGAGAGAGCACGCACGCGAGCAGCCTGAGCCTGTCCTCCCCGGCGGGTTCGGCGTAGGCCCCTATGGGGATATAACATCCCCCGCCCAGCGCCTTCAGGAAGGTTTTCTCCGCAGTAACTGCCGCATGGGATTGCGGATGGTGTATTGAGCGGGCAATCTGGAGCGCGCCGCTATCGCCTTCACTGATCTCGATCGCCAGGCAGCCCTGTCCCGGGGCGGGGATGAACGCCGGCGGAGTGAGTCGCTGCATTTTGACGCCGCTCATGCCGAGCCTCTGGAGGCCTGCGGTCGCCAGAATGATCGCCTCGCACGCCCCGTCACGCACCTTCCTGAGCCGCGTGTCAATGTTGCCTCTCATGGGGACGATGCGCAGGTCCGGCCTGATGTTGAGTACCTGCGCCGCGCGCCTCGGGCTTGAAGTCCCCACACGCGCCCCGGCCTCGAGATCGAAGAGTTCCTCTCCATCAGGCGAGATGAGCGCGTCGAACGGGTCTGCCCGGCGGGTTGCGGCGGCGATGGTGAGGCCGGCGGGTTGTTCGGTGGGGAGGTCTTTCATGCTGTGGACGGCGAGATCGCATCCTCCCCGGAGGAGATCCTCCTCGATCTCCTTGACGAAGAGGCCCCTGGCGTCCTGCCCGCGTGCAGCGCGGCTGTCGCCGGCGGTTCGAATCGGTTTTATCTGAAATTTGATGTCGGGATAGTTGAACCGCAGCGCGCTGATGACCTCCTTCGCCTGCGCGAGCGCGAGTGTGCTCCCCCGCGTTCCGATGGTAATGACGCGCGTTTCCATAATGTGTGAACCATTAAGGGCTTTGAGAGAAACGACCGAATCCACGGATTTCACGGATGTACACGGATTTTGATGAAACACATTTGTGGGGCTATTATATTAATCCGTGCTCATCCGTGCCTGCACGCCGGAGTGCGTTTCGGCACGCAGGCGTGTCAATCCGTGGATAAAAACCTTGAAAGTAGAAGTTGGTGAATAGATCAGGTTAAAATCATTTCCCTGCTCATTGTACCCCGTGGTGAGCGATGGTCAATGAGATTCCTTGCCGTGAATGGTATAATCTGGCGGTGGGACGCCATGATTAACGTGACCAAACTCTACCGCGGGGGAACATTCGCGGGCGATCATCTGCGCTATCCCGCCGGCGTCCAGGCGGCTCCGGTGGTTGCCTGGAACTGCACGGAGCGCTGTAACCTGAGCTGCCGGCACTGCTACAGCGATGCGGGAATACGAAATGCCGTGAATGAGCTGAGTAGTGCGGAAGCGAAAGGGATGATCTCTGATTGTGCGCGGTGCGGCGTCCCCGTCCTCCTCTTTTCGGGAGGGGAACCGCTTCTCAGGGGCGACATCATGGAGCTCGGCGCGTGGGCGGTAGGGAAAGGGATCCGGACCGTCCTCTCCACGAATGGAACGCTCATCGGGAAGGAAGAGGCGGCGGCTATCCGGGGGAGCGGATTTTCCTACGTGGGGATAAGCGTTGACGGATTGGGGACTGAAAATGACTCTTTCCGCGGGGTGGCGGGCGCATTTGACAGGGCGGTGGAGGGCATGAGACAGTGCCTGGGAGCGGGTCTCAAAACAGGCCTGCGCATTACACTGACCAGGCAGAACTACGCGAGCCTTGAAGCGCTCCTGGACTTCGCGCGGAGCGAGGGAGTCACACGCGTGTGCGTGTACCACCTCGTCTATTGCGGGCGCGCGGGCGGTATGGCCGGTGACGATCTGGGCCCGGGCGAAGCACGCGGTGTCATGGACGTTATCCTGCGCAAGGCGCGGGAGTTCTACTCGATTGACGGGGAGTTCGAGATACTGACTGTTGATAACCACGCCGACGGCGTGTACCTGTACAGGCGGCTGCGCGCGGAGGATCCGGAGAGGGCAGCCGCCGCGCGCGTCCTCCTCGAACGAGCGGGAGGGAACCGTTCCGGCATGGGGATCGCGTGCGTCGATGCGCGGGGTGCGGTGTACCCCGACCAGTTTATGCGGCAGTCGCCTGTGGGAAATGTGAGAGAGAAATTATTCTCGGAGATATGGAGCGACCGGGGGAATGCCCTGCTCGCCGCCCTCCGGAATCGAAAGGGATTGCTCAAGGGAAAGTGCGGCCGCTGCTCCTGGCTGAAGATGTGCAACGGCAACATGCGCGCGAGGGCCCTCGCGGCGCATGGCGACCTCTGGGCTGAAGACCCGGCGTGTTATTTGACAGAAGAGGAAATCAAAGGATAGTAGACAGTAGGCAGTAGACGGTAGACGGTAGACAGGCTTTTTTTGTAGCCCACCCTTTAGGGTGGGGGAATAGACAACAGATGGCAGACAGGAAAATGCATGTAGCCCATCCTTCAGGATGGCGAAAATAGGCAGAGAAAGTTGTGGAAGGATATCAGCTCAGGATAGTCTTCTGGGAGGCGACGGCGGCGTGCAATCTCCGCTGTCGCCACTGCCGGCGCCCGCGCGCGCTCGCCGGCGCCGGAGCGCGCGAGCTCACAACGGATGAGGCGAAGAACTGGATCAACGATATCGCCGCCTGGTGCCGGCCGCTCCTTGTCGTGAGCGGCGGCGAGCCGTTGATGAGGGCCGATATAGTGGAACTCGCGGCGTGCGCGGCGGGGCGAGGACTGGCTGTCGCAATCGCGACAAACGGCGTGCTGATGACCGGGGAGGTCGCAGGGGATCTGCGTCGCGCGGGAGTGCGGCGGGTGAGCGTCAGCCTTGATGGCGCGAGGGCGGAGACGCACGACGGGATGCGCGGGGTGAGCGGCGCGTTTGACTCGGCGCTGAACGCGCTCAGGATTCTCAGGGCGGCGGGAGTGAGCGCGCAAATAAACATGACGGTGTGCCGGGGGAATCGGGGCGAGGTCGAAAAGATTTTTCTGATCGCGGAGAGGGAAGGGGTCGAGGCGGTCCACTTTTTCATTTTTGTCCCCGTGGGCTGCGGCCTCGCGTGTGAAAAAGACCAGGCCCTCTCCGCCGCTGAGTGCGAGGAGCTGTTGCGCTGGTTTCAGAAGAATGCGCCTGTCTCGGGACTCGAGGTGAGGCTCACCTGCGCGCCGCAGTACCGGCGGATTCTCGCGGAGAATAGCCGGCGGCCTGAGGAAAGATCGGATAAGAGAGCGGGGGTGCCCGTCGCCCGTGTCCGCTGCGCGGGGAAGCCCGCTGGAGCAGACGGAGGGAGTCCGGCCGGATGCCTCGGGGGAAAGAGCGTGTGCTTCGTTTCTCATACCGGTGATGTCTTCCCCTGCGGTTATCTGCCGGTCACGGCGGGCACTATACGCGAGCGGGGCTTGAGAGAAATATGGGAAAGGTCGGCCCTGTTCATCGAGCTCAGGGATGCGGATAAACTCGGAGCCCCCTGCGGGACATGCGATTATAGAGTGATCTGCGGGGGGTGTCGCGCGCGCGCGTATGCGGCCACGGGGAATTATCTGGCGGGAGACAGATTATGCTTAAATCCCAAATCCCAAATCCCAAATCCCAAAAAAGAATAAACAAGCTGCGCATAACGGACAGAATGCTCCTGGATGAGATTCAGCGCTGTTTCCCGCTGTGCGCGAGGCCCTACGCCAGGTTGGGTGAGAAGCTGAATCTCGTCGAGGCCCGGGTGTTGAGCCGCCTGCGGACGCACATGGCGAACGGCCTCATCCGCCGGATCGGACCCGTGTTTGACGCCCGGGCGAATAAACTCACAAGTATCCTCATCGCGCTCTCCGTGCCGCCCTCGCGGGTGCGTCACGCCGCCGAGCGCATAAACTCATGTGAAGGCGTCACGCACAATTATTTGCGACGGCATCCTCTCAACATCTGGTTCACGCTCATCTGCCGCGGCAGCGCTGCGCAGAGGGCTATTCTCAGCAAGATAAAAAAAGAAGTTTCACCCCTGCGGTATCTTGAATTGCCTTCGGAGAGGGTTTTTAAACTCGGTGTCATCTTTGATCTCGGATTACCGGGGGGGAGGCCGTGGAGGGCGGAGCGGGGAGGAGGCGCCCATCGCGCGCGTGTGGTGCGCAGTTCAGCGCCGTTCGGGCGCTCGTTGATCGGGAAGCTCGCATCTGATCTCCCCCTTGTATCCAGGCCGTTCCCGAGGGGGGCATTACAGGCGCTACGGCTCCTCATCGCCTCGGGGCGCATCCGGCGGTTCGGCGCCATACTGGATGGGCGCCGCCTCGGGTACCGCTTCAGCGCCCTCGTGGCGTGGAAGGCTGGGCCCCGCCGGATCGAGGAAGCGGGGCGGCGGCTGGCCTCATTCCCCCAGGTGAGCCATTGTTACGCGCGCGTGAGGCCGCGGTCCTGGCCCTATGGCCTCTACACGGTGATCCACGCGCGGGATAGAACGCGCGGCCATGAGCTGGTTGCGGACATGGCGCGCGCCGCGGGGATCGTTGACTACGCCGTGCTGGAGACGGTGCGCGCGCTGAAACGTTCATCCGTGAGTCTTGCGTGAGTGCGGTGGCAGTTATGGGGGGCTGCATTGCGATGGTCATCCCCGCGGAAACCCCGAAGGGGCCCCTTCGGGGCGGGCATCCGGCATGGAGACTGGACTCCTGCTGCAGTTTATCCCGAGCGCAGCCTCGGGGCAGGAGTGACAGGTGCTACAATATCCTACCAGGCTGACGGCTTATATGCGTGAAAAACTTTCTCGGCGCCTCCGGAGTGAGGTGTGTTATAATTAGCGCTTCAGATTAAAAGGGGCGACTCACCCGACAGCGTGTACGTTACATCTTCCGTAGCCGACGGTTCAGCGTCGGCTGCCTGTTGACGCATCATTTCAGTGCCGTAGCCGACACTTCAGTGTCGGCTGCCTGTTGACGCATCATTTCAAAAGGAGAGAAGAAGAGGAGGAGGGAGCGATGTTCACTATCGGCGATACGGTGGTGTACAAGGGGCACGGTCTGGTGAAGGTCGTCGGCATTCCAAAGAGCAGGATCGAAGGAGCCGATGCGGGCGAGGAAACCTACTACATGCTCAAATCGGCGCGCACGCCGCTGAGCGGGACGAAGCTCCTGGTCAAGGTCAGGGGGGCGGAGAAGGTCCTCCGCTATCCGATGAGCGGCGAGGAAGCGAAGGAGCTCATCAGGTTGGTGGAGGAAGAAGCCGCTGAGCTTCCCGAAGACCACATGGAGCGGATGCGCATCCTGGGTGAGATTGCGGACAGGAACGACTGGAAGGAGCTCGCGGCGCTCATGAGAGATTACCGGGAGAGCACGCTCCTCAATCTGGAGCGGGTGGAGATTAAGAGAATCAAGGCAATCGCGCGCAATCTCGCGGAGGAGATCTGCCACGTCCTCAAGGTGAACCGCCCCGCGCTCAAGGGCAAATTATCCATCAGGTCGGTAGCGTAATATGAGTGGAATTGCGGGGGTGTACTGTTGGCACGCAGTGACCCTTCGGCTGAGTTTATACGGAGTGTGCCGAACTGCTCAGGACAAGTTCTATCGGACCCGGCGTGGTCCGGAATGCCCGGTTAAACTTACACGCGTTCTCATGGATTCGCTCTCTCCTCCTGCGTTCCTGCGAATTCCTGGAGCGCGGTTGACTTTTCCATCTCGGCAATTGCCTCGGTGATTGCCTTGTTCACCGCATCGCTCATTGCCGCGACAAACTTGCCCCTCCCCTGTTGCGCCACGCGGGCTTTCGCATCGTGGGACCACACCGGATTCCCGCTATTGCCCTGGAGCAGCTCCAGAATCAACTCGCATTCGGCGAAGTCACCCTCTCTGGTGACGACCTGGTCGAAGCTCACAATCACGCTCTGCAGGGTGAGATCCGGACTGACCACGATATCGATCGGGTCCACCCTCTGGAACAGCCCCGAGTCCTTGAGCGCGTCAAGGAGCGCCCTCCGCACCATCTCCGCGGGTTGCTCGACCCAGTGGCTGTACTCATAGAAACCGACTTCGTATCCGGAGGTGCGATACACCATCTGGTCCTGGTATCGCGAGGGTGCGCGGACGTTATTGACCGCCACCGTCAGGGGGAGGCGTTTCTCCGACCTGGGCACGGTGAGGTCCGTATTGATGAGGTAGTAATATGTCCGCATCGCGCTGCAGGACGCGAGGCACAGGGAAACGGCGAGGAGCGCCGGAATGTTCACGATTATTTTCATAACAACCTCCGTTCATTATCAGCTTGAGCTTTCAACGTTACACTTTCATTGTGAGGCTGTTGCTAACGCGCATGCGGCTGTTCAGGTATTGATCTCCCCCAGAAAACGGCTGAGGGGTTCTCATTCAGGCGCGTGAATACCCTGTTCGCCTGGACGATCGCCTCGCGAAGGGCTCTCATGGTCTGGGTGACCTCGTATTCCGTATTGAGCATCGTCCCCCGCGTGGTCTGGAGAAACGTGGTGACCTCCGCGAAGGTCTTATTGGCTGTCTGTATCGTCGTGTCGGCATTGCGCACGAGCGCGCCGAGCCGGTCAGCCTTGACATCCCCGATCGACTGGTCAATCTTGGCGAGGATTCTCGCAATGTTCTCGAGTATCTTTGGCAGGTCCTCAGCCATATTTTCAAGGATGGAAGGTTTCGAGGAGATATGAGACCCGGGCGGCAGTACCGGCTCGCCTGGATCACCTCCCGAGAGCTCGATCTGCATTCCCCCCATGAGATTTGCCATGGCGAGCATGGCGATCGTGCCCTCCCTCAGGGTGACTTTATTGGTCGCGATCCCCACGGTCACGAGCGTTTCATTATCTTCCGTCACGCGGATATCCTCGACCTTCCCCACCGGGACGCCCCGGTAGAGGACTTCGCAGTCTTTGCCGAGGCCGCTCACGCTCTCAGTGAACTTGATGAAGTACATTTCCATCGGCTGCCTGTTCTTGATCGCCACGGTGGCGAACAGCGCGACGATCAACGCCAGCCCCGTGATGAGGAAGACGCCCACCTTGATCTTCTGTGCCCTTGTTGCCACGTCTCATCTCCTTTTCTTGTGGTACGTTACACTTTACACCTTAGGCTTTCAACTGTCTTTACACCTTTCACTCTCACCTCTTCACTCTACACTGTAGTTATATCATAGGCTTCGATTGTTTTATCCGGCTGCCTGTCAAAAAACTGGCGCACGCGGGGGATGTCGCTCTTCTCTGCTTCATCGAGCGTTCCCGTGAAAATGATACGTCCCCGGTCAAGCATGAGGACCCTGTCCGCGACCGTGCGTATGGATTCGAGCTCGTGCGTGACGACAATCATCGTCATACCCATCAGGCGCCGTATATCGAGGATGAGCTTGTCGAGCCCCGCGGCCGTGATCGGGTCGAGCCCCGCGGACGGCTCGTCAAAGAACACGATCTCGGGGTCCATGGCGATCGAGCGCGCGAATCCGACCCTTTTTTTCATGCCCCCGGAGAGCTCATCCGGCATCAGGTCGCCGGAATTCCCCAGCCCGACGAGCCTGAGCTTCATCCGCACCAGGGTGTCTCTCAGCTCCCTGTCCGTGGCGCCATATTCTTCTATCGGGAGCCCCACGTTCTCCGCGACGCTCATGGAGTTGAAGAGCGCCCCTGATTGAAATGTGATAC
>Ga0315288_10006729_pt1 | contig 14577 bp, 16 predicted proteins | sample YL17G11_20_MG_FD_203454 | JGI IMG/M metagenome (GOLD analysis project Ga0315288, IMG submission 203454) | Sediment microbial communities from Yellowstone Lake, YNP, Wyoming, USA - YL17G11_20 | ecosystem: Environmental > Aquatic > Freshwater > Lake > Sediment | place: USA: Wyoming | collected... | reverse complement strand
GGTTCGAGGAAGTTCGGGAGTTGTTGGCTGATTTTGAAGCGCTCCGCGCTGGGTGAAGTTGAAGCGCTCGGTGACACGCTGTGTCCGAGAAAGCCCCCGCAGATCGGCCGGCCAGGGGCGAAGTGACAACGCCCTGTCATCGCTCGACAGGAAGGCGCGTAGGATGCGGGCGAGCTCAAGGCGGGAAATCGATTGCACTCACGAGCAATCCGATGCGGTCAAGCGGGGTGGTGTCTGAGCTGTCCCCCCTTGGGACCACCTGCAGCGTAGCCTGGCTGAAACCTCAAACGCCTCGGTGGGCGTCACTTCAGTCCGCTGGAGCACGATGCCGGCTCAGGATACGTGTCGGTGAGCGGGGTCCTTCACCACTTGGACCGCGCCGCTGGGATCGATGCGGGCGATGAACGGAACCTGGGCGTGGGGAAGAACACCGGCGTCCGACATGCGGGCGCCTGACCTGGGCCGCGCACTACCGGCATTGCCGGCGACGACCCAGACCTCGCACCCGGCCTTGGCGATCTCCTGTAGCACATCCTCCTCGGGAAGCGCCGTTCCGGCCAAGGTGTAGCGAGTTGCCACGGCAACGGTTCTCTGGGGACTGCTGCTCACGAACCGCCGATTCTGCCACATGTCGGGGTGCGCGCCGCTGCGCGAGCCGTGGTGCGGGATCTTGACGAAATGAGCCCCGTTCAGATCCCGTAGGGCTCCGCGCGAGAACGCGTGGTCCCAGTTTGCCTGCTCCACATCGCCGCCCAGCACGATGCGCGCCTCGCCGTAGTGAATCAGCAACCCCAACGAGGTCTGGTTCATCGCGATCCGGTGCTCCTCGATGCTTCCCTCGCGTTCGACCGTGCTGACAAGCCGGCTCACATACTGTGACTGCTGCGGGAGCCACGGACTGATGGCAAACATCGTGAGCGGGATCTCAGGTTCCAGTGTATGGAAAGGATGGGGAAGCCCGTCGGTCGAGTCTCGCACGTCCTTCACGGTCTTGAAACACCTGTGTTTGTCCAACTGGTCGAAGAAACTCTTAACGCTCTGCGACCGCGCGCCGAGAACGTCGAATTGTTCCGCGTACTGCTGTTCCAACTGCTCGAAGTACGCCGTCGCATACGTGGGGCTGGTTCCACCCCACCAGCCGATGAAACCCACCTTCTTGATACTGCTCAACAACTGGCCCGCCCCCCGCAGGTGGTCTTCGTGGGGGTGGGTGACAATCAGGAAATCAAGAGTCTCCGTGCCCCCCCAAGCCGCCAGTTGCTTGAGGACGGGGTTCTCCCCGCCCTCCAGATCCGGGGCGTAGCAATCAATGACCCCGCACTTTTGCCCGCCGGGTCCCTCAATGCGCAACACCATCGACTCGCCGTAGCTTGATCCGAAGATGGCTATCTCCATCATGGTCGAGTGCCCTTTCCCCAGTCGATATGCTTGTATCGCTCATCCAACTCCCTGTAATAGCGGAGAACATCGGCGCGGTCAGAGTAATCACGAGGCGGCAGCGGCTCGCCCTGCCTGGGCATGGGCGTCTTCTCCAGGCCATGCTTGACGCGCGCCATCGCTCGTTCCATGGCGGCGCGGCGCTTGGCGGGGTCCGTCTCGGGGATCGGCAAGAGATCAAAGCAGCCCCGGCTGCCCTGCTCCCACGTCTGAATGCGGAACGCCATGCCTTCGGTCAGGTCGGAGAACCGGTGGAACCGCTCGCGCGGGATGTCGGCGAAGTAGAACTTCTCGTCCTCGTCGTAGTAGCAGATCCTGACCACGTTGCCGGCGACTTCGTTGATCCAGCCGAGGATCTCCAGGACAGGTGGGAACATCTCTGGCAACAACTCGCATGTCCTCTTCCGGATTTCGTCGAGGAAATGCGTGCTGAGGCCGAAGCTCTTTTCGGATGGCTGGTCGAGTCTCTTGAGGAGGACCAAACTCTCGTCCGAGACGTAGACGTGGCCTATCGACACGCGCAATCCGCGTTCCCCGTTTCCCAACTCTAGAGACAGCATCTTCCGCCGCGGCTTCCCGCCGAGGTAGCTGAGGTACTTGAGAAAACGTGTACAATCGCCGTCAGCCGTCAATCTAAAGAGCTCGACAAGCTTCGACCCGTTGATTCCGGAAACATCAGTGACTGCCTTCACACACGCTATCCCCAGCCGGCCATACTGCGCGGTTAGACATTGCTCGATCACGGGCACCCGATCCGCTGGTATCGTGCTCATGTTGCACTCCTTTGCAGAAGCCCGGCATCGACCATCCTAGTCACGGCGTCATCGGGATAGACGGGCTTGTAGATAACCAAGTCTGCCGCACTGTTGATCTTCTCGATCACGTCGATGTCCGAGACCGCTGTGACTGCGACCACAGGCACATCGCGTGGGGTCTGGAGCTTGCCAAGTTTCTCCTCACGGAGGCGGAGCAGAAGCTCCTTTCCTGTCTCGCGGAATGGTACGTCCCTCAATGCAGCACCCGGGGGGAGCATGATGTCCAGGATCACCAGACCATAACACTTGGTTTTCATCTTCTCGATGGCCTGGGCGGCGTCGGCGGCCTGGTCGACTCCATGACCCATGCTGGCCAGAAGAAAGGCCAGCCCGATTCTCGCGTTCTCCTCATCTTCAATGATGAGTATGTCCATGATTGTCTCCTACAGCCCAGGGAACACGTGATGTGACGTCTTCGGCGGCCCGCCCAGAGGCAACACCACGCGGAAGCTGGTTTCAAACCCCTCGTGCCTGGCAAGGCGTCGACGGTCTGCCATCCACGGCACGCTCTCCACCTGAATTTCACCGCCATGGCTGTCGACGATCTTCTTAGCGATCTTCAGCCCGAGGCCCGTTCCGGGCTTAAACCTGCCTTGGTCTTCGACAGCCCTCTGATATCCCCGAAAGATGTCATCTCGCTCCTCACGGGGGATCCCCAGGCCGTAGTCCGTAATCGTGATCGAGACATGGGCTTTCGTGGCATTGGCTGAAACCTCGATGTCCGTGTTGTCGAATGAGTACTTCACCGCGTTATCGAGAATGTTGCTCAGGACCTGATCGATTCGCTCCCTGTCCATGATTATCTTCGGCAGAACCCGCACCTGCGATGCAATTCGAATGGTCACCCCCTTTCGGGCACCAGTCATGTGAAACCGCGACGCACAATCGATAACAAGCTTGCCAACGTCGTCAGGCTGGAAGTTATAGCGCAACTCCTCGCGCCCTTCGATCCCGCGCAAGAGGTAGTTGTCGACGAGCCTTTTGGCTCGGTAGACCTCCTCCTTGATCTTCTGGTGTGTGTTCTCCACCGCCGTTGGATTGGTTGCGAAGCGAATCGCTGTGCAGAGTTGGAGTACGTTGTGCAGGGGCGCACGGAACTCGTGAACGGCTTCCGCCAGCAGATCCTGAAGTGCAGCAGCTTGTCTCTTGAAGCCTTGCGACTGCTCCTGGACCAACTCGCGGTTTCGAAGCACCGTGCCCAACTGAAGGGCAAAGTGCCCGAAAAGCTCAATGTGGCTTGATGGAAACTGGGTGAAGCCTCCCGGCCGGTAGCCGCGCAGAACCCCATAGCGCGTATTGCTTTCAGCATCGCGCACCGGCGCGAGCAGGCATTGTGAGGGTCTTCCTGGCTCACTGCATAGTCCCGCCCACCTCTCGTCAGTCATCGGGTTCTGAGAGCAGATCGGCGCGTCGGCATCGACTGCACGCCCAGTCAGACCCTCGCCGCGACGGTAGAACGGCCTGCCGGTGCAATCGGCGGCTTCTACGGTCTTCCATCTCTCCTGTTTTGGGTGATCACGGAGCCAGAGTTGCTTGCAGGTTGTCGCCTCAAGGACCAACCTGTCGCCCTCGAGCCTGAATGCAGAACACTCGCTGACGCTCAGAAGACGCTTTGCAGTCCCGCAAGCGCTCTTGAAGATATCCTGGATCTTGTCCGTCTGTAGATCCACGAGCGCCTTCAAGAGGAGCCCCTCATTTCGAGCGACGCAATACCGATCGAAGAGGCGAGCGATGAAAGCGGCAAGCCCAGAGACGATGTGGCCGGTCCGGAGCACATTATCGTTTGCGACCACGCGAGGCTCCGGACAAAGCTCGTCGGTTCCCTTGCACTCTCTCTGGATATACTCGAGCACTCGCCGCGCCTGGTGGGCGTCCGTAACAAGCTGACCCCCGAAGACCAGACCGACGATAAGCCCGTCGACGAACACGGCGGCGAACACCTCCGTAAAGCCCGCATGGCACTCCATGCAGAAAACCGGAGGCTCAACAGCTCCTGCTCCGGTCTTGGCCAAGGCTGCCAGCACAAGGTATCGGATATCTGACGCAAAACAGTGAAGACCGACGCTCTTGCGTATCCTGTCACAAGGAGCCTGGAAGTTCGACGTTTTGATCACGAAATCCCCCGAGAGCGACATCAGGTTGAATGACCCCTCGGCTCCTTTCGTCAAGTCCCGGAGGACGTTCGTCAACTCGAATAGGTCAGCGGCTTGCGGTGGAGCGGCACGGCGGGCGGCGAGGAACTCGTCGAACGCCGGGGTGCCTTGGAGCGAGAACCTGGCCAGCTCATCGGCTTCGGCCTCCGGGGTGATTTTGCGCCGCAGGCACACTCCGATACGGCGGATGTTCTCGACGGCCAGATCGTTCAGAGGTTGCGAATCATCCCCCGACCTCTTGCGGACCACGACCTCACACACATTGCAGACGAGAAGGTGCAGCAGAAATGCGGCGCTTCCTGCCATCTCGAAATCGCACCCAGGGAGCACTTGAGGAAGAAGCTGCCCGTCTGTCCACGGGAACTCGCTGGGCAAGTCATTGCTCTGCACGAAGTAGGGAGGACTTGCATCCGCGCCGAACTTGACGAGGAATCGCCTGCCCTTCCCGGAAGGGATGATCGTCGCCAGGCCCTCCTGGAGTGCGACGCCATCGATAGGAAGGATGGGCGGGTCTGCTCGCCTCGCGGCCTCCTCGCCCGATGGATGCTGCCATCGGGTCTGCCCGCGTCCGCCGGAATCAACGACAACCAACGATACCCCAAGGGCATCCGCCAAGCCCTGAAGGGCGAGCTCGAGGTTCTGCACCGCTGCGTTGCTCAAGGCCATAGGAACTACTCCCCGGGAAGCGCCTGAGCGGTCTGGTCTGCCTGCAGAACCCGCGGCTCGTTGGCGCCAACGAAATGCAATGCCTCAACAGAGACGACCCGCCAATCATGCCCGTGCCGCTGTCGCTACGTGGACCCAGCCCACTCACTCTCCCACTATAGAACCCGCATTATATGGTCCTGCCAGTCGCCTGCAAGGGGTGGGGTGTCTTGCCGGGCTGGCAGCCGATACCCCCACCGTCATTGGCCCTGGACGAACCGGCGTGGGTGGGGAGGCGGCTGTAGGCTGCCCCCTGCCCACACCGTTCGAGCCGCCGCCTCCCTCTTGGCCTGTAGCGTATCCTTCTCCTTCTCCAGCTTCTCCGGCCGTTCCTTCATTTGCTTCAGCTCGTCGGCCGCGCCATTCGCCGCCTGTTCCAGTGTCGTCTGCATCATGTTTTCCTTTCGCCGCCGCTGGCGGCTCTTGTTCATTCACCAGCAATGCTCTTCTGCTCCACAACGCGCTCGTCCGTGGTCAATGGATCGCGCACGATCTTCAGCCCCTTGGCGGGGTTCTTGCGCAGATTCTCGTAATCCTGCTTGGCATCGGTATGCGCCTTGGCGGCGGCCGTTTCCTTATCTTTCAGCTTCCGCACCGTCGCCTCATCGGCCCCGGAATTCGTCGCCTCTACCCACTCGTGGGTTGCCGCGTGCGATTCCCGCATTGCCCGCTGCTCCGCAATGAACGCGACGTACTCCGCCGTCCGGTGCGAGTCCGCCCACGCCGCCTCCACATCGGGATGCTTGTCGAATCCCTGTTTCGGCGATGCTGGCATCCCCAGCGGCCGGCCCCTAGACAAGCCCATCGCAAACCGCTCCGTTCCACTGAACCCCGACCAGTCAATCCACTTCGGCTCTGGCCCGACCTTGTGCCAGGGGTTCTGCTGTTCAGCGGCGTAAGCGGCGTAGTCCTCCGCCATGATCCTCTCGATCCGCTGCTTCGCTTCCAGCAGCTCCTTGCCGCTCCGGGTCAGCGGCACTTGAGTTTTATAGACGGCCGGCCACCAGTAACAAAAAATAGCAACAAACTCCTCCCTGGCCGCCATCGCCGCCGACGCTTCACTGTCGTACTCAGTCACTCTTGCCATGTAGTCCTTTCATTTAACTCGTGACGACGGTAGCATAAGCCACTGACAAGTTGCGCGAAGCTTTGCGCCGCGATCTATTCGACGAATATGCCGCGAGAGATGAACATCGCGGAAGTCCTGAGCGCCGCCTTGAAGCACGCCGCGCAATCGCTCTCTTGGGCGGAGCGATTCGGCACGGGCCTGTCAACGGACGCCACGGGCAAACTCTCAAGGTTGCGTAAGGTAATCCGCGAGTGCATAAACGATGTAGAGGGGGGCCTTGTACCCCCAGACGCTAGCGGGCAAATGCTTTTAATTAAAGACCTTGCAGAAAAACTAGATTGTCATCCCGGTCACGTTCTACGGAAGCACTCTCCCACACCTCTGGCCCGTGAAGGTAACACGGCGTTGTACGCCCCGGGTTGCATCACGACACCCCCCGAGAGTCCGCCGCCCCAAGACTCCCGGCCACCCGAAGACCGCATTGACCGGCAGGTGAATTCGGCCCCTATTAGCGTCCGCGGCATGTCCGATGTCCGCGAGAAAAATGCCCCTGAAACGCCCCTCAACAGCGTCTAAGTGCCAGTATCGAACGGACCTTACAGTTCTTGAACGCTCCAGCAAGATCACGACAGCCATTTAGCGGAAACCATGCGAAACCCGCGTTTCACTGAAAACTAACCCCAAACCGCAGCTTCTCTCACGCCCGCCGGCCTGAAGTCATCCCGCTAAATCCCCCCATATCCCTGCAAATCCCACTGTCCGATCACACAGTTCAGTAGATCGGCAACTCGGCCTGAACCAAATCCGGCTTGACCGCTCGCTCGCATAGGCGTGCCTTGTGGACGCGGATTCTGACCGCTGGCCGGCCGCGCAGTTGCCCGGTCTCCAGCCCGAATGCCCATTGATGCCAGGGGCAGACGGCGTGCCCGTCGTGGACCTCGCCGCCCGAGAGACTACCTCCCGCGTGCGGGCACCGGTTGTCTATCACGTAGGGCTTGCCCTGGTCCAGGAAGACCGCCAACTGGAAGGGGCCGATCTCGACGTACTTTCCGCGCCCTTCAGCCAGCTCATCGACCTGACAGAGCGACACCCATGGCACGCCGAGAGCATACGGCTACGCTCCAGGCAAGGCAAAACGGCGGCGTCGGGGTGCGCCGGGGCTTCGGAGAGGACACCAGGGAGCCAAGGGTTTCTGCTGAGAGGAAAGGGGCGGACCTGCGGTCGCGCCGCCACGCGGGGCGCGCCGGGGGCGCTGTTGACCACCCCAGTAGAACCCCGCGGCGCTGTTCTCAGGCGGCCCGGAGGTCAATATACTGATGGCCCGTCTGATCGCTGGCGTCAGCTTCTTCGTTTCTCTGTGCATAAGGAGAACCATGCCCATGAAATCACTTCGCGACCTCGGTGCTTCGTCTGTCTTCCTTCTGGCGTCTGTCTTGTTCTTGGGCCTACCGGCCTGCAATTCCGGCAGCCACAGCGGCGCGACGAACTCGCTGTCGACACTGGCCATGCTCTCCGACGCTCAGACGCGTTCCATCTGCCCGGAGAATTTCACCGGCCAGAAAGGCAAAGCCGCGATGTCGGTGGATGGGCCGGCGAAGAACGCCGCCCGGGAACTCGGCCAAGGGTGGAAGGTCTCGCCGTTCGTCATCATCAAGGCCAAGACGACGTTCACGCTGGCCGAGATCACCGGGCCGGGCGCGATCCAGCACATCTGGATGACGCCGACGGGGAACTGGCGGCATTCGATCCTGCGGTTCTACTGGGACGACGAGGCCGAGCCTTCGATCGAGGTGCCGGTGGGCGATTTCTTCTCGTGCGCTCTGGGGTCGTACGCGCAGGTGAACTCGCTGGCCGTCTGCGTGAATCCCGGCAGCGCGTTCAACTGCTACTGGCCGATGCCGTTCCGCAAGAAAGCGCGCATCACGATGGAAAACCTCGATGAACAGCAGATGGTCGTTTACTACCAGATTGACTATGCGCTGGCGAAGGTCCCCGCGGACGCCGGGTATCTGCACGCGCAGTTTCGCCGGGAGGACCCGGTCAAGCAGAAGGGGCTTTACACGATCCTGGACGGCGTGAAAGGCAAAGGCCACTACGTCGGGACGTACATGGCGTGGGAAGTCCACTCGCCAGGCTGGTGGGGCGAAGGCGAGATCAAGTTCTTCATGGACGGCGACAAGGAATTCCCCACCATCGCCGGCACAGGCACCGAAGACTACTTCTGCGGCTCCTACAACTTCGAGAACCGCGCCACAAAACTCTACCAGACGTTCTCCACGCCCTATGCGGGTCTGGTGCAGGTGATTCCGCCGGACAAAGCGTATGAGGTCGGCCAGCGGTTCAGCCTCTACCGCTGGCACATCGCCGACCCGATCCGGTTTGAGAAGGACCTGAAGGTCACGATCCAAGCCCTAGGCTGGCAAGAAGGCGGCCGATACCTTCAGCTCAACGACGATATCTCGTCGACGGCCTTCTGGTACCAGAGCGAGCCGCATAACAAGTTCCCGGGATTGTCGGGAAGGGAGAAGCTGGATTGGTAAGAGGAGGGGCCCAAAGGGTGTGCTTCAGCCCGCGACTCTTCTGCCTCGTTGCCCGCTTCGCGTGCGCTAAGGCAGCGTACACCGCTTGGCAAATGAGGCGGGCCTGCGCATTGTGGTCGATAAGACGTTTTCAGCAGTTCGCCAGCTCGTTGCGCTGTGTGCTGCTGACCAGATGCAGGTGACGACATGCAGAGGATACTCGCCCTAACAATCAGCATCAGCGCGAGCACTGTTGCCTGGTACGCCGCAATCGTGTCGACGCTCAGCGCTCTGGTTGCCGCATACAACGTGTGGCGTGACCGAAGCAGATTGAAGGTCACTGCTACGCCCAATATGAAGCTGACAGGCTCGGTAGGGCCATACTCAGAGGACAAGACTTACGTCCTCATCGAGGCGGCAAACGTAGGGAGACGAGCCATCACGCTCAGCACGGCAGCCCTGTGGCTGAAGAAACAGCGCAAACATGTCGTTGTTGTGGGAAAATGGCAGCCCAAGAGCCGCTTAACCGAGGGCGAAAGCGCCACAATTCTGTGTGACCAGCAGTCGCTTGATCTGGATGCTGTTGCCCGGGTGACTGTCGTCGACGCCACCGGATGGCACTGGCACGGACGCCTGACGCGCACAGAGTAACCGGCCGGGTGCCACGCTCGCGTGCCCATGTGTTTGCCAGCACGGTATACGAGCAAAACATAACATCCTGTCGAAAAAGACCTTACGTACGCAAGTGGCGTTGTGGTACTACCCCCACAAAACGCTGGCAGAATGATCGGCCGGGCAGGCTCTGACGCGGCAAGTGACAAATTCGATTGGGCGTTTGCTTGACAAGTGAGCAAATCGCAACAGAATAGTATAGTGCTGTGTGCGGTGGGCAGAACGGCATACAGTAGATTTCAGTGGGTTTTTGCGCGTAAGGAGAGCGAGAATGAGCCTAAGCAACACAATGGTGGCGTGCGCCTTGACAGCGATTATTGTCTCTGCGGCCGTTGTTCAGGCGGGGCCGGTCCCCTTGCAGCCAGGCATCAGCATTAATGCGGGTGCCGGGCCGACGTTCATCTACACGTACAACTCGCGCATAGAAGGAGTCGACGACAACCCGAAACTGGAAGGAGACATCGGGTTCATGGGGGAGAACAGCTACGGGGCCTGGGCCAGCTTCTTCACCGACGCGACCGTGGGGAATGGAACGTCCGGGCGACTGATCTACACCTTCGTGACCGACCCGGGTTATGTTTTCGGTGACATCTCCGTGAGCAGCTACGGGGGCGTGATCGTGGGCAATGCCGCCATCACGCTCGACTCCCGAGCGGGCGGCGGTGCCTGGACGCAGGTGTGGTACCACGCCGGCCCGGACATCTTCACCAAACCGACGGATCAGTTCTCCAACCCGGGTGTCTCCGAGTTCCAGATTCGTTACTCGCTCAACACCATGTACGGCGATGAGGACGACGTACAGCTCTTTCGATCCTGGGGTGTGTTGGGGCAGAGCGGTGACTACACGTTCACCGTCACGGGCACGGTCATTCCCGAGCCGGCCATGTTGGGCACCTTGGGCGTCCTATTCAGCGCGATGCTCCTCAGTCGTGCCGCTCGCACCCGGGCGGTTCGCGTTTGCGGATGAGTGCGGCGTTGGCCACTTCAGCCGTGGCAGCGGTGACAGCGTGCAGCAGTGAAACCGGGACGTGAGTGCTCTATTTCTACCCTCCAGAGTTTGGCGTATGTTTGGTATCGCTGGCGCATCGTTGAAATTACATCATGCAGGATGGAAACCTGCAAATCGCCACGGATGGTGATGCGGGCGGCGCATGAGCGGGCCCAACGCCTGCTGCCTGACTACACCTCGGAGTTCAGCCGCAGACGCGGAAAAGGTGACATCCACGGTTTTGAGCGACGCGGAAAAGGTGACATCCACGGTTTTGAGCGAATGAGAGCAGCGCGACCGAGTTCTGTGCTTGCCGGGAGGAAAGGGGCGAACCTGCGGTCGCGCCGCCACGCGGGGCGAGCCAGAAGCAGGGGGAGGACGCAAGGTCTACTGCAGGGAGTTCTTGCCGATGTCCCGGAGAAATGTAGGGGGGACTTGGTCGCGAATCCTGCTGATTGAACCTCGGCTCGCGCCCACCTCACCCGCGCTTGGGCATGCATCCGCCGCCGGCCGCCTTCCCTAATTCACTTCCACTGCCCCCGTGTTATTCCACATGGCGTTCATGTTTCTCGACTGTGGGGTGTTGGCGAACACGTTCACCAGCTCCTTCTGCGCGTACCACTCGACATGCCCATCGCAGAAGAGCACGTTGGCCCCGCCGTTGTGGATCTTTCCCGGATACTCGGTCCTTGAGGGGCTGCCATTGTCGTGGGGTCCGATGTTGTAGTCCCACGAGGTATCACACGAATTGTCCGCTATCGCTATCATGCTCGAAGGGCGTCTGACCTTGCTCGCCTTCAGTTCGGAGCACCACGGATTGTCCACGTGCGCGCCCAGGCCCAGTTGCGGGTCGTGCACGTTGACCGACCCCCAGTCGTTGATCCCGTAGGAAAACGGCACCCCGTCCACCCTTAACAGCAATTCCCCCAGCTCATACCCGTACCTCCTCACCTCCGTTTCCGTCGCATACGGCGCGCCCGTCCCGATCACCCGCTGCCACTGAAACCCCGGCTCCTGAGCGGGGCAGTAGAACACCCCGCGGCCCCTGGTGTACTTCCGCAGGCGCGTCGGCCAAACCGCAAAGGTGATGCTCCCCTTGCTGGCACAGTGGCCCGTGTAATAGCGGTTGTCGGCGACATACATCACCATGGCCTGCCCCTGGCTCCTGAGGTTGGCGGCACACGCGAGTCGCAGGCCGGCCTGCCCGGCCCTGCCTAGCGCGGGCAACAGGATGGCCACGAGCAGCGCGATGATTCCGATGACTACCAGAAGCTCGACCAGCGTGAAGCCCGGCGGATTGCGCAGACGTGAAAACGCACGCGACATGGCGACCTCCAGCCATCCCCCGGACAGGCCCGCTTCCTACCCGGCAATGAACAATTGCGGCAATATATGATACGCCTGCCCACTCTGACCTGCAACGCAGCAAACCCTTTCCTGCCGCCTTTGGGGCGTGCGGAAACTGCCGGGAGGACCAAGGCATCCAAGGTTCTCTGCTGGGATGAAGGGGCGGACCCGCGGGCGCGTCGCTACGCGGGGTGCGCCACGGCGTCTGGGAGGACCAAGGGACCGAAGGTTTTCTGCACCAAGCTCTTACCCCTTCCCGGGGGAAATGGGTTCACCCTGTCGTTCCACCCCGCGCTATCCTGTAGCGAGAACAAGACCTTGCGTGAACTGGAGCCGTGACCCCTTGCCTCATGCCGGCGCGGTCGAAGCGGGCGCCCCTGCCGGGCCAGGGGCCGGCGGAGCGGCCAATAACTCCTCCGCGGTGGCCACCAGCTTGTCTAGCTTCACAGGCTTAATGAAGTACTTGCTCACCCCAAGACTCTCGGCGTACAACTGGTGCCGGTGGCCAGGATTGCCTGTGACCATGATGACCAGCGGCTTGGCGTCGCGCGGCTTCTTGGCCTTGATCCTGTCGAGGACGAGAAACCCGCTGCGCTTGGGCAGCATCATGTCGAGCACCACCAGATCCGGCTGATTTCTCTCGGCCAGCTCCACGGCCTTGTTCCCGTCGGCGGCCGTGTCGACGATCGCGCCGGTTGGCTCAAAAGCGGCCTGCATGCTGATCAGGATGTCGCTGTCGTCATCGACCAGCAGGATCCGTTTGCCTTGAAGTGCTTGACGCACAGATGCCTCCGGTGGTGAATGCCGGGTTGAGTGTCTGCCTGCCAGCGGGAAAAGTCAAGCTGCGGCGGGGAGAAGTCCGATAACATCTATTGATCCCTTGTCCTTTGGCGCTTGCGGTATGTATCTGGCTGGGGATCAATGACTAATGACGAACCGCGCTGGCTACTCACAGGCGGGCATGTGACATCTCTGAATTCACCGATCGTTGTCCTGGACAGCGGCCTCGGCGGGCTTACGGTGGTCCGCTCCTTACGCGGCGTCCTCGCTCAGGAAGATATCCTCTATTTCGGGGATACGGCCCGCGTTCCCTATGGTTCAAAGAGCGCCGCCACTGTCACGACGTTCGTCCGCCAGATCATCGCCTACCTTCAGCCCTACAACCCGAAGCACATCGTTATCGCGTGCAACACCGCCACCGCGCTGGCGATGCAGACCATCCGCGAAGAGCTGCCGCATCTCAGCATCAGCGGGGTCATCGAGCCGGGCGCGCGTGCGGCGGTAGAGGCCGCGGGCGAGCAGCTGCGCCCTCTGATCGGCGTCATCGGGACCGAAGCCACCATCCGGTCGGGCGCGTACGAAAAAGCCATTCTCCGCAGGCGGCAGTACGCTCGCGTCATCTGCCGCGCGGCCCCTCTGCTCGTGCCCATCATCGAGGAAGGGCGGCCCACGGATGACCCTGTGGTGTCTCTGGCCGTCCGCCAGTACCTCAAGCCGCTCATCGAGCAGCAGATCAATGTTCTGGTCCTGGGATGCACGCATTACCCCATCTACAAGGAGCTGATTGCGCAGGCCGTCGGCCCGAGCGTCGCGGTGATTGACTCGGCGGACAAATGCGCCGAAGATGTGCAGCGCCGTTTGCGCGCGGCGAGACTGGAGCGGCCTTCGCACGGCCAGGCTGGCACGTTGCGCTGTTTTGTCACCGATGAGTCGCCACGATTTGCGGCGCTGGCTGGGCGTTTTCTGGGGCTGCGGATTGACGAGCCGGCGTGGGTGTCGCTGGACGATTTGCACGCGGCGTCGGGCGCCGCGGCGGCGGAGACGAAGCTGCGGCCGGCGGTGTGAACGTTGCTGGGCCGGCTGATGTCGGTCTATCAGATGACATGGGCGTCCGCTCCGAAAAAAGGTTCTGCATGAGTCGATCGAACGCCATTCTGCTGCTCGTCGTCTTCTGCGTGGCCGGCTGTTTCTCCTCGCGTTATAAGGAAAAGCCCTGGACGGAAGCGCGGTGGAAAGAGTCCATCCGCGAGAACGAGGAGCGGCTTAAGCCCGAGGAGCAACGCCAGACGGGCGGCACGTTCGCCTTCGTCGACAAGGCGGCCAAGAAGATCACCGATGTCGTGGTCGGGCTGTACAACTACATCACAGGGAACACGGCATTCAACGCGGCGAAGGACATGCTCGACCCGTCGTTTCCGGATCGGCGGCGCGCGGCGGTCGTTTACCTGTCCAAGCGCGACTTCGGGCGGCAGGAGCCGTACGTCAAGTATTACGCCGAGATGGCGCGCACGGATGACGATCACACGGTCCGGGCGATGGCCATCCGCTCGCTGAATCGCTCGCGGAGGAAAAGCGACACGGCGCTGTTCATTGCGACCTTGGGGGACGAGCACGCGATCGTTCGCCTGGAGGCGGCTAAGGCGCTGGCCAACATCCCGGACGAGGCCGCGATGGCCCCGCTTATCAAACACCTTCAGGAGCGTGTAGAGCTGCGGATCAAGACTCAACAATTCATCAAGGACGAGACGACGGATGTGCGCGTCGCGTGCGCCGACGCCCTGCGATGCCATCGCAACGTCGAAGCCGCCCAGGCGCTGGTGGGCGTTCTGCGCGACAGGGACTTTGCCGTCTCCTGGCAGGCCAGGGAGAGCCTCAAGCTGATGACCGGCAAGGACCACCGCTTCGACCAGCAGGCGTAGCTGGAGTATCTAAGCGCCCGCGGCGGGGGGCTGTAGGCGGAGGGCGAGCCGACGGGGGGGACCTGCGGTCGGGCCAGGGCAAACGCATTTGACCATTCCGACGGTAGGTCGGACACTCCTGTCCGACACGGCTGGCCGAGTGGCGGGCGTACTCACCCGCCCGAGACCAGCCG
>Ga0315288_10006728_pt1 | contig 14577 bp, 12 predicted proteins | sample YL17G11_20_MG_FD_203454 | JGI IMG/M metagenome (GOLD analysis project Ga0315288, IMG submission 203454) | Sediment microbial communities from Yellowstone Lake, YNP, Wyoming, USA - YL17G11_20 | ecosystem: Environmental > Aquatic > Freshwater > Lake > Sediment | place: USA: Wyoming | collected... | reverse complement strand
GGGCTATGCCTCCGTCCACGCAGCGGCGGGCGCCGTGCCGCCCCGCGCGCGTGTGGTGCTGGTGAACCTGGACGCGCGCAACCTGGTCGTGGCCAGCGCCGACGCGACGGGCGCTTTCAGCGCGCGCTTGTTTGCCCCGCCGGGCACGTCGCTGCTGGTCAAGTACGACCCGACGGGCGAAGCCATCGATTTGCTGTGGCAAAGGTCGCAGCCGGGTCCCACCACCGGCGACTTTTCCTACGTCAACCCGCTGCCCGGCGCTACCATCCCGGTCGGCGTGCGGCCCTGGGGCGGCGGCAACGCGCAGGCCTTCCAGGCTGTGGGCGGCTTTCAGAACGAGACGGCTCACACCTGGGCCGGCTGGTGGATCTCGGGCACCCTCAGCGTGCCGGCCGCCGGCGCGGGACCCGGCCTGCCCATCCGGCGCGGCCAGCAGGTCCGGCTGCAGGCCCGCCTGCGCGTGACCTCGCCGGCGCTCAACGGCGCGGTGCCCGTGGGCTGGAACCCGCCCTACAACGTGGCGCTCCAGCGCGTCTTTGGCGCTGACGGCCGAACTGGCCAGCCGGAGATCTGGTTCAATGCGCGGCTCTTCACCCCGACGGGATTGCCCATCGAGCGCGAGGGCTGGGGCGATGCCCGTGGCGTCATGGGTGGCAACCTCTCGCGCTGGAGCGTGGTGAGCGCGCATACCCTGGAGGCCACGCTGGACCTCACCCTGGTGGTTCCGGCTGACCTGGAGGACGGCACCTATGCCGTCACGTTCTGGTTCGAGCGGGACAGTCTGCCCCTGGCCCCCAACACCCCTTACACCATCATCTGGTACCACTTTGACCCCATCGCCAAGCTACCGCTGCTGCGCGTGGGTTCGCCGGCCTCGCCGCGCATCCCCTGGGTGCTGCTGGCCGACCATCTGGTGGACGGCTTTCGCGGGGTGACCTCGCGCGAGGACGCCGGCCAGTACGCCCTGGTGCCGCGCACGCGCTACCCGCCGCAGCACGCCAGCGTGCCGCGCGTGGACGAGCGCACCGGCCAGCCCATCGCCTACCGCCTGGAGCCCGGCTCGAACTGGCTTTCGGGCTCGGACCGGCGCTTCCCGTGCCCGCCGCTACTGTCCCTGGCGCTGCCCTCGGGTAGCCTGACGGTGCGCGTCACGCGCCCCGACGGACGCACCGACGTGCTCGGCCCCGCGCCTATCCGCCAGTCCTCCGTGCGCACTCCCAACACGCCCGGCGGAGCGCCCATCGCCGAGGGCACCGGACACATCAGTGACGTGTACCATCTCTACACCGGCGACGAACGCTTTGCCTACCGCTTCCCGCAGTACGGCCACTATGTGATCTGTATCAGCGGCGAGGTGCAGGACGTCTTTGGCAACACACAGGTCATCACCGGCACCTATGACCTGGACGCAGCGCGCACGCTGGACCTGGACCCCGGCCAGCTCCCCACGACCCCCTACAAAGCAGGCGACGCATTCATGCCAGGGTTGCACGTCTTCCCGCCCGTGCCTGCCGACGTGGAGGTCAGGCTCGTGCAGATGCCCAACTCTAACCCAGCGCAGGCCCAGACGCGCACCGTCACCGGCCGCGCCAACCGCTTTGGCTACTTTCAGCCGCCGGTCGGCACGGTCATCCGCATGGCCTCCGCGGGCGAATTCCGCGTCGACTATAGCGCGTCCTACACCGCGTCCGATGGCACGCTGTGGATGGGCACGACGACCTGGGGCAGCGTGATCGAGGGGCCCAACCCGCAGATGGAGGCGCACGGTCGGCGCGGCATGGACTACAAAGAGGACCGCATCGACGACATGCCGACCTGGTTCGAGGTCTTCGGGCTGCCGCCCAACAAAATCGGCATCGAGAATTACTACCCCTACTTTTCCGGCGACATCCACTGGGGCAACGAGGACCGCAGCCCGGGTGATTCGATTCACACCATCATCAGCGTCAAGGACCTGACCGGATCTCGCCAGACCATCTACGACCAACTGCGCGCAACGTACCCTCGGGCGCACAGCTCCTTCCGTTGGCCGCCTTCCGACACCTCCCTGGCTGGTCTCAACCAACGCCTTGCCATCGGAGAAGCGCCGCTGTTCATCACCGCCTCCAGCGGCAAGGATGCGGCCAACGCTCCGGAGAGCATCGACCAGTGGGGCTACTGGTACGGCAGCTCGGAGCGCCCCGACGTGCACGTGCGCGAGCTGATCTCCGAGGATAACATGGGCACGGCCTACTGGCGCTTCAACGACACCTATGGCTACCAGATTGGCGAGCCCGCCGATGGCGATCATCCGGGGGACATCAAGTGGGAGTTCGGCGGCGCCGTGTTGCGTGTGCCGTCGCGCGGCATCAACGAGTACGCCATCTACAGCTCCCTGTGGGTGCTCTTGCCCCATGGCGACGCGCAGGGCGCGCGCGTCACACCGCCCTTCCAGGACGCCACGGGCGCCAGCATCAACGGCGGCCCGATCATGACGCTCAAGGGCAAGGACATCGACATGCTGTTCCTGCCCAAGGGCGTGCGACCGGGTGACGTGCTGGAAGTGGGCGACACCATCGCCTTTAGCGGGCATGTCGGCCCGCCGCTCGATAGCCGCGTGGCCGTGACCATCACCGCGCCCAGCGGCGTCGTGCACGCCCGCACCTGGCACGCCAACAAGATCGGCTGGCTGTACGACCCGACCTTTGATTTCGCGGCGGACCAGGCCGGGCGCTGGACGGTGGACGTGGCGGTGCTGCACGACCGCCCCTACGTGGGCAACGGCGTCACGCCGCAGAGCCACAACACCGGCACGGTACTGGGCACAGGCGGTCGCTACGAGTTCTACGTCGTGCCGCGCGGCGTGGGTCGACTGGCCATCCTGTCGCCGTCTCCGGGCTTTCTGCCATGGGCGCCCGGAGTGCCCAATGCGGGAGACCGGGTGCGTCCCATCCAGATCCGCGGCATAGCGCCGCCCGGCGCGACGTCCGTGCGCTACACCATCCACGACAAGGGCATCGTGATGAGCCAGGGCGCCCTGACGCCCGACGCCGGCGGCGCCTTTGTCCTGACCTACGACGCACGCGTGCTGCACGACACCTTCCCCATGCTCAGCCTGACGGCGCACGAGGGGCTGTGGCAGGGTCTGGCCGACGAGGTCTCGATCGACCTGCTGTCCGTGGGCGGTGGGACGCCCTACGCCAACACCGTCACGCTGATCGGCGAGGAAGTGTTCGTGGGCAGCGATGGCCGGCCGCGGCTGTGGCTGCCGGTGATCCGGAAGGGGTGAGCGCGGGCCCACGCCCCGGGCGCGCCCGCTTCTGCCCATCATACGAAGTCAGCGGTTGGTGGATTTCGGAAGTATAATGACCAGCGCATAGAGCCAATCAGGAGGTGCAGAGTGCGTACGCGACGAATTGTGGCTTGCTCATGGGTACTGGTCCTGCTGCTCGCATTGACGGTGCCAGCGTCTGCTCAGGCGCCGGGCGCAGCACCCTCGGGCGCCAGCGCGGACATCGAGCTGCTGGGACAGGTGGGCGGCGCCACCCTGGCGCTGGCCGTCTCCGGGCAGCGCGCCTACATCGGCGTGGGACCACGGCTGCTCGTGCTGAACATCGCCGACCCGGCCCACCCGGTGGTACTGGGCCGGACCGGCATGTTGCCGGAAGTGGTGCAAGGCATTGCGCTCGCCGGGAACTACGCCTACCTGGCCGTGGGGCTCTCGGGCCTGGCCGTCGTGGACGTGACGGACCCGGCACGCCCACGCGTGGTCGGTTCCCTCGACACGCCGGGGAGCGCCGAGGGGGTCGCGGTGGCCGGCTCCTACGCCTACGTGGCCGACTCATCGCACGGCCTACGCGCCGTGCGCGTGAGCGATCCCGCCCACCCGCAGGAGGTGGGCTCGTGCACCACTCCGGGAGATGCCTACGCCGTGACCGTGGCCGGGGCGTACGCCTACGTGGCCTGCGACGACCAAGGGCTGTGCATCGTGCGCGTAGATGACCCCGCGCACCCAACGCAGGCCGGCGCATGCGCGCTGCCGGACCATGCGCGCGGCATCGCGCTCGCCGGTAGCTACGCGTACGTCGGCTGCTTCTACGACGGCCTGCGCGTCGTGAACGTCAGCGACCCGGCCCACCCCCATGACGTCGGCGGCTGGGATGCGCCGGGGATGGAGGTACGAGGAGTGCAGGTCCGCGGAAACCTGGCTTTTGTGGCGGACGGCAGCCTGCGGGTGCTGAGCCTCTCCAACCCTGCCTCGCCCGTCTTGCTTGGCGCTGCCAGTGTTAGCGGTTGGGCCGTGGGCATTGCGCTGGCGCCGGACGGAACGGTGCTGGTGGCCTGTGAGCGTGGCGGCCTGCAGCTTGTCGGGGTGGCAGACCCGGCCCATCCGACCAAGCTCGGCGCCTACGCGCAGACGTGCGAGGTCTGGGACGTGGCCTGCGCCGGAAACGTTGTCTATGCGGCCTCGATTGACAGCGGTCTGACGGTGGTCGACGTGACGGATGCGGCCTCTCCGCAGTTCCTGGCCCAGCTTGCGTTGGGCGCGCAGGTGCAGGCCGTGAAGGCAGGGCCCGGCGGCCGCGCGTTTGTGGCCACCAGCAGTGGTTTGAGTGTTGTGGATGTCAGCGCGCCCGCCGCCCCACGGCTGCTCGGAAGTTGCCCAGCGGGCTTTGCGGAGCAGGTGGCCCTGCAGGGCAGCCTGGCCTACGTCGCCAGTGGGTCGGATGGCCTCTTCCTCATCGACGTCACCAACCCACTTGCACCCACCCAGGTGGGTCGCATCGACACGCCGGGCCAGGCCAGCGACGTGGCCGTGGCCGGATCGTACGCCTACGTCGCCGACCGCGAGGGCGGCTTGCGCATCCTGCGCGTCTCCACCCCGGCGACGCCGAGCGAAGTGGGCTCCTACCCCACGGCGGGGAATGCCCGGGCGGTGGCGGTACGCGGCACGTACGCCTACGTGGCGGCCGCTTGGGCGGGCCTGCTCGTGCTCGACGTCTCCAATCCGGCGGCCCCACGCCTGGTCCAGACCCTCAACGTGCATGGCAACTGCGTAGACGTGGCGTTGTCAGGAAGCCTGGCCTACGTGGTGGTCGGTGACAGCGTGCGCGTCGTGGACGTGGCCGATCCGGCCCAGCCGCGCGAGCTGGCTTCCCGCGTGTTGCCCAGATTCGTGCGCGCGCTGGCGGTGTGCGGCGAGTACATCTACGTCGCGGACGAATGTGGCGGCGTGCTGGTCCTGCGCTACGCACCGCCGCGACGCTACGTGTATCTGCCCGTCATCGTGCGCAACTAGGCGCCCGCCCGCGCCTGGCTGAGCGTGTTCCTCAGCGCCTTGGGGTTGGCTGCACCTCTGGAAGCGCGCTCAAACCGGCTGGGATGATGCGGGCGAGTCGGCTTGAGCCGACCGCGTCAAAGCGGTCCACGCCAAACCGGTTAACGTCACGGAACGGCCCGCCCTTGTTGACCTGGAGGTGCGGTTTCCTTAGGGTCTGCGTGGTTCGCTGCCTGCCCTCGTGAGGGGGGGTGCGCTTCAACTATTTCGTTCGGCTTCCGCCTTCTCATAGCTGCAACACTCGCCAGGGGTGGTTGGCTAGACCCTTCGGCTACGCTCAGGGCCGGCCCTTGCCCCACAAGGACTCACACCTTATCAGAAGCACCAAGTTGGCTTGGCGCACTAACGGCCCCGAGCTCAGCTGCCCGGCGGCGCGGGCAACGGCTCACTCATTCTCGCCCAATTCGGCGGGCAAGGCACTTCCGACTTTCCGCACGCCAACCGGGTCAGCTGCAGCGAGTTGTTGAGCGGCACGACGCCGCCGGGAACTTGCCCGTGGCTCAGGCGGCCCCGCCGCTCGTGTGCTTGAGGTATCGGCTTAGCCCTTCAAAGCCAGCTTTCATTACTTCATGATGTGACCCGCCCGCCTTTTCGGACGGCGGCGCGAGTAGCAGTAGCCAACGCAGCCAACCGGCAGGTCGTACGCGCCAGCGGTAGCGCAGTCGGGTCTTGCCGTCCACACGCTCAAACGTCCAGAGTCCTTCCCCTCTATAGGCTCCTTCGACGAATTGCACCCGCAGGACACTCTCGTTTACCTCCAAAGTCTTTGCAGTGAATCTTATGGTGACCCCTCGACGGATCGTAATGTCAGTCATCCCGCCGACCTGGTCGGGTGGAATGCCTCCCCGCGGCTTTGCTTCCCAGTGCGGGAGCCACCAGTGTGTCTTCCCCATGGCCTCGTCCATAATGGCCTTGGCAACGACGGCAGGCTCCGCGTCAATGATCGCTTCGTCCACGACATCAATCTCGGGCATTGTTGACCTCCATCTGATAGACCTTCAGAAACGTGCCATCACCAATGAGACTGAGTGCCGCCCAACTAATGATCAGGCGGCACATTGTCCGCATAAGATCCTCCCCTGGAGGATCATGCGGCATCCCTGGCAACAGCACGCCCAAGCATATCCCTCGGTCACGCAGGACGCCTGCACTCCAGACAGCCGAATGGCAAAGCCCGTCCACCGGTTCGCTTCTACCCAGAGAGGTAGAGACTTGGCCTCTGCCAACGCATGCAGAGACCTTCGCCTCTGCTAACGTACGCAGAGACTTCGGCAATGGACGGGCTTCTATGTAAGACTGTGTGTGCGATGCCATCCACTGCGCGCTGTGGCTGCCGGCTGGCGCTCGCAACGGGTACGTCTGTTTATTACCTTAACCGTATTGTACATCCAATGTGCGCTATTTGTCAAGCGGTTTTCGTTCGCCCTGCCGAAAACCCACGACCCACCACCGCTTTTGCTTTCCCCCTCCTTCCGCGCTACGATGCCCCCATCACCACCCGTGCAAAGGAGCGAGCTGATGCCCGAAAACACGCTCTACTCGCTACTTGCGGCCTAGTAGAAGGTATAGGGTTACGGTAGTGGAAAGCGCGGCGAGAAACGGCGTTATCTGATGCATCTTCAGGATGGCTGCCGGCATCGGCTTGCCGGTGCTCAGTAAACCGCCAGTGACAATGGTGCCGAGAAAAAGCAAGCCGGTGACCACGCCAGCGGTTAGTTCAAGCGCGCCTAGGTGAGCCACCTGGTTTGCCTGGTAAATGGTTATGACGAGCAAGACGACCGCCGCCAGCGAGATCAGTTTGTGGATCGTCAAGATGATCGCATTGAGCGGCTTGCCAGAATGGCTCAACCAATAACCGGAAAGAAAGATGAAGAGAAAAAGCAATCCAGCGTCGACAGCTCGTGATTGGATAGCACTCATTTCAACTCCTTGAGACTCTCTGTTGGCAATGGAGAAGGCTCGAATAGATCGCGCAGCAACAGCACTCCGCCAACGCCGACAACGACAACTGCGAGTGAATAGACAACGATCGACGCGAGGACGAGTGCCCACCACCAACCGGTCAGCTCGGTCTCACCCGAGGCCAGCCCCGTGACAACGGCAAGCACCTGGCCACCCAGCAGCAAGCCTACTGCGATGCCCAAGCCCCAGCCGATGAGTCTCCGGCGCGAATGCGCCCGTAGCGCCGCCCAGACGAGCAACCCTCCGCCGACCAGTGTAGCCGGGAAGAGCTCAGCAGGCATGAGATAGTCGAACCGGAAAATGCGCTCTTTCATGACTACGGCCACAGACAACAAGACTGGTGCCAGAATTGGGAACCACACTAGCACCGTTCCTACCATTGCCAGAATCTTGTTGAGAACGCCCTTCCTCTCCATTTGTTGTAACATCCTTGTTGCTGCCGAGCTTGGCCAACTAATGATTCCGCGACACACTGCCCGCACAAGATCCTCCACTGGGGGATTATGCGGCATCTCATTGGCAACCGCGCGCCCAAGCACGTACCTCTGAATTCTCCCCTTGCTCGTGTTCTCCTATGTCAGTTGCGGATGTTTATTGTCAGCTTTCCCGGCCTTAACAGACTGGTGTTGCCGGCCGTGTCACTTGCCCGCACTTCAAGCACATGGCTACCATTCGCGGACGCGCGCGTGTCGAGTTGATACACAAAGCCAAAGTTGGGGGCGCCGGTCAGACCCGGGTAATCGTGGTCAACACCTTCTCTGGCCAAGCCATAGGTGGCCTGGGCAACGCGTGTACCGTCGAGGAAAACCTCGACCTTGGCAACACTGCGATTGTCGATTGCCCAGCCCGATACGGCGATGGCGCTGGAGACGGTCGCGTTCTGGGCAGGCACATCAACGTGCCCGAAGGTGGGCATCACATCGGGCAAGTCCACTTCTTGCCGCAACAAGTTGAAAAGCGTGCGCGCCTCCTGCCATCTGCCGGCGAAAAGGAAAACCTCCATCTCATGACTGAATCCCGGACCGATGGCGAAGAACGCCCTGGGACCCATATAGTAGGTCGAAGCCTCCGCACGGTCAGCAGGGAAGTAGGCTCTGGAGAAGATAGGATAGGACTGTGGAGCCCACACGCTCAGGCCAACATCCTCAGAGTTCACAAAGGCCGCCCACCCTTCGGTGGCGGCTGTCACTCCCATAGCGTTCGCTCCCGTGTCCGCGAAAGGAGACAGAGTCTCCACCTTCGGCAGAGCACCGGTCCAGGGAGCATTGCCGGAGTAACTGACAAAGCGGTTAAAGGGCGTGCGGACATAGGCAAATCCCATCTCCTGCCCGGCCAAAGCGTGGGTGTCAGGACCTTCATGTGTCACTCGGTACCTCACGTTGATGGCGTGGGGATCGTCCGAAAGGAACTTGATCCATGTTTCAACGACGACATCGGTGGAAACGGGACGACCTTTGCCACCTCCCTTGTTGTCGGGGTTCCATTCCAGGTAACGGGCTTGCACGTACAGGATGCCATTGTCAAAGGAGTATTCGATGGGTCTGTTTAGGTTGTCGTGCTTGTCTGACGGGCACGGGTTCCAGCCCCAATCGGGAGTGTTGACCTGCCAGCCGGTCTTGGCATCGCCATCATAGGCAGACACCGCGATGAGGCGTCCGCCGTCCCAATTGTTCACCAGATTCTGACCGTTGAACCAGATCTCGCGAATCGCTCCGCCCCAGTCTTTGTCCACTCCGACTCTTACGACGCCACTGTCAATGTACATGGTCCTGGCTTCATCCGTGAACTTGGCTGCTGCGGGGGGCTTGGGTGTGCGGGTAGCCGAAGGTATCGCCGTAGGCGATGCGGTGGGCACAGTCGTGCGAGTGGCGGTTGGGGTGCGGGTTGGCGTCGCCGAAGGTATCGCCGTAGGCGATGCTGCATTCATGCGCGTGGGCGTGGCGATCAGCAGTGCTGTTCCGCCTCCCACCACCGGCGTCGGTGTGGGTATTGGCGCGCACGCGGAGAGCAAGAGAAGGATTAGGGCTGCGAACCGTCCATGTCTCATGCTCGTGTCCTCCTATGACTGATAGAATGCGATTGCGCTGCAACCGCCAAGCCTGTCATCCTTCGGCTTCGCTCGGGCCAGGTTTTCGAAGAGCGCCCTTTGCGACGAGAAACCTCATTGGCCGCCCAACTACAGTTGTGCCAAATGGCAAGTACCGCATAAGATCCTCCACGGGGGATTATGGAGGCATCCCTGCGCAGCAGCACTCACATGCCTGTCCCTCGTCCACGCAGGATGCGTGCACTCCAGACAACCGAATGGCAAAGCCCGTCCGCAGGTTCGTCTCTACCAAGAGAGGTTGAGACTTGGCCTCTGCCAGCGCACGCAGAGACCTTCGGCAGCGGACGGGCTTCTATGTGAGGTCGTGTGTGCAATGGCATCCACTGCGCACCATGGCAGCCGGCTGGCGCTCACAGCCCCGCCGAGTAGCAGCGGGGCGCTAGGCGGCGGGCGCACGCGGCTGCCATACCAAGTCCATGCTGACGCAGCTCCCTCGTGCCAAGCTTGAGTCGCGCAGTCCCTGGGTTCTCCCATCGCCGTTCAGGCCCGCCAAATGCGTGAGCTGCAGCCAGAACAGCCCTAGTCAGCGTCGATCAGCATGACCTTCACGGGAACCGCGGGGAAGTGGCGCTTCAGTCGCTCGATGTCATACACCAGTTGCTCGCCATACGATACTCCGGTGGACATCTCCTTGTGCAACGCGTGGCAGGGCACGATCTCGACACCTACGTCGGCCTTGTTCTCATGGGAGAAGCAGGGCATTCACTTCCCAGACGCGGCTTCCTGGCCGGGATACTGCGATAGCCAGCTTCCAGGCCCACACAGTGGAGGCTGGTCAACGTGCACCTCGAAAACGCCGGTCTCGTCGCGCTCAGGAGACATGTGCATGCGAAGGAACCTCTCCCGATCCTCTGCTGCCTGCCTGTCGCGATAGGCACCCACAGCGACGGGGACGCCCGCGAACACTTCCACCACCACCCACAGCGAATCAGCATCCTGCATTGTTGTATCCCCTCATGGTGTCACGCCGGGAGCTACCCGCTTGTACCAAGTGAACACATTGCTGTACTCGAGGAAACTGCACAAGTCACTCAGCCCGCTGGTTTGGAAGGTCGGGCGATTGATCTGCCGAACAAAGAGTGAGCGCCTGGTCTCGTTCGCAACAATGCTGAACTTGGCACGGATCGTCGGCGCCACCAGGTGAACGTCGTTGAGCCTCAGGAGTCCAGAGTACACAGCGGTGGTATGCTCAACTTCGAACAGAGCCTTCAGTTCACTTGACCCCCGCTGAATCCATAGGACATCAACCTCCTGCAGGACACTCTCCGCCGATCCGAACCCTTGGGGGATTGCGTTGCGGCATTCGAAGAAGTTGGCAAGCGGCCTCTCCAGTCGTGGCCGATCAGACAGGGGAACCCAAACATCGAATCCCTTGGTCGCACCGATGACGCCGAGGAACGATTGCACCTGTGAGTGTGTGAGCTCGGGCATGGGGCCCGTGTTGGCCGAATCGATTAGGTCATGCAGAGAAGCCCATCCGAGGTGCCCTTCAACATTGAATCGGCCGGCTTTGGCGATGTAGAGCTCTGCGCCTGTGCGTTGGAGGTAGACCTGAACCTTGTACTGGCCGTCGTCGGCTGGCAGAACCGACTCGAACACGTCCTCATACTCAGAGAACGGCACTAGCAGGGGCTCGACCTGGCCATCCCACAGAAAGCATAGAATCGAGGGGTGACCCTCGAGGGTTCGCAGGTCCGTCGCCCTCAGCCCGAAGAACGTCTTGTTTCCCGCGTGAATCTTGGAGTACCGGATGTAGATTCGGGCAGCTCCCTGCCCGACCTCGTAGAGAGACTGGCTACCCTCGAGTCTACGTAGTCCGCCGAATTCCTTTTCCACAGTCTCGAGAAAGACAGCCTTGATCTCATTCGCCATTGGCGCCTCGCTTGATCTCCTCACGCCGACGCCGCGATCCAGAGGCCGCGGGTGACCTCATCCAACCAGAGTATACCACAGGCCTGGCGGTGCGTCAACGCGCGCCTCTGTAGCCAGCGCTATCTCGACCGCAACGCCGGGTGCGACCCGCTGCATGTGCGTACTCATGTCGATGCAGCTTCGTTGTACGCTTCTTGCGCCCAGTCCCCTACCTGACCGACCTGCTCGCCGGCCGGCGCATTGACGCCCCGCCCTCGCGGCAGGTGGACGTGACGTTCAAGAAGGCCCCGCGTGCCGGGCAGGTCAGCCGCTGTCAGGGCGTCTCAAACACTCCGCCGCAGCCAGAGTGCTGGATCATCCCTGCCCCCGCGCGCATGGCCGTCTTCGAAGCGCAGTTGCTGCACAGCCACGCGCCGCAGCGATTGCACTTCATGGCAAGGCCATCCATGGTGTTGGGCATTTTCCTCCAATCCATTCCGGGCATCGCCCCGCCCAGAATGTCGGCCAACGCCCCTCCCTGCATCTCCTTTTCCGGAATCGACCTGCCGCACAATCCGCAATTCGGCATCCCAGTCCTCCTGTCCCGATTTGGTTTCTCTTCTGCCAGCTTTGCCGCGGGCCGCCGAAGAACGAGTTCCCCTTCTGCGACATCCGCAACAGCCGGTAGGCTTGGCCATGTTCGTCTCTTGTGTTGTGTGTGGTCGGGCTGCCCCCGTGTGCGCGGCAAGGCGCTCGAGCATCACCCACCGTGCGCCGTGATTCAGAGCAACTGCTCGTACTCTTTGGTGGTCCAGAATACGGTCTGTGAACCATGCTCCCGCAAGAGCTCTTCTCGTGAAGCGTCAATGGCCGCTTTCTCTCCCTTGTCCGCACTCCCTTTGGGGTTGTACCCGGCGCAGCGGTCGCAGATGAATGCAGCGCCGGTCCCACCGACGCGATAAACCGTTTTCGTCGTGCGGACCTTTGCCAGGACGACATCCGTTGTCCCTATGCTCTGCTCAATCACCCAGCCGTAGTGGAACTGGTAGCGTTGTCCCACGGCTTCTTTCCTGCACCGAAGAAAACACCCAGGTTGCGAGGCATGGTGTTGAGAGAATCCAACAGGTCAAGCCGCTCCAGCTTCTGCACGGTTGCAGCAGGTAGCTGATCGGGCAAGGCGCCGCGCAAGAGCAGGGAGGTCTCTTCGTGCGAGAACTCCTCGTCGCCTTCGATCCACTCCAGGAACGTCCGGTTCTCAGGGCAGGCTCGTTGACAGTGCATGCACCCAACCAGACAGTTGTGCGCAGCCGGGTCTATCCAGTCTGGAAACGGGTATTCGGGCGGCCTTTCGTTGTGGAACACGATGCAGCGTTCGGCGCGCAGAAGAAAGCGATCCGACGGGATGGCCTGGGTAGGGCAGATGCGCAGGCAGGCCTCGCACTTCTGGCACCGGTCCATCATGCGCGGCTCGCGCCAGTCATCCTCCGCACAGGGCAGGTCGGAATGGAAGGCCGCCAGTTGGAGGAAGCTCCCCATTCCAGGGACATAGGAGACGTTGTTGCGCCCGTACTCGACCAGTCCACTGCGATTGGCCAGGAGCTTCAGTGGCAAACTGGTTGAAGCTACACGGTATCCTGCCGGAGCCAGCCATCCTGCCAGAAGGTCTCCGACCTGTTGACGGACCTGGTCGTAGCCCACATACGTGGGGGGAAGAATGAGCGGCAGGGTCCTTCCATTCCAGGTGAAACTGACCCTGGTTTGAGGACGCGGCACAGCCACTACAATCAGAGAGGCAGCCGCAGGCAAATCATCCGGAGGCCTGAATGTGAAGAACGTCAGTCGTATCCGGTAGAACTCCTCGTCGAAAAGGCCTTGAGCGTGCCGTCCGCTTATGTCACGCTGCAGATCGGGCAGGCGTTGGACCGACACGACGCGACCCTTGAAGCCCCGTTGTTCTAGCTGGGCGTACAGCCCCTCGGCAAATCCTGCCATTTCGAACCTGCCTTTGTTTACAGGGTTCGTAGTACCCCCGTACGGGGGGAGCACAGGACCCCCTGACGGGGGAACTACAAACCCTCTTGTTGACGCTGCGCGCGCCACGTTCGTAGTGCGCGCTTCAGCGCGTCTGCTCCCGGTCCCAGCCCGGCTTCACCGGGCTTGCAGCTCTTAGCCGGACGATTTGATCGTCCGCCGTTGCTTGTGGCCTCCCCACGCTGCGGGATCTGGGCACAGTGTACCTCGAAGCCCTGCGAATGACAAGTAGAGCGCTGGGAGGACACCGGAAAAGGCGCGTCGTGCGCGTGCGCGATCCGGACCCTCCGCAGGAGGTGGGTTCGTGCACCGCCCCAGGCAATGCGTACGTTGTGGCCGTGGCCGGGGCGCACGCATCGACGGACCCGACGGGTTTGCGAAACCCGACGGGTCTTGCCACCGACGAGGCGCCCTAAGGCGCACGGGAACTTCCGGGCATGCTCTTGACAATATCCAGCCGACCTGCTATAGTGAGAGCGGGAATGGCCCACACGGGATGCAAGGGCGTGTCTCGTGCTGCGTGGGTGCAGCGCGGACCACGCAACCCGTCACACGATGCCTTGTCTGCAAGGCCCGGAGGCTCCGTTTGGCCTACGCCTACGACGTGTTTGTCAGCTACAGTCACCAGGAAGCCGACTGGGTGCGCGGGCGCCTCGTGCCGCGGCTCAAGGCGGCCGGGCTGACGGTCTGCATCGACGTGGAGTCGTTCCGCCTGGGCGGGTCGCTACTCGCGGAAATGGAACGAGCCGTCGACAGCAGTCGCAAGACGGTGCTCGTGCTCGCTCCGTCCTACCTCAAGAGCGCGTGGACCGAGCTCGAGACCATGCTGCTGCAAACGCCAGACCCCGCCAACCGTCTGCGGCGCCTGCTGCCCATCCTGCGCATCCGCTGCGCAGTTCCGGCGCGCATCGCCAGCTTCAACCGGCTCGATTTCACGGGCCTGGGCCCGGACGACGCCGAGTTCGCCCGGCTCATCGCGGCCATCCGAGAAGAGCCGCCGCCCCCTCTGCCTCCGCCCCCCTGCCTGAACCTGGTCCCGCGCCTGCCCGACTTTTACGTCCCGCGCGAGGGCGACCTGCAGCAGTTGCGCGAGCTCCTGCAGCAGGGCGGAGTGCTGGGCCTGACTGCCATGCACGGCATGGGCGGCGTGGGCACGAGCGTGCTGGCCGCCGCGTTGGCGCGCGACTCCCAGGCACAAGCATGCTTCGCCGACGGCGTGCTGTGGGCCACGCTGGGCCCTGACGCGGACGGCCGCGCCGACGCCGACGTGCACCTGCTGGCCTGGGGCGTGGCGCTGGGCGTGGGCGAC
>Ga0315288_10006726_pt1 | contig 14578 bp, 12 predicted proteins | sample YL17G11_20_MG_FD_203454 | JGI IMG/M metagenome (GOLD analysis project Ga0315288, IMG submission 203454) | Sediment microbial communities from Yellowstone Lake, YNP, Wyoming, USA - YL17G11_20 | ecosystem: Environmental > Aquatic > Freshwater > Lake > Sediment | place: USA: Wyoming | collected... | reverse complement strand
CTTCGGCGGTTTGGTTTTGGGCGGACTGGCCTTCCTGAATACATGGGATATCCTGATCGGCTTTGCCCTGCTCGTTGGTGCGTACGCACTGGCGCGGGCACTGGAATCCGGCTGGGTCTGGAAACGGTTGGAGGATGTATTCGCTCTGGGCGTACCGCTCGGTTTGCTTGCAATCCTGCTCTACCTGCCGTTCTACGCGGGCTTCTCGTCCCAGGCGGGTGGTATCCTGCCCAACCTGGAAAACCCAACCCGCGGCGCGCATCTGTGGATCATGTTTGGCCCGTTGTTCCTGACGATTTTTACTTACCTGATCTTTCTCTGGCGCCTCGAAAAGCGTCCCGCAAGTTGGAGAGTTGGGTTTGGTCTGGCAGCAATTCTGACATTGCTCCTTTGGATTTTCTCCTGGCTGCTTGGATTGCTGGCGAAACTTAAGATGCCTGACTTCGTGGCAAGTTATTTGGCTAATGAGGGTTTCTTGAGCGCGGCGTTGTATTTCAGCGCGGCTACGCTCCGCCGTCTCTTTTTTATTGGTGGCCTGTTGACGCTGCTTGTCCTGCTCGGTACGGCGCTGGCATTTCTTTTAAAAGCGGAAGGGGACGGGCAGAATGATAAGATGGTTGAAGAAAAAGAAGAACACCCTTCTCCTTTTATCCTTCATCCTGCCTCCTTTATCCTTTTCCTTATTCTCCTCGGCGCACTTCTTGTTCTGGCCCCCGATTTTGTTTTCCTGCGCGACCAGTTCAACAACCGCATGAACACCATCTTCAAGTTCTACTACCAAGCTTGGATGTTGTGGAGCTTGGCGGCAGCGTTTGGGATGGCGGTATTGCTGCAAAACCTGCGTCGTGCCTGGAATTGGGTCTATCGGATAGGCTTGACACTTGTCCTGTTCATGGCGCTGGTCTACCCGGTTCTTGGCTTGCTCACCAAGACCAATAATTTCCAGATCCCCACATTCATTGAAAACCTGAAAGTGGCGCGTGCGGCCGGGTACCCGAATGCCTGGAAAACCGCTGCCCAGGTCTGGACCCTGGATGGGGGTGCCTTCTTCGATAAAATCTATCCCGATGATATGGCTGCTGCAGCCTGGCTGCGCACCGCACCTTATGGTGTTATCGTTGAAGCTACAAAGCCCAATGCCAGTTATTCAGACTATGCCCGCATCTCGACTTACAGCGGACTGCCAACCGTCCTGGGCTGGCCGATGCATGAAGGTCAATGGCGCGGCAGCTATGGACCGCAAGGCACCCGCCAGGATGATATTCGCCGTTTGTATGAAACCTCCAGCTGGGATGAGGTCCAAGCAGTTCTTTCACAGTATGGGATTCGCTATGTCTGTGTCGGCACGCTCGAGCGGAATACTTATCATCTTAACGAAAGCAAATTCCAGCGCCATCTCACGCCTGTCTTTCAACAGGGGCAGGTGACGATATACGAAGTACCATGACGGAAGCAATGATAAGCTGCCACTACGTGCTAAAATAATGTCAATGAATAAATTTCAACCCACCCTCGAACACGCTTTCTATGTCCTGGCACTTGCGCTTGCAGTCGGTCTGCGTTTCCTGCATCTCGGTGCGCTGCCGCTCTCTGATTTTGAAGCGGAGTGGGCGCTACAGGCCTTGCGGGTGGCTCAGGGTTTGAAACCCGCCATCAGTCCCAACCCGGCCTACGTTCACCTGACCGCCATTAGCTTCTACATCTTCGGTGCGACGAATTTCCTGGCACGTTTCTGGCCGGCATTGGCTGGGAGCGTCCTCATTCTTGCCCCGTGGTTCTTACGGGGCCGTTTCGGACGCATTCCAGCCCTTGTGCTGGCCTTTGGGCTGGCGATTGATCCCGGGCTGGTGGCGATGTCGCACCTGGCAGGGGGACCGATGCTGGCGATCACCTGCCTGGTCCTGACCGCGTTGTTGTGGCTGGCTGGACGCCGCTCCGCTGCCGGTTTCTTCGCCGGGCTGGCGCTACTCTCCGGACCTTCGGTCTGGTTTGGCCTGCTCGGGCTGATTCTGGCCTGGGCTTTTACCTCGGTGTTCGGGAGGAGCGCTTCGCCATCGAAAGAGGGAAAGACCGATGGTGAAGAGACAGGTGTGGGTCCCGCACCCATCCGCCGGGAAGATTTACGGGGTGCGCTCGCCTGGGGGTTGGGAACCTTGCTCGTTGTGGGCAGTCTGTTCATCCTTTCTCCAAAAGGATTGTCCGCTTTTGTCATGTCATTCGTGGAATCCCTGCGCGGTTGGTGGACGCTTTCAGATGTCTCACTCTGGCGACCCTTGCTGGCTCTGCCTGCTTACGAAATCCTGCCATTGGGATTCGGCATTGCCGGCGTGGTGCGTGGAATCCTGAAGCGGGACACCGACTCCATCCGCCTGGGGGTCTGGGCGCTGGTGGCGCTGTTGCTGGCGTTCATCTACCCCGGCAAACAGACCAGTGACCTGACCTGGGCGCTCCTGCCGCTCTGGACGCTGGCAGCTATCGAGTTGAGCCACCACTTCGATTTTGAAAGCCGCAACCTCTGGGAATTGGCCGGGGTGATGACGCTGATCGTTACGCTGCTGGTTTTTGGATGGTTCGACCTGGCAGGTGTCACGACGATGGATCTGGGCACACCACAGGCTCGTATGCGCCTTTTTTTGCTGATAGCAGTGGTGCTCTTGATCGGTTTGAGCCTGCTCTTGGTGGGGGCGGGTTGGTCGGCACACGCGGCCCGCCTGGGAGGGGTGTGGGGCTGTATGCTCGCGCTGACGGCTTTCACGGTCGCCATGAGCACCGGCGCAGCGGGTTTGCGCGAACCGCTGACGGTCGAACTCTGGCAGCTGGAGCCGCGTACCGGTCGCGTGGACATTCTGCTGAAAGTTGCCAATCAGATCTCTGACATAAACACCGGTTATGCTGGTCAATTGCCGCTGACGGTGCTCAGTGTGGAATCACCGGCTTTACATTGGCTGTTCCGCGACTGGCAGGTCAAGGATGTCAGCGCCCTGGCTCCGGATGCGACACCCCAAATGGTCATCTCATCCATTGATCAGCTGAGCCTGGCGGCGAATTATCGCGGCGAGGCACTCCCGCTGAACGAAGTGGCAGACTGGAGTCATGCCACACCTTCCAATTGGCTGAAATGGTTCGTCTACCGTCAGATGCCCATCTTACGCGAAGACGTTATCCTATGGGTGCGGTCTGACCTGATGCTCGACAGCCAGGGACTTCCTACTCCTTGATTCCTATGCCTATCCCCAGCATCATCGCCATTGATGGTCCGGCAGCCTCGGGCAAGTCCACTCTGGGGCGGCGGCTGGCTGATTCTCTGGGTTACCTTTTCTTCGATACCGGCGTCATGTATCGTGCTGTGACCTGGGCCGCTCTCCAACGCGGCCTGGAAATCAACGATGAGGCGGCTGTCACGAATCTGGCCGAGTCTGCCCAGATTGATGTGCGCCCACCATCGAAGGACGATGGTCGCGCCTGCGATGTTCTCCTGGATGGCGTGGACATCACCTGGGAGACACGCCGTCCCGAAGTGGAAGCCAACGTTTCACCTGTTTCAGCCTACCGTGGTGTGCGCCGGGCGCTGGCTTCCCAGCAGCGGCGCATTGGTCTGCGCGGTCGGGTGATCATGGTGGGACGGGATATCGGCACGGTCGTCCTGCCCGAAGCCGACCTGAAAATCTACCTCGATGCCTCGGCGGAGGAACGGGCCCGGCGTCGGTATAAGGAAATCACCCAGCGTGGTGACCAGGCGGATTACAAGCAGGTCCTGGCGGGGGTTCGCAACCGGGACGAGATCGACTCGACCCGGACCTTCTCGCCTTTGCATGCGGCTGAGGATGCCGTCATTATCGACTCTGATAAATTGACCGCAGACGACGTTTTTACCAAAGTGGAGGCATTATGCAGGTAACAGAATATCGCCTCGCCTGGTGGCGGCGCTGGCTGTCGCGCCCGTTCATTCGTGCTGTACTCAGGTTTATTTTCCACATCCTTTCGCCGGTCAGGGTTACTGGCAGGAAGAATGTCCCGCGCGGCAAGCCTTACATCGTGGCCATCAACCACGTTTCGCTCTACGAAGCGCCGTTCATCGGCGCGTTCTGGCCGGAGCAACTGGAGGTGATGGGCGCGGTGGATGTCTGGAGCAGGCCGGGGCAGAACATCCTTGCCCGCATGTGGGGCGGCATCCCCGTCCATCGCGGCGAATATGACCGCGCCCTGTTCGACATGGTTCTTGCCGCTCTGGCTGCCGGGTATCCGCTGCTGATCGCCCCGGAGGGCGAACGCTCGCATGTGCCGGGGATGCAGTCTGCCAAACCGGGGATCGCCTATCTTGCCGAGCAGTCTGGCTTGCCGGTTATCCCGGTTGCCATCGTCGGCACAACCGATGATTTCTGGCAAAAGGCCACCAAAGGCAAACGACCGCAGTTGGAAATGTGCATCGGTAAGCCTGTTTATTTGCCTCCAGTGGAAGGAAAAGGCGAGAGGCGGCGTGAATCCCGCCAGCGCAATACCGACCTGGTGATGCGCACCATTGCCGGATTGCTGCCCGAGGAATATCGCGGTGTCTACGCCAATAGCGCCATCCTCCCCGACTCCGAAGCCCATTAGCAAAGTCTGGCGCCCGGACCTGACCCGCCTGCCTGCCTTGACCCGCAGTCGGCGTCTCTTCCGGTTCTTGATCCAACTCCTGTGCCGGGTGGTCGTCTTCGTTTGCACCAAAGCGACGATAACCGGGCTGGAGAATTATCCCCGTCGCGGCCCGGCGCTGGTCGTCATCAACCACCTGGGTGACCCGGATGCGGTTCTGGAGCTGGCGGCGTTGCCGGATTTCCCCGAAGTTATTGGCAAAATTGAATTGCGCGACATTCCCGTGCTCCGCCTGGTGATGGACATGCTTGGTGTTATCTGGGTCCACCGCGGCCAGCCGGACCGAGGCGCCATTTCAGCCGCGCTGGAGGCGTTCCGCCAGGGACGGCGTGTGATCATCGCTCCAGAAGGACGCGAGTCTGTCAGCGGCGGGTTGGAAGTCGGTACGAAGGGAGCCGCTTTCCTGGCGATCCGGGCTGGGGTGCCGGTCGTACCAGTGACCATTACCGGCAGCGAGTTCCGGCGCATCGAGAACAACCTGAAAAAATTGCGCCGGACCCCGGTCACACTAAAGGTGGGAAAACCGTTCGTTTTGCCACAGCCTGCCCGTAGTCAGGAGGCGCTGCGGGAGGGGACGCGTCTCATCATGGAGGCGCTCGCCCGTCAACTCCCGCCCGAGTACCGCGGCGTGTATGCGTATGTTGAGGATTAATGTGGCTTAAGGCTCGTGATATTATGCCAATCTTTTAATTAGAACGGGGTTCAAGGCTTGGTTGGTCACCAAGATATGAGGGTGCGGCGGGGGGCCGGTAGAATGAGTGTCACGTCGTTGAAATGGACTTACTGCTTCTTGCTTAAATACGTGAACTTTGAAAGATCAAATTACAGGGATTAATATCAATTTTGGTTCAAATATTTACGCAATACCCTGTAATTAGAAATTCAATTAGGTTCAAATACTTGAATACATATTACTGCAATTCCACGTTTGGGATGATTCTTGGTCTGACAACGATGAGTGGAAGCAGACGATTTCCGATCTAAAATCAAAAAAACTTATCCGTTTTTTCGGCCTAAGTCTTAATAGATGGGAACCATGGAATGGCATGAAGGCTATACAGACAGGATTAATTGATGCTGTTCAGGTCATATATAACATCTTTGACCAAGCTCCAGAGGATAAATTATTCCCGCTGTGCCAAAAAATGAATGTTGGGGTTATAGCAAGAGTGCCATTAGATGAAGGCGGTCTTTCAGGCAAACTAACTACTAATACTGGAATTCATATCTCAAGATGAAAGATAAGGAGGGGTAGAAATGGCTCATATACGGACGAAAAATGGAGAATCTTATACCGATAACCCAGTCAGTTCTGCACTTACCTGCCACAATTGATGGGCAGTGGTTTCGTTATAAGAAGCTTTGGATGATCGAACTGCTTTTCGTTTTACGAAATATTTTCCGCTCACGTTTTCTACATCTGGTGAGGTTGCTAGGTAGATGGATGTTTGAGCTCCTTTTTCAGGACTGCTGCTAATTATTTTCACTAAGAATCGGAGAGGTATTGGTACGAAATCATTCAGAAGCTTGGTGTCAGTAACACCAGGATGCAGGCAATTAGCGGTCACCTGAGTTCCACAAAGCCTGCGAGCAAGTTCGTAGGTGAACAGTATGTTAGCTAGCTTAGTTCGGTTATAGACTTGGGATGGCTGGTAGGAGTGCTCTGATTGCAGATCATCAAAGCTGATGGTTGCAAATTGATGGAGAGTGGAGGCAACGTTGATTATCCGTGATGGAGCGCTAGCCTTCAGTACGTCAAGTAGTAGATTGGTAAGGAGAAAATAGGAAAGGTGGCTGACAGCAAACTGAGTCTCGATTCCATCCTCAGTAATAGTACGCTCCATAGGTATATTCCCTGCATTATTGATAAGCACGTGCAAAGCAGTGTATTGGGTTTTGAAATTCTCAACCAATTGACGGATAGAGTTCTGCGAGGAGAGATCAGCCAACAGCAAAGAGACATTATCATTTCCGCTCACTCGTTTGATCTCGTTTAGAGCCGCCTCACCCCTTTCCCGATTGCGGCAGATCATCACAACCGTCGCACCCATTTGTGCCAACACCAGAGCAGTGGCTTTACCAATCCCTGCATTAGCACCAGTAACCATACAGATTTTACCGGTTATAGGTTTAGTTATATTCATCTTATCAATCCTTTTTATGCAAACCTGTCCATTAATAAGTACAACCGAAATTCCACGTCGAAATAAATTTGCCATCATTTTCGCCCAAACTGGGTGAAAATTTTGACGGAACTTTGTTAAGTTTAGCATTGTTTTGCCATTCTGCATATATTTTCGCAATTAATTTCTCAAAACCGAATATTCTGAAACGTTTTCAACGTCCCAATTAATATAGAAAAACTGTCCGGAATATTTTAGGAGAAAAGTTATGCCAGGCATTTTTCATACACATCTTTATTTTGCAAAAAACAATTCCGACCTGCAGCATCTACGCTACTGACCGAATTATATAATGAAGAAGCCTCCGAAGAGAACGCGGGGTGCCGGGAGGATTTGTTTGTTTCTTTTTTTTCCTAGAAACAAACAATACCTTACCTCCGTGTCGTTGCCCATTCCCTATTCACCATTCACCTTTAACCATTCTCATTCCGCCTTCTGCCTTCTTCCTCCCGCTTCTGGCCGCGGTCAGCGCCCGCGCTGAGACGAAATTACGCCATGACGGGTGGGAGGTTCATTTTGCAGACAGATTTCTAACCGATTTTCCTTTGACCGAATCACCCCCCTCGGTTATAATTCCGACCCGTCCATGTCCCATGCCCCGTGAGAAAATCGGGACTATCGCTGGAACCGGGACTACCACATAAACCCCGGCGGAAAAACCGCTGTTTGGTGTTTTACAGGGTACTGCGCAAAGATGTGAACCCAAATTGCTGTAATGACCTGTATCTTGATGGTTCAAGGTTCACGGATTTATGCAAGAAGCAGTAATCACTTTTATTCGGAGTTAGTAGATGCCCAAGCGTACTTATCAACCCAAGATCCGGCGGCGCGTGCGTGTGCACGGCTTCCGCCAGCGCATGTCGAGCGCAGATGGCCGCCAGGTGCTCAAGCGGCGGCGCCTGAAGGGCCGCACCCGCCTGACCGTCCGCAGCAACGCGCACGTCAAGCACGTCCGCTGGTAGGAATTTGGCAGCGCGGTGGTTTGAGTTCCGCGCGGGCGAAGGCAAGGCGCAGGTGAAACGAGGTTTTCGCCTGACCCGGTCAACCGATATCATGCGGGTGCGGCGTTCAGGCAAGTCGTATGCCCACCCGCTGGTGGTTTTATATGTGCTCAAATCGGATGTGCCCGGAACGCATGTTGGGGTGAGCGCCGGGTTGGCGGTCGGGAATGCGGTTAAACGCAACCGGGCCAAGCGTCTGTTGCGGGCGGCGATGAATGACCTCATCCCGGTGATAGTTCCCGGGTCCGACCTGCTGCTGATCGCCCGTTCCCCGCTCCCCGCCGCGAATGTCCACCAGACGCGTGAAGCGCTGTCCATTTTGTTGAAGCGTGCTGGTCTCCTTTCCCAAGCCTATGACATTTGAGCATCTGCCTGACGATTATTCCCATGAGCCATGCCTGCGCGACCTGCCCCGCACGATGTGGAATTGGCCGCGCTTGGCTTTGCTGGGACTCATCCGCCTGTACCAGGCGAGTTTTGCCAGAGCCCTGCCGCCCGACACCTGCCGCTTCTACCCGTCCTGCTCGCATTATAGTTATCAGGCGGTATACAAGTACGGGGTGTTGAGGGGCGGCACGATGGCAATCTGGCGCGTTTTGCGCTGTAACCCGTTCAATCCCGGGGGTTACGACCCCGTTCATTAGGAGAGATAAGACTCCATGAAGACAAAGTATCTGGTTTTGATAGGTCTGCTGGCGGCCCTGGCCGTGATTCTGGGTGGATGCGCCACCGGCCTGGCAGCCTCTTCCTGGCCCGGCGTAACTGCTGATGCAGACAATGCCTATATCGCAGGCGGCCCGTATGTTTATGCCGTCAACCTGCAGACCGGCGCAGAAGTCTGGCGTTTCCCCGCCAAGGCTGCCACTGCCACACCCTACTATGCCACGCCGATGCTGACGCCCGACGGGCAGTTGATCGTCGGCAGTTTCGACCACAAACTCTACAGTCTCAACCCGCAGAGCGGCGCTGAGAACTGGCGCTTTGAACAGGCCAAGGATCGCTGGATCGGCGGCGTGCTGGTCACCAGTGATACGATCTATGCAACCAATGCCGATTACAACCTGTATGCCCTGACATTCACGGGTACGTTAAAGTGGGTCACTCCTTTCCAGGCGGATCAGGCGATCTGGGGCAGCCCGGTTTCAGACGGCACGAACGTCTATTTTGGCACACTCGGCCGGCAGGTCTACGCGGTGAATGCTCAAACCGGCAGGGAGACCTGGGTGCAGACCATGGACGGAGCCATCCTCGGTTCGCCGGTGGTGGGGCTAAACAACACTCTCTACGTCGGTACCTATGGCGGAGTGCTGGTCTCGTTGAACACGCTCAATGGCGAGATCATCCAACAGAAAACGGCTTCCTCCTGGATCTGGTCCGGCCCGGCGCAGGACGGCACAAACGTTTACGTGGGCGATGCCAATGGCATGTTTTATACCTTTCCGATGACAGGTACGGGACAGCCCTGGACCCAGCAGTTGAATGGGAGCATCGTCGGCTCTCCGCTGGTTACTGGCAGCACTATCGTCGTCGGGACTGAGTCTGGAAACGTCTACTTCATGGATAATACTGGCCAGAACCTCCGGCCCGTTTCGGTCTCCGGGAAAATATACGCCACCCCCGTTGCTGCCGGGACCCTGGTCCTGGTTGCGCCGACCGGCGGAGATGCTCTGCTCGTGGCCCTCGATCAAAACGGGGCCACCAAGTGGTCGTTCACACCGACTAAATAAGGAATAGAGCCATGTGGGAAACCATTATTGTCAACCCCTTTACGACCGCATTGCTGCTGATCTATAAACTGGTTGGCGGGAACTTCGGGATTGCGATCATCCTGTTCACCATCCTGATCCGCCTGATCACCCATCCACTGATGGCATCGCAGATCAAATCCAGCACCAAGATGACAGAGTTCCAACAGTCGAAGCAGTGGCAGGATATCCAGAAGAAGTATAAGGGTGATAAAGAGAAATTGGCTCAGGAGCAGATGAAACTGTACAAGGAACTTGGCATCAGTCCATTTGCCTCCTGCCTGCCGTCGCTTGTCCAGATCCCGCTCATCTTCGGCCTGTATCAGAGCATCATGCGTGCCTTGGCTGCCACTCCTGGCCAGTTGCTTATCCTGACCCGGGCTGTTTCTCCCCTTTTAAACTTTTTCCACATCAACACCGCCGACCTGGTACCGCTCCATAGCAAATTCCTGTGGATGAACCTGGGCCAGCCGGAGCGCGTCTACATGTTTGGGGTTGGCATCCCGGTGCTGGCCATCATCGTGGCGATCACCACTTATGTCCAGTCCAAAGTAACCATGCCGGCCTCCACCAACCCGAACGACCAGGGTGCCATGATGAACAAGATGATGGCGCTCTATATGCCGCTCCTGCTGGGATATTTTGCCCTGACCTTTGCCTCCGGTCTGTCCATCTATTTCATCGCTGGTAACTTGATCGGTATTGCACAGTATGCCCTGCTGGGCAAAGTCAATTGGCGGGCGGTAATACCAGGTTATAAACCTGAACCGGCGACACTGGCGAGGAAAAAATGAACGAACGGACTACGCTAGAAAAAATCGCTCCGACGGTTGAAGAAGCCATCTCGGAAGGATTGACCGAACTCGGTCTGACCGCTGAGTCGGTTGATGTGGAAGTACTAGATCATGGCAGCCGTGGCCTTTTCGGAGTTGGCAGCCGCCAGGCGCGCGTCCGTCTGACAGTTAAGCCTCTTGCTTCAGGACCTGAAACCGCTGCTGAAAAACCGGAATCAACCCAGACAAAAGCCTCTTCCCGATCGGACGTGGTAGTCCCGGTTCCAGCACGGGAAAAAGAAACATCGGCCGAAGTCTCGGAAGATGCTTTCAACGTGCTGGACGATAACCTTCTGTTCATTGCGCGCCAGACTGTAGCCGAACTGCTGGAAAAAATGAAAGTCCCAGCGCACATCGAAGTCCGCTACGGCGAACCTGACGAGGAAGACCAGCGCCCTGTTTTGATAGACGTTCAGGGCGATGACTTGGGTGTTTTAATTGGCCGCCGGGCTGAAATCCTGAATGCCCTGCAATATATTGTCAATTTGATCGTCAGCAAGCAGGTGGAACACTGGGTGCAGGTAATCATTGATGTACAGGGTTACCGGGCACGTCACGAACGCCAGTTGCGCCAGATGGCGCAGCGCATGGCCGACCAAGCGATGAAGGCGGGTCGCCGTCAGGTACTCGAACCGATGTCTGCCAGCGACCGCCGCATCATTCACCTGGAACTGCGCGACCATCCCAGCGTTACCACTCAGTCTGTGGGGGAAGAGCCAACGCGTAAGGTAACAATTGTGCCAAAAGAATGATCATTGTATGTTGCACCAGGATGTGAACTCAGATTGCAGTAATTGCCCGTGCTTTAATCGTTCTAAGTTTTCGGATTAATCCTTGAAGCATTAAAAAGAATAATTTTCCATTACTTGCCTCTTTCCCCATGGGAGAGGGGCAAGGCAATTTGGAAAGAAATGAGGCCAAACCAGGTATCTCGGTGTAGGTAGCCGTGTACAAGGAGCCGTTAGGAGCGATTGAAGGGCACTATTTTAAAGTAAGCGACTTGCGCACAGACAGGTCAAAAGACCATAAAAAGTAAATTTCAACATAACCATCCGCGGCATGGGCATGAGTGCGGAAGGTTGGGCGGATTTCGAGAATACGCGAATTACCTTCAAGCCGCCTGGTAGATAAACTGCTTCCTAAGCACATGCCTAGAACCATCAGAAGCAATTACCCTGATAGGAATAAATATTTGAAATGTCACCTTCGCGTAGCATGATATAATCTTAAGCATCGGCTCTCCACATAAACCTTCAGGAAACGCTGGAAAAGAAATGCCAGAGGTCAATGGGAAGGATGCGTTGAATGATCGTGTAAATATCGTTCTAGATGAGTTATCGCTGGGAATTCAGTGGGATCGTCCCATTCTCATCGTGGTTATCTATCGTTCAGAGCATATCAAAAACATAGTTCAAGCCATTTTCGCAAAGTCACTCGGAGAATCAGGACAGGTTGTTTTACATTATTCTGTTGACAAGTACCATTATGATATTCCGCGTGAATTGCTGGATCACCCTAAACATAAACAAGCCGTTTTTTTCGTTAGTGGATTGCGCTGGGGAGGCGGGAGAGGCTATTCAAATGCATATCGTGCCCTGAACATGCATAGAGAATACCTCGTTGAAGGGAATATCAAAGCCATATTTTGGCTTACAGTAAACGAAGGAAAACAATTAGCTCGTTTTTCTCCTGATTTCTGGGCCTTCCGTCATAAGGTCGTTGAATTTCTCGATCTGCCTTCAAGGGAGAGTATTACAGCATTTGGATCATCCAACAGCTTTATTCGTGATCTGTACACAAAGAAGACAGATGATTTTCTAATATGGATAAATACCGCTGAGATGTTTTATGCCCAGGGTTGCATTGATGAGGCCATCCTGAATTTTCGAAAGGCTCTTCGTAAGTATCCTGACGAGACTGCCATTTACCTGCAGATTGCGGAGATCTATCTTTTCATCGGGCAGCTCACTCCTGCGAGACGTATTCTAAAGAAGGTAAACAAGGGAAAAACTGATACCCTTTGTTTCTTAAAAGAGTTGAATCGCCTGAACCAAATGGCGAACTCAATGCAACACACCAGTGGCGGTTTCTTGGAACAAACGCCTTGATAATAATATGATACAGGTCATTGCGTTAGAATCTATGATTTCTCTCAGTGCCCTTATTGTTGGCGTGTTGCTTATTGCGCTTCACCGTCATCGGGGAATTGGCTATACCAGCACAATCGCATATGCAATTTGTCTCAGCCTGGGTGCAATTTCCTCGTTTGTCATCTCCCAAATCAGTAATCTTCAAGTCACAATTGCATTAAAAATAATCACGTACTTTGTTATTGGTTATTTACCTGCATTTGTATTTACATATGTTCTAGGATACATAATCCAGAGTCAGCGGTTATCTTATCGAATTCTTTTTATTTTAGCATTTATCCCTGTGTTTTTGCTCGTAGTGTCAGTCGCCCAGTCGGTCCCAAACTTCCTTTTTTCAGGCATGGAATCCCAGAATCTTACAGTTTTTTCCCCTGTAGAACCATGGGGATGGGTGATATTGGTGTACTCCATTGGTATCCTGGTAGCCTCTATAATCCTGACTGTTTCCACATCTAGTAATAATCTGAAACCCCTAAGGGTAGGGCCGCTGGTTGCCATTAATAGCGTGATTCTTGCCAGCATTGTCCTTGATGGTGTTAGTTTCACCAATCTATTCCCGATAATAACCAAATACGATCTAATGCTGGTCGGTTTTACCTTGATTGGGGTAGCGCTCCTTTTTACCAACCTCAAAATCCCGCAAACGAACTTAATTACCCGGGATGAATTATTTAACAGTATTAACGATGGCATAATAATCTTAAGTAATGAAGATAAGATATTGGATCTGAATCCGGCTGCGGAACAATTGATCGGTATTCCAGTCCATCGGGTGTTTGGAAATTCTATTGAAACAATATTGACAAATTGGAATAGTATCTCCGGTTCCAACGAGGCTAAGGAAAAAGAGTTTAGAGGAAGCATAAATCTAAACAATGAATGGCACCATATTAGTGTTCGTATTAATAAATTTGATAATGAAAGGGGTAAAGTTATAATTTTACGGGACATAACGGATCGAAAGGATACAAACGAAATGCGCCAACGCGCTCGGGAGGAAATATTCAATCTTCTGAGGTCGTTTTTCAAATCAGCTAATACATCGCAATCATCCAATGATTTTTTTAGAGATGTGCTTTATCAAATAGCATATACTTTCCGTGCAGAAAGTGGAGCCATCTGTTTAGCTGAATCCCATCCAAATTCCAAGAAATTCAAATTCTCATTAATGGCGAAATATGGCGCACTTGCAGAGGATAATGTTATTTTATCGAACCTGCATGAAGCGTTGGATGCATCAAAGTGGATCCTCGGAAACAAAGAACCGCTCATAATTTCAGATGCAAGACAAAACCTGAAGTTAGATATGGTGACTCAAAAATTCGTTAACCTTTCTATCGCAGTCTTTCCCTTGTTGAATAATGAACAACTGATGGGCGTGCTCATGCTTGCACGAACAGAAGCAACCGGATTTATATCAGATGAAATCGTCCGTTTGGGCGTTGTCACTGAAGAGCTGGCTTCCTTTATATATTCTGACCGTAAAAGAAAATCCGATATTGCCCTGGCTGAGCGCCACCGTCTTGCCCAAGACCTGCATGATTCAATAACTCAGAAGTTATGTGGTCTGGTAACATTGACAGAAGCCGTCAAAATAGGATTGGAATCAGGAGCACCAGTAGATGAAAACAGAATGATGGAAAGGATTAGTGAAAATGCTCGTCAGGCTCTCAGAGAAATGCGTCTATTCCTTTTCGAGCTTGAACCTGTGAATATTGAAAGAGATGGACTGGTTTCCACCTTACACCAGCGTTTAGCTTCTGTTGAGGGACGCTCCGATATTCAGGCGCGATTGATAGCGGATAGTGAGATTCTATTGTCAGCAGGAAAAGAGACAGAAATCTACTATATTGTAGAAGAGGCTTTAAATAACATTCTTAAACACGCTAAAGCCAAATCGGTGTTAGTAAAATTGAAACAAAGGAAAGAATCAATCTTCCTTGAAATCGTAGATAATGGATGTGGTTTTGATCCTGATAATGTCAAGTTCGGTGGAAAAGGTTTGGGTAATATCAAGGAGCGAGCCAAACG
>Ga0315288_10006725_pt1 | contig 14579 bp, 14 predicted proteins | sample YL17G11_20_MG_FD_203454 | JGI IMG/M metagenome (GOLD analysis project Ga0315288, IMG submission 203454) | Sediment microbial communities from Yellowstone Lake, YNP, Wyoming, USA - YL17G11_20 | ecosystem: Environmental > Aquatic > Freshwater > Lake > Sediment | place: USA: Wyoming | collected... | reverse complement strand
TCCATTTATACCAGAAAAATTCCACTAGACTTAATATGATCATATAGCAGAGATACCGCAACTTAAACAATCTTTGACTACGCACAAAGGCAAATAATGCCGATAAGGAAAACAGGCCCTGGAATAAAATCATAAAAATTAGAAAGGCGAGAAAGGTGCCGGTATCTAATAATCCGCCTAACCATCCGATAAGGACCATGATAATGCTTAACAGTTCGAAATACACCCCAAGGAACTCATACATGATAAAATACGGGAGCACAAGAAAGCCAAAGCCTTTGTACTTGGGGTTAAACAGCATATACTTATACGTCCATACGGTTTCATTTGTGACCCTCTGCCAACGGCTACGCTGCGAAATAAGAGACTTTAGGTTTTGCGGGCCCTCGGTCCAGGCTACATAGTACGGCAGCATCACTATCCTGTAATCCTTATCTTTATTCCTTGCCATATAATCATGGGCGCGGAATGTCAACTCTATATCCTCACAGGTAAAATCAATTGAAAATCCGCCCAATTCATATATGACGTCTCTGCGCCATATCCCAAAACCGCCGGCGACGATAGGCATTGCATTAAATTTGCTCCAACCTATACGCTTGCCTATAAACGAACGGATATATTCTAGATTTTGATATACTATAAACGGGTTATAGGAGAAACTTTTCTCGATCACCCGGCCGTCTTTTATCTTTAAACCATTGGAAAGGCCGAAGTAACTGCCGATACCTATGATCCTTTCCGGATCTTTCGCGACATGCGCCATGACTTTAAGAATCGAGTCTGGCTCTAGTATTGTATCGGCGTCTATCGGGCATATATAATTATACTTAGCGATATTCATTCCCGCGTTTACCGCTCCGGCCTTCTTGGTGCCGGCATATTTCCGTATAACAGTGACATTTGGATGTTTTACGCTTTTAAAAATCTGGCGGACCTTACCATCGGGGTAGTGCTTTATATAAGGTATATCAATCGGCCTTAGCTCTAAAATTTCATCGAGTATATCAAAAGTCCTGTCGGTAGAACCGTCGTCTACTATCACTATCTCAAACTCCGGATAATTCAGATTTAGCGCAGATAAAATGGAATCCCTGATCCACCCCTCTTCGTTGCGCGCGGGTATTACAATGCTCACCGGTATATTAACAGATGAGAAATATACAAATGGATAATTCTCTTCTTCGCTTTCCCAAGACCTCTTTTTCCCTTCCGCGAACCCGACAAGGACAAGAAAAAGATAAAAGAGCATAAGTAAAACAAAATACCCGAAGAACATGAGAAATACTATATACATGACATTAGATGCCAGTGCGCTTGTCATCATTCGATTATCTCTCCGTGTATTTTTTTCTGTACATGCCCCGCCAGCGGCCCATCGATATCTTTTATGATTTCCAATATCTTTACGCGTTGGCCATCTTCAAGATTTTCTAAAACAGCCTCCAGCCCAAAATGAACGTGTGATTTTATCATCCCTTTTAACAAGTGAACCGCGTATTTTTTCTCATCCGATGTGCCGTTCAAGATGTCTTTAAGAATTTTAGTGACATAACCGGAACCCTCCAGCACTTCCACCGAAACTTTTTTAGCTATCTCGTCTCCCTCGTTCAGGAACTTCTCTATATATGGCAAAGATGCTTCTATATGTCTTGCCATGGTCGCTTTCACGGTCTCTATCACAGACCAGGAACTATCCCGGATCAGACTTATGATTTCCTGTATACATTCAGGCCCTAATATTTTTGAAAGGGCTATTATCGCCTGCGTCCTGACAAGCCAAAATCTGTCCTTCAGGCATATCGAAAGCGTTTTCACAACATCTTTCTTGCCGAAACTGCCCAGGCAGTCGCAGGCTGCAGCGCGCATCTCGTCTGATTCGTCACCTGTTAAGCTCTCTATTCTCTTGATATATCGCTGGTCTTTAAATTTGGCGAGCAACTTTACTGCCAAGAGACGAACGGCCAGGTCAGGATTCTCGAGGGCCTTTACAACCTCATCCACTATGGCAGGAGGGAACGTTTCTAGTATTGTGGTAATTTTATATCTGCCGAATGTATTTTCTTGTAAAAAATCCAGCAGTATTCTTGCGGATTGGATGGTCTTTATTTGGCCGAGGGCGACGATAGAAAAGTAGGATACGTCCTCATCTTTATTATGTAGAGATACTTTAAGGATATCTAAGACGGAAGCGCCGGCATATCCGAGGCTCAGTATCGCTTCTATACGACGCCATTTATTTCTTGAATTTTTTGCGATACGCTCGACCGCGGTGATATTTTCTGGCGCTATAAAATACTTCTTAAACAGGGCTTGTTCGGATTCATTAAAAAATATGGCCTCCCTTATCCTGTTTATCTCAACGTCGAGAAATTCCTGCGGTGTGACATGCGCGAACATTGACGCACCAGCATCTACCTTTTCGCCTCCTGCTATAAATCGATAGATATTTCTTTTTAAACTCAACAATCTGCTATTTCGTTTTCTTGTAAAATATTCTTTAATTACGTCATAGACGAGTATCGTCGCGCCCAGTAAAATTATGGCGCACACCAGCGCTATATCGAGCAACCATATTAGATCGGTATGATAATTATGCAATTAGAACTTCACCCCCAAACCAAAATTCAGGCTGCGTTTTATGAATTTCGGTTTTTCCATAGAGTAAGAATAGCCGACCCTGCAGCTAATATCTTTATATATTTTTACATTTAGTCCGGTGAAAAGTATATAACCAAATTCTTTCCGGGCATCGAGCTCGTTGATATCGTAAAGACGCTCTCCGAACGCTGTGCCTGCCAATATATCTAAAAATTTTGTTATTGCAAAACTTCCCTTTATGATCCCCAAATGAGCGGTGTCGCGGCTTTCAATAAAAGAGATGCCATAGTCCGCGCTCATATAACTGTCCCCAAAGTAATATATAAGCCCCGGATATATCAGATGAGTATCGTCTGTGCCATAGGCCCGGTAGGTGTATCCGGCTTGCCAGAATACATCTTTGAAAAGTCTGTGTGAATATTCTGCGATGCTTTGAAATTTGTATATATAATCTACATCCCAGCCAAATCCGGCTTCAAGACGGAGATAGGAATCTTTGAGATTAAAGTAGGAACCTATATTTGCAGTATAATCTTTTTGGTCAAAACGCTCTAATTCCGAGATCGATATATAGCTATGTATATTTTGATGTGAATATCCGAAATTATTGGTCAGTTCCGACCAGTGGCCGGTCCTGTTGCCCTGTAGTATGTCGCTCTCTTCATAGAAAGAATCTACGGATATCTCGTCTTTTTTCTCTCGCGTGGCTTCGATGGCGGCAATGGGCGGGGTTATTCTGCGTATCAGCCGTTCTGTTTCTGCCTGTTCAGCCGCGTAAACATTAGAAACAAACATCGATAGAACAGTGGCAACGGCAGCATATTTTTGAATCGGCCTATATGTCATTCTTGTCAGCCTATACTTGACCTATATGTTTTTAAGTAAGCCTGTTAGCCGATAATAGCCTTTATCTTTTCGATCTCTTTCTGCAGGTCGCTGGTCTTCATAATAAATCCTGTGGCGTTCAGTTTATTCGCTGACGCAAACCTTTCTTCATTAGAGAACCCTGTTATCATGAAAACGGGCAGGTCCTTATCCGTTTGCCTTATTTTCGCCAATGCATCGATGCCGCCTATTTCCGGCATCAAGACGTCCAGCAAAACAACATCCGGCTTATCCCTCAGCACCTTTTCCAACGCTTCTTTGCCGCCGGACGCAGTAATTACTTCATAATTATTCGCCTCCAGCCGTATTTTTATTATGTTCACAAAATCCACTTCATCGTCTACTACGAGAATTTTTTTCTTTTTCATTTTATCTCTTTTGTCTGCCATTGGCGTTTCATCCTTTTATGGAATTATTATCATAATATAATAAGATATCAACGGAGAAAAACAGGAAAACAAATAGGTCTGAAGCACGGCCCTCCATCAGTAAATAGCTTGCAATATTATCTCTTATTTGTCAACAAATTATGTATTAGGCATATAATCTATCTTATAAAAAAAAGAATATATCAAATCTTTAAAATTTTCAAGAAAATTAAAAAGCCTTGTACTGCAGCATTCACAATGGGCCGGGACTTTATCTGGATATCTTTTAGAACTGCTGATGAGAATTTTTTACCGATAAATTATGGAGATTTATGAAAATTGTATCCTGATCGTTGATAGCCGTGCCTTTTATTGCTTCTATCTTGCTTATTTCTCTGCCTGCCGTAAAATCGCTGGCCCTGCGGCTGTTTTAAATGCGGCACAAAGCTTTCGCGCGGAAACTCGGGATGCTCTGATATGGGTAAAGCGGTTTTTATGATCTTTTCAATATTGCGCACGTCGTCGCCTTGTTCTGGCGTCGCAAAAGAGATGGCGCGGCCTTCGTGGCCGGCGCGGGCTGTGCGGCCAATGCGATGCACGTAATTCTCAGCATCTTCAGGAAGGTCATAGTTGATGACGAGTTCTATGCCGGTAACGTCGATCCCTCTGGCTGCGATATCGGTAGCTACAAGTATCCGATACTTGCCGGACTTAAAACCTTCGAGCGCTTCCCGGCGCTGGCCGAGCGAACGGTCTGAATGGATCTCCGCGGCGTTATGCCCCATTCCCCTGATAAGCCGTGTGATCTTTACTGCGCCGATCTTTGTGCGGGAAAATAGCAGCACAGGCCCATGATACTGGGAAAGCAATTTTGCCAAGAGAGTCCTTTTGGCGTCTTTTTTCACAATAAACAATTCTTGGATAATACGCTCAGCTGTGGTGCCGGATGGCGCAACTTCTACGTGAATAGGAAGCTTCATGTGGGAGGTCGCTATCGTCACAACCTCTACTGGTATCGTTGCCGAGAAGAGCATGGTCTGCCGGTCCTTCGGAATGTATTTAAGGATGCGCTCTATCTGCGGCAGAAAACCCATATCGAGCATGCGGTCGGCTTCGTCAAGTACCAGGATATTGACATCGGCCAGAAGCACCGTACGCTGATTCATATGGTCTACAAGGCGTCCCGGCGTGGCTATCAGGACCCTGGGATTTCTTCTCAAGCCCTGCAATTGCGCATGCATGGAAGCCCCGCCTATAAGAACGACCGTCCTTATGCTAAATAATGGGGCTAGCTTCTGAAATGTCTCATCCACCTGGATCGCCAGCTCTCGGGTAGGCACTAAGACCAGACAGCGTCCTTTTCTCTGGGCAAGACGTTGTATGATGGGAATGGCGAAGGCTAGCGTCTTGCCGGTCCCTGTCTGCGCAACCCCGATGATATCCTTGCCCTCTGTAGCAACAGGAATAGCTTTATGCTGAATAGGCGTCGGGACCGTAAATTCCATACGATCCAAAGCCTCCAGGATCTTCGGCGCTATGCCGAGGCCGTAAAAAGAAGTATTTGATTGTTGTGGTATCTGTGTCATAGTTAAAATTGTAAATGGCAGGCCGTATAAATGATATGCAGGCCTTAATGTTTCGCTAGCGACATCAAGGGTATTTGCCTTGAAATGGCAAGCTGCTGATGAACATGGCAGTAGCTCTCCGGATTATATATGCTTAAAATATGCCTACAGCCGGTGGACCTGCAAATTCTGCGCTTTCTGTTTGGTTTTATCTTCTTAGACATCGGATGACATGGGTGTTATTGAACGATATGCACATTTATAGCGCGCGGTCCCTTGTCCGATTTTTCGACTTCGAATTCAACCTGCTGATCTTCACTCAACGCGCCGAAACTTGTTTCCACCAGACTCGTTTGATGGAAGAATACTTCCCGGCCGTCAGTATCGGAAATGAACCCGAAGCCTCTATCGCGGACCAATTTCTTTATTTTCCCTTTATGCATCTCCTGCCTCCTTTTCAATCTCACAATAATCGCCTACAAAGACAAAAACCGCAAGGTTAGCGATCCTTACCTTACGGCAAAAAGCATCTAATCTACCCTTATTCCCATAATTTATTATATCGCTATTTTACCTGTTTGGCTACCATTATTTAAAAATAATTTAAATTCCTGCTTAGCTTATAAGCATATTTCTGATATAATATATATGGTCTATGAAGGATCTGGCATATTTCCCATAGATCTTGTTTCTATGCATTTTCGACAAATCTTTCCAAAGTAACCAAAAGAGAGGATAAGTAGAGAGCATGAAGATCAAAGAATTGGCCCAATTAATCGAAGGAGTAGTTGAAGGCGATAACGATATAGATATAAAGGGGTTGAGCGGTATAGATAAGGCCAAGTCCGGTGACCTCACTTTCGCCATAGATGAAGTCCGGCTCGCAAGCGCCGAAAGATCTAACGCCTCCTGCATATTAACAAGCAATATCATAAGAAAATCTTCCAAGACCCTTATCAGAGTAACCAACCCAAAGCTCTCGTTCCTGATCATTTATAACACATTCAACACGCCAAAAGACATGGAGTCGTTCATACACCCTATGGCCACTGTCTCGGATTCTGTGCGCATGGGAAAAAATGTATGGATAGGCCCTAATGTCAGTGTCGAAGAAGGGGTAAAGATAGGAGACCACGTAATAATAGAGTCTAACTCTGTAATAAAGAAAAATTGCGAAATAGATTCGTTTTGCCATATTTACCCTAACGTCACATTGTATGAAAATACAAAATTGCAGAAAAATGTAATCTTGCACAGCGGCGTGGTTTTGGATATGTAAAAGACAAAGGAAAGATATATAAATTCCCTCAGCTCGGCAGAGTGATCATAGAGAACGATGTAGAGATAGGCTCCAATACCACCATCGATAGAGGCTCTTTAAGCGATACTATTATAGGCGCCGGCACAAAGATAGATAACCTTTGTCAGATCGCGCACAATGTCAAGATAGGTAAAAACATGCTTATGGCGGCGCAATGCGGCATCTCCGGAAGCACGATCATCGGAGACAACGTGACGATGGGCGGCCAGGCAGGGATAGTCGATAATGCGGTAATAGAAGATGATGTAATTATAGGGGCAGGAAGCGCTGTTATCGGCAGCGTAAAGAAAGGAACTATTGTCTGGGGCGCACCTGCGGCAAGGCCGATCGCTCAGACTAAGCGGCAGTTGGCGGTTTTGTCGTGGGTTACAAAGAATTTCAGGCTTTTTTCAAAGGCCGTAAAATAAAAATCCGCAATCCAAGATCACTCATACCTCAATGCTTCGATGGGATCGAGCTTTGAAGCTTGGCGCGCTGGCCACAAACCGAAGATTAATCCAACAATTATAGAAAAGCTCGTCGCAAGCAAGATTGAAAACAAGGAAACCTTTATTGTCCAGCCGAGCAACAACGAAAGAAGAAACGCTATCCCGGAACCGAATAAAACTCCTGCAATACCGCCCGAAAATGTCATCGTGACTGATTCTATTAGGAACTGCAGCATGATATCCGACTCGCGCGCGCCTATCGCCTTCCTGAGGCCGATCTCTCTTGTGCGTTCAGTTACGGAGACCAGCATTATGTTCATAATTCCTACCCCTCCTACGAGAAGCGAGATAGCGGCGATGATCCCCAATAACCACGACATGGTCTTGGTAGTGGTTTCTAAAGTCTGTTTGATATCGGCCATATTCCTGATCTCAAAAGAATCCTCGCTCTCTTTGGTCAGGCGATGGCGCTTGATAAGAAGTTCTTTTATCGAGCTCTGCACTTGGTCCATTGAAGAGATGTCTTGCACCTCTACATCAATTGAATCTATATATTGTTTTCCCAAAAGGCGGTACATCGCTGTAGTCACTGGTATCACTACGACGTCATCCTGGTCGTGCCAGCCGGTAGCTCCTTTCGTCGGAAGGACACCTATGACCTTGAAGGCGATGCGGTTTATCCTTATGTATGCATCTATCGGGTTAGAATCGCCGAAAAGCTGTTTCGCCACAGTGGCCCCTAGCAAAACGACTCTCGCGCGCATCCGCATCTCTTCGTCCTTGAAGAATCTTCCGACCGGCGGAACCGCTGCGCGCATCTCTGCGTAGTTCACGCCCGTGCCCTGAACCTGTGTATTCCAGTTTTTATTGGCATACACCAGCTGAGATCCGCCATTAACGGTAGGCGATAAGCGTTTCACATTGGGTAGTTTTGCCATGGCATCAACATCCTGAAACGTAAATCGCGTAACCGTTCCTGCGCCAAGCGATATGCCGTGCAGCTGTTGAGAGCCAGGCCGGACCATCAGAAGATTAGAGCCTAAAGAAGCCAATTGTTTTTCAATGGACTCTTGGGCGCCAGTCCCTAAGGCGAGCATAGCTATCACTGCAGCGACACCTATGAGTATGCCAAGCATTGAAAGTATTGAACGCATCTTGTGCGAGACTATAGCCCAAAAGGCTTGTCTGAGATGATCGGCGAGTTCGGCGCGTTTTACCTCAGTACGGGATACGGATATTATGCTATCTATCGATATATTTGCTGATGCCGTCGGCGCCTCGGCTGCCGCACCTTTCTTCCTTTCCTTTTTTTCGTCAGATATTATTTTGCCATCACGCATGCGTATGATCCTTCTTGCATATTCCGCTACTTCTTCTTCATGCGTAACTATTATTACGGTCTTGCCTTTTTTATTAAGTTCGGATAGGATAGCCATTATCTCATTCTGGCTCTTGGTATCGAGATTGCCGGTTGGCTCGTCGGCTAAAATAATCAACGGGTCGTTTACCAGGGCACGGGCAATGGCTATGCGCTGCTGCTCGCCTCCGGAAAGTTCATTCGAACGGTGGAGGGCTCGATTAGCCAATCCCACCTCTGTTATTCTCTCCATCGCCTTAGCCTTCAGATGTCTTTTGCCAGCGTATATCAAAGGGAGCTCTGCGTTCTCTAATGAGGTTATCCGTGGGAGCAGATGGAATTGCTGAAAAACAAATCCCATTAAACTATTCCTGAGAAGAGCTAACTGGTCATCCGTGAGCTTGGTTATATCGGTGCCGCCTAAAAGGTATTCGCCGGAATCAGGCCTATCCAAAAACCCTAATAGGTGCAGAAGGGTCGATTTGCCTGAACCGGATGGGCCCATAATGGCGACAAATTCACCCTGACCCACCGCTACTGTCACGCCCTGCAGCGCCGCCACAGCCGCTTTGCCCATAGAGTAAGTCTTCCGTAAATTTTTTATCTCTATGATATTCATAATAATCGATAATTTATGTTATCTTCTTCTTGCCATCGGGTTCAAAGGATTGACGCTGGCCTTGGCAGTATCTGCCTTATACTTTTGAGTGGTCATTAACACTTTATCGTCGGTGGTCAGGCCGGATATTATCTCCACATTTTTATCGTCTGCGATCCCCGTTTCGACCTTGACCTCCTCCGGTTTTTTATCTTTACCCCGACTTACAAGAACATAAGAACCGTCCTTACCTCGTTTTATCGTTGCAAGCGGCAGCGTCAGCACATTCTCCTTTTCCTCTTCGATTATGTTAACGGTGGCGCTCATGCCTGAGCGAAAAACGCCGGGGACCTTGTCCGGCAAAATATCCACCTGATAAATGGTAACGTTATTCACGACCAGGGATTCATAATATATGTGATTGACCTTACCCGTTATCTTTATTTGAGGATAGGCATCCAGGCTGATGGTCGCATCTTGAGCAAGTTTGATCTTACCTATATCGGTTTCGTCGACCTGGGCCTGGACAATGAGATGGTCGGACAAAACTATAACGACATCATTAGACGTAACCGTCTGTCCGGCGTAATACTTACTGACGATCACATCGCCATCTATGGGTGAGATCAGCGGCGTAGGTTTATAGACATCTTCCCAATATTTCAAAGCCTCGGCGCCCTGTGCGCGCGCCGAGTCCAAGAGAGCGGCTCTCTCGGTTGAACTCATCCATGCTAATATTTGCCCTGCCTTCACCTCATCGCCCTCATGGATCAAGATCTGTTCCAGTCTTCCATTGATGGGAGGTTTTATCTCGAGTCTGTTTTGAGGCTGGACCGTAGCAGTGGATGTTATGATGGTTTGAATGCCTCCGACTACGGGGCTTATTTCCTGCACGATCTCATCAGAGGATTTGCGCTTCATTTTCATTAAAGCAAATGCTGCTATAATGATCAAGACAAATATTCCAAGATATATCAGTCTCTTGCTCTTAATCATAATCAAGCGTTCCTCCTTTTGCCTGGATCCAGTTTGCTTCTGCAGTTAAGGCGTTTGTTTCGGTATTTAAGAAATTGGTTTTTGCGTTCACATAACCATCTTCGATAATTATCCAGTTATCAAATGTCATAAGGCCGATGGAATACTCCGCCTCGGCTATTTTAGCACGCTCCCGCGCAGCGTCTAGGGATTTTTTCTGCACTTCAATATTATCGACCGCGTCTTGGAGCTGGGTCCACATATTGGACAATGTAAAGATCACGCCGTCGCGTCCGCTCCTTTCGTCTGCCTCTGTCTGATCTAATAGCGCCTCGGCCTTTGCGGCTGTAGCAAATCTATTACCGCCGTCGAAGATGGGAAGGCTTATGCTCGCGCCTATCGACCATTCATTTTTATCGGCCGGCCATCTTGTATTAATATTGCCCTCACTCGCGTTGGCAAAAACTTGGGGGAAAAATTGAGCATAGGCAGATTTCACCCCGAACCTTGCGGCTTCTTTCTGCGCTATGAGCTGCTGCAGGAAAGGATTGTTCTCGGCCAATCTTTCAAAGTCCGGCCTGTCTTTGTCCCGATCCTTAACCTCCATATCTCCTTGTGCCATTATAGGCGAAAACGTCCTGCGTCCCAATTCTTTGATAAGTTGTCTTTGCGATAGGTATATATTCCGCTTGGCTTGACTTACTTGATATGTCGCTTGGGCCAGGTCTGCTTCGGAGGTAAGGAGCGACCCTTTATGTTCTCGTCCGCTATTATAAAGCGATCTCACAAGTTCCAGGCTCTGTTTGCGCCGCGCCTCTATATCTTTAGCGACCTCGAGCAGTTCCTGTGCGTTCAGAAGATTGACGAAGGCCGTTCTCAATCTGAGTCTCACATTTGATGAGGTCACATCGTAATTATACCGCGCGGCCACGATATTCCTTGCTGCGGTGGACAAGTCGTAAGAAGTCTTGAATCCGTCGAAGAGAAGCTGCTGCCCCGTGATGTCATATTCGTATGTGGTGCTTGGCTTGCGATTAACGGATGTCGCGCTCACCATCCCATTAGGGGCCCCTCCGCCCGGACTCTGGGAAGTGGTCCTGCTCGCGTTACCGGTTATTTGAGGCAAGACCGCGCTCCTGGTAATCTCTTTGCTGGCCTTGGCCTGTTTCAACTTCTCCCATGCTGATACGAGATCGGGATGGCTCTGCCTTGCCTCTTTTACGCAGTCTTCCCACGTAAGCATCTCTTCCGCTTTCGCGGCACCTGTGCAGGCTATTAAAATGACTAATGTACTGATAAGGATTTTACGCTTTATCATTCTCGATCTTTATTATTTTTTAGCGACTTTGTCTTCCAATTTTTCAATTAGCCTGGCGGCTTTGTGCAAGAATTTGCTGAAATCCTCTTCCCGCATGATGTTGATTATCCTCTTATCAACCTTGGCAAAGATCATGAGCTTATCCCCTGATTTGATGCCGAGCGATTTCCGCAATTCTGCCGGTATGACGAGTTGGCCTCTCTCCCCAACCGTTACCGCGCCATACGCCTTGCCTCTGAAGATGCCGTTCATCTTATATCCTCCTATATACCGGACGTATGAAATGTATGCATAGTATGATATCACATACTTATATGAAAGTCAAGGTCTCGCCCGGAAAAGATTGGCTTTATTTTGGCGTGGGGGATGAACCCAGATCGCAAGATGCGGGTTTTTAGGCTGCCATCGGTAGGAATCGGTTTTTTTGTATGGCTTGAAACAAAAAGGGCTTAGACTATTAAGCCCAGCCCCTATTTTTTAGCCTTCCATACTTTACTTCTTGTAAGGTTATTTTTCAAAAAGACTTTTATACTTACCATAGCCTTCTTTTTCCAGATCTTCTTTCGGGATAAAGCGCAAGGCAGCGGAATTTATACAGTACCGCAGGCCTGTCGGCTGCGGCCCGTCTGGAAAGACGTGCCCCAGATGCGAATCGGCTTTTTTGCTTTTTACCTCCGTTCTCTTCATGCCTGAAGCATTATCTTTTTTTTCGATGATATTACCCGGCTCAAGCGGCTTGGTGAAACTCGGCCAGCCTGTTCCAGAGTCGAATTTATCGCTGGAACTAAAGAGGGGCTCGCCTGAGACCACATCGATATAGATACCTTCTCGGTGATTATCCCAGTATTCGTTATTGAAGGCCGGCTCTGTCCCGCACTTTTGAGTGACATCGAACTGTAACGGCGTCAGCTTCTTTTTCAGTTCTTCCTGTGCGGTTTTATTCGCTTCCTTGGGATGGTCGTCGCTTTTTTCATGGTCTCCCCACACCTTCTTTAAATAACTGTCGCGGCCTGAGCCTACTTTATACCTCTGGTATCTCGCGGGGTTCTTTTTATAATAATACTGATGATAATCCTCTGCGGGATAGAACTGCGTCGCCTTAATTATCGCTGTCGCGATAGGTTTATTAAATTTTCCAGACCTTTCGAGCGATCCCTTCGACTTTTCCGCAATGGCCTTCTGTTCCTCATCATGATAAAAAATAGCCGTTTTATACTGGCTGCCCCTGTCAGCGAACTGCCCGCCAACGTCCGCAGGGTCTATGTTTTGCCAGAATACGTCCAAAAGATCCGCATACGAAACCTTGGCCGGATCGTATGTGACCTCGACGACCTCCCTGTGGCCGGTCATACCGGTTGAGACCTCTTCATATGTGGGATTGGCCTTCCCGCCTCCGGTGTAGCCTGACACGACACTTTTCACACCGTCCATCTTTTGAAAAATAGGCTGCATACACCAAAAACAGCCTCCGGCAAATGTCGCCTTCTTCATAACGTCTCCTTCCTTATGCGCCGCCGTTCCGTCGCTGGCCCCTATGCTCATTGCAATAAGTATAAAGAAAATGAGTGCTGGAGGAATAATTATATGGCGATGTTTATAGTATCTTGTGTTCATATTGTGCCTAATTTCTATCGGACAATTATAAGTACCGCACAACCATATTCAATGGCCGCTTTTTAGGCCCAACGCTTTGTTTAGATGCATAGCCGACAGGGATAATTGCCATAAATTCGCCTTCAGGCTCTCCGAGAAACCGCAAGATATCATTTTTGATGAGGACAAGTACGCCGAGCCATACTGTTGCGAGGCCTAAGGATGTGGCGGCGATCAGTAAATTTTGCACTGCGGCCGCGGAGCTCTGAATTTCCATGATCCGGAAGAAATCATGGGCGGTTTTCTTATCTACCTTGAAAAGCTCGGTGCCTCTCTCAATAAGTTCGCCGGTATTTGCCACGGCGATTACAATGGGTGCGGTGGCGATGCTCCGCGATGCCATGCGAAGCAATACTGAGGATGGCCTAGGAAAACCTGCAGCCTTGGCGCTTATAAGGCTTACCAGATCGCTTTTCTTTTGTCCTTTCAAAACTATAAAACGCCACGATTGCTGATTATGGGCTGAAGGGGCCTGATTCGCTGCATGCAGAATGGTTTGAAGATCGCTATCGCTAACAGGGGTATCGATAAATATTCGCATGCTACGCCGACTCTTGATGGAGAGCAGGGTGTCATTCTTAGACAAATATCTTTCAGGGTCAGCCATACCTTATCCTTATTTATCTTTAGCCCGGCCTTAACTTATGGTGATCAAAACAATGCCGAAGACTACCAGAAAAGTCCCTATAAGTTTCATCCTGTCTATCTTCTCTCCCAGTAATATATGCGCTAAAAAAAGAATCAGAAGGTACTGTAAGCTGCCTATCGAGAAAACGAGGCTCAGGTCGGCCTGGGCAAGAGCCATAAGCCATATAATAAGTCCTATAGCCATAGAAAGAAAACCTGTCCATATGGATGGCCTTGTTAAGATGTCGCTTAAAAAACGAATGTGTGTATTGACGCCCCTAAGGCTATATGACTCCAGCGCGTTTGTGCTTTTTTTGAAGAGTATCTGGCCGATCGCCGTAAAAATCTCTGCCAGCAATATAAGCAATAGTATTTTAACCATGCTCACGGCCCTTCTTTCGCCGGTTTTTTGCTTTGCGATACAAAATGTATACCTAAAACAATACATAAGATGCCGACCCATCTCATAGGGCTGACCTGCTCATGTAAAAATAGTATTGCCGCTATCGGTACGAAAATATAAGAGGTGCTTCCTACAGGCATCGCTATGCTCAAATCGATCTTGTATAAGATGATGATCCAGATAAAAAAATTCAGCGTGTAAATGAGTATCCCAAGCCATACCAGGACAGAGGAGGCGTTCCTCGTCACAAACTCCGCCATGTTCCCGAAGTTTATTGAATCTATGCCCGTCTGAACTAAGCCTTTTTTCATGATCAGCTGCGCCAAGGTATCGCCCAGATCGTTTAATACGATCAAAGAAAATATCTTTAATGTCAAGCTGTTCTTCTTCATGAGGATACTCGTTTCTTTGCTTTTTTCAAAGACGGGTCAAAATTCTCAAATTTTAAGAATTGGCATATGAGCTTGAATATGGGGCGGA
>Ga0315288_10006724_pt1 | contig 14581 bp, 13 predicted proteins | sample YL17G11_20_MG_FD_203454 | JGI IMG/M metagenome (GOLD analysis project Ga0315288, IMG submission 203454) | Sediment microbial communities from Yellowstone Lake, YNP, Wyoming, USA - YL17G11_20 | ecosystem: Environmental > Aquatic > Freshwater > Lake > Sediment | place: USA: Wyoming | collected... | reverse complement strand
ACGAGATTCAGTAGGAAGGGGCACGACACGTCAGGAGAGGCGTAGTAATGAGCAAATCCGAAAAAGAGGACGAGGCTTCCAAGCCTTCCGCGTCTCGAACGTCAGCCAGGAAAAGAGCCGCCCGCGCGAGGACACCCTCGGAAGCGCCGAAGGCACCTGTTCCGGAACAGGAACCATCTGCCCAACCTGAGGCAAGAGCCAAGCCCCAGCCGGAGACGGAAGCCACTGTTCCAGAGGAGGCAACGACCGCGGCCGCCGCAGAGGCGGCAGAGCCAACCGAACAGCTTCCCACCCTGGATGCCAACGGAGCTTTGAGTTGGTGCATAAGTTTTCTGACCGCCCAGGCCTGGCAATGGATGGGGCTGATGGCGGACCCCCTTAGCGGCACCGTGAAGAAGGATCTCGAGCAAGCCCGCCTTCTAATTGACTCCGTCGCGGCTCTCACCGAGACACTCGCGGCAAAGTCCGACGCGACCCAGAGACGAGAACTGCAGAACAACCTCTCCAACCTGCGCATCAATTTCGTCAGCCAGAGTCAGACCGCGCCACCCTAGGCAGGGAAGAGTTCCTTGGGTTTGAGATCTTTGGCCGTGGGGGTGTTCGTGGGGGCCCTGTGGTGGGGATGTTGTGGCGTCAGTCTTGCCTTCCCCGATTCCCTTCGCGTTGGGCTGGTTTCGTCCGCCGACAAGATCCGCCTCACCTCCCCGGAGGGAATGGTGGTCTCCGGGGCTGGGATTGGGGAAAGCGGCAAGATGACGGTGGAAAGTGACGAGTGGCTGCTGGTGAAGCCGGGGCGAGCGACGGTGCTTGTCCAGAGCGCCACATTTTCGGTTTTGGCCCCCTCCAAGGACGCCCGCCTGTTGGCCATGACTGCCTCCGCTTTGCAGACGAAGGGTCAAGATGCCTGCCTGGTGGAAGACGAGGCGGGACGGTGGCTCACGGCAAGAGGCTTTTCGACCCAGGAAGAGGCGGACCAGTTCCGGCGAAGCCTTCCGAGGGAACTGCGCGGGGAGGCGGAGATTGTTGTCGAGAAGGGCAGTTCCGTCTCCGGCAACCTCGTGCTCGCCAAAGATTCCCTCATCGTGCGCCAGCGTGGTAGTTCGGACCAACGAGGCTCCTCGGACATCTCACGAGCCTTGCGGGTGGCCTGGCTCGCCCTCGGCGAATCCTCCGCGGGACACGGAGTCTATCGTGGGGAGATGATCGTTCGCCAGGGGGCAGATACCCTAAGTCTCGTCAATCTGGTGCCAATTGAGGATTACCTGAAGGGGGTGGTCCCCTACGAAATGCCGTGGCGTTTCGCCCCGCAAGCGCTCAAGGCGCAGGCGGTCGCCGCCCGCAACTACGCCCTCTGCAACCTCGGAAAGCATCGGAAAGAGGGTTACGACCTGTGCTCCGCCGTCCACTGCCAGGTCTACGGCGGGATGGAGGCCGAGACGGAGGCTACCAGCCGCGCCGTTGACGAGACGAGGGGACTTGTGATGCAAACAGCCGGCGGGCTGGTCCCGGCTTTCTTCCATTCGACCTGCGGCGGCCATACCGAGGACGCCTCATCGGCCTGGAAGGGAGGCGGGGCGGCGTCCATAAAGGGAATAACGGATCTGGCGACGGGAGCCCAAACTTCCCTGGACAAGGAGGAGAATGTCCGTCAATTCCTGCAGGACTCTCCCGACGCCTTTTGCCGCCACTCGCCCTTCTTCCGCTGGGAGAGAAGATACTCCCGCGAAGACCTCCAGAAGCGGCTCGGCAACGAACTCGGAGACTTGACCACCATCTTAGTCCGCGGGAGAACCGCCGCGGGCCGAGTCACCGAACTGCTCCTTAAGGGCACGAAAGGAGAGCGCATCCTGAAGGGTCAGGACATCCGCTCCCTCTGTGGCGATAGTTCCACCAAGGGACTGCTGAGCAATTTCTTCTTCGTCTCAGAGATTCGAGCCGTTCAGAAAGAGGGCGAGCCGCCACCTTCTCTCCCCGAAGCTTTCGTCTTCAACGGGGCCGGCTGGGGACACGGCGTCGGAATGTGCCAATACGGAGCCGACGGCATGGCCGAGCGAGGATACGATTTCAAGGCTATCCTCCACCACTACTACGGTGATTTCTCTCTGGTCAATCTAGCGGGTAATCAATAGGCTAGGGTCTGAGGGGAAAGACCTTCGCCTTCCTCAAGCGCTTACCCAACAAGTAAACAACCCCGAGCGCCAGCAGCGCCAAGATCACCACATCCGCCCGGTGGAAGTATTTCCCAATGACCGGCCAGTTCCTTCCCAGGACCAACCCAACGTAGGTGAGAAAGTAACACCAGGGAACCGAGCCGACAAAAGAATAGGCGAGGAAACGCGGAAAATTCATCCGGGCTATGCCCGCCGGCAGCGAGATGAAGGTCCGAATGATCGGCAGGAGGCGCGACACGAAGACCATCCAGTCGCCGTTCTTGTTGAACCAGCGGTCGGCCTTCTCAAACTCCTCCCGCCTCATCAGGATGTACTTGCCGTACCGCTCCACCGCCGGCCTGCCTCCCCAATACCCCACGACGTAGGCGACCGTCGAACCGACTGCGCACCCCAGCGCCCCCGCCAGGGAGGCAAGATGAAGGTTGAACCTTCCCAGGTGAACCAGGTAGCCGGCAAACGGCATTATCACTTCGCTCGGCAGCGGGATGCAGGCGCTCTCGATCGCCATCAGCACCACGACGCCGCCATATCCCAAGGCTGAAATGGTCCCCGTCGCCCAAGCAGCCGCAGCCGACAGAAGTTCGTGGATCATCCGGCAGCGAAGAGACTAGACCTCGATCGTGTTCCCCGTGGCTGCCGACTCCATCTCCGCCAGGCAAACCCCCACCGCCTCCATTGACTCCTCCGGCATCGAGCGTTTCGGCTTTCCCCCTGCCTCGATGCAGTCGAGGAAGTATGCCGTCTCCCGGTAATACCCCCCCAAATCGGCGATATTGATTCCGGCATCGTCCGTGGCCACCACGGGAGGCGGAAGTTCGGGATGGCGAGGCTCCTTGCCATCCTCGAAGATGGTGATTGTCGGAGAGGTCATGATATTGAACTCGACCGCCCCGCGCTCAAACACTGCCTTGTAGGCCATGTGGAACGGGAAGCCTTGCACCTCGAAATCCCAGCCTCCCTCGGCAAGGGCGGTGGCACCGTCGTAGTGGTAAAGGGTGGAAATGTGTCCCCATCCGCTCTCGGTGCAGCGCCCCAGGGAGGTGACGGCCTTCGGCTTGCCCAGAACGTGAAGAACAAAATCCGTGTCGTGGATGTGAAGGTCTAGAGCCCCTCCCCCGCTCCGCTTCGGATCCATCATCCAGTTCTCCCAGGACCAGAGAGGGGGCGACGCCAGCCTCTCGCAAGAGATGTGGCACAGCCTTCCCAGTTCCTCGCTCTCAACCAGCCCCTTGAGCACTTCGTATTCCGGCCAAAAGCGGATGACGTGTGCCACCATCAGGAACCTGCCGGACCTGCGACCCGCCTCCACCATAGCCCGACATTCCTCCACGGTCAGCGCCATCGGCTTCTCGCAGATAACGTGGTAACCGGCCTCCAGGGCGGTCACGGTGGCGTCCTTGTGAAGGTAGGTGGGCAGACAGACGTCAATCACTTCCAATTCCTCGTGCTCCAGCATCATCTCCAATGCCTCGTAGGTCGGGATGCTGAACTTCTCCTCCGCTGCTTGCCTCCGCTCCCGGCGTATGTCCACCACGGCCGCCAGTTCCGCCTCCGGGTTGGCCTGGTAGCAATTCGAGTGTCTCGTCCCCATCCCTCCGAAACCTACAACCCCAATCCTGTGCATTTGCCTCACCTCATCCTGGCATGAACTGGCCCCAGTTTATTGCTTCCCCTTGGAGGTGTCTAGCCAAACCAATTCGGGCTGGGATGAATCGCGCCCCCACCGGGACATGCCACGAGGATGTGGGCGGAAAGCTGGATGCTTGGGGGCAATGTGGGAAGCAATCCACTTGCTCCCGAAGAAACACTACAGGGACATCAGGTCAGACGCTTGATGAGGTAGTAATGGGGAACTCTGCGCGCGGCGGGGGGTTGTGTCCGCGCGGCGTTGCTAAAAGGTAGTCCCGAATTCGACGCCGTAGCGGGCGTCGGTCAGGGCAGTGCACCGCGTCATTCCGTTGACAAAGCTCACATCCTGCGGCTCGTCGGTGGCGGAAATGCGCAGGAAGTGGTTCGCGTCCAGGTTCCTGGTGTAATTGGCCACAAACCCCTGCCGATTGGAATAGGAGCCGGGTGCGTAAGTCTTGGTCAGCCGGAACCCCGCCGACATGGTCTCAATCGGCGAGAAGTTCACGATGCAGGAGCCGCCGAAATCCTGGGCCTGCGCGCCCTGGCGAGATGCCCAACGAACTCGCGCCGGGGTGCCCGACGGCCGTGGCCAAGACGGAGCCAGGCACCGTCCATTCTACGCGCGGGCCGGTGGCGTTCCCCTAGTTGTCGATATAGAATGTGTTGCTGTCCTGAACGGACGTGCTGGATATCTGGCTCTTGGCCCAGACGTGGTAAGTCCCGTCCGGTTTGTCCCCGTCGTAGAAGTACAGGAATAGGTGGTACCAAGTGATGGACTTCGTACCGTACTCCTCCTGGCCGAACGTGATCGACCCGGTCTCAGTTACCGAATCGGGATGCACGTCGTTCCAGTTCTTCACTTCGTACTGGTATCCGGTAGGGTTTTCACTCGAGTGTCGGGTGACCGCCACATAGTGGTACGAGTCCTGCAAGACGTTGGAGTCCTTTGGCAGGGTCGACCCGTTGGCCGGAGCAACGGCATCCACCGACACCGTATACTCCTCGGAGTCACAGCCAAAAGCCGCCCCGGATCCCATCGCCACCCCGAGGCAGACAAGGAACGCTGTGGCGAGGATGAGCGTTCTCACTGGGCCGACTCCCCTGCCGGGCTCGCAGGCGCCTCAATAGAGACGACAAGCAGATTCGTCCCTGCGAACTTGCAGACCCCGCCCACAAGGGTTTCCTCGCCCTCTTTGAGGAGGATCGTTGTGTCGCAGGTGAGCTTTTCTCCGCCTGAGGTAACAGTGCAGCTCAGAGCCGCTACGGCCCCCTCAGGGGTGGGAGTAGGGGTGGCCCATACGGCGGCACTTCCCCGAGGGTCTTCCGCGGCCAGCGACACTGCCACTCCGGCGCGGGTACCCCCCGATGCCACGGAACGAAGGGTCACCGGCTCGTTGGGGTTCAGTCGGGAGAGGTCTTCCTGGAACTGCTCGTTGGTTGTGGTAAGCGTGGCCGAAGGAATCATGAACGTGCCTGGAGGAAATGAGGTGTCTGAGCGCACGATTCTGACCGTGACATTGTAAACTGGCTCGTCCGCCCCCCCCATCCTGGAGGGCATGCCGATGTCGCTTACCGCGTCGCTGGGTTTCTGGCCAAAACGACAAACAGAGAGGATTAGCCAGTTGTCTCCAGCGGAGCCGGTAACACTACTTACGAGATAGCCCTCGCCCTCGTCGAGCAGGTTCGTAGTGTCGCATTCGAAGGCTTTATCTGCGGTGCTTTGGCGGGAGTGCAGGGCGACCTTTATCCTATCCTCGACGGGGGTGGGGGTAGCGGTGGCGACCACATTACCTTCCCGGTCGTCCTCAATACTGAAAGACGCGGGGTAGCTTGGCAAGGTGGTCGCTGACAGGCTGTAGAGCAGGGTGAAGGAAGTCCCCGGGTTGAGATTGGCTAGTTCCTTCGAGAACTCCTGAGACGTGGTGGTCTGTTCGGAGGGTGGAATCTTCAGGGCCGCCGGGTCAAACACCCCTTCCGCACGCACGACCCTCAGGCTTAGTAGATAGACGGGTAGATCCTCCGCAGCCGCCACCTCGACCAACAGGCCCAACACTGCGAGCGCGCACAAGATGGACAACACGACCGGCCTCTGCTTCAAACTCATCACCTCCACAAATCGCACTTCAGTTTCTTCTTCGCGCCCCCGACCGGGCCACCACACGGTACGTAGTATGGACCCTGGCGCGCACTACCTCAAGTCAAGTCAGAAGGTTGTCCCGGACTCCACGCGATAGCGGGTCTCAAGCTCCGAGGTGCTCCGCGTCATTCGGTTCACGAGGGGGAGCGATTCATTCGCTCCCGAAGAAAACATGGGAGGGAATTCAGCCTGCCTCCTTCGCCGAAGCAGCTTCGGCTACGAAGGCTGAATCGTCCGTCCAAACCCAAACGGAGTGCGGCGAGTCCTCCGCCGAAGGGCTTGGGCCCCCGAAGGGGGAAGTGGGCTAAATCCCGCCCCTTCCCCGTTGAAGGGGAAGGCACAGGAACGGGATCATCTCTCCCTTCCCCCTTGACGGGGGAAGGATAAGGTGGACGTGAAGCAAAACCGAGAGGGAATCCGCGGCGGCGGGTTGTGTCCGCGCGGCGTTGCTAGAAGGTGGTTCCGTATTCGACGCCGTAGCGGGTGTCGGTCGCGGCAGTGGACCGCGTCATTCCGTTGACAAAACTCACATCCTGCGGCTCATCGGTGGCGGAGATTCGCAGGAAGTGGTTGGCGTCCAGGTTCCTGGTGTAATTAGCCACCAGCCCCTGCCGGCTGGAGTAGGAGTCGGGTGCGTAATTCTTCGTCAGTCGGAACCCCACCGACATCATCTCAACCGGCGAGAAGTTCACGATGAACGAGGCGTCACTCGTGTCCGTCTCGGTTGGATTCTGCAGGTTCTCCGCGGTCATATAGGACAGGGCCAGTTTCGTCTTCCTCCCGACTGGGGCGGTCAGGCTCCAGCGCTGGTTCGCCGTGAAGGACTGAATCTTGTCCCTGTCGTTCGGGTCATTCGGGTTCCTGGCGTAGTCTCCCTGGAGGGTTAGCCCTCCTATTGCAGGCAAGGCCACATGCACTTCCTTCGTAACCAGCCGGGAGTTGTCGGGCTGGTCCCTCTGGATGTATTTCCCGCTGATGCTGATGCCCTTGCCGTCTGCAAACGCTGCCTTCGTCTCCAGGACCGGCCGAATCATGCTCTGCACATTGGGATCAACCATCTCGTCGTAGATCGCGGAGTAGGTGAAGAGGTTGCTGGGGTCAGTCCTGGTCAACGCGAGGCGTTTCGTCGCCGTTACCCTCTGGCCACCGTTCTGCTGCCGGAGGTAGGAGGCCGTCAGGCCGGTCTTGTCGGAGACTTGTTGGGTAAAGTTGAAAGTGCGGTTGAACCAGTATCCTTGCCCGTCTCCCTGCTTGGCCTGGAATTGCCCACCCACCGTGAGCCCACCCATGGCCTTGGTGCTCCAGGTCAGGCCGGTCTGGTGCGTCTGCTTGTCCTGGGCGTCTATCGCCCGGGTGAACTGAAGGGAATCGATCTTGAAGACCCGATTCAGTTGTATGGCGGAAGTGGAGAGCGTCAGAGCGGAGTTGGAGCCTTGCCCCTCCTGCTGGTTCTCCTGGTAGTTGGCCATCAGGGAAAGCCCGCTGCCCAACCTCAGCCCAGTGCCGGCGGTCTGCAGGTTCAACGTCTTGGTCCCCGGCTGGTCAGTTCCCTGGACGGCCTGGAGAGTGCCGCTGATGCCCAGCCCCGGACCCCGCAATATGGGCAGGCTATTCCAACTGTAATTGCTCGTTCTTGTCCAGTGGCCTTCGAGGGTTGCCTTGTCGGTGTTGCCGTTTGTCACCTGGTTGAACCCCAGGGTGGCACCTCTCCCTAGCCGCTGGGTCAGGCTTATGTCCTGGCCGTGCAGGTCGGCGGCCCGCTCGGAGCCCTCCCATGTCTGACCTCTGTCAGTCTGACCGAGGGTCAGTTGAAGGGCGCCGCCCAGGCCGGCGACTGAGACTGCATCCCGATAGGTATCCTGGTTCAGGCCGAAGTCGGCCGCGCTCGCATTACGATTGCGATATAGGTTGTAGGTCCGGGAAAAAGACAGTCCCGGGGAAGCCTGCAGCAGCAGGCTGCTCTCCTTCCGCTCGACTCCCCGAACCTGGTTCCAGTCATTTGCCGGCGCTCCCAGGGTTTGCAGGCTAGCAACCAAGGATTGCGCCGAGGTTACGGCGCTCACCCAACCCGGCAGGTTGAATCCCGAGTCAACCTCCCACGATTTGTCTTTAAATGATAGGCTCGCCCCTCGGCCCACCTTCTGAGAGAGGCTGAGGCTGTGTGCTTTGGCGCTGCTGCCGGGGCGTTCCGGATCCTGCCAGGAAGCCTCGCTCGTTCTCTGGTCCCAGGAGGCCTGGAAACTGTCCCCGCTCTGGCCAAGAGAAAGGGCCTGGACCATGTTTGTCCAGTTCAGTCCGAAGTCTCCATGTCCCGTTTGTCCATTCGCATCCACCGTGCGTCCCTGGGAGAATGAAACCCCCGGGATGCCCGTGAAGCCGAACTTGCTCTCCCAATGTCCAAAGCCGCGCACCTGATTCCAGTCCCCGGCTGGCGCCCCAAGCCCCTGCAGCCTGGTGACCAAGGCTTGCGTAGAGCTCGGCATGCTTCCGCCCGTGGGAAGGTTCGCGAGCGACGTCCCTACTCCCCATCCCGTGCTCTCGAATGAGACTTTCCCCCGCCCCAGCATTTGAGAAAGACCCATCTTCTGCGTCCATATCTCGGCCCCCTGGCGATTGGCGTCCTGCCAACTGGCCGCCGCAACCGTGCGTTCCCAGGAGGCCTGCGTGGGACCGCCGCTCTGACCGAAGGAAAGCGCCTGCCCTCTGTTCAGCCAGGAAAGGCCGAACTCCGCGTTGCCAGTCTGCCGGTTCTTATCCAGGCTGTAACTCTGCGAGAGGGAAAGACCACCGACGCCAGTGGCGAAGTTGTTGCCGAAATGCTCGAACCCTCGCAACAGCCGCCAGTCGTTGGTGGGCGCCCCGCTGCTTCCCAGGGCGGCAACCACTCCTGCCATCGAACCAGGGGTAGCCGCATCCGTCGGCCCCGCAAAGGAATTGTCCATGTTCCAGTAGGAAGTCTCGGTTATGGTGTTGCCCGACTGGAGCCGCATGAACAGCGGGACAGCCTCTCCCCCGCGCTTTTGCGAGGACGTGAGGCCAAGCGATGTGCCGCCAGCCAGGGCTAGCCTAGCCAGACCTTCCTCCATGTAGGAGCCTTGCCCGCCGCCCTCAGGCGCACCGACAAAATGGCCCACCTTGAACACCAAACCGCCGTCCTGGAACTGAGCCAGTCCCCCTCTAACTGTGAGCAGGTCAACGTTGGCTTTGTTCTCTGTGTAAATCAACCCCAGGGAAAACCGCGAGGAAACCGGTAGCAGGCCCAACGCGTTGCTGCTCGAACTCCCGGCATTGCCACGAGTACCCAGCCCGGAATAGCGATAGCGCACCTTCATTTCCGAGCCGACGGGAACAGGCCGCAGGAAGAAGAGCACCCCGCTCCCCTGGTCGAACACATAACTCGAGGGCGGGACCAGTTCGTTCTCGATGTAGATCATCAGCGAGTCGGGGCTGATCCCCGATTGGGAAAGGGTGTACGGCCCAACACCGCCGCTTCCCCGCAAGGTCTCTGACCCCATCAGCATGGGCGCGCTCCTGCTCGCGCCGCCCTGCACCAACGCTCGCCCTCCGAAACTATAGGCGCTCTCGCCAGCCGTCGGCTGCCACCCGCTTGCCGCCTCCGAACGCCCCACGCCAGCCCATCCCAGCAGACCCGCAAACACAAGGCAGGCCGCCAGGATGGCAGCTGCCGTTACCCTCTTGGGGGTACGCGTGCTATTCAATGCGCCTCGCATAAGAACTCTATTACCATCTATACCAATCGCAACAACAATTGGTTCATTGTTGCCAAAGCACACACGTGCCAGCCAATAACGCGGCTCGCACAAGACCTCTATTAACGTTTATAGCACTATTATGCCACACTCTGCAACGTTTTGTCAACGGTTTTCGCAAAGAATCTTCAAAAAAATCTTCCCGGCGACCCATCGCCTGCCGCTCAATGATCCCGCTCCCATGAGGGGTCGCGAGCCGGGCCGCCAGGGAGGGAAAGAGAAAGACCATTAAAAACGCACCCTCAGCAGAACGGGCCCGGTCGCTTTCGTTGAGGCCGGACTTGCCTTTGGCCTTGCCGATTCCCCGCCAAGGAGCCCAGCCGAGCTCTCACCGGGAGCAGCAACCTCAAAGTCGGCTCGCGCTGCTACTGAGATGACGGGAGCAGGCTCGGCCCCGCCAGAGCCCTCGAGCTCCGGTGCCAGCGCCGGCAGGCCAGCATCCCCTGCCGCTGGCGCAGCCATTCCCTCCGTTCGCGCCGCCGGAAGGCCCCCTGCCTCGCGCAACCGGCCCTCTTCCTCCAGGCGCCCTTGGTGAGACGTCTTGGAGGCGGCGGAAATCCTCTCCCCACCGCTCCGTGCTGAAGCTCGGCCCGACAGAGACCGAACCGCGGAGCGGAAGCTCTCGGCGCCCGGGAGACCAGCAGTCGAGCCCTTTTCGGGGCCAGTGGACTCCGCGGGAGAGCCTATCCCCTCTTCTAGCGGCGTCAGGGATGAAACCGGGCCCACCAACCGACCTGGTTGTTCGATCTGCGGCGCGCTTGCCACACTGGGTGAGGGAGAGGTTCGCATCCCCTCCGGAAGATAAAAGAATAGCGCGGTGAAGGCTGCCGCGGCCGTTACCGCGGCCAGGGCATAGCCGACCCGACGAGGCGCGAAAACCGGCCCGAACCAGCCTGCCTGCCGTGGGCGGGTTGTGGCCGCCAGAATCGCCCCCACCAAACCCCTGGGCGCTCTTACCCGAACCAGCGACCTCCGCGTCGCCTCCCTCATCGCCGTCATCCCAGCCAGCAAAGCTCCGCAGGTCGGGCATCCTTCCACGTGCACTCTCAGCGGCAACTGGCGGGTCGGCTCGACCTCGCCATCTGCCAGAGCCACCAATTCGGGCCTGACCGACTCGCAATCGAGCGCCGCCGCGGCCTCCACCTGGCCAAAGATCGCCGCCAGCAGGCCCTCCGGCGGCTTTGCTCGCGCCATCCCGGCAATTGCCGATGCCAGCCTTTGGGCTTCTTCGAGCCCCTCCGCACACTTGTGGCAGGCGCTCAGGTGCTCTTCCAAAGCCAACACCTCCTCAGATGCCAATTCGCCATCGAGGTAAGGGTCTATTCTTTCCTGCCAATCTCTGCATTTCACTTCTTTCTTCGCCTCCGGACCTGAGCCGCCATCCCCAAAATCGTCACCGTAAAGTCTGCCTTCCACAGTCAATTAGACAAGCGAGGGCGCGAAAAGTTTCGCCCGGCTGCTTCCGCGCTGGAGAAAGGCATCAAGCGACTTTCAGAGGGGCATACGGGGGACTTCAGGCAGTCCGGGGTAGGGAGGCCACCCCGCCGCGGCGGATCGAACCGCAACTGCCGACCGGATACCCGCTACCCTTCCATCTCACCCACGACGGGGAACCGTTCCAGCATCTCCTCTCCATGGGGCGCATCGTCCATTGCCGCCGTCAAGTCCTGGCCGGCATAGTGCTCGTAGTGCTCCCCATCCTCGAACAGTTCGCTCTCCGTGACGTCATAGACCTTCCGCATATAGGCGACGTAAACCGGTTTCCCTCCGCTCCCGTCAAAGTCCTGCAGCTCTTCCAAGGTGAAAATCCTGCTCATTCTCCTCTTCCTTTCCAAACAACGGCTGAACGCCCAGGCCGTGCAGTATCAGGCATTCTATTGTATTGAGACAGGGCAAAAAATCAAGCCCCCGCCAATCCCCATCTCGATGCAAAAGCGAAAGCCCACCGATTGGTGGGCTTTATGCAATATGGCTGCCCGAAGGCGCAGCAAAAAGGGCGGAGCCGAACGATCAGACAGTTTTCCTTATGACGTGCTAACTATCTAATCTACTATCTTCTTTATTGTGTCCATCTGCTTGGACAAGGTGTCCCTGCTCCAGACGTCCTCCTTGATGGACTCGACATCCAACTTCCCATCCAGCGCCGACCCGTCAAGCAACTTGACTGCCTTCGCTTTGATTACGGTAAGGTGCTCCCTACCCCCCCTGGTAAGGTATGATTCCTTGTTGAGAGTGCCCACGACCACCAGTCGGCTCCCTTCCTTCACGTTGTCCACCGCCCATTTCCCCAGGTCTCCCCACACATCCACCAGGAAGAGGTCGCTGACCGGCTCTCCGCTTACACGATAGAATGGCCTGTCCACCTCGAAACTGAACTCTGCCTTCATCTGCCCGGACGATTTGGTTCTCGGAACCGCATCCTTCGTAGACCTACCCGTCAACACCACAAAGTTCACGTCTGCCACTACTCACAGCACCTCCAACGAGTTTCCGGGGGCCCTCCCCATTTTCCCAAAGCGCATCTGCCTTGTAGTTCGCAATTATAGCATGAATTCTCATTCCGTCAAGGATTCAATTCGGCAAGTTCTGCCGCCCTTCCTCTCCGGAACCAAACGTTGTCGGCCTAGACAACTTCTGCAAGGAGCCCCGATGAAGCGAGCAACCTTGACGCCCCTCAGTTTCATTGAGTTTGCCCAGCGCATGCGTTGCCCCTTGTCCACCCCAGTCGCAGTCATGCTGCTACCGCCGCGGCGCTGATCAGCGCCTTCGTTTATTACGCTACAGCCCTTCTCTTGCACGCCGTGGGGGCCGAGTAGTCAACCCGCCTGGCCGGGCGGCTGCTGCTCCTCGACTGAGAAAAGCGACTCAGGAATGCCCCCTAGATTATATTACTCCACTTCTCGGGCAAACCTCGAGCAGGATGCAGATGGCACACCTGGGGTTCCTCGCCTGGCAGATGGCCCGCCCGTGCGCGACCAGGTTCAGATGCAGCGGGTATTTGATGTCTGCTGGCACCCACTCATCCAGCAGGATCCCGGCAGCATCAGCATCATAGCCCAGCGGCGCCCAACCAAGCCTCTGAGTGACCCGATTGACGTGGGTGTCAACCGGAAAGACCGGCAGGCCGAGAGAGAAGAGAAGCACGCAGGACGCCGTCTTCCTTCCCACCCCATTGAGGGAGCAGAGATACTCCAACCCCTGCCGAGGGGACAACTTCTTCAGAAAGTTGAGGTTGTAAGAGCCGGCCTTGCCGTGTATCGCCTTTAGCACCTGTCTTATCCGGTGGCTCTTTATCCCTCCCAGGCCGCCGATGGAGATGGCCGCCTCGATATCCTCCGGCTCGGCCTTCGCCGCTTCCTCCCACCTGGGGAACCGCTCCCTCAGGCGCTGGAACGCCCGGGAAGAGTTCGCATCCGAGGTATTCTGCGACAGGATGGTCTGGATGAGCACCTCAAGCGGGCTTCCTGACCGTCGAAAGGGGCGCGGGCCATGCGCTGCTATGAGGAGACCGTTGACCCTTCTGATTCTTCTGACCGAGGGTTTGCCGGGCCGCTGCCCCCGGCTAAACGTGGGCGAACTGCCTGAGGAAGCGAAGGTCATTCTCGTAGAAGAGACGGATGTCGGGAATGCCGAACTTGTGCATGGCGATCCTCTCCGCCCCCATGCCGAAGGCAAAGCCGGTGAACTCTTCCGGATCGTAGCCAACGTTTTCGAGCACCTTCGGGTGAACCATCCCACAGCCGGCCAGTTCGAGCCAGCCGGTATGGCGGCAGATGCGACACCCCTTTTGCTCGCAGCCAAAACAACTGACCGCAACCTCCGCGCTCGGCTCGGTGAAGGGAAAGTAGTCCGGCCGGAGGCGGATATTCACGTTTGCCCCGAACATCTCCCTGGCGAATAACTCCAGCGTTCCCTTCAAGTGCGCGAAGGTCACCCCCCGGTCAACGTAAAGCCCCTCGATCTGGTGGAAGGTGTGGCAATGCGTGGCGTCCACGGCATCCCGACGGTAAACCCGGCCCGGCGAAACCATTCTGACCGGAGGCGGCTGTTTCTCCATCACTCTCACCTGGACGGCCGACGTCTCCGTCCGCAATAGCAGTCCCTCGTGAATGTAGAAGGAGGCATGATCGTCCCGCGCCGGGTGGTCAGGCGGGATATTCAGAGCGATGAAGTTGTAGTATTCGGTCTCGATCTCCGGCCCCGTCACCACCTGGTAGCCCATCCGCAGGAAGATGTCGCAAACCTGGGCGATGATCTTGGTGAGGGGATGCAGCGAGCCAAGGGGAAGACGAGTCCCCGGAAGGGTGATGTCCAGGGGAGGTCCCTGGGTGCCCGCTTTCGCAAGTTCTTCCTTCCTCCGGACAATCGCGGCTTCAATTTCATCTCGTGCAGCATTGGCAGCCTGACCCGCCGCGGGCCTCTCCTCCGGAGATAATCGCCCCAACTGGCGAAGCAGAAGAGTCAGCGCCCCCTTCCTGCCAAGAAACTCCAGCCGCGCTTCCTCCAAAGCAGCGATAGTATCGGCAGACTTAATACAGGCGAGCCCCTCCTGCCTTGCCCTTTCAATCTCCTCGATCACGTAGATTTGCCCTCCTTTGCCGAACAGCCTCATAAAGCAGGATCGCACAGCAAGATGCCACGTTGAGGCTCTCCACCCGCGGACTCATCGGGACGTGCACTAAGACGTCAGCGAGACCCAGCGTATCCTCGCTCAGCCCCCTCCCCTCATTGCCGAAAACCAAGGCCGTTCGACTCAACCAGGAAACCTCAAAGCAGTCAGAGCCCGCCCCGCTCACCGCAGCCACAATCCGATAGCCCGCCTCCTTGAGCCGCAGCAGCACCTCACCTGACCGAGCATGACGGGCCAAGAGACA
>Ga0315288_10006723_pt1 | contig 14582 bp, 12 predicted proteins | sample YL17G11_20_MG_FD_203454 | JGI IMG/M metagenome (GOLD analysis project Ga0315288, IMG submission 203454) | Sediment microbial communities from Yellowstone Lake, YNP, Wyoming, USA - YL17G11_20 | ecosystem: Environmental > Aquatic > Freshwater > Lake > Sediment | place: USA: Wyoming | collected... | reverse complement strand
TCAAGCCGCTTAAGTAATGCATCCAGAACTCGATGATAAAAGCTTCCCAGGTCCAGCGGCTCGAACTTGAATTCCTGCCGCTCTTTCAGATCCAGCGTATACCGGGCGAAATATTGATACGGACACGCGGCGAAAGTTCCCAGTCTGGTCGCAGAGCCTTTTATCCGCCGGCTGAAAAGCTCTTCGACGATATCCGAATCCAGTGAAGCCCGGTTGTCGTAGTTGAGCGAGAAAAGGACTTTCGAGCCGAGTTCCGCAAGCTGCTCATCGGAACAAATCGCATCCAGCAGCTCGTCATAGTGGCTGTCGTTACCGGCTTCGGGCAAAAACTGATCCCTGCCGAGCCTGCTGCAGAGCAAGTCTGCAAGCTCGGCCTCGCTGTGCACATTTTCTATATCGATTGCCTTACCTGCGATTGATTCTTCGCCGAGGTTCTCAAACAACGATTCGAGATCGCCTATGAACTGCGAACGCGGAACAGCGGCGCCCTTATCGTCAACTGAAGGATATGTCACCCAAAGAAATTCCGACGGCCGGGTAAAGGCAATATAAGCCAGATACTGGCGCTCGGCGAGAGTCTGACTGGAAGTCGCCGCCAACGGGAAATCAGCCGATTCGGCAGCGATACGGTCATCGTCGGTTAAGATACTGTCCGAAGCAACGGGCACCGGGAATTGCCTCTGTGTGGTTCCGATTAAGAAAACCGCTCTCAAGTCGGGATGCCGGCTGCGCTCGATGGAACCGACAAGCACCTGGTCCAGGGCCGGGGGAATGAAAGCCAGCGTCAACTGGGAAAAAGCCGAATGAAGAATCGCAAGATAATCCTCCGCCTTCATCGTTTGTCCGGCGAAGACCTCGACAAGCTCGTCAAATATATCGAGAAACTGATTGTAAAATTGCCGATGCTCATCTGCAATCGCAAGGTCCTTTTTCTCGTTGGCCTGCATTATCCAACTGCCGATCGTTTCTTTAACATCAAGCTGCTCAAGGAAATTGAAGATAACCCGCGTGAACTCTTCGGCCCCGAGCGCTTTTGCCTGCTCATCAGCCGGGCACAGCCCGTCCCGCATCTCCAGCAGGGGCCGGCTGACTTTCATGCGAATGTCGTTGATTTGCCGCTCGTCAAACCGCTCGTTGTCCGGCCCTGCAAAATGCCACGGATTGTCGCTCTGCCAGTCACGTGCCGATATGCCAAACGCAAGACAGTAATTTTCCAGCAAATCTATATCGTAGCTTTTTATGGGAACAAGGTCGGCTTTAAGATAGGCGAAAATGTCGCCGTACATAAAGCCGCCGGTCACAGCCTGCAGGGCCGAAGAGACAAGCTGAACAACCGGATGGTGATTCAGCGGCCTTCGCTTGTCAATAAAATACGGCACGCCGTAGTCATCAAAATACGCCCTTATATAGTGTTCGTATCGGTCGATATCCGATGCGATTACCGCTATGTCACGATATCGAAAATCTTTCTCCCTCACCAACCGGAGTATCTGCCTGCCGACAAACTGGACTTCCGCCCGCTCATTCGGCGCCGATACAATGCGGATGTTGTCCGATGCCGGCACTTTGGGTGCTTGAAGCTCAAAGACGTGACGTTCGACATGGGCAAGCTCGCGGCATTGAGAGAATCGAATTGCCCGGCCAAGGATGAGCGGCTCAGCCACTTTCAGCCTGCTCTTTTTAACGAGCTCGAAAAGGCTGCAAAACACCCGCTCTGTTGGATTGAACAAGCCTACCGCATCGAGCTTCTCGATATCAGGATTCTTCAAATCGATATTCGACGGATCCAGGCAAAGCGCGATGTGCGTATCTTTGACCATTTTCAGCAGTTCCGCGAGAATTGCAAACTCAGCCGTCGTAAAGCCGGCAAAACCGTCGACCCATAACTTTGCTCCTTTGGCCAGATTTGACGCCGATACAGCTCCGCAGGCACGCATTAATTGAGCGTCCGGATCAATAAAATCACCCTCGATGAATTTCAGGTATTCTCTTAAAACCAGGCCGATATCGGCAAATTTCATGGCGGCTAAATGATGCCGCTCGTCTTTGGCCAATTCGCTCAGCAACTTCTCGACGTCATCGGGGGTTTTAGCATACTGGTGCAGCTCGGTAATCGTCTGAGCCATCTGCCGGGACAAGCCGGACCATGTGGTTTCCGCTCCAAAGAGCTGCAATTTACCCTGATTGTCACGCAGGATCCGGTGGACGATCATTTGCCGGCCGATGCGTGAAAGCCTGGGCATGGCGGTATTTTTGCCCAGCAACATGAATTGCAGCCGGTCGAACGAAAGCACGTGCAGCCTACTGTAGCCGGCGATTCTTTCATCGGCCAGGATTGCCCGTTCCGCCTGGTAACTCGCCTGCTCGGGAACCAGCAGAATCAACTCTTGCTCGCTCTGCTCCAGCAGTGCATCGACAATCGCCCGGATACAACAGCGAGTCTTCCCGGTACCGCTTCTGCCAAGAATAAACTGAACCGCCATAGAGACCTTCCCTGATCTGAAATTAGTCTTTCCCCCTTTTTATCACAAATGGCGGCGAGTTTCAACCTCAACAGGAAGAATGTTTGCCGGTTCTGATTTTATCTTTGGGCTCCCGGGGTGCCTATATATTCCGGGTCATCCGGCCGGCCATCGCGCGGGCCGAAAATATTCCGAATAATATTCTGAATTTCATCCTCGCTGGGATATGCAACGACAACAAATCGCTCAAATCCATATTCATCTTCAGGCCTGGATTTCGCATACAATTCGATTCTCTTAGGCAAATTGGTGTGGTCATCTGCAAAAACTCGCCACTTTCTATGCACAACAGCCTGAGAGTCTGTGCTTTTTGCTATCCAGGTCAAATCGTAAGCTTTGGTGCCCGGGATAGCAGCCGAAACTTCCCTGTCGTCTATCCGGCTCCACTGGGCATCTCCGGGAATATCATTTATATCCGAAAAGGGAACTATATCGGCTAATCCAGCCGCCGATTTTTCAAGCTCGGCGAGCATCTGCCGGGTAATCGGTACAGTCTGAACAGAATTAGAAGACAGGAACTTTATCATCTTGACTCGATTTTTGGTATCCCACAGCGTATATTGTGCCTGATTGCCGAGTTCGGTTTTAAATAGTTTCACACCCAGGGTCTCAGAAGCCCATACCTGCTGATCCGGACTCGACCGGCCCGCCTGGAATTTCGAGATATGGATATTTTCAACCTCGCTCAGGGCTCCGTAAATTCCTTCAATACTAACCGCTTCTCCGGCATGGTAGTTTACAGTCAGAGCGAAAGCCATCAGAATCGTCGCGGCGATTGCGGCCGGTACGGCAAATCTGCTTCGTACAACCATCCGCCAAATGCCGGTATCTGTCGTTGGCTGCTGATTATGCACGGCCCTGCCGAGAGCCGCATAAGCATCGCCAAGAATGCGCTTATCCGTCTCGGCCCTGGTCGTCAGATTCAACTCGGCGATTGCCCGTTCTATATTGTCCGCAGAACTCATTTCTTCGCTCTCTCCTCTAAGATTGTCCGCATTTTATCGAGCCCGTAACGGTATCTGCCCTGGACGGTGCTCAGCGGAATTCTCTGCATTTTTGCGATTTCCTTAAACTTCATCCCGCCGTTCAAATGCAGGACTATGGTTTCTTGCTGCTCCAACGGAAGCTGGGCCAAGGCGTCGGTCAATCGCCCGGCGTCTTCGCCAAATTCAGCCGACCGCACGGGCCCATCGGAATCCGCGGCCAATTGGCCAGCTTCTTCAAGCTCAACCAGATGATGCTTTTTTTTCCGGTACATATCCCGTACGCGATTCATGACGCTGGCTGTTAAATAACTTTTCAAGCTGCCCCGGAGCTGAATATTTCCGATACTCCCGGCAAAGGAAACAAAGACATCGTGCAGAACATCCTCTGCAGCGTACGTATCGTGCAGCATAGAAGCAGCAATTGTCAGCAGGTTATCTTTGTACTCCATATATATCCGACGCAGGGCCTCATTACTGCCTTGCTTGAGTTCCTGTATTAGACGCTTTTCTTCCAGCACCTAAGTTCAGCCTAAAGAGACTCGGAATCAGCTTACCTACTAATACGACGCAGTAGCACGGACTTTAATCTATAAAAATTTGTTTCTTTCCGCCAGTTTTTATAACCAAACGGCGGAAAAGAAGTCTGTAACGTTAAATATTTACTTGATTTTCGACGAAAATGAGCGTAAAAAGTCTCATTTAAAAGAGTCTTTTATTAAAACTCTGCCGAATATAAACTTTATAAACAGGGAGATAAAATTGCCATGGCGGCTGTGTTGATAGGTCCACAGGAAGTGCTGGTAATCATGATAGTCACCGCTATCGTGGTCCTTTTAATGGTCCGAGGGCGAAAACGCCGGTGATTCTCTCTGTTTCGTTACTACCCTAATCTGTGAAATCACCAGTTAGTTTCTTCGCCGACCTCTGCCGCTTTAACAGGCTTCTCCGCTTCTTTTCCTCCAATCGCCGCTTCTTCGCTGCATACGGAACCTTACTTTTTTTCCGAATGGGCGTGGTTTTCAGAGCATCGGCGAGCAATTGCTGCAATCGCTCGACGGCGGCCCTGCGATTTGCCCCCTGAGTTCTGAATTTTTGCGAGGCAACTCTCAGCACGCCATTCTTGTCGGAACGGCTCGCCAGGCGGGCGAGTATCCGCTGCTTTTGCCAATCGGAGAGACTCCTGCAATTAGCCACATCAAACAGCAGCGTTACCCGGGTATTGACCTTGTTGATATTCTGCCCCCCCGGCCCGCTGCTCCGGGAGACCTTGAATACAAGCTCATCCTCATTTATAAATGTGTCACACGTTATTTCAATCATCGCTTTTACTTCTAAATTATCCGGTTTTCTATGCCGTGCCAACCTACCTTAATATCTCAAAATAATCAAGAACTTCTCTTTTTGCCTTGTACCATACGAAAAAGAGCATATATTATTAACGTTTTGATATTGTGCCGACCATAAAAACAAGCTGGTTCGAACATTTGCATATTTGGGAGACAAGAAAATGCAAACAAGAAGCTCAAAAACAACAATAGCGGCAGCCGTACTGGTGTTAATCGTGACATTGGGATTCTCGCTGGTTTTTTCAGGCTCTTATTCCAGGCCGGCATTAGCTAAAGAAGACGCCGGGCCGAACACCCAGGAATTGAGGGCCGGCAAAAATTTCATTTCAACCAATGTCTACAGCGTCCAAGACGATGAGCAAATCCTCAAATTCTTCGAGGACCTGCGGGTCTCCGACGTTTCCGACGGGATGGACAAGGTCGGCCTGACCAATACCGGCCTGATGTCGCCGGAAATCCACGCCTTATGGAAAGACACAGTGCATTATAAACATCGCTTTATCGGCATCGCCGTGACTGTCCGCTACGTCCCGACCAACAAGCCGCCGGCCCCTGCCATGGAAACCGTACCATTCGACCGCTGGGTCGGCCAGTGGTACAACCAGTTATCCAGCGAGCCTTTCGCCCCGCTCATCCGCAAAGGCACGGCACTGGTTATCGACGATGCCCTTGATTCCGACGTCGGCTCCATCGGCTCGAACAATATCATGGGCTGGCAGGTCCGCGGATGCGTCGGCGTGGTTACCAACGCCACCGCCCGCGACACCGACGAGATCATAACCGAGAAGGTCCCGCTTTATTTCAAACAGCCGGGCAGGGGCATTCGGCCGGGCCGAAACGAAATCGAATCGGTCAACCGCCCTATCGTTTGCGGCGGCGTCCTGGTCGAGCCGGGTGACGTCATCGTCGCCGACGGTGACGGCGTAATCGTTGTCCCGCGAGCCCACGCCAAAGAAGTGGCCGAATACGCTAAAACGATCCTCGACGGCGACAAAGCCGGCCGACGAGACCTCTACAAAAAGCTCGGCCTGCCGCCCGACGATTCCGTCAAATAACTATACTATAATCGAGATAAAGATTGTAGCAACTCAGGCAAATCCTTATGCAGAATTTGCCAGATAATCTGAAGGTCAACACCGAAATACTCATGAACAATTCGGTGTCGTAATCCAACAATTTTATACCATTCTATATCTGAATGTTTCTCCTTATATTCGTCAGGTAACCGATTTGCAGCCTCGCCCATGATTTCAAGGTTCCTTGCTACTGCATCGATAGATTTCTGGTCTTGTGAAAAATCTTCGAACGACATTCCTTCGATATAATTTCAATTCTTTTAATTGCCTCGCGAATATCATCCACAAGTAAATCTACAGGTCTTTTAGACATAAATCAGCTCCGGCTCGATGAATTCCATTGCTTTGGATGTAATCGCTCGACTCGATACGAGGTCAACACCGACTCCAAGTAATTCTTCGATTCTTTGCGCCAATGTTACGAACTCCAGACCTATAGAGGGATCAACCTCAACAAGTATATCCACATCGCTATCTAATCTTTGCTCCCCTCTCGCGTAAGAACCGAATAAAGCCATACTGTGAACTTTAAATTGTTTTCGTAGTGCTGATTTATCTTTAGCAAGAATATTCAGGATTTCTTCTTTTGTAATCATGGAACATTATCCTTCAGGATATAGCTCTTTATTATCTTAAAACTGGTCGAGGAATCGCAGGTCGTTTTCGAAGAGCAGGCGGATGTCTGTGATGTCGTATTTTCGCATAGCGAGGCGTTCGATTCCGAAGCCGAAGGCCCAGCCGGTGTACTTTTCGCTGTCGATTCCGACGGCGTCGAATACGTTCGGGTCAACCATGCCGCAACCGCCCATCTCGACCCAGCTTTCGCTGCCGGTCTTATCCTTCAGAAGCAAATCGACCTCGGCGCTGGGCTCGGTGAACGGGAAGAAGCTCGGCCGGAATCGCCACTTCGTCTCCGGGTTGAAAAAGGTATGAATAAACTGCTCGATTGTGGTCTTCATATCGACCATGCTGACACCCTCGTCGACGACGAGTGCCTCGAGCTGATGGAACATATACATGTGCGTCGCATCGACGGTGTCCGGGCGATAGACCCGCCCAGGCGCGACAACCCGAATGGGCGGTTTCGTGCGCTCCATTACGCGAATCTGAATCGTCGAGGTCTGGCTCCGCAGCAGGGTGTCATCGGAAATATAGAAATTATCCGAAGGATCCCTCGCCGGATGTTCGGGGCCGATGTTCAGTGCGATGAAATTGTGCCACTCGTCCTCGACCTCGGGGCCGTAAGCTACGCCGAAGCCCATTCTGCCGAATATATCCAGCAGCTCATTTAACGTCTGCGTAATGACGTGCGTCTTGCCAATCCCGACGGGTATGCCCGGCAGAGTAACATCTACCATATCCTTTGGCTTGCCCTGCTGCGCCTGAAGAGCGTTTTTCGCCTCTTCGAACGCCATGGTTACATCTTTTTTAACCTTGTTCGCAAGCTGGCCCGCCTTTGGCTTTTCCTCGGGGGGAAACTTTCCGATCTGGCTGAGCATTTGTGTAACCTGCCCTTTGCGGCCCAGATACTTTATACGGAAATTCTCCAGAGCGGCAAGGTCAGTAACCTTTTGCAGCTCAGCAAGGGCTTCTTCGCCGGTTTTTTCAAATTGCTCAAGCATTTTCTCGCACTTCGTACGTCATGGCCCGTAACACGAGGCCTTGTTACGATTTACGATTTCGCAGTGGCACTTACAGCTTCGACAATAGCGCCGAAGGCCTTCGGGTCGTCAATGGCAATTTCGCTCAGCATTTTCCGATTCAGGGCAATGTTTGACTTTTTAAGGCCGTTTATAAACTCACTGTATCTGATGCCCCGCTGCCGGCAAGCTGCGCTCAATCGGGTAATCCACAAGCCCCGAAAATCGCGTTTTTTACGTCTGCGGCCGATTCGAGCGTTGACTGCCGCACGGACACCGGCTTCTTTGGCCAGCCGATATAGCCGGCCTGCAGCACCGCTATGACCTTTTACTGCTTTGATGACTCGTTTTCTCGCCTGGCGTCTTGCGGCGCCTTTTCTAACTCTTGGCATTTTCAGCTTTCCTTTGAAATTTATCGATTCTTAAAGCCCGCTGGCGGCAGCTGAATGAGAGCCGAGAAGCAGGCATGCACTATTGACTATTGACGATATTCTATTGAATATTTTCTCACTCTATCTAATCGCAGAGTTTAATCCTGACTTTATTGGCCATTGTATTGGTCATAATAGTCGAGCTGCTAATACGTCTTCGGCGTTTAGCGTTTTTACTGCTCATCAGATGCCCGCCGCCGGAGCGATGGCTCTTTATCTTGCCGGTAGCGGTAATCTTGACTCTTTTGCTCAATCCCTTATGGGTCTTCTGTTTAGGCATTTAACTATTTCCCTTAATAGAACATATCCAATATAATATATCGAAAAGGCCGTTTACTGCCGATCTTTTCAGTGCTCAGAAAATATAAGTCTGATAGTTTACGCTATTTTCCGCTTAAGGTCAATATCATAACCAGCAGTTTTTTGAAAAAAATCCATAAAATCCTTCATCGGCCCTTTTCGCCTCAACCGGCTAAAAACAAGCCCCCCAGCCAAATCGCCCCCGGCAACGTTTCGAAATTGGCTTTGATTGGTTTTGTTTTATCGCTGCCTCCATCCGCCAAAAATTTCATAAACCATTGTTATTACTAACTTAATATAAATTTACCCATCCAGTAAATTGGGTTCTTTTTGCAAAATCACTATGCCGAAGAAATGCCGGATATGGGCTTTATTAATGATGTGCCGAAGATTACATTCATCGGATAGGCCGAACGGGCCGGGCCGCAGTGACGGGGGACGCGATTACGTTTGTTTGCTGCGATGAGAAAAAGTGCCTTCGTAACATCTAAAAATTCATAGGACACAAATTCCAGTCTGAAATATGTGAGGATTTTAGCAGCACCAAACCCGATTCGCCACAGCCGCAACCGGCGGACAAATCTAAATCAGTGCGGCACACATGGAAGGATCCGGCTGGGGGCAAAAAGCCGTGTACCGGCCGGGGGCGGCGCCGGAAAGTGTCAAGACGCAGGGTAACTTGAACGGGCATTGGCGATGTGGCTGTTTTGGCGAGAGCCCAGCCTTGGAGAGAAAAGAAACACATTAGAATGTGCCGGACGGTTCTCCGGAGTAGTTTCGATTGGTACTGTTGTATGTGACGTTCTTATACTCGCTATATACGGATTTATACAGCATGATGATATGGAATCTTCGGCAGTCTTTCCTGAGCCACCTGATCGCGATGTATATGACAGTAAGCCTCATGGTTATAGATACTCAATAGACGCTTACATTGTGGAAACATGCATTTCCTGCCATCAATCGAAGTCTTTAGTGTTTTTGGCATCGTTACTCCTACTAAGTAAATCACCAAAGGGAAAAGCTCTAAAGGTTAGTTGTCTTCGTCTGCGGCCTTAAGATTTCTAATCTTTATATAATCTATTATTTATACCATATTATTGGGCTTTGTCAAGTAATATCCTTTTAATTTCTTCCACTTCAGTGGATATCTTACTTCATTCGGCGTACTTTGCACCTCCTGCCTGTAAGAATCCGTGATTAAGAAACTTTACAATATCACCTCTTTTCAAAGCCTTCTTCATATCCCTGATCGTAACCTTCTTCACGAGCCATAATTAAATCCTCCAATTATGTATGACTATAGCTTTCAAACATCGATCGAAAATGGAATCCGCAGATGGCGAGCGTAACAGCCAAATGGAGATATTGCGGCCTTTTGAGCGACCAGAAAATGAGTTTCCAATAGGACAGCTTGTCTTGGCCTATTATTCCCAGATGCCAGATAGATTTCAGGAATGCCTTGATATCACAAAATCGATATCTCGGCTTGTTATTTTTACCAGGCCTGTAGTTCCTGAGAAATGTCAGAACCCTTTCATGATAGTTTCTGGGCGAATAGATCGTGCTTACAACTTTTTGATACCCTTTGAGAAGATTATCGATCCCCATCTTAGGTACAAAGTTTATTGAGAAATCCGTGTTATCACCTGTGGCGGCTACCGAGAGGCGGTTCTCAGTCATAAGCCTGCTATAGAGTTTGGTTCCCCTGGGAGCATTGAGCAGGCCAACCATAGCAGTCACCACTCCGCTTTGTTGGATAAAATGAATCAGATTATCGAAACTCGAAGACTTGTCGCTGTCGAAACCGAGAATAAATCCAGCCTGAACCTGCATACCGGATCTCTGGATCGTTTTGACACAGGCAACTAAATCGCGACCTTTGTTCTGGAGTTTGTTGCATTCGCTCAGACTCTCCTCATTGGGAGTCTCAATCCCGATGAAAACACAGTCAAAACCGGCCTGTACCATCAGTGCCATTAATTCTTCATCGTCTGCGAGATTGATGGATGCCTGCGTATTGAACGAGAATGGGTATTGTCTCTTTTTCATCCAGCCTACAATGGCAGGAAGTAATTCTTTTTTAAGATGGATTTTATTTCCAATGAAGTTATCATCGACAAAGAACACTTCGTCCCGCCAGCCGAGAGCATACAGACTATCCAATTCAGCCAACACCTGATCTGTCGTCTTCATACGAATCCTGTGTCCGAACAGTGTTGTAACATCGCAGAAATCACAATCGAAAGGGCACCCCCTCGAATATTGGACACACATCATGGCGTATTTTTTCATCTTGATCAGATTCCAAAGGGGAATCGGGGTCTGATGCAAATCCGCTTTCTCGTGCGTATTGTACACTTTTCCGGGACAACCTTTTTGAAGGTCTTTTACGAACAAAGGCAAAGTTAATTCGGCTTCCTTGAGCACCAGGTGATCTACATGCACATACTCTTCGGGAAGACTGGTAAAAAGAGGACCACCCACCACAATCTTGGCTCCATTCTTCCGGCATCGCTCAATCACCTGATCCGCAGATTTTCGCTGAATGACCATGGCCGTAATGAATACGTAGTCAGCCCACCGAATGTCTCGGTCTCGTAGTTTCGTTGTGGTCATGTCAATCAACTTCTTTTCCCACTCCCGGGGCAGTATTGCGGCAACCGTCAGGAGTCCCAGAGGCGGCAAAACAGCCTTTTTCGAAATGAACTTTAATGCTTTTTTGAAACTCCAGAAAGTAAGCGGCACATCCGGATTGACGAGAAGTATCCTCATAATCACGCTCCCAAGTTTAAACCCTGTCACGAGTCGAGGCGGGTAATAAGAGGAGGTTGTTGCGATATATCTAAATTAGCAGGTGGCGAACGATGCGATCAGACACTTAAAAGGATTGATCAATGGATATCAGGATTTTACTGGTTGTAAATGTGAGATTGCAATGAACAATTCTTCGCATCTAACTATTTTTTCAAATTCGCTTAAACCTTTGCCTTATATTGCCTTACTCAGGCTCTCAATGTTATATATAATAGCAAGCACACTAATAACTTTTAACTTTATCGGCTTTTGGCCCGGGTATTATATACAAAACATAAGAAACTTCAACTCAAAAAAACCGTAGCGGCAAATTTTCCAATCAATACTTTCTTTTCATTCAGCTATCCAAATTTCAATATAGCCTTGTTTTCTTTAGCCAATACCGGCGTTTACTTGAAATAGAAAGCATCTCTCACGGCGTAAACGTAGGTAATAATTTTATAAATAATTCAAAAAAATGAAAATAATTGGATCGCGGGTAGCGTTATCCCCTTAAGAAAAGTCTACCCTGAGCGGAGTCGAATGGACTCGTAGCTTGCCTTGAACATAGTTGAAGAGGCAAGATTCTCGGTAAAGAATTCCGCGGACTGCCTGTTATCACGGTAAGATGATCTGGTCCGAGAGCAAATCTTTGCCGGAACGAGCAGGATTTGCGGACGGGCGGCTATTTTGGCACGAGTAATAAAGTCATGCGTTTGTTAGCCATTCTTGCCGGACGCTCGATCTTCGCCAAATCCTGCAGCGATTCGGTAATCTGTTCGAGTACCTCGTAGCCTCGGTCTCTGTGCAGCATCTGGCGCCCGCGAAAGAACATTGTGAATTGTAGTTTGTGGCCTTTTTCCAGAAAATCCCGCCCGTGCTTGAGCTTCATTTCCAAGTCGTGTTTGTCGGTTTCTGGCCTGAGTCTGATTTCCTTCAATGTTGAAGTATGATGGGAAATTTTCTTATGAGCATCGCGAGTCTTGCGTTTTTGCTCATATAACCATTTGCCGTAATCCATTATGCGGCAAACCGGCGGATCGCTCGTAGGGGCAACCTCCACAAGATCCAACTCGGTCTCACGCGCCTTGGCCATTGCCTCGGCTATATCTACAACCCCTACCTGATTGTTTTCTCCGTCAATCAGCCTAACTAATTTGGCCTTAATTCCACCATTTACCTTTAAGCCTCGTTTACTTATCGTGCGTCACCTTACCTTTCTATAATAGAGTAAATCCTTAACGGACTGCCCTTAATTAAATTTACAACAGCGCGAATTATAATTCATAAATATCATAAGGCCAAATCAATTTTTTTATCGGCGATTTTGCTTTTTACCTTTCTTATAAACTCGTTAATCTCAATTGCTTTATTCTCTTGGATCCCCCGGATCCTAACGTTGACATTGCCGGCCTCGGCTTCCTTCGGGCCGACTACGAGCATATATGGCAGCTTTTCGCCGTGGGCTTTGGCAATTTTGGCGCCTATCTTCTCGTCAGAGCTGTCCCTACTGCAGCGCAGGCGAGAATCTTTCAGCTTGCGCTCAACCTGGCTCGCGTAGTCATTGCTTTTTTCGCTTATCGGCAGGACTCTCACCTGCTCCGGCGAGAGCCAAAGCGGGAAATTCGCGCCATAGTCTTCTATCAGAATGCCTATAAATCGCTCGAAAGAGCCCAGGACGGCCCGGTGAATCATAACCGGCGTCTTCTCGATATTGTCCTTGTCGGTATAGACCAGGCCGAAACGCTCCGGCATGGAAAAATCCAGTTGAATCGTGCCGAGCTGCCAGGACCTCCTCAGGCAGTCCCTTATGTGAAAATCAATCTTCGGGCCATAAAACGCACCATCGCCCTCGTTGATTTTGTAATCGATGTTTTTGTGCCTGAGAGCATCCTCGAGGGCATTTGTTGCCGTCTCCCAAATTTCATCCGAGCCGATATGTTTATCGGGCTTGGTAGACAATTCGATGTGGAAATCTTCGAATCCGAACGCCTGGTATATTTCGAAAGTCAGCTCGATAACTCCGATGATCTCAGCCTCGATCTGCTCGGGCGTACAGAAAATATGGGCGTCGTCCTGGGTGAACTGCCTGACCCTGAAGAGCCCGTGCATAACGCCGCTGGCCTCGTGCCGATGCACCAGGCCAAGCTCGGCAACGCGCATCGGAAACTCGCGATACGAATGCTGCCGGGTCTTGTAGACCAGACATCCGCCGGGACAGTTCATCGGCTTGATGGCGAAGTCCATATCGTCGAAATGGGTGAAGTACATGTTCTCTTTGTAATTGTCCCAGTGACCGCTTTTGTGCCAAAGCTCCTCGTTAAGAATGATCGGCGTGCGGATTTCCTCGTACCCATATCTATCATGAACGCCGCGCCAGAAGTCCACGATAGTGTTCCAGATGATCATGCCTTTCGGATGGACGAACGCAAAACCGGGGCCGGCTTCGTTAAAACTAAACAGGTCCAGTTGTTTGCCCAGAACGCGGTGGTCCCGTTTTTTCGCTTCTTCCAATCTCTGCAGATAATCGTTAACATCTTTTTTAGTCGGCCAGGCCGTGCCATAAACGCGCTGTAGCATTTTTTGTGTCGGGTCGCCATGCCAATAAGCGCCCGCCACGGACATGACCTTGATGCTGCCGACTTTTCCCGTGCTGGGCACGTGCGGGCCCCGGCACAAATCCTCGAAGCTGTCTCCTTGCGAATAAAAACTAATAACGTTACTGTCCGCGTGGGTTATATTGTCGGTTTTATACTTGTCGCCCGCCAGCTTCTCCACGGCCTCGGCCCTGGTCATTTCCGTGCGAACAAACGGTCTGTCCGCCTTGACGATTTCGGCCATTTTATTTTCGATGCGATCGAAATCGTCCGGCCGAATCGGCTCGTCAAGATCTACGTCATAGTAAAATCCGTCCTCGACCGTCGGGCCATAGACAAGTTTCGTATCGTGCCAGATGCTGCATATCGCTTCGGCCATGATATGCGCACAACTATGGCGCATTACTTCAAGGCCTTCATCGTCCCGGGTGGTGATTATTCGAACTGCTACCTCGCCGTTGAGAGGCGTGGATAAATCGACCAATCTGCCATCGATCTTCGCTGCTACGGCAGCTTTTGCGAGTCCCGGCCCTATCTGTTCAGCCAGACGCTCTACTGTGGTTCCGTCGGTAACCTCTAATGTACTGCCGTCGGGCAACGTAATTTTTGCCATAGATTTATCCGGTATTTCCTGTCTTCTCTGTACTCAATTCCTTATTTAGCACAAACTAATGGGAATTTAACCCAGTCGCCCGGCTCTGTCAACATTATTTATCCTCCGAATTTTTATTGCTATACGGCAATTTTCTTTGTATAATGGTTTTAGCTTTGGCGCAGCACAAATGAATAAGGAGGAAACCAGAGTGGATGCGAATTTAGTTCTATTCAAAAAAGACGGCTCAAGGAAAAGTTTTCCTTTGCCGAGCAACATTACGGTAGTCGGCCGGC
>Ga0315288_10006720_pt1 | contig 14584 bp, 10 predicted proteins | sample YL17G11_20_MG_FD_203454 | JGI IMG/M metagenome (GOLD analysis project Ga0315288, IMG submission 203454) | Sediment microbial communities from Yellowstone Lake, YNP, Wyoming, USA - YL17G11_20 | ecosystem: Environmental > Aquatic > Freshwater > Lake > Sediment | place: USA: Wyoming | collected... | reverse complement strand
ACAGAGTCGGAACAGAACCTCGTGGTGCGCGACGCGCAAGGGGGCGCGGAGAACTTCGAGCGCCTGTCGAACCTCGTGGACCGGTGGGAGACTTACTTCGATGAAACATCCACGTGGCAGCGACCGCGCGTCGCGAGCGGCGAGCCGGACCCGAAGTTCGAGGCCATGCAGAACACGCCCGACACCGGCCAGACCCTCCAGGAACACATGCTGGCGGAGTGGCACCTGGAAGACGTGCCGGAGCGCGTATCGCAACTGGGCGACCTGGTGATCCGGAACCTGGACGATGACGGGTACCTGCGTGTGGCTCTGGAGGAGTTGGCGAAGGAGGCGGAACCGCCCGCGTCGCCCGAGGAGATGGAGGAGGTGCTGCGGCTGGTGCAGCAGAGCGGGCCGACGGGCGTCGCCGCACGCAACCTGGAGGAGTGCCTCCTGGTGCAACTGGCGGCGGACCCGTCGTTCGGCAACGGGACCGGGGCTCTTCTGGAGGACGCGGTGGAGGTTCAGCTGGTCCGCCACCACCTCAAGGACATCGAGGCGAACCGCTATCCCCAGATAGCCAAGGCGCTGGGCGTCGGGATCGAGGACGTGAAAAAGGCGGTCGAGCGGATTCGGCGTCTGAATCCCCGGCCCGGGACGGCCGTCAGTCCCCAACACACGCCGCCCATCATCCCCGACGTTCGGATCCAGTGGGACGACGAGGCGGGCGAGTGGCGCGTGACGGTCGAGCGGCGAGGCGCACCGGAACTCTACATCAGCCGGACCTATCGCCGACTCGTCAAACAGCACGACCTGGACGAGAAGACGCGCGGGTTCGTCGCACGGAACATCCGGTCGGCGCGCTGGCTGATCGACGCCATCGAGCAGCGCCGCGACACGCTGGAGCGCGTCGCGCGATCCATCGTGAAGTTCCAGCGGCCGTTCTTCGACGAGAGCCCCGACCAGATCCGGCCGCTGAAGATGCAGGAAGTGGCGGACGACGTAGGGCGGCACGTCGGGACGATCTCGCGGGCCGTCGCCGACAAGTACGCCGACACCCCCTGGGGCATCTACGCCCTGCGCGACTTCTTCGCGGGCGGGACGCAAAACGCCAACGGCGACGACGTGGCGTGGGACCAAGTTCGGCAGCATCTGAAGGCGATCGTCGACACGGAAGACAAGGCGAAGCCGCTGTCCGACGAACAACTGGCCGAGAGGCTGCGGGCCGAGGGTCTCGACGTCGCTCGCCGAACCGTCGCCAAGTACCGCGAAGAACTGGACATTCCGTCCTCACGCCGCCGCCGACAGTTTTAACGCGAACCAGCCCGCCGTCGTATAATCTAACAGGAAGGGCGGCGAGGAGTCGCGCCATGGACCCGCTCAAAAAATCGCTGCGCCGTGTGCGTCGTCGGCTGCTCGTGGTGCGGGCGGCTGAGGCGGGATTGGCCGGCGCGCTCGTCGGTGCGGGCGCCGCTCTGGTTCAAACGCTTCTCCGGATTTTCTGGCCGCACGCGCTTCCCGCAGGATGGGTGGAGCCCGTCTGGCCCCTCATTTGGCCGGCCGCCGGTTTCGCGGCGGCTTTCCTCGTTCGGCTTCTCGTCGGCGCGTCGCTACGGCAGGCGGCGCTGGCGGCCGACCGCGCGGGCCGGCTGAAGGAACGCCTGGCGACGGCCCTCGAGGTGCTTGATGCCGCAGCCCAGTCGCCGGGCCACGCACTGGACGCCCAACTGCTGGAACAGGCGCGGTCGGCGGCGGAGCGGCTTTCTATCCCGAACTCGTCCCTCGCCAGGTCGCTCGGGCGGCGCGGGCGGATGGTCCTCGCCGCCATTCTTGTCCTGGCAAGCCTTTCCTTCGTGCCGTCCGTCGCGGGGCCGCCGCTGGCGGCGCCGGCGGCATCACGGGCTGCCGATGCGCTCACCCGGGCGGCGCGCGATGAGCGGATCGCTCCGGACCTCCGGCAGGCCGTCGAGCGGTCGGTCGGCCGGCTCCTCGAGGCCGGCGCCCGCCGGCGCGACGCCGAGGAGGCCACGCAGGAAGTGCGCCAGGCGGCCGCCCAGGCGGCGGAGCGGCGTCGGGCGGCAGGCGAGGCGCTCCAGAAGATTGAGAACCCGCAGGTTAAGAAGATGGTCGAAGCGGCCGGCGCAGGTGACGGCGCGGGGGCCGGTGCCGCGGCGGGCGAACTGGCCAACCGTCTGCGCGGGGAGCCGGGCACGACCGGCATGCCGCCGGTGGAGCGCGAATGTCTGGCCGACGCCCTGGAGGGCGCGGCGCCGGCAGCGGCCGCGGCGAATTTCGCGCGCCTGGCTGCGGAACTTCAGGCGGCCGCTGACGCCGTCCGCCAGAGCAAAGGCGACGCGGCCGAGACCCTCGGGCGATTAGCCGCTGCGATAACCGAAGCACTGGGCGACCCGTCGCGCCAAGGCGCGGAGGTGGTCCTGGCGGCGCTCGAGCAGGCGCGGCGAGCGCTGGGTTTGGCCGAGGCGCCGGCCCCGGCCGAAGGCGCCGCGGTCGCCGGGGCGGCGCGACCGAGCGAGGCGCCGGCCGCAGGCTCTTCCGCCGTGCCGGCGGAGGTCGGCGCCGGCGCCGCCGCGGGTCTGCCCGTTCCGCCGGAGGTCCGGCCTGAAGACCGCGACGTCGTCCAGCGGTATTTCGGCGGCTGAGGCCGTCCACGGAGGATCCCCCAAATCCTAAAAATCGCTTTCATAACCTCTTTGTTTGCAGGTGCTTAGAAAAATGGGGTCTGACCCCATTTTCTCTCCGCCGGACCGGGGGCAATTGCAATCACCCCATGACACAGCTAGACTCTGCCAGGTCGTATAAGGTTCCGGAACCCGGAACCTGGGAGGAGGCGAGATGGTGAAACGGATGAGCCGGGCCTTGGCGGCGTTTATCGTCCTCTTCGGACCGGCGGCATGGTGCTCCGTGGCGGACGGCGGGTCGCCGGCGCCGGCCAATGTGCCGAACGTCTACGGCGAAGGCATCCTCTTCGTCTATTCCGGGCTGGAGGGGAAGACGTTGTGGAAATCGCCGTTTGTAGCGAGCACGACGGGCGGCGAGGTGGGCCTGAAATTCCATTTGCCGAGCGAGCAGATCCTCCGATTCCGTTTGCCCGGCTCCGGCCTGGGAAGCCTCAGGTTCCGGGTGGTCGCGAACGACCTTCTGGTGGCGGACGTGCCGGGCGCCGATGATCCGCTGGTGGCGGTGTTCGCGTCGGCGGACCTGGTGGTCGGCCAGGTGCCATCGGGCGGCTCCGTGTCCGTGGAAGGGACCGGAACTGAGACGGTGCTCCTGCAAAAGCAGGACGGGAAGCGGACGCAGTTCGCGTTTGCGTACTCGGCGAACGGGGGCCAGGAGGCGGCGAAGATGGCATCGCAGGGTCTGAAGGAATCGATCGACACGCTGGTCGAGCAACACCTGGCGTTCTTCGGGAGCACGCCTTCCGCACCGCAGGACACGGACGCCCCCACCTGCCGGACGCTCGCGAAGGCCTTCTCGGTGATGAAGGCGAACGTGTACGCCCCCGAGAAGCTGATCTTCTCGCGGTGGACGACGCCGGCGCGGTGGCCGGAGCGGCAGATGAGCCTGCGGGATTCGGCGTTTCACAGCCTGGGCCTCGCGCATCTGGACGCGGGGCTGGCGAAGGACGCGCTCGCGGCCGTTTACGATTTTCAGAGGGGCGACGGGTTCATACCGATCACCATGCCGGCGCAGCCGACGGAGGCGGTCTCGCATCCGCCGCTGCTGGCTTGGGCCGCCTGGCGCGTGTACGAACTGGAAAATCGGCGGGACCGGAAGTTCCTGGAACAATCCTACGCGGTGATCTCGAAGCAGGTGGTGTGGTATATGAAGCAGCGGCGTCTGGGTGGCGAGCCGCCGCCCGAGAAGTCGCTGGAATACGGCACGCCGCTGTACGGTTGGAAAACGGCGGCGGAGTCGGGCCAGGATAATTCACCGCGATTCGCGGGCGGCGCGGACTTTGCCGCCATCGATCTCGCGTGCTACCTGGCGAGCGAGTGCCGGGCGCTTCAGCGCATGGCCCAGGCGCTGCGATTCGGCGAGCAGGCGAAGACCTGGGATCGCCGGGCCGAGGCCATCGAGCGGGCCGCACGCGAATGCCTCTGGAACCCCGAGCGCGGTTTCTTCTTCGACCGGCGCGGAGCCGACGGCCCGTGGGTGGACACCTGGACGAGCGCAGCGTTCCTGACGCTCTGGTCGGGCGTGGCGACGAAGGACCAGGCGAACCGGCTCGTGGGTCACCTCGTGAGCGGGAAGTTTCGGACGGCGATGCCCGTCGCGAGCGTCGCGCGCGACGATCCGGCCTTCAAGAAGGACCTGTGGTCCGGGGCGGCGTGGCCCACGATGAATTACCTCATCATCCGGGGGCTCCAGCGGTACGGGTACGCGAAAGAAGCGGCGGACCTGAGGCAGCGAACGCTCGAGGCCGTCGGACAGTGGTACGCGCGGACGGGCGGCCTGTGGGAGTTCTACGATCCGGACGGCGAGGCGCCGCCCGCTCAACTCGACCGCAACGGGCGGAAGACGAGCGGCATCGGTTACGCGGTCCTCAGCGACTACAACCCGACGGCGGCGGTGTTCGCGGACCTGGTGCTCAGGCCCGAGCCGTAGCGGCCCCTCTCGAGCGCCATCGGTTCTGAAATCGCCATCCCGCGGGGCGAGGCATTCCTCGCCCTGCTCTTTTTGCTGCGCCGGCCGGCAGCCGTTCCGGGCGGATCGGGCGCCGGGTGGAAATGCCGGCCCCCCGCGGGTATACTCGGACTACGAGACCCTTGCGAAACGCCCCTGCAAGTTGAGAGCGGCGGATGCGCACGATCGATTCCAAGACCATCGGCTTGACGGCCACGGTCCCCGTGGAGGTGCTGCTGGCGGCAGGGGCGGCACCGCTGGACCTCAACAATGTCTTCATCACGTCGCCGGACCCGCCGGCGCTCGTGGCCGAGGCGGAGCGGCACGGCTTCCCGGCGAACTCGTGCGCCTGGATCAAGGGCATTTACGCGACGGCGCGGCGGCTGGGGATTCGGCGCGTCATCGGCGTCGCCCAGGGCGATTGCTCCAACACACACGCCCTCGTGGAAATCCTCGAGTCCGAGGGCGTCGAGGTCATTGCGTTCAATTACCCGTACCCGAAGGATGCGCGGCGTCTGGCGGAGGCGCTGGACGCGCTGGCGCAGCAACTCGGGACGACGCGCGCGGCTGCGGAGCGCGAGCGGGAGCGCCTTCGGCCGGTGCGGCGGGCGCTGGCCGAAATCGATCGCCTCGCCTGGCAGGAAGGCAAGGTCACGGGCGAAGAAAACCACCGCTGGCTCATCGGGGCGAGCGACTTCGGCGGCGACCCGGAGAGGTACCGGCGGGAGGCGGAAGCCTTCCTGGCGGAGGCGCGGGGGCGCCGGCCCGCGGTCGGGGGACTCCGCTTGGGCTACGTCGGCATTCCGCCCATCTGCAGCGGGCTTTATGAGTTTCTCGAAGGCCGCGGGGCGCGCGTCGTCTTCAACGAGTTCCAGCGACAGTTCAGCATGCCGGCGGCGGACCCGCCGGCGGCGGATCTCGTCGAGCAGTACCTCGCGTACACGTATCCGTACGGCGTCGCGGGGCGGATCGAGGACCTCCGCCGGGCGGTGCGCCAGCGCCGCCTGGACGGCCTCGTGCACTACGTGCAGACGTTCTGTTTCCGGCACATCCAGGACCGGCTTTTGCGGGAAGGCGTGCAGGTACCGATGCTGACGTTGGAGTTCGACCGGCCGGGCCCGCTGGCCCGCCACGGCGGGACGCGACTCGAAGCGTTTCTCGAAATGCTCGAGAACCGCACGCAGGAAGCGGCACACGACACGAGAAGGCAAGCGTGAACAAGAAGCCGAAGGCGATCCTCTGGCACGTGTTGCGGCTGGCCATGATGGCGGCGCTCGTGGCGTACGTCGTCAGCCAGGCTGAGTGGGACGACACGGTCCGTCCAGACGGGCTGCACGTGGCGGGGATCAAGACGATTGCGCTTCGGCTGGCAGCGCGATGGTGGTGGGTCGCGGCCGCGCTCGGCGTCATGACGCTGCAATCGCCGATCGGGGCGGTGCGGTGGCGGCTTCTCCTCGGGGTCCAGGGGATTCACATCACGTTTCTCGAGAGCCTGCGCCTGACGTACATCGGATGGTTCTTCAACAACTGGATGCCGGGCGCGACGGGAGGCGACTTTGTCAAGGCGTGGTACATCGCCCGCCAGACGCAACGCAAGCCGGAAGCGGTGACGGTGGTGTTCCTGGATCGTCTGATCGGGATGGTGTCGCTGGCGGTGCTGGGGGCGGCGGCGGCGCTGGCGACGCTCAGCGACGAACGCGTGCGCTCCGCGCGGATCATCCTGGCGGTGTTCCTCGGCCTGGCTGCGGCGGGCGGCTGGATCTTCTACAGCCGGCGGCTGAGGCGCCTGGTGCGGCTGGACCGGCTGCTCGCGCGGCTGCCGGTCGGGCACGTCGTGGCGCGCGTGGACCAGGCGCTCTTTATCTACCGGCATCACAAGGGGACTGTGGCCCTTTCGGTCGTCTATAGTTGGGCCGCGCAGGCCGTCTCCGTCTTCGCCACTTACTTTCTGGCGACCGGGCTGGGGAGCGATGCGCGACTGCATCACTTCTTCATCAACATGCCGGTGGTGTGGATTTTCTGGTCGCTGATTCCGGTTCCCGGCGGGTTCGGCGTAGCCGAGGGTCTGGCGCAGCAATTCTTCAACGGGGCGGTGCTGGGGGTTCCGGCGGCGGAGGCGGCGACGCTCGCGCTGGCGATGATCCTGGCGTTCCGGGTGGTGCAGTCGGCCGTGAGTTTGCCCGGCGCGGCGCTGTATCTGGCGCGGCGGACGGACGTGTCGCCCCGGATGATGCGCGAGACGATGGCCGCGGCGGACCCGGAGGGCGCGGAAGCGCCGCCGTTCGGCGACGCCGAGCGGAACGTCCCGCCGGGGACGGGAGGGCCCGGCGATGCGTGAGTACGTCGGTGCCTTCCACGTGCATTCGTGCTACAGCGACGGCAGCGGGACGTACCGGGAGATCACATCGGCGGCGGCGCGGGCCGGCCTGGATTTCGTCGTCATGTCGGACCACGACACGCTCCGGCCGAGGGCGGACGGCTGGCAGGGCTGGCACGACGGCGTCCTCGTGATCGTGGGGACGGAGATCTCGTGCAAGCGGCACTGCCACATCGTCGCCCTCCGGGCGAAGGACGCGGCGGGGCTGCGATGGAAGCCCCTGAGGCGGGTGCTATTTGATCTGGCGAACCAGGGGTCGGCGGCGTTCGTCGCCCATGCCCACGTCGCCCACATCTGGGGGTTCCCCTTGAAGGCGGGGGCCCTGGAGGAGTGGGAAGTGCCGGGGTTCGCCGGCGTCGAACTCTGGTCTTTCATGCACGACATCTGCGACGGACTGGTACCGTGGCAGATTCCGTCGTTTCTGTACACGTGGCGTCGGCGGATCCGTGGGCCGGGCCAGCGTGTGCTCGCCCACTACGACCGCATCACGCAGGCGCGGCGATTCGCGGCCATCGGCAGCCTCGACAACCACGCCATCGCCATGCCCGTCATCGGCACCCGCATTCTGGCCTACGAAACCGGGTTCAAGACGCTGCGGACGCACGTCCTGTGCGAGGAACTCAAGGGCGATCCGCAAGACGCCGACCGCGTGATCCGCGCGCTAATCGACGGATCGGCGTTTCTCGCGCTGGACCTGGCGGCTGACGCGCGGGGCTTCGAGTTCCGCGCGGAGCGCGGCGGCGAGGTCCTCTCGCTGGGCGAGGAACGCCTGTGGCAAGGGCCGGTCGTCTTTCGCGCACGCTCTCCCGCCTTCGCACACCTTACGCTCAAGCGCAACGGCAGCACCGTGGCCGAGGCCGACGGGAACGCACTCGAACACCGGGCCGAGAAGCCCGGCGTTTATCGCCTCGAGGCCCACCTGGACGGCCGGCCCTGGGTGTACACCAATCCGATTTACCTTAGGCCGGCGGGATGGACGGGCGAGGAACAGGTCGATGACGGTCGTGCGAATCTTTGAAACGCCCTGGGGGCGGATGGGCGTCGCCGCCACGGCGCGGGGCCTGGCGCGCGTCGTCCTGCCGGGGAAAAGAAACGCGCGGGCCCTGGTGCGCCTCGCGACGCTCGAGGGCCGTCAGGCGCCGCGGGAGGCCCGGGCGCATGCCCGGCAGGCGGAGCGCCAGATCCGCGAGTACCTTCGCGGGCGCCGGCGGGCGCTCACCGTCCCGCTAGACCTGGCGGCCCTGCCGAGGTTCCAGAAAAAGGTTCTCCTCGCGGCGCGGAGGATTCTCTACGGCCGGACGGTGACTTACGGCCAACTTGCTGCGCGCGCCGGCAGGCCGCGGGCGGCACGTGCGGTCGGCCAGGCGATGGCGCGGAACCCCGTGCCGCTCGCGGTGCCCTGTCATCGCGTGGTGGCGGCGGGCGGCGGGCGGGGCGGGTTCGGCGGGGGCGCGGCGCTGAAGCGCCGGCTCCTGGCGCTCGAGTTCCACAACATGATTTCACCGCAGAGACGCAGAGAGCGCGGAGAACCACAAAGATAGGGGAACGGCAGCACAGCCACGTCGTTTACGCTTCTTGTCGTACCGTTGTTGCCCACTCCTTTCTCTGTGTCCCCTGCGTCTCTGCGGTGAAAAACACAACCCCAAAAGGAAAACCCGGACGCAAGGTCCGGGCTCTCCTTCATCCGTATCGGCGTCCACCTGTGCCGTAAGGAGGTCTTGGAATCAACCCACTGTTAAGATGGGTGCCTATCTGCGGCTTTCGGCGTCCCGGCTAGCGGGCGTGTCGTCCACCGCCTGAATGGGCTCCCTAAGTGAGTTTCATCGGTTGTTCCAAATTGCCCCTAAACACGAACACCGCAGACCACCGAACGGTTCCTTCTCTTATCATGCTACACCGCTGACATCGGCGTGCCAAGGGGAAAACTTGACGAAGACTTCCGCGTCCCGAAGGCCCTGGCCGGAGACGGATGAATCGCGCTTGCACGGACCGAAGGGCAGGCGTAGCATGGGATTCAAGGACACAGAGGGCGGGCATGGCTGAGGGGAATTCTCGATGACGACGTTGCCGTCGAGGTCGGAAGGGCCGTCAAGGGGCGCTCGAGTAGGCGCGATTGTGCTCGCGCTCCTCACGGCGATTATGGCGGCGGGGGCGACGGCGCCGAACGAGCAGTCCCCTCCCCCGTCGGGGGATAGCCTGGCGCCGATCCTCGTGGGGACGGACGAGGCGGATTCGCTGCGAAAGGCGCCCAAGGAGGCCCCGCCGGCGAAGGCCGAGCGGCCGCCGAAGCCGATCCGCGTGGACGAGAAGGCGCGGTCGGTCCGGTTGCCGGTGCGGTTCAGCCAGGCGAGCGGGGCCGTCGAGTGGCTCCTTTCATCGGGTGAGAAGCACCAGCGGATGTCGGTCCTCGTGACGGACCAGCCGGCGAAGGCGGTGGCGGCGGCGCTCGCGAAGGCGGGCCTCCCGGCCGGGACGCCGCCGCTCCTGGTGGGTGAGGATCGCGTCCGGCCGCCGAAGGGCACGCCGGTTGACGTCGATGTGGTCGTGACGCGCGCCGACGGGACCGAGATCCGGTACCCGGCGAACCTTTTCATCGCGACGAGCCCCGTAGGCGAGCCGGCGGCGGACGGGCAATGGGTGTACGTCGGGCCGCCGGTCGCACGCGAGGGCGAGGCCGAGATCCTCGTGACCGCCCTTTCGGGAAGCCTCGTGACGACGAACCTCCGGGACTCCAGCGCGCTGGTCTACTGGGTGCCGGAAAAGACGGAAGGGTTCGTACGGACGTTCTACGTGTCGGGCGTGCCGCTGCCGGCCGAAGGGTTTTCGTGCGAACTGGAGATCCGTCCGGCCGAGGAGAAACCGGCGGCGGAGAAACCTGCGGGTGCGGGAGGCGGGGTGTAGGAAAATCGCGGCAGCGACCGAGGGGTAGAAAGCCGCTGCCGCTTTGAAAGACGGCGGTTAGCCGCCCTTCTTTTTTTCTCTTGTTTACCTAACTTATCTCACGCAGCCGGTGAGATACGGACGTTTGCCCTTTCGAACCGAAGCCGCTCGCTCAAGAAAATGGATGCCCGACATCGCTCCGCGCTAATTGTATATGGCCGCGCCAGGGCCGTTTGTCAAGCAGAAACTAAAATTGTCCGTTCCCGGGGGCCTCCGCTCCTGCTATTTGGGCTTGGCGAGGTTCCAGGGCTCGTTTGGGGCCATTCGGCCGGCCCTGGCGGCCTCGATCCGCTCCCGGAGAACCTGGGCGGGGCCGTCCTGGGGATCGGCGGCCAGACAATCGCCGATGGCTGCATCCGCCGCAGAAAAGTCGCCGGCCGCAAGGGCGTCCACGGCCCGGCCGAAGGCGCTGGCAACCGCCTTCACCTCAGGCGAAGCAGGCTCGAGGGCGAGCGGCTCGTAAAGCACGATGGGCTCGGACTTTCCGCGAATCCGCGCGGGTCCGAACCGCCGGAACAGGACCGCCTCGCCGCAGGCCTGGCACGTGGCCCCGGGCACCAGAATGCAACTGCCAAGCCAGCGGTTGGCCTCTTCCAGCCGGCCGCCGACGTTTACCGTGTCGCCCATGGCGGTGTAGTCAAATCGCTGCTCCGAGCCGAAGTTGCCGACGATGGCCGGACCGCTCGAGAGGCCGACGCGTATGGCCAGGCGCCGGCCTTCGGGCAGAAGGCCGAGGTCCACGAGTTCGCGGTTGACGCGCGGGAGGGCGGCGTGCATGGCGAGGGCTGCGCGGACGGCCCGGAGGGCGTGGTCCTCGGCCCGCACGGGGGCCCCGAACAGGGCGAGGATCCCATCGCCCTCGTACTTGTCGAGTTTGGCTCCTTCGGCCAGGATGATATCGGTCATGGCCGTCAGGTACCGGTTCAGGAGGGCGACCAGACGCTCCGGTTCCAGTTGCTCCGACAGGGACGTAAAACCGGCGATGTCGCTGAAGAGGAAAGTAATCTGGCGCCGCTCGCCGCCGAGGCGCAGGCTCTCGGGGTCGCGCTGAATCTCATCGAGCAGTTCCGCGGAGAGGTATTGCTGGAAGGCCCGGGCGATCCACCGTCGGCTGCTGGCCTCGGTCAACTGGCGATAGGCCGAGACGCCCGCGAACGCCACGAGGACCGCCAACACCGGTCCCGCCAACGGCAGGAGAAGAGCCGCCGACGCCGACATCGACCACGCGGCCGCAGCCAGGAGCACGCTGAGGACGACGGCCGCGGCAACACCCCAGCCGGTGGGCAGGCGCGACGTCCCTGCGGCCACGAGCCAGGCGAAAAGGACCGCGGCGAGCCACGCGCCCCATCGCGGGAGCCGCCGGAATGCCACGCCGGAAAGAATCGTCTGCATCGCCGCCGGGTACACGGTCACGCCCGGCTGGCTCGCGCTGATGGGCGTCTTGTGCAGGTCGGTGATGCTGGTGGAGACGGCTGTGGCGGTCACGCCGACGATGACGATGCGGCCTTCGACTCTCGGCCGGGCGCGGACCTCGGCGCGCCGAACGCGCTCGGCCAAGGCCTTCTCGCGGTCGTCACAGGAGGCAAGGAATGGCAGAAAATCGCGCGCGGCCCGGGCCCGCCGCATCTCCAGATCGTCCGTCTCGCCCCCGGGCGTACGGTCGCGGTAATCGAGGAGCGCGGCTGTCGGATCCGGCGCCTCCGGGAAAAAGGTCTTAAGTTCGGCCAGGACGAGGCTGAGCCGCGCGCGATGGTCGGCCAGATCGCGCCGCGCCTCCACGAGGTCGAGGATCGGGCCGGCCGCGATGCGGTCCATCGCCGCCAGGCTCCTCGGCCACCGCAGGTCCACCTGGCCCTGCGCGTCCACGGGAACGGCGACTGAGGCCGCGCCGTCGCGGTCCGAGAGGACTAGGCGGCCGCCCTCCAGCCGCACGCGGTAGTCGGGCCCGAACCGCGCAAGGCCCGCCATCTCGAGCGCCAGATGCGGGAAGACCCGCTCGCCCAGGCACGCCAAGAGGGGCACGCGCCGCAGGACGTCGTCGTCCTCATCGCGCACGACGCTCGTGTATCCGGACCCGGCGCAGGCCTCAGCGAACTCAGGGAGCATCGGGTGCACGCCCTCGGCCACACAGATGCCCGGCGTGTCCTCGGGCGCGAGGTCCAGAGCATGGCGCGCGAGCGCCGGCGAAATGTCCAAAGGGGGCGCGGCGGCATCCGCGGCCTGGGCCTCCGGGCGGTCCTCCAGGTACACGCTGAACGGGATGAGAACATTGCCGGCGTCGGCAATCGCCGCACGTAACACCTCGTTCGGTTTTAAGAGGATATAGGCCTCCTGGCCGCCGTCCGCAGTCGGTCGCCACACGACGCACGCTTCTTCCGCCGTGGCGTACTCGATGTCCAGGACCACGAGGCGCGGGCCGAGGGAGACGAGGGCGTCGAGAAACTCGGCCTGCTGCGGTCGAGGCCAGGGCCAGCGCCCGGCCCGCGCCAAGGCCGCATCGTCGATCTCGATGGTCGTGACGAGCGCGCTCTCATTCTCGGCAGGGAGGGAACAGGCAGCCCGCAACATGTCCGAGACGGCAAGTTCGAGACTGCGGCCGGCGGGCACGACGCCGACGAACGTGGCCGCGAGAGCGCCAAGCGCAAGGGCAATCAGGGAGGCCAGCCAGAGGCGAGCGCGGCGAAAGGTCTTGGGATTAGAACGGGCAGGCTCGGCCAAGGATTTCCCCACCAGGCTCGCCCTTCAGGGATCCGTATTCGCCGACGAACGCCACCTCTCCGGACCGGCCGGACCTCGACCCGTCAGTTGCGGTTCGACCGTGCTCACCGCCCCGAGCGTGTCGAGGGGCTGACCGGTCAACGCGGCGTCAATACCCCGTCGGCTCGTAGCCGTTGCCGCCATTAGATCCGCAACCGCCACTGGGCGGGGGAGGCGGCGGGGGCGGCGGGGGCGGCGGCAGAAAGCCCGGCTGGCCCGATTGACCGCCGAGGTTAAGCGGGCCGGTGGGACCACCGAGGCCAGGCGGGAACGGGAATCCCGCGCCGCCCTGGAAAGCGGCAAACAGTTCGCTCTGTTCGAAGCCAAACTGGTCGGCGACGTTCGGCAAAAGGCCGGCGGCCTGGAAGAAGATCGGGTTCATGTACTGGTTGCTTCCGTTCTGCCCGGGACCGAGGAGCGAGAACTGGCCGAGACCGTTCTGCGCCCCGAGCGACCCCTGGTTCGTCAGGCCGAAGTGGCTCTGCGTGTCCTGAAAATTGCCGGCGAGGACGCGGAACGTCCCCTGCACCGAGAGCGTGGCCGAGGGGGTGACGATCGCGAAATCGCTCTCGATGTTCTCCTTTTCGACGATTGATTGGGTGTTACCCTGCTTGAGGTAGAGGCGGGTGCGGATGGCGCCTCCCTCGCGCTTGAGTTCGCCGAGGCGGACGACGGAAAGCGCCTCGACCTGCACGAGGCTGTCCACCATGTCGAGGACACAGCGGGCGCGGAAGCCGGTCCGCAGGTCCGCCCCTTCGGCCAACTGCTGGCCGACCTGGACGGGAACCCACGGCTGGCCGACGGCCGGACGCGTCTCGACGGTTCCCTCGACGATCTTCGCGGTGACGGGAACCTTCTCGGGGACCGGCGCGGCCGCAGGCGCGGCAGGAGCCGCGGGAGCCGGGGCGGGTTCGGCAACCGGCGCCTCAGCCCGCGCCGCACTCGCGGCCACAAGGACGGCACAGAGAACCAGGAGGATCATCCGGACAAACGTTTTCCGTGGCATCATTTCTGTTCCTCCGCGGCACCGCTGGGCCGGCCTTCGACGATCGGCACCTCTTTGCCGGCCTGGGCCAGACGAAAGCGGTCGGCCCGGTCGATGACGCCGACTAGTTCGCCCCCCGTGACGTGAGCGTATTCGGCTCCGCGCACCACGAGTTCCAGGTACACGCACTCGCGGAGGGCAAGGCGCGGCACAGGCCCGAAGAGCCGCATCCAGAGGCCGCCCTTGATGCCGAGCGATCGGCAAACGAGACTCGCCAGATGGCCCTTGTCGAGGGAGTCTCCGGGCTGGGCTTTCTCGAGCCAGCCGGTGAGAATGCCTTTGCCTCGCAGGTAGTTACGAGCGGCTTCGAAGTCGGCGCCGGTTTCAGCGCCTTCGCTGACGAAGATCGCGAGGGCGCGGGCGGCATCGGCGGCCGTGGCAACGTCCTTGTACCCGAGTTCGCTGAAGAACTGGGCGTCGGTGCCCGCTTGGCCGGGGACCTCGGCGGCCCAGGCCGCACCAGCCGTCAGCAGACCCACCGCGGCCATCGCCAGGAATCGCGTGCCCATAGTGCATTCCCCTTCAAGCCGGAGATCTACGCAAGAGTATTGTAAACCGTAAACCGGGTGGAAGCAAGCGCCTATTGAAGGCTGTCGCCGCAAAGTGATAATGTCCGGTTTCCGCAAAGTAGAATTGTCCTCTTTCCGGCCGGGTGGCCGGGAGGAGGACGAGGATGGAACTGCGGATGAGCCGGAAGGTCGCCTGAGGCGACCAGGGAACGGGATCGGTTGAAGGTGGTGGCGGCGTTGGCTGAGCGTCGGCTGAGGCAGCGGGCGGCGGGGCGGCTCGTGGGACTCAGCGAGCGTCAGGTGCGGCGGATCCTGGTCCGCTACCGGGCGGAG
>Ga0315288_10006718_pt1 | contig 14587 bp, 15 predicted proteins | sample YL17G11_20_MG_FD_203454 | JGI IMG/M metagenome (GOLD analysis project Ga0315288, IMG submission 203454) | Sediment microbial communities from Yellowstone Lake, YNP, Wyoming, USA - YL17G11_20 | ecosystem: Environmental > Aquatic > Freshwater > Lake > Sediment | place: USA: Wyoming | collected... | reverse complement strand
TCTTAACTTATAAAATGGGCTGGGTGACAGCCAGCCCAATACTTAATCGTGGTGAGCAAACGAAGCCGGATACATATTGTCCGTAAAAGGGACTCCATCTCCCGCTCTTATCACCGAAAGAACTCGCGTAACTTTCTCCTTTCGTCTCGGATTTACCCTTGGGGGGTATATTATTCTACGAGCAAGGAGTGACTTATGTAACACATACGGGACGTTCATAGGGCATTACTCCTTTCCATTGCGGCCGAGTTTCCGGTTGGGCGGCGAGGGTTCGTTCGTAACAGCCGGGCGAGCACCAGAAAGATGTCCCCATCTGCACGCCGCCGCCGTTTTTGTCAATGAAACTTCTGGGGAAAATTGACCCACAGAATGAACAGTGGAGAATTACTCCGTCATATGATTTCATATATTCCTTTTGTTAGTTTTTGTCCCCTTAAGGCAATCCTTGTGTAGATTCAGACTACAAGGCACGGTATGTAACTGCAGGTATACCGACTTCCTAATTACCCGTAAGAGGAAAAACTTAATACCTCAAAACCTTTGCAAAAGTTTGAGGGGACAAAAACTAACTTTCAAAGAACCAACTTTTTTCTGCCTTTTCTACTTGCTCCGGCTTTACCTTTATTCCAATCTTTTAACTTAACAATATAAAATTCTTTCAAAACTGAATCAACTTGGTCTAATGGTATATTTAATTCTTTGGAAACTGTGATTGCCATTGCCTGTTTGTGGGCGGTTTTATACTCGGCGATTCTCACAAGATTTTCTTCAGTGATTTCCATAGTTATCCGTTAACCTTGCCCCTCAAGGCGACAAATTTGAGAAGACTTTTTATTTAAATGTTTCTCTTTTTATTTTGTTTCTTTGGCGAGGGACAAGGTTAGGGTTCTATATAATTTTACCACACTAACGCAAGTCTATAAAGCAAGAGTTATTAACCTAACGGTTTCCACATTAAGATTCGGAGTCCGCGTTTGTTTTTGAACTCGTTAACCCAAGAATCCCAATTATAATTTATTTCCATTTTTCCCGTCGCTGAATTGTTACTTATTATTTTGCCTGCCGTTGTCGAAATTCCAGCGTGCCCGGTAATTGCAGGCGTGCGAGGCGAAACAATTACACAACCGGGGAGGGGAATCGTTACCCTTTCAAATCGTTTATCAGCGTCAAGACATTGAGCAAGCGCCGCGGTTGAAATTATACTACCTTCAAATGAAGAAAACACATTGTGAATAATATTGCTCACACTCTCGGAGCAACCAAATTCGTCTGGCGCAATATCTAACACCGAAGCATCTTTTCCGAGCCACGAAACTGCCTCATTCCAAAGTTTCCCCCGATTAGTTAATGGAGGCGGTGTAGGTATCGGGGGGGTGGGTTTTTCTTCCACCACGGGCAGTTTTGGGCTTTCCGATTGGGTAAAAAAGGCCAAAAAGGCGTTATAGAAGTTCAAAAGACCGTTTTTCAATAAAACTAAAAGTGTCTGATTTTGAATCGCAGTTTCCTCTGGCGTGGTTTCACTTGAAATATAAACTCGGTAATCATAATTGTAAAACGTGTAATCGCTTGCCAACTTCTTAATCCAATCCCCCTCCACGTGATTATCCAAGTAATTATCAAAGATGTAAGTCAAAGGAGTCATTATTTTCATAAAAGCGTGGTTTGGAATTGCCGCCAAGTAAGGTTCTGGTTTTGGATATTCTCCATTTTTAGGAACAGTCCAAGCATAACCCGCGGCGTTTAATGGTTCATCTTTCAAAAGTTCTTTTGATAAAATATCCGCAACCTGTTCGTATCGTATATCAAATCGTTTTTTAAATTCCTGTCCCAAGTCTTTCATTGCTTGAGTTATACAATTCGGATTATGATAATCATCAAAAGTCATATATGAAGAAGCGGACAACATTTTTTTAGGGATTAAACCAAATTCTCTTATAGCACGAAGTGGAGCAATTAAAGAATTACCTGAACGTGAAGTATTACTCAAGATTGCGGTGTAACGGTCGGAAAATTCGCACTGTCCATTAGCGTTTATATAACCATTATCTTGTAACCACTTCTTATTTTCCGGTTTCATTTTATACATATTGTTCAATGTAACTAATAGTTTTTATTCCTTTAGATGAACAGTTAAAAATTTTTGCTCTCGTTTTCTTTGACATATCCTATATTTTACAACATTATTCTCTTATTAACCAATTAAATTTCGTCTCCAAAATATTCAGAGGAGACCTAGTGGCACAATCCATAAAATCTTCTATCCCCTTCTGAAGTTCACCTTGAGGCAGATAAGTTTCTCTTTCGCTTTCGGGTATATAGGCAAGACAAGGTTCGGATAAAGCACCGAATATAAATTCGGTTCCATTCTGTTCGGCTCGTTCTCGTTCTAAATCAAAGTTGGAGTATTTCATAAATGAACCTTCGCCGTTCATAATTTTAATCCTAAACTTTTAAGAAAACCTTCAAGAGTCGACGTGCGTTCTATCACCCCCGTAATCTTATCATTCAAAATCCCGTCATTTACGTCCCCTTTTTCAATAGATATTTCAAGTTTTGCGTCAATCTTTTCTACGATTCCGATTAAGTTATCCAGTTTAGTTGAAGTGGCAGAAACGAACCAGATTATCCCGCCAATAAAAGTCAGTAAAGTAATGGATAGAGGAATATCTTTCTTTAAGGTCTTGGCAATCGTGCCGATATTATTAAGACTGGTGATGTCTTTGTGGATTGATTGCAATTTGTCGGATATCGTAATCTCGCTAGTCTGCCCCTCAATGCGATTAGCTTGGGCGCGGTCAATTTTCTGGTCGTTTTTTGTGTATTCCTCTGGCATTTTATTCAGGTATCACATCCTCCACAGGATTACTCTCTACTAATTTTGCCCCCAACACGACTGTTGCTTTTGCTTCAATTTCAGGTTGCTGTCCTTTTATATCGTCAATTCTTGCTTGTATCTCTTCAAGGTTTTTGAGGAATGTCACTTTTTGACTTTCCAAACTTTCCAATTCGTCCAGCATTTGTTTGTAAGGAAAAGTCTCAACGGTTTCCTTGACTAAATCTTTCCCTGTGTATTTCACGCCATTACCCAAGTCAATTTCCGCCACAGATTCGGTGGTTGTGATTGACACATCTACATCTCGTAATTGCGGGACGAATGTTTTGTCGGAATAAAAAGGAAGTTCCACACTAATTGTTACTTGTTTATTCATTGAATTATATTGTTAAAAATTCTAATAATTGTTCCTTTGTATTATTTCTAAATCCATATATTTTGTGAAATTCCCTATGCACTTTGTCTGATAAAGTAATACCATTTTCAATTGATGTCCTTAACTCTGGAAAATCTTTAAAATTTTGAATATGATGTGCTATTAAACTACCTCCTTTTATTTTTGTTTTTTGTTTCCATTTTGTTTTAATAACTAATAATTAATTAAAAAGCCATTCCCATTTGAAAAGCATCTGCCGTTAACATTGAAACAACATCATTGCCGTAAACATAAAAACTTAAATCTTGAACTGCACTTACGCCCCACCCCGTTGTGTAGTAGAAAAGATTGCCGGCGTGGGTAGGAGTAGTATCGTCATATCCAATTTTTACATAATTACTAGCATCTCCTCCATTGTAAAGAATGAATACACTATAATAAGTTCCAGATACGAAATTGAATATGTCGTTAAATGTAAATTCTTGTAACGCAAAACTTGTTCCCAAAGTTGAAACATCTATACTGGCAGTTTCAATAAAAGAACTTCCACCAGGTCGTCCATCTGTCCCGCAAGTTCCTTGCGCAATAGATGTATAAACTGATGCAGTCCCCGTAGGCAAACCACTTTTTGCGAGATAAAATTTAGCAGAAGTTGCTGTGTAATTATTCGGAGCTTGAAAACACTGTCCGAAAATAGACTGTGCGGAATATACACTGTAATATTTATTTGCATTAGTTTCACTATAACTATCCACAACAACAATAGTCGCCCAAGCAACATTCTGCCACAATAAAATACTTACAATTCCTAGCACTGTTATTATTTTGTAAAAATATTTTTTCATCAGAAGTTAAGGGCTGAACCGCCAAATATTTTTAATGTTGAAGTTCCCATTGTAGCCAGAAAAGTCAGAACATTGCATTTATTGACTGCGTTCGGAAGTATCGGAGCGATGCCGTTGGTCCACATCACTTTACTGTCCCAAACTATAGAACCATTTGCTGTTTCATTTTGACAAGCAATTAAGCGTAGAGTTTGACCCGCAATATATCCGGTGAAATTAATAGTCATCGGAACAGAACCCATAACAATTTTTTGTTGGTTTCCATTTCTCCAATCTATCGTCATCGTCGTAGAGGTAGCTGGGGTGTATTCAATTCCGACAATCGCCCCTGACCCTACGGAGAGTTTAGCCCACGGAGTTGATGAAGCAATACCAAACCCCCCAGCAAAGGTTGTCGTGCCAGTTCCCGTCCACGTATTATTAGCCGCCAAATCCAACGCCACCGTGCCTGTAGTTGTAATCGTTCCTCCGGTAAGTCCTGTGCCTGCGGTTATGGAGGTCACACTTCCTCCCCCAGCGTGCGTGAAGCAACCCGCAGAATCGGCAAAACATCCGCCAGTTATGGTAAGTCCATTGGTAAACGTGCTCGTGGCTGTTCCTGTTTGAGCAAAATTAAGAACGGATACTCCACCGGAGAACGTAGTTGTGCCGACATTAGTAAATGTCTGTAATCCACTCCAGTTATTAGCCACACTTGTCTTAATCCAAGGATACCAAACAACACCACTTCCCAAATACCACATATTGTCATTCGCCTGATTGTAGAATTGAGAACCTGTAAGAAGTGCCGTGCCTGCCGTAGTAGTAGAAGTCTGTAAAACTTTCAAATAACCGTTAATATCCAATTTCGCCTCAGGACTCGTCGTCCCGATGCCGACGTTGCCTTGAATTATCATTCCATTCGCGGGAGGAATAATTGCTCCATATGTTGAACCAACGGTAACCCCACCACCACTGTATGCGAGCAAGTTATTACCTGACGGATCTATAAATAAAGATGTATTAAATGTGCCATTCCACTTTCCTGAACGAAATGCCATTCCCTTTGAAGAGTCTAGAAAAACATTGTTGGCATCAGCAGAAACTTGAAGTGATTGTCCATTCTGATAGACCTCAAGTTTTGTCCCTGGCGTCGTCGTCCCGATGCCGACGTTGCCCGCATTTGTAATTCTCATCCGTTCAGACCAAGTGATGGCAGTGTCCGCTGTCCCAGAAACCGCTGTGAATAAACCAATATCAGGACTTGTATCGCCCGAAGCCCCAAAAGCCATTCTGGCAGCTCCAGCTGTACGACGATACTTAAAACCACCTTGATAGTACCAATTCTGTCCCATGTCCATTTCTCCCCCAGCCACTGCTTGACCAGAAAAGTTTGCGTCACCTACAAAAAACTGATAAATCGTATCTACTGTTGGTGCGGCTGTCCCTACAGAAAGAGCATGCGTTACAGCACTACCAATACGAGCACTTCCAGCAACATCCAACGTCGCCCCAGGACTCGCCGTCCCGATGCCCACATTTCCATTATCCAACACCGTCAGTCTTTCTACATTCGCACTATCTGAGATTACAAAAGCTCTGCCCGTAGTTTGTCCTGTACCTGTTATGGAGAGTTTGGCGGAAGGCGAAGTCGTCCCGATGCCGACGTTGCCGGTATTTAATATAGTCATTACTTCTGTTGTCGCGGCATCATCTGTTCCAGATTTTACTTTAAAATGTAATGCCCCTTGTCTATGAGAACCTCCCGAAGTAGAACCGATAATTTCAGCCAAAGTGCGCGTGCCGCCAGACCAAGAAGTGGCGTAGCTGTTATAAAAAGCTAAAGTGCCAACATTATCTCCTGACCCAGCTTGGGAAGAAATAGTTAAAGTCGGATTTGAAGCAGTTGTATTATTATGAACATCCAAAATACTTATTGGCGTCGTCGTCCCGATGCCGACGTTGCCAGTTGTTGCTGCCAAGACACTTGTCCCATCAGCATAGATAGCATAATTGTTTGTTGCACCTGTAGGAGCTCCTGTAACTTTTAACGTATAAGCGTTTGTAAGACCCGCCGCACTTGCCCCAATCGTTGGTGGTACAACCGTAAGGCTAGAAAATTCTCTATTTGTTCCAGACGCAGCTTTGTTTATTGCTCCACCTATATAGACAGTGTGAGCCTCACCACCAACCGCAGGAGCTAAAGTATTATCAATAAACAACCCGTAAGGATTTCCTGCTGAGAAACTAAACGCACCAGTCAATCGCAGTTGAGCGTTTGCCCAAACTGCACCGCCAAAGACACTTGACCCAACCCCACTCGCAATTAGCTGATTATCTATCGTTGCTGTACCAGCAACTTGAAGTTTAGTCACTGGCCCCGTCGTCCCGATGCCGACGTTGCCGTCTATTGTTGCGAAATACGCTGAGCCAGTAGAACCAATTTGTGTTGTTGAGGCGTTGCCAAAAGTCTGTAGTCCTGTCCAAGTGTTCGGATTAGCTAGATTTAAGCCCCAGTCGCTGATTGCCCCGCTTCCGTTATAAGACGACCCGCTTAAAGTTGCGTCGTTCGTTAGAGCTGATAAATTAGCCCCTAAAGCCACGCCAGAAATGGTGGAGTTAGAAAGCATCGCATTTGACACCGAAGAGCAGGTTGAAGCACCGGACGCGGTTAGAGCCGTTATAACTTGATTAGTGCAAGACTGAGCCGTTACTAAAGTGAAATCAGTTCCGTTGGCGGCTACAGTTAAGGCCGAAGCTCCATTACCTTTAAGCACTCCTGTAAGTGAAGAAAATATCGGAGCGGCAGTATGAGTTTGAGCTGATGACCAAGTATTTGGAGTTGTAGTTCCAAAAGCTAAAGCCAGCGTGCCTGTAGTGGTGATTGTCCCACCAGTTAAAGGATAGGTTGTAGCGATTGAAGTAACCGTGCCAACACCTGCTGTTATCCAATCCGTGCCTGTAACCGTAGAGCTTAAAACTTCTCCATTCCCTCCTTGACTTCCGTTAGAGTCATAGAGTTCGTCTATGGTAAGTTTAGTAGTAGAGGCTTGTCCTAAAATCGTCAGTCCGCTAAAAGTATTTATGCCTGTAAAAGTTTGATTGACCGATAGTTTTGCGTAGCCCAAATTAGCCACTGTAGCGGGAGTTCTCATCATTCCAACGTGAGATTCGCTTCCATAAACCGTATGAATTACCTTGCCGGTAGAAGTATCGTGATAGCCATAGTATTTCGTTACTAACCTATCAGTTCCGTTGGCGTTCCAAGTTTGTTCGTTATTGGGAATTATAATCCTATAAGGCGAAATAGTCGTTAAAATATCGGTTGAAGTTCCTTGAGCGAACCAAGTTTCTACTCCCGCCGCAGTTCTCTTGAAAAAATCTATTACGATATAAGAATTACCCGCCGGATTACTGGTATAAGTCCAGCCGTCTGCGATAAACGAACCCGCCGGAAATCCAGTCAAGGTTCTGTCGGTTGAAGTTGCTATGTAGGAGTCAATTAAACAATACCCTCCCGTAATATCAGAATCGGCGGTGCAACTCTCGTCTATTTCTGTTCCGCCTATATCGGGATAAGAGTATAAAGATTCATAACCCGCTATATCAGTCATTGGTTCGTTATATTTAAAGAATGTTATGTTTGAACCAGATACATTCGGAGTTGAGGCACATTCTCCGTCTGGATAACAAATACGATTCGCCCAAATAGTATCAGAGTTGCTCAATAGAGTAGATGAAGCATTAACAAATGTCTGCAGAGCCGTCCAAGAGTTAGCGTGAGCCAGATTTAAAGTAGCGGTTAAAGTGCCTGCCGAAGTTACGGGTGTTCCGCCGATAGTTAGAGTTGAATTAGTGTCTGAAAGTCCCACGCTAGTAACCGTGCCTGTGTCTCCGCTTGAAGCTAACTGTTGCCAAGCCGAACCTGAACCGCAACCCCAAAACTTATCATTAGCCTGATTATAAAATACCGAGCCCATTAAATTCGCCGAGCAGGCCGTGGTGGTGGAAGTTTGTAAGGCTTTTATATAACCATTAACGTCAAGCTTAACAGCTGGCGTCGTCGTCCCGATGCCAACGTTGCCGCCGTTGAATCTATGCCCCGTAGTTGCCCCGTAGTCCATATAACCGTTATTTAAGCTGTCTATGTATTCGTTGCCATCTGTTTGAGTGAATGATATTTTATTATTTATCCATAATTCTGTATTAGAAAAAATATAACTCCTGGTCGGAATATCTATATAAAGCTTTGCACCTGCTTCTGGTTGTGACCATACAATAGCACCTGCTGTTGATGAACCTCTAAATAAAAGTCTATCGGTTCCAGACACTTGTTGAAACTTAAAACCAACAGCTTCAAGTGCACCACCCATTTTCCCGAATCTAACAGCACCTATTGTTCCAGCATCTGTAGTAGGGAATGTTACAGTAAGTGCATCTGTATCTGTGTTGTCTACCCAAGCAGTAGAATTAACTTCTAATTTACTCCCAGGCGTCGTCGTCCCGATGCCGACGTTGCCATTCTGCAAAACAGTAAGCCCTGTCGCTCCTGCCACATTCATTCCTCCTGCGAAAGTTGAGGTGGCTGTCGTAGATGTAGCGTGGAAGTATGGGGCAGAAATTAAGGAGCCGAAGAGTCCTCCGGAGAAAGTTGAAGTGGCGGTAGAGGTCGCTACAAACGAACCGGCTGTAAGAGGGTTTTTAGGAAGCCAGTAATCAGCGGAGGTGGTGGAGAAAGAGGAGGAAGAACCGCCGGTTGCTGACAATACTCCACCTGAAAAAGTTAAGTTAGAACCGATAGTTACTGTTTTAAGGCGAATGGTTGAATCACCATAAAGGATTCCTGAAGGTGATGAAGTCCCCGTGCCGCCCGCGGGAGTCAAAATTATTGGAGTAGCTCCCAAAAGAGGACTCTGTAAATCATTTAGTAATTTGTTATTCTGTTCAGCTGAACCTATATAGACATCATTAAATTTACTTTCATAAAGTGAGGTGCGGTCGGCAAAGGAAGGCATTTGACCTGAATAGTATTCCCAAAGAGTTGAAGCTCCGAAAGTAAAGAGAGGGGTTATTAAAAGCAATGTGATTAAAAGTTTTTTCATAGTTTTATTTTGGTGTCCTCTTTCAAAAGTCTGATTACAAGTTTTACAAATTTTAGTATCCATAAATTTACCCAAGTCCATAGCAATCTCCTCCAAGCCCAACCGGGTCGTCTAATGTCGCTGTGGTCGTTACTATCGTTACTCCGTGTCCATTTCTATAAGTCACGCCATTCACTACAACAAGTTGAGGAGTTGAAGTAAAGGTAAACACAAGATTACTGTCATCCACTGCCCCAGTTGCAACTAAAATGGAAGTGTTCCCGCCTATTAAAGCTATATTATCAGCATCTCCACTTGCTCTGATATAAAGATTTTGAATAAAAATAATTTCATCTGGAGTTAAGGCATCTGATGGATCGAATTGTTCTGTATAAAAAGCACACATATTTATTCAAGTAAATCTTTTTTAAAAGGCAGACCTTTATAGTGTTGAAGCCATCTTTCGCTCAAACGAAACAGCATCACCTTACTTGTTTGTTCTCGTTTTTTAATTTTATCAATGTAAGATTGAAGATTTTGTTTTTCAAGAGAAAGTTTGACAACAAGTTCATTAAGATTTTTTATTTCATTTTGTGCGATATTCACTTGTGAAAGGAGTTTATTTTCTTTTTCAGTTAATTCAGTAATGACATTTTCCTTTTTAATTGAAACCTGTTTTTGGATTTCTGTATCAGTCGTGATTTTTAAGTGAAGATTACGAACCATTTTTTCCGCTTCGTTAATAAGTGAAGCCAAAAATGTATCATTGTCGTTTGTTGCTTCAAAATTATTTATTGCATTAAGTAAAAGAACTAACTTGGTCTCAAGTTCTTTTTTTCTCTCTACAATTAAAGAATTTTTTAGAAAAACATCTTCAATAACTTCCTTTTTTTTAGTCAAATCCTCTGTCTTATTCTGAAAAAAAGAAGCAAGAAAATCTTGATTATCTTTTTTTATAGACTCAATTCTTTTAAATTCATCTTTCGCTTTTTCAATTCTATCAAGCCAATCAGTTAATTCTTTCTGTTTTTCAGAAATTTCTTTCTTAATTTTAACTACATTTTTTTCTGAATAAGCCATTTTTTAGAAGTTCGACTTCGGTGCTATTTCCATATAGATACCGGTGTTAGACGCAGTTACTCCATACTTAACTTGAATCCTATTCGCACCTACTGGATTAACAAAAATATTATCGCACTTATAATTTGTTCCAAGAGTTGTAGTGGCAAGCGATAATGTTCTAGTCAAAGACGAATGAGTTGCTGTTCCGCCAGAAATAGATTCGGCTGTTTCTTGATACCAAGTAGGAATTTCAAATGGTGATTGAGCGCTGAATCTTAATTGTAAATTTAATACAGCACTTGATGACGAAGCAGTATTGCAAACAAGAATTGAAACTGATTCACCACTTGGAATATTAGCTTCTAATGTCGAAGAAGCGGAAGCTGTAGAAGAAAGATATTGTAACGTAGAAGACGCTACGGAAGTTCTAGCAGCAATTCCTGTCACATTTTGACTTCCAGCAAAGGCAAGACCGATATTAGAAGCAACAACAATTAGACCAACTATTGCAATTACTCCAAGACCTAGACCTAGACCTAGAATTTTTTTATTCATATTTTTCTTAATTATTTTTTATAAATACCTTTGCGGTAATTGAACCATTTGTTCCTCCCACGCCGTCAGCGGTCATTTTAAACCCGTAACAGGCACCGATTGGAAACTCTATAACCATTGAATCGGCAGGAGAATATGCGTCAATAATATGCGGGTTATCATCTATCGTCCCGTCAGCAATATTTTTTTTAGGAACTTGATACCAATCAGTTCCACCAAGTTGTGGTAAGTAGTAAAATCTCAACTGTATTGAAGTGTGAGTTCCTAAAACATAATCAATGAATATAGTGAATTGACTTTTCGAAAGTAAGTTTAAGTCAGTTATAATAACTACATCTTCTTCCGATGTATCAATATCGGCATTAACTCCACTTCCCGCAATTATAGGTCTGCCGTAATCCATATTATTCTTCTAATTTATCTTTCTCTTTTTCAATATTTTCAACTTCTTCCTCAATTTCTTTCTTAATCTCTTTCACTTCTTTTATCGTAACGAACTTAGGAAAAACTCTGGCAATTTGCTTTGCTTGTGCTTCCGTTACAAGAGTTCCTTTTGATGACAATTCAATGGTTGTTTTTCCGTCAAGTTGATACGAGATTTTTTCTGTAGAAACAATCTTTTTCATTATTTTAATAGTTACTTTTAATACTTTAATTATAACACATTCAAGCGACACAAGATACCGAGTTTTTACGCTCGGTATCTTGTTGTTCACTTTTTAGACATTAGTCAGCATCTACATAACGAATCATTAAAGCAGAAATATCAGATGTTGAAGCTGTAGCCGACTGACGAATAAACTTGAAACAAGCAGTATCGTTTGCGGGAAGTATCAAGGTGCTAGTAGCTGACTCCAAATCAATACCCGTTCCTGCAGCAAAAGTAATTGTAGTCGCCGCAGTTGTAGTGCCGTTAACAAAACAGGTTTCCTGCATATCTCCCGCTGTTGGTAACCAAGTTGCAGCGGTTGAAGAAGCGAAGAATGTTAATGTTTTTGTAGCCGCCGCACCTTTAGGGGTGAGCAAAACAACATCATATCCATTAACATCACTCAATTTAAGAGTACCTGAACCAACCGAGGTAGTCGCATTTGTATAACTTCTCAACTGACCTGCATTTAGAGTTACAACTCCTCCTGTCGTAACCGTGCTTGAAAGCGTTGTTGCCCCCGTTGAGGTAAAGCCATCACTTCCGACACTCAAGCCAGACAGATGAGTTACTCCGCCCAAAGAGGGAGTTGATACATCGCCACCAAGACTACCCAGATAGAATCCCAAAGAACCAACAAGAATGACTGCTACTATCCCAATTAGTGTTTGTTTCAGCGTCATAGATTTTTTTAAGTTAGCTGATAATAATGTTTATTATGCAGAACAGAAATTACTTTAATATTTTTGTCCTTTTATGATTATTACATTTCCAACAAAGAGGTTGAAGATTCTCTATATCACACAATTTGTAATTAGGTTTATTCATCTTTGCCCATTCTTTCCATTTTGAGATAGGGATTATATGGTCAATAGTTAATTTTACATCACTTTTTTTGCAATCAGCACAAGCATTTCCGAATAATTTTTTCTTTTCATTCCATTCTTTTTTCGTAAAACGACCACCACCTTCCGCCTTTCGTGCTTTTCTTATATGAACATTTATAATCTTTTGTTCATAATTAACTCGATAATCTATATCTCTCCGACATTTTTTAGAACACCATTTCTGATTTGAAACATAAGCTAGATATTCTTTGCCACATAATTTACATTTGTGAGTTGTTCCTCGATAGCCGACATTTACTCCCTTTCTTTTATTTATCGTATTTGTCGCACATTCACGAGAACAAAAAGAATCATTATGCAAGTTTTTCTGATGAAATAATTTTCCACACCACTTACACTTTAAGTCTTTCAAATTTTTTTTTCTACGAAGTCTACGATATAGATTTTTCCATTCAGAAAAACACCTTGAATGAACTTTTTTGTGAGGAATCGTAATAATTTTTAATGAACCGTCTTTACACTTAACTTTTATAGATTGTTTTTTAGCAATCTCTGTTCCGCATACTAAACATTTTTTTATCATACTTACATTATATCATATCTATTATTGAAATAGATTATGAGTAACATAGTTATGAGCTGAAAGCAATACCGCTACCATTACTATAGTAAACTGAACGAAAATCTGTGAAACCGTAAACTTTGTTTTGCTTAACCGTATAAGCTACAGCATCCCTGCCATTCACACGTTCGACATTCGTGGATAACGGCCAGAACGATACACATACAAGTCCCGTTCCTGTTTCAGTATCACGATTTTCCTCGTCAACAAGTGCCCACTGGCGTTCATTGTTGATATTGGTCGCATCGTAATAAGACTGATTCAAGTAAGGAGAAGAAATTATACGATTGAACATTCCCTTATGAATGTTGATTTGGTTTTCCGCCAAACCGACTTCCCAATCTGATTCTTGAACTTGCTTTGCCAACTTAACATTGTAAGGAGCAGTAACAATCGCAACTCTACCACCCATTGTCGGAAACGGCTTTCCTACATCGTCAACAATACTAGACATCGCTACTTTTGCGTTCCAATACACATCGGTATCAAAAGCGTCAGAAGAAGCAAGTGTATTGCTTTGAGATGTTCCGCCGTCAACGCGAGCGTGAGAAGTTGAAGCCAACCTCTCACCTAAAGCGGTGTTGTTAGCATCAGTTCCCTTATTTCCTCTTGCGAAGAAACGGATAAACGAATCACCTGGATATGAAGCCGGAGCGGTTTGCGCCAAGTTAAAGACTTCAAAAACATCAGCGATGTTCTTTCGGTCAATCTCCAAAAGGAGTTTCTTAGCTCGATTAAGAGTTTCCTTATAAGCGGCAGATTCTTTTGCTTCTCTTTCTTCAGGAATTACGAACTCACCAGCATCCTGTTGATCTGGGTCAATAACAAGAGTTTCGTAACCACGAAGAAACTCGGCTGAAGGATAAGTTCCGCCAGCAGACCTTTTACCGAGATTTTTAATACCTGTAGTAGCGACGTGTCGCCAAACAGTCCTAGAACCTTCAGAGACAGTATCAGAAACCATAGTAAACAGAGTGCTTGCTAATGGGTCTGAACCAATAAGGGAATACGTTTGTATTGCTTTACTGGATTTTAGAGCTTGGTCTTCCACAGCGTCGAAATCAGCGCGGATTCCTGTGAGAAAGACATCTTTGCTCCCACTAAAAAGAGTTTCCATAAATTTGTTTAATTATTGATAATAGTGGTAATACATAGTTCATTTATTCTTTCTTGGAAAAATATGGTGTTTGCGGTTTAACCATTCTTGATATTTAATTGGGTCTTTTGGTGCTGGCATAAACTATAAATTACCACTACTATCCCTAATAATAATTAACTATTAAGCAATATCGTAACCCCAAATGGTGTTTATGAAACGACACTCGACCTGAGTGGTGTCTTTTCCAGTAAGTCCGTAAGAGAACAACTGCATATTTTCAAGAACATCCGTTGAAGCCCACGGAGCTATAACGGTATTTTCATCAACAAGAAGACCTGTTGAATCGAGAGTGAACTTTCCGAAAGCACCTGAATTGTCAGTCGTTTCAGCGGCCGCATCCAAATCACCTTCATAATCAATCGGAAGATGAGCTGGAACGTAAATCGCTTTAATCATCTTGTCAGTTACGTTGTCATTTTCCGCAATAACGGTATTGTATTCAAGAGAATCGCCATTCTTGCTTTTGAAACCAAGAACGACACCAAGAACCAATCCATCTGTGCCACCAGCAGTAAGCACAACGGAAGCATCAGTCTGAATACTTGGAATGATTGCTTCTCCTACGGAAAGAGTCTGGC
>Ga0315288_10006717_pt1 | contig 14588 bp, 13 predicted proteins | sample YL17G11_20_MG_FD_203454 | JGI IMG/M metagenome (GOLD analysis project Ga0315288, IMG submission 203454) | Sediment microbial communities from Yellowstone Lake, YNP, Wyoming, USA - YL17G11_20 | ecosystem: Environmental > Aquatic > Freshwater > Lake > Sediment | place: USA: Wyoming | collected... | reverse complement strand
TTTATTTGTTGTTTCCCAAAAACTCTGAAACTGCGTTCATGGTGTCCAATAAAAAATGACCAGTTATCATATTCTTCGATGTGGAAAATAAGTCGCGGCATAATGTTGTCGGTATTTGGTACTTGTAATTATTAAGCATTAATCATTTAATATGTTTTATTAAATAATTTTATCGAGTGTCAATTATTTGAGAAATGGTAAACATGGAATCTTCGTTACATAATTATTTTTTTCCAGTATGCGCGTGCTAAGATTATTTTGAAATGGAAAACACACATTTTCTTGAGGATTGAGCTGAGGATAATACCAGTTGGTTTGTTCTAAATCGCGATATGTCCATGCGGGATGAGTGACGCGTGACTGTTCAACAAACGACGGACAGCATGATGGATATGATATTGGGCTGCTACTAACAGCCGTCTTTAAATAATTGTTTTGCAGACAATCTCTCGAGAGAGGCTGATTTAATCCCTTCAAATTACTTTCTAAATTAATTGTATTTGTTCTTAAATTTGCACCCCATCCTTGAATTCGAATGTACGGGTCTTCGATATAATACGGTTTATCTCCGTTCCCCGGCACATTCAACATGTATCGTCCAGGGTCAGTCGATTCTTGAAGCTGTTTGTTTATTCTACAAGGGTCATCATGGAAACGAGTAAATGACATTTTATTATTTTCAATATTTTAATAGTTATTGATATTATAATATTATATTATTAATTTTATTATATTATTAATTTGAAATATATTAAACACATCATGTTAAATTAAATAAACCATTATAAAATGAACCACGAACGACAACAAAGAAATATCCAAATTAAAATGAATTCTATATGGATTCCGGTGTCAGATGAAACTTTAAAAATGGTATACACGCAATATAAAAATAAACCGACATATCATCAAGAATTACCGCATAATGAAGGTGGTGTGAAAATATATAGAGATGATAATAATCATTATAATCCAACGTATGCCTTGCACAGTCGTCGTGAAAGTGTTCCAGTTCCTATTATAGATATGGATGATGTCAAGGTTTTTTTAACAGACCTTCCAAATGCAAACTGGGTAAAAGCAAGAGACTATCAAGCCTGGGCATATCGCGACTTCATATACGACCCAAATCGTGTGCAAATCAAATACTACGCTTCTCGGTATTCATCTCATTTGGTTTTTCAAACGAGCAACTACAGACATGTTACCACAATCGAGCTCGACGGACTACCTCCAAATATTGTATTCAAAATTTCAAGAAATGAAAATGGAAGCGTGTATTACGAAAGAAATGACAGTCGAGCTACACGAGTGAGAATTTGTGACAACGACTCTGCTCGGTCCGGTTACTTGGGTTATTATCGACGAATGACGGATGTTGGTGATTTTATTATATCGTCACCGCCGCCGACTGTGGTACCACCAGTGTCATCTGACCCATACGGACCAGATTATCAAGATTTTGCAGCATTTTTACATCAGCCACACTCACACGGCAACGCGCACATAAATAACAAGTTACCACTTCCTTTTGGAGCAAGAAGCATTGAGACAAACGTTGAAGAAGAACAATGCATCTTGTGTTTTAAAAACAAGTCAAGTTTGAAACTAAATCCGTGCGGACATAAAATAATATGTCCTGAATGTTACACAAAGTTGGAAAAGCCAGAATGTCCAATGTGCAGAGCAGAAATACAATCATTAATTTGCGACAATAATTAATTTCAATAAAAATATATAAATAAAAATTGATTTGGTCTTTAGAAACAGAATAAATACCAAGATGGAAACCACGATGGAAGAGACCGCCGCCACTTCTGATAATAATGGGTGGGAAACAATCGAAACAACCAACTCGGAAAATCAGCCACTGACGACATCCTTGACATCAGAAATTTCAAAAAAAAAAAGGATGATAAAGATTAAAATAGTAAAAACAAAAACAATGAATAAAGGAACTGGTGCTGGTGGTTCGAATACAAATAAAAATGGACTTCAATTTGAAGAACTTACCAATTTTAAAGATAGGTATGAAAGTATTCAAACTAGCCAAATCGGTATCGGAAGTGAAGTGACATTCAAAGGGCATTCGCGCACATTTATAAAAGTAAGTAAATCTGCATTACATAAATATATGAATAAAATAGGTGAAAAAAATCTGACTTTGAAACCAGCCGCAGGTTGTAAAGAGCCTGATGAAGCATATATCGACCTTGAGAAAAATATCGTTTTTGTAATTGAGAAAAAATTTCAACAAGAAAGTGGTTCTGTAGATGAAAAACTGCAAACAGGATGTTTCAAACAATCACATTACAAGGAATTGTTTCCAAATTTCAAAATATATTACATGTACTGTCTCTCCGATTGGTTTAAAAGGAACGAATATGAGAGTGTTTTGAATTATTTAACAAATGGCGGCATTCCTGTGTTTTGGGGAAATTCTCAAACATGTAAAGAAAATATGATAGATTTCATTATGAATTCATTTTAATTATTTATATTTCATTTTATATAAAGATAAATTATAAATAAAGGTATAACAAAATATGGAACTTTCATTACACTATTCCAATTTGGAATCTTCTTTATTAAAAGTAATTCAGGCGATTAGTAATTCAAGTATTGAGATTGAAGAGTGTGTTCGTTATTCTGCTCTCACAGGTTTACATGGTGAACATTCAAGTGAACAAAATCAAAATACTTCTGGAGATATACAGAAAAAATTAGATATCATTTCTAATGATATTATGATACGTTATCTTATAGAAACAAAATGTTGTAGTGCTCTATTATCAGAAGAAAACGATGCTCCTATTTATATTCAGAAAGATAATTCGTCACAAACCTACGTGGTTGCTTTTGACCCTCTGGACGGTTCCTCTAATATAGACTGTAATGCTCCGATTGGAACTATTTTTTCGGTATCGTTATCATCGTTAGCCAATAAACAAGAACAAGAAACCGATGTTAATGTTAATCCTCTTGAAATAGAAAGCATGAAAGGAAATCAAATCCTTGTCGCCGGATATATACTATATGGTCCTAGTACAGAACTAGTTATTTCCGTAAATAATAAAGTAGAACGTTTTGTACTTACTCCTAACAAACGATACGTCCACATTGGAAAAGTTGTTTTAGATGGCACAAAAAAAATTTACTCTATTAATGAATCTAACAGTAGTGCATGGTATAGTGATATGAAAACATATATTGATAAATATAAAATAAATGGTACCAAGTATACGTCTAGATATATTGGGTCCATGGTAGGAGACGTACATCGCACCCTCTTGTATGGCGGTATGTTTTGTTATCCAGCTGACACAAAAAACCCAAATGGTAAATTGCGATTGTTGTATGAAGCATATCCAATGGCAAAAATAATAGAAGATGCTGGAGGTAAATCCATTGTAGGAAACAATAGTAAACAACGTATTTTAGATGTTATTCCGAGTGAAATTCATCAACGCACGCCAGTTCTTTTGGGGTCAGTTGAAGAAGTAAACAAATACGAAGAGGTTTTACAAAGTATTACAAATTTGTAAATGGTGGCCAACCGAGTGTTCAATACTTTGCAATAATCCCTTCCGATAATTTGCAATATTCTTCGCTTATCTCAATGCCAATGTATCTTCTGTTATTTTTTTTTGCCATTTTACATGTAGTTCCTGAACCGGAGAACAGGTCCAACACAATGTCTCCTTCGTTGCTCCAAGTTAGAATGTGGTCTTCTGCCAATTTTTCGGGGAATATTGCCGGGTGCTCGTGGCTTTCTTTGTCGCTTGAATTAAATCCCTTTCCGACATTGTAGTGCCAAATATTATTTCTTGGTGAAAAATCCGGCACGGGTTTAATGTCAGATGTTTCTTGTAAATCGCCATTTCTCAATCGGGTTGTATTTTTTCCCCAATTCGTGTGACCGGCCCACTTGTTTGGTTTGTCGCATATAAGATTTGTCGTGGATATTTTTCCTTTACAAAACACAAACATGTATTCGAATATTTGCGTGTAGCGAGTCCCCGTTCTTTTCGACGGAAATGATGACGTATTTTTTTCATAAATCATTGTGTCGTGCAGCTTGAATCCATTCTCCATAAACATTAGAGCTTGTCGAAATGACGTGCCCGATTCACTGCCGTTTGTTGTAGAGTCTCCAACAATCCAAACAACAACTCCGCCTGCTTTTGTGACTCGAAATAATTCTTTTACAATAGTAAGACAATCAAAGTTATAGCCTTTGTATTCTCTTATGTCATCATAAGGCGGACTAGTCACCGTCAAATCAACACTGTTTGGTGGAAGTTTTGAAAGTGCGTTTGCGGCATCTTCGTTTATAATTCTATTAATGAAAGGTTCCATTTGTGTGTGGGTGTGATGCGGTTGCGTATGTTTGAACTATATAATTCTACATGTAAATCAGTATTAATTTTTTATTTCAATTTATATTAATATAAATAAAAAAAACAAAAAATTAAAAAACAAAAAACGACTCTAATTCATTTTTTGTTATAAATAAATGGAAACCTAGAAAATCTAATAGTTGAATTTATTGACGACCGCGACCACGACGAGAACCGCGACCGCGACGAGAACCGCGACCACGACGAGAACCGCGACCACGACGAGAACCGCGACCACGACGTTGAGTTACTGCTACTACCATTTTATCTTGTTATATATACACTAAAGAAAAAAATATTTTATATTTTAAAAAATAAAATATTATTTATTTAATTTAATTTTATATTTTAAAATTAGTTGCGACCACGACCGCGACGTTGAGTGCGACCACGACCACGACGAGAACCGCGACCACGACGAGAACCACGACCACGACGACGAGAACCGCCGCCCATACCAGTACCACTACATTTTGACATTTTACTAATTGTTATATATAATATAAAGAAAAAAATATTAAATATTAAATATTGTAATAATGTTAGACTGGTCCTATTTTCCTAAATAAACCCGTCATCACCAAATTGTGTCACTATGCCAATACATTCCGTCTCCTTTTTTAATATGATAAATACTTTTAAATAATCGCAAACGCGAAAGGGGACAATTCGCTCTATATTTGTCTAAAGGATGCGGATTCATTTTTAATTCTATAGGAATCGATTTTTTTGAAATATAAGACCGCCACTGATATGCAATATACATGAAGAGCGTTTCAAAAGAAAGTTTTTTAATTGGAATAATATAGTCATCCTTTACTTGATAATCTCTCAAATATTCCTCTATTATTGCTAAACCGCTGATGTCCGCTAAATTCTCTCCAACAGATAAAGACCCGTCCATTTTTATTCCATCGCGCGCAGCAAATGTTTCATACTGTCGAATGACATCCTTCACTTTAGAATTGAATACTTTACGGTCATGCGGAGTCCACCAGTTGAATAAGTTGCCCTTGTAATCATACATACTTCCTAAATCATCAAGCGAGTGCGACAATTCGTGTCCAATTGTATATCCAATGTACGCTAAATTATATTCAATACCTCTTTCATCTCCATCTAGAAACGGTTTTTGAAGGTAAGCGAGAGGTAAATAAATATTATTCTTTGTTGGGTCATAAAATGCATTGACAATGTAGGCTTGATTGCCTGATAAAGTAAATCCACTCCAGTCTACTAAAGGCAAATCAATGTAGTGTTTCCCCTCTGTTTCAATAAGAACTTTTAATCGCCACGCGTTACATGCGCATATATTACCCCACGCATCTTTTGCTGTATATTCAATGTCGGGGTCAGGCACTAAATATGGTGGGTGTGCCATATCAACGCGTATGTGTTTTAATTTAAGAATTGCATATTTTTTTGTTTTTGGACTCAACCATTTATTTCTCTCTATTTTTCGCATAAACACAGTTTTTAAATCGTATGCCAAATTACTTGCCCACTTGATGTATGCCCCATTTGCATATTTGGAAATATACTGTTCTGTTAAAAAGGTATTGAAACAATATGATAGACCGAAGATGGGATATATTTCTTGCGGCCAAATGACCTCTTGACCTTTAACTGTTTTTCCAAAATAATTAAAAAATATTACTCTCCATGAATTATGAAAGCGCATCAGCTGTTTGAAATAACAATAATATATGTACGTTTTCCATTTTTTTGAATTCCAGTTTTCATGAATAATGCCTATAATTTTCGACAAGTAATTCAAATTGTCTGTTATGAAAAAGGAAGGAGTTGATTTAAAACCAAGTCCTTTTGTTATTTCTGCCCAGTGAAGTTTATATTTATTGATTGCTTCACTTGCAGTTACAATATTGTACCCGTCATCAGCTTCTTTTATTTTTGAATCGTATGAATTAATGGCATCCAGTATTTGTTTTTCAACATCAATCACGTCTTGAGAATGGTATTCATTATCTTTTCCAAATGCAAGTGTGAAGATGTGAGTTACAAATTCATTAAATTTTTTATTGAATTCTCTTTTATACTCGTCGTCGTTATCATACAGTTCATCGTTGTAATAAGACAATTGTGGCGAATTTATATGACACCTATTTATTTGTGAATCTTTTTCATCTGTTATAATTGAAAATGACAACGGACAAAATGACGACACAATTTCATTCTTATTCATATATACCAATAAATCAACACATGTCCCTTTTTCGAAAATCTTATCCAGTTCCTTTTTTATATTTATCCAATGGGTTTCACAAGTTGACTCATCCAAGTGTAAAAATGATTCATAAACATTGCGTATCATCTTGGATTTATGGTCTGAATGTTCAGAAGTGTAACCTTTCACAATATCGATAAGTTGATAATAAACCGTCTCTTGCAACATTCGGAAACTATCTATTCGCGTGTAGTATTTATTTGTTTGTTTGCTCTTCATTTTTTTCAACCACTCATAGTTGACATATGTATAAAAATCATTTTTTGTATTTACCGACTTCGGCGCCAAAGGCTTGTCAAACACGCGAATAAGTTCTTTTCCAATAGATGCCGAGTCTTTTTTTGCATGTAAATCTTCGCCTGTTTTTGTGTTATTCTTTAAATAATTTTTAAAATTTTCTTCAAATGAATTATTTATAGTAATGCAACCGACGTCATCTTTTATAATAAGTTTTTCAATTTTTTCTACGTGTGCATTTTGATGTGATTTTTTTATTTCTTTTTTATTTTTACGTGTTTTACTTTTCATTAAAATGTAGTAAAATTATATGATATAATTGCATTATATTATATATTTATTTTTTATAGTTAAAATTATATTATATCGACATCTCTCTAAATTTTTGTAATAAATCTAAAAAATACCTCTCCATATGTCATTCCTCTCTGTATAAAATAAAGACGTTTTGATTCATCTGAACATAAATCAAACCAGTTGGTGTAATCATTTGTTTCGCTCACGCAAGTTACTTCATTCAAAATTTTAATAATGGATTCTTCATTATCTATTTTACGTATCATTTGTTTTATGCACATTTTTAAAAAATCTACTAGATTTGAGTCGTGGTTAATTGTATCATTATATTTTTCCCAAATGTTTCTAAATCCAAGTATTTCATTCGGGTCGCATTTTTGGTCTTGAATGCAAGTGTTGACTGGATAATTTGACATGACTCCGCCGTCAATGTAACAGCTGATAAAGGGATTTTCGCCAGTATTGTCACATGACTCCATTATTTTAGGAGAAAATATAACCGGAAATGCACAACTCATCTTAATCGCATCCATCACCTTCAAATTTGGATATGTTTTATAACTTATATTTACCAGCCTGAATTTATTCAACTCCACAGACATTACGTGAATTTCTTTTTTATTGTATTCATACAATTCGCTCATAGTTGTATCCAATGATAAATCTTTTGATAGTAATAGCGGTTTCATAATAATGTCAAAAAACTCTTCATGAATGATTCCTTTATTCGTGTAAATATTTAAAACGTCATCAAATGTGGTATTCAATGGTAGCACGGTGTTCCACGGACACTTGACAATATAATCATCTATCGTTTCCCAAGTGTGTTTTAATGATAAAATGATTCCAATAACTGCGCCAATGGATGTTCCATAAATGGATTGAATGTTGTCAATATTCCAAAACTTATTTTTTTCGAGGTATTTTGCAGCGCCATATGAGAGCAAACCTGTTGGACCGCCTCCGCTAATAACCAAATGTTTTATCACCATTTTCTATATATATGTTATTTTTTTTACTTCTTTAATTATGTGCACATGAATATATATAATGTACGTTTTTATGTTTTAATAATTTTATATTTTTTATAATACAATAAGTAAAAAATATAAAAATAAACTAAATGTAAAATATATTATATTATTTATATTAGTTATATTAGTTGATTAAAAAAAATGGATAACTTATTTTATTCTCGTGAAGAAGAAGATGAAGATGTTGAAAATGTGCGAAAAATTAATTTAGACGAGTTGTACGATACAAAAAAAGAAAAAGATTTACAAAAACTGCAGGTTTTTAATCGAATTCTTAATAGAATTCACACAAAAATTAAAATGACTTCAAGACAAAAAATAAATAGTAATTTTTGCTGGTATGTTGTTCCAGAAGTTATGCTCGGAATTGTAAACTATGACCGCGTCATGTGCATTTCATATATTATTGCAAAATTGGAAGAAAATGATTTTCAGGTTAGATACACTCATCCGAATCTTATTTTTATAAGTTGGGGGCATTATATTCCGACATATGTTCGCACCGAATTCAAAAAAAAAACAGGAATATCCATCGACGAGCATGGAAATAAAAAAGAAGACAGTAATGACAACAGCGAAGAAGGAGGAGGAGGAATTCGGCTCATTACAAATTCAAGTGGAGGAGACAATGCAAATATTGACCATACTTTATTAAATCGAAACAAAACATCTGGAGCAAGTGCCAATCCGAATTTGGTTAAAAAGGAATATAAACCAATTAATAGTTATAAACCGACAGGAAATTTGGTTTATAGTAATGATTTTCTTAAAAAAATAGATGACCGAATGAACAATTAAAAATTATTTGGAAGAAAATTATTATATCCACGCCTGCATATCCACGCCTGCCTAAATTATAAAACCTTTTCCAGCTGCTTGTTCAATCGTGTCATAGTTAACGTCACAACCATTGTGAGATAATGAATATGGGAATGGTCTTGCACATGGCGGTGTTGGTAAATGATTATTCTTTGCAACACCTCCTGTTGTAATGTATTGTCCTTGAGTAGTATACCCTCCAACAAATTTAGTTGTAGGTTTATAATACATGTACTTCTTCCCGCCTATATGATAAAATTTGCCTTGTAAACATTTACACACTTGAGCATCAGCAACAGTGGTGTTTGCGCTTTTATCTGCTTCAAATTTACACGCCCCGACCTTCCAACTCAGTGATTCTATATACTGTGACTGAGAGTCAGTAATTCTGTAGCTGTTATCATCATCTTTAACCCAGGTATTTGGATAAGCTCCGTGAAGTATTCCCAAATATTTTTCATCAAGCATTCCCTTTGTGTTTTTAACTGATTTTTTTACAATGGAAGAATCGTTTGTGCAACAGTCTCCAGAGTTTGCAATATATTGCGGGTATGTCCCACAGCATCCTCCCCATCCGACCGGTGTATTTCCTCTAAACGGTGTGCGTGTTACATTGCTAACCATGCGAAATCTGCCCACTCCGCCAATGTTTCGAAGAGTTCCGTTCAATGAAAACCCGTCATGTCCTTTTCCAGAAATAACATCGACCCGAGGATTGCCTCCTCGAAATGTTTTTTTTTTCAACGTTGCGATTGACATTATTTTTATTTGTATCTATATATGTTATATAAATTATATTATATAAATTATATTATATATTTGTTTTTTATAATATATTAAAAAATAAATATTAAACAAAATATTATAAATAAATAAATATTAAACAAAATATTATAAATAAATAAATATTAACAAATATATTAAATAATAAATATTTAATAAATAAATACATAAAATGAAAAATCAGCATAGTGATGAAGAAATGCGCGTAAAAAAACGAAATGGCTCTTTTGAAATTATTGCTTTTGATAAAATCCTTAATCGTGTAAAAAATCTTGGAAAATCAGCAAATATTACTTCAATAAATTATGCATCTCTAATTATTAAAGTTATTGACCAATTGTATGATGGCATTCCAACAACTAAAATTGATGAACTAACTGCAGAACAATGCGCCGCGTTATCCACACAGCATCCCGACTATATTACTCTGGCTAGTTACATTGCAACATCAAATAATCACAAAAACACAGATGCTTTGTTTTACAAGGTTATGACAAAACTCTACAAAAATAAAGATAATCAAAAACGTAGCTCTCCTCTTATTTCGGAAACAACCATGTCAATAATTACTAAATACAAAGACGAACTTGAAAATATGATTGTCCATCAGAGAGATTTTTTAATTGAATATTTTGGATATAAAACGCTAGAATATTCGTATTTATTAAAAATAAATGGACAAGTTGTCGAGCGCCCTCAATACATGTGGTTGCGCGTTTCGGTCGGCATTCACGGAGACAATATTGAAAAAATAAAAGAAACATACGATTTAATGTCTCAAAAATATTTCACTCATGCAACTCCCACTCTTTTTAATTCTGGAACACTTCGTCCTCAATTGAGTTCGTGTTATTTGATAGCGATGGAGAATGATAGTTTGGGTGGCATATTCAACACGCTTACAGATTGTGCACATATTTCTAAATGGGCTGGAGGAATCGGACTTCACATTCACAATATCCGAGCTAGAGGAAGTTTAATTCGAGGAACAAATGGCGCATCCACCGGAATTGTTCCAATGTTGCGAGTATTTAATAGCACCGCGCGATATGTTGACCAGGGTGGACGCCGAAACGGAAGTTTTGCAATTTATTTGGAACCGTGGCATGCAGACATCCGCGATTTTTTAGAATTGAAAAAAAATCATGGCGACGAAGAAGTAAAAGCGCGCGACCTGTTTTATGCTCTTTGGATTCCCGATTTATTCATGAAAAAAATAAAAGAAAACGAAGACTGGTGTTTATTTTGCCCGGATGAGTGTCCAGGATTATCTGACATTTATGGAGACGCGTTCGAAACGCTTTATCATAAATATGAATCAGAAGGACGAGAAAAGTGTAAATTAAAAGCGCGAGATTTATGGTTCAAAATATTAGATAGTCAAATGGAAACAGGAACACCTTATTTACTCTACAAGGATGCTTGCAATAAAAAATCCAATCAACAAAATGTTGGAACCATTAAAAGTTCAAATTTATGCACGGAAATCGTTCAATATTCCGATGATAAAGAAACGGCAGTTTGTAATTTGGCAAGCATTGCACTCAATAAATTTGTCAAAGAAGATAAATCATTTGATTTTGAACTGTTGCATTCTGTCGCAAAAGTTGTTACATACAATTTGAATCAGGTGATTGACGTTAATTATTATCCAACAGATAAGACGCGAATCAGTAACATGCGCCATCGTCCAATTGGAATAGGCATTCAAGGACTTGCAGATGTATTTATGATAATGGATGTTGCATTCAACAGCTCAGAAGCCAAACAATTAAATATAAATATTTTTGAAACTATTTATCATGCCGCATTAGAAACATCAGTTGAACTTTCCAAGGCGCACAGACCTTATGAATCATTCAAAGGTTCGCCCGCATCAAAGGGTGTGTTACAATTTGACATGTGGAATGTTGACCCGGGTAATTCCCGATACAATTGGACCGAAATGAAAGCATCTGTCATAAAATACGGAATTCGTAATTCGCTGTTGCTCGCACCCATGCCGACGGCAAGCACCTCACAAATTTTAGGAAATAATGAAGCATTTGAACCCATTACAAGCAACATTTACACACGACGCACTCTAGCCGGAGAATTTATTGTTATAAATAAGTATTTGATGCGCGAACTAATTGATTTAGGAATTTGGACAGATGCGCTAAAAAATAATATAATTGCAAATCGCGGAAGTGTGCAGCATCTTACCAATTTAAGCGAGCACATGCGAAACAAATATAAAACGGTTTGGGAATTGCCGATGAAAGATTTAATCGACATGTCAGCAGACAGAGGAGCATTTATCTGCCAAAGCCAGAGCTTGAATCTTTGGATGGAAGAACCGAGTTACGGACCACTCACTTCAATGCATTTTTATGCTTGGACAAAAGGTCTAAAAACGGGACTTTATTACTTGAGAAGAAAACCAAAACATCAGGCGCAGCAATTTACAATTGAACCAGACAAAGTACAAAATGGCACGAATGAAACCCACTCTGATAAAGAAGAATTTGAAATATGCACAATGTGCTCTTCATAATAAAATACAAAAAATGAAATGAAATATTTATAAACTAAATTATTTAGCATAAAACTTAGTATTGTGTTTGATTTTTTTTGAAATAATAATTTATAAATATATTATATTACAAGTTAATTATTATCACAATGGGGAAAGCTAATAATATGAATTTTATTTTAAAAAAACCAGGAACTTCAGTTGGTAAGGTTTTGCAAACAAAGTTAAAAGAAAATACGGCAAATGATGAATTGCGACAGAAAAATATTACTAACGGACTGATTGGACCGGCTGGACCACCTGGACCGGCTGGACCGGCTAGCATTTTTGATGGAGGAATAATTACTAAAGATATCATTCCTCATGGTGATAATATATCTATTGGTTCAGCTACAAATAGATTCAAAGGCCTTCACGTAAGTGCAAACACTATATATATTGGAGAAAGTTCAATTGGAAGTACAGCGGAAGGAGCGTTGTTATTTCCATCAACTATTCAAATTGGAAACATTGAAATTAGCACAGTTAACGAAACGTTTAAAGTTGGTGACCTTGATTTAGCTGCTCTTAAAATAAAAGGCGCTTATATGACATTTGATGATTTAAAACGTTTTTCCTCAACTCTTACAGTCAGCCCAGGAGATACATTTGTTGTAGGAAATGATTTATATGTTGCGATTATAGCTCAACCAACAGAAAACGATTGGAGAAAAATTGAAGTCAAAGGTCCTCAAGGAATTCAAGGTGAACCGGGACTTCAAGGAATTCAAGGTCTAAAAGGTGATAGTGGTGACCCGGGACTTCAAGGACTTCAAGGAATTCAAGGTCTAAAAGGTGATAGTGGTGACCCGGGAATTCAAGGACTTCAAGGAATTCAAGGTCTAAAAGGTGATAGTGGTGACCCGGGAATTCAAGGAATTCAAGGACTTCAAGGAATTCAAGGTCTAAAAGGTGATAGTGGTGACCCGGGAATTCAAGGACTTCAAGGTATTCAAGGTCTAAAAGGTGATAGTGGTGACCCAGGAATTCAAGGACTTCAAGGAATTCAAGGTCTAAAAGGTGATAGTGGTGACCCGGGAATTCAAGGACTTCAAGGTCTAAAAGGTGATAGTGGAGAACCAGGACTTCAAGGAATTCAAGGTCTAAAAGGTGATAGTGGTGACCCGGGAATTCAAGGACTTCAAGGTCTAAAAGGTGATAGTGGAGAACCAGGAATTCAAGGACTTCAAGGTCTAAAAGGTGATAGTGGTGACCCGGGAATTCAAGGACTTCAAGGAATTCAAGGACTTCAAGGACTTCAAGGACTTCAAGGAATTGATAGTTCAGATGTCGCAAATGCAGCAAAAGCTGCAGCTGAAACTGCATCGGCTGATGTGAGTGAAATGAAGGCAGAAATTTTACATTTACAAAATGTGGTGAATTACTTGTGTGAATTTTTTTTTCAAACAGCTCCCGATCAGCTTCCCGTCTAGAGTTTACAAAAGACACTTATATAATAGTGCCTATTTGCATTTAGGCAAAATCTTTAGGCAAACTCTTTAGGCAAAATCTTTAGGCAAAATCTTTAGGCAAAATCTTTAGGAAAAATCTTTAGGAAAAATCTTTAGGCAAAATCTTTAGGAAAAATCTTTAGGCAAAATCTTTAGGCAAAATCTAATTAATTATTTTTTTAACTAATTATAAAAAAATAATATTTTATATTATTATAACATAAAATATTATGTCGGTCCCCCCCTCAATTCTTTACCTTAAGGGTATTCAAGTCTCTGGTACTAATACCATTACCATTGCTAATGATGTCGCTACAAATTTATCCGCAGCAGGCCCAACTGCAAATGGTCATGTCGCAAACAAACTTTATGTTGACACTAAGATTAATAATTTAGTTGATAGTGCGCCTGAGTTGTTAAATACGTTGAATGAACTCGCAGCTGCATTAGGCGACGATGAAAATTTTGCAACTAATGTTACCACTTTAATTACTGCCAACTCCACAGCCATTGTTGCCGAGAATAGTCGCGCCCTTGCCGCTGAAAACCAATTGAGCAGCGATTTGTCCGTAGCCATTGCTACCGAGAATACTCGCGCCCTTGCCGCTGAAGCCAGTTTGAGCAGCGATTTGTCCCTAGCTATTGCTACTGAGGCTAGTAACGCCCTTGCCGCTGCCGGTTTGAGCAGCGATTTGTCCCTAGCCATTTCTACCGAGAATAGTCGCGCCCTTGCCGCCGAAGCCAGTTTGAGCAGCGATTTGTCCGTAG
>Ga0315288_10006715_pt1 | contig 14589 bp, 26 predicted proteins | sample YL17G11_20_MG_FD_203454 | JGI IMG/M metagenome (GOLD analysis project Ga0315288, IMG submission 203454) | Sediment microbial communities from Yellowstone Lake, YNP, Wyoming, USA - YL17G11_20 | ecosystem: Environmental > Aquatic > Freshwater > Lake > Sediment | place: USA: Wyoming | collected... | reverse complement strand
GTCATTGATTCAGAACCGCAACATGTCATCCGAAGATAGGCACCGCGCGGTTGCGGATGCGGTCATTCAGTGGCTTCATTCGCGAGGGACGTTCTACTATACAGACCGAAGCGACTTCGCTTCCGTCATGTTCTTTGACTCTCCCCGGAAGCTGCTTCTGTCCATTCAGAGTGATTTGTTTCTTGCTTGGCTTGCGGATGAACTGGCAATCAATCGCGCGTCGAAACAATTCAGCTTCATCCAAAAAGGAAGCGAAACTGAAGGACTGACCAGCCGCTCAATCAGAATCGAACCAGCGCGATATTGGGCAGCGACGGATGGTCGGATCTTCCTTTCATGCGGGCCGGGGCAAATGGTCCGCATCTCAGCAGGCCGAGTTGAGATGGTTGACAATGGGACCGATGGCGTTCTATTCCCCGCCGAATCGACTCTTCCCTCGTTCCGGCTGACGACGCCACTTAATCCATTCCAAGCCTGCTCTCTCTTCCGTGAAATGAATGTGGTTTCCGAACATGCGCGGCTACTCCTTATGCTCTGGACAATCGCCTTGCCCACCGACCAGCGCACCAAGCCGCCACTATGCTTGGCCGGTGATATAGGATCGGGAAAGACACGTCTTGCTGTCGGAATCTGTCAACTATTCGGGCTGCCGGAACGTACGGCAACGGTCACGAGAACAGGGCAAGACGATTTCTGGGCGACGGTGAACGCCGGGGGAATGTGCTGTTTCGACAACGTAGACACAAGGAATGAGTGGTTTCCCGATGCCATGGCGGCGGCTGCAACCGGCGGAACACAGGAGAAGCGCAAGTTGTACACGGATGACGGTCGCGTAAGCCTGAAGGCCAATGCGTGGATATGCCTGACCTCAACCAACCCGACATTCGCCAGCGATGCAGGGCTTGCGGATCGTCTTCTTGTTGTTCGGCTCAATCGTCGAACCGGAAATACAGCCGAATCAGCATTGACCGATGAGATCCTTGAGCATCGCGACGCCGGATTGAGTTGGGTTGCTGAAACCCTCTCCCGTGCATTGGCCGAACGAAGGCCAGTGACGAAGAGTTTCAACAAACGGCACCCCGACTTTGGGGTACAGTGCATCAGAATCGGCCGGGCGCTTAACATCGAGCCCGACGTGACTGAGGCGCTGTTCCGCGCCGAAGCGGACAAGAGCATCTTCGCGGTTGAGAATGATTGGCTTGGAAGCGTGTTGGTTGATGTGTTGAAAATGGGTCAGTTTCACGGCACCGCATCTCAACTTCAGACCAGGCTATTTGCGGCCGATCCGGGACTTGCCGGAGTGCTGAACGTCAAGAAACTCGGCAAACGACTTGACAAAATGTGGCAACATCTGTCATCCGTCTTTGATTGTCGGCGCGAATTCGACAAGCACTTGGGGGCCATGCGATACACATTCAACCCCATGCGGCGGGTTTAGCGGGTTTCGAGGTGGGTTTCTATACAAAGTGTCTATCGTCGTTTATATAGAGAGTTTTGCGGAAATCCATGTGGAAACCCGCGAAACCCGCCGGATCAGAGTGCAGAAGGAGATGAGATGAAGCGAGTCCAGAATTCAACATGGGTGCCGTGGGCGCTGCTCGGACTCTGTGCGGTTGCTTCAGTGATTTGTTTGATGTGGGGTGGGCCATAGGTACTTCCGTGAGGTTGTTGAAAGCGGGTAAATGCGACGCTCAGCATCATGCTGAAAGCGCGATGTTCAGTGATTCACTTTGATAGAAGGCCGAAATGCTTTACGGGACACGATTCATAGCGGACCAACTTGGGGTGAACCCGGCCGTCATTTACGGGTTGTACAATCGCCATCAGAAAGTGAAACGAGCAGCATCAACAATTCACGGGGCGATTCGCTTCATGTGGCCGCAGACTCGCGAAATGTTTGTTCGGCTGATCAGCCAATCACCGCGCGGCGACGCCGCACAGCGATCCGAGGAGCATCTTGACATGATGGACGGCAAGGTGACGTCTTCCCTCGGTGAGAACGAGGGCAAAGTAACCTTCGCAGAGTGCCGCCGGGAACGTGAGTACTGGGGCACGTTGACGGCCAAGCTGAAATACGAGCAGGGAAGAGGGGTGCTGGTCGATATTGATGAGGTCCAGCGAAATTGGACAACCATTTCGCTTTCACTCCAGAAAGCCCTGCTCACGGTGCCCGACCGGCTTGCACCATTATGCGTTGGGGAACCTGACCCGGCGATCATCCGCAAACGCATCCTTGACGAGATCGAATATGCACTTCGAACGCTCGACCAACAGGCGGCCACCGGAGGTCCACCTATTCCAGCGGATCGACCCGCCGGAGGTATCGTGCGAAGCCCTGCATCGCGATCCCGGCAACCAACCCCCCTTCCGGCGAATAAGAAAGGGGGCGCTCGCTGTCAGAGACCCAGAACCGGGAAGTGAATCCAGAATCGCACCGCAATTACAGAAGCAAACAACCAAAGGAGAAAATCAAGTGGGCAAGAAAGATGTCGTGGTCACTTTGATCTTGAGCAAGCAACGATTCGCAACGCGGGCGCTTGCGGCGGCGTGGGCACAGTCGCATGGGTATGGAACGGATCGCGGTTCTGAAAATCTGAACGCCGTGCGCTTTCCGCAACTGGCTGAAGAGGAATACGACCCGACCAGCCTGCACACGCGACAAGTCGAAAGCGGCGTCACCGCGGTTGATGGGCGGTTGCTTCCCGGTGTTCAACCACGGCGCACAATGTCATTTACCCCGCTGGAAAGTGGAACCGACACCCCGTCAGTTTTGCCGGAAGAATCTGAGGAACACGGTGTTGTTGAGCCGGAAGGGAATCTGGGGCACTCGGACACCTTGAAAGCAATCGTTCGCGGGATCAATAGCAGACCATTCACAATGAGAGGAGTCCAAAAATGAGGAGTATCACTTTGACCCGACAGGACGGCGCTGCCGTTGCGACAATGGTCAATCGAATTCGTGAATGTCGGGTCACGAACAGAGGAACGGTTCTGACGGTTTTTCGTTCGGTTATCCGGCCGGGCGAGGGCCAAAACACCGAGAGCGAGGAAGTCACCGTCAGGGATTCCCCGGCAGCGATCATGGCGAAGATCAGCGATCTCTCTGCAATTGTTGACATACCACAATGCATCACGCGGGCGGCGAAGCCAGTTCCCGCAGAAATGGAGAATCTCAATGAGTAGGACACTGGAGAAACAGGCGACAGCGACTCGTGCGGAAATCTCGAAACTGGAAGAGCGAGTTGCCCATGCCCAGAAGCGGCGTGAGATCATCGCGGAGCAGGTATCTGCGCTTCGCCGGGATCGCGCCGAAGCCCTGACCGCCGACAAGCCCACCGATTCGCTTGACAAGCAAATCACTGATGCGCGCCTATCGCTGGAGAAGGCAGAGGATGAGATTCTCGGCCTTGAAACCGTGTTGGCCGTGAAGCGGAATGCTCTGGGCAAGGTCGAGACTGAACAGACAGCCGAAGCGATAGCAGAAGCCCGTCGGGAGTGGGATGCAGCGGTTGAGACCTATCATCAGGCCGCGCAGAATTTCGCTTCGATCATCAGAATGCTGCACGAAAAGGCGCTGGCCGTTCGGAGGTTCGAGACACGCGGGTTGCGCTATGGCGCAGCCGGGTTGCTTCTTTCCGCTGGGATGCGCGAAGGGTGCTTCGAGTCCATACCTCGAATAGTGGCCACCAAGGATGCGCTTGACGCGATGGCTCCCGGTGAAGCCGCATTCTGGCACCGTGAATGGTGGATGAGGGAGAAGTCAAAATGACCGCATCCACGCCCCCAAACTCAATCAGCGAACTGATTTCACGCGCATCGGGTATTGATGCCAATTTGGCTCTGAGCCGAATGCTCTTCTACCACTGTGGTATGAGGAACATTACGCGGGTGATGCATGCGCTATCAAAAGCCAAGAACCCTTTGTGGGCGCTGTTCGATCTGTTTCTTCAGGAACAGCATTGGCACCGCCTCCCGACGTTCGGCTTGAACACAACGCGGAATCTTGCGTTTGCCCTCTTGTTATCAGTTGCGAAGACCAAATACGGGCCGTTGGTGCGAACGGTTGTGCTGGATACCTTCCAACCCCGACGGCGCGAATCTCTTCTTCTCCGGTGCGTTGCTCTTGAGGCGTGCCCATGCTCAAGGTGCGATCTGGTGCCGTATGCTTCGGTGCAAAGGTGCCCCCTTTCCAGAAAGGAGTGTGACCATGGAATCGACAGCAACTCGTGAATTCATGACCACTGAGGAGTTGGCTCAGTACCTGAATTTCTCCGTCAAGTCGATTGAGAAGCACCGTGTTACGGGCCGCATTCCCGGTGCGGTTAGGGTGGGCCGCGTGTGGCGCTTCTCCCGTGCGGAGGTGAACAAGCGCATACTCTCCGGCTCACTCCTCCTTCCAGAAGACTGCGCCAGCCGGAGTAGAAGAAGGTAATAGGGAGTAGATTTATCTTGACAAATAGAGTATATTTAGTCAGCAAGCATCCTGCCGTTCATAGACTCGAAGGAGATACCTGTCTATGAAGGGCATCGTACAGAGCTCGCCGGGTGAATGGCGGCTTGACGTTCAGGTTTGTGTGAACCACAAGTCCGTCCGCAAGCGGGAACTGTTCACCGGCGGAAAGAAGGAAGCTGCTGCCCGTTTCGCGGCGCTCAAGCAAGAGCTACTGAACCGGGCAACGGCGCAGGCCTGTTCTTTGACACTACAGGTGCAGGATTTCAGCACATTCGGGGAGTGCCTCGACTTCTACATTAAGGAACGCGCATCTCAGAAATGCAATGCCACTTCGTACTTCAAGCGATTGCAGGCCATGAAGGAGGTTCGCCTGTCGGAGCTGAGCAAGACTTTCAAGGAATTCATCCGCTTGGAGTCGAGAAGCATATCAAAGCGCACCGGGGAAACTCTCACCCCGGCGGCCCTCAACAAGTTGCGCGGGTATGCTTCGGCGGCGCTCAATTTTGCCGTGGAGGAGGAGCGCATCGCAAAGAACCCGCTTGCAGGGCTGAAGAAGGACAGGGTTCAAAGTCGTTGGGTGACTCTGAACGAGCACGAGGAGAAAGCGATACTGGACGCGGTTCAAGTGCATGCGCCGGACCTGTTCCCGCTCATATCCTACATGATGGAGGTTCCGGCGCGGCGCGGCGAGATGGTCAAGGCGCGAAGGGAATTCTTCGATCCGTTCAGGAATCAAATCAACCTTCCGGGTGACTTGACAAAGAACGGAAGACCGAACGTCAAGCCAGTCCCACCTCACATGGTGCAGTATTTTCGTTCCATTCCGAGGGATTGTCCATGGCTGTTCTATCGCAAGGACGGTTCTGGCTACAAGTCTCTCGGGTTCATCCAGAAGCGGTGGGAGAAGGTTCGGTCGGCAGCGGGATTGCCCACGTTGAGGATTCACGACCTGCGACACCACGCCGTGACGAAGATGATTCGGGCCGGGAACCCGCGAGAGTATGTCATGGCGGCGGCAGGCTGGGCATCGGACATGCTTTCGCTCTACTGGAATCAGCCGCAGGCGGAGATTGCGCAGAGCATCATTTTCATCCCAAAGTCAGACTCCAAGTCAGACTCCTCCATGGTTCTGGAGGCGGAAAGTGGCGAAATCGAGCAGATTTCGGCGGTTTCGTAGATCGGATTTAGTCCTTTTAAGGCGAGAGTCGAGGGTTCGAATCCCTCCTGGCGTACCACTCAAAAATGCCCTGTTTCCTGCGAATTCAAGCGGAATAGGGCATTTTTCATTTCCTGCCAGTGTTCCGCTCAGTGCTCCAACGTACCCCACAATACCCCGTAAAAGTGTCCACTCGAGTGTCCACTCAAACGTCCACTCAAACGTCCACTTCAACCCGAGCAGCACAGCACCCCACGCTGCCCGATGACCCATCTATTGTCAACTACGCAGGTAGCGACTGATCGAGTTTTTCCGGTTGCCGACCAACCGAAAGGGTTGGGGCACCGGTGCGCGCGTTCCGGCTTGGTTCCTGCGATATCGACCCGAGACATGCCATTGTGCGCCCGAGGGCTCGGATCGATCCTGCGGGCTCCTATGCGGTTTGACGCACGTGAAGCATTCGTGGTGCACGAGGATATCCCGACAGTCTGCGCAAGGCTCATTCGGTCAGTTGACCGTGTGAGATTGCAGACCCAACCCAAACCGATGGAGGTCGATGATGAGCGAGAAGACAGTCAAGCCAGTTGACCCGATTGATCTGAAGGATGCACTGGACCAGGGCGTGGTGTCGAATGCGCCCTCCGAACGCTTCGAATTCGAGGGGAAGAGCGGTAGAACCTGGGGCGACTCCGGCCCATTCACCGAGGCCGTCGCCAAGGTCTGCCGCGTGATCCGGCGCAATCTGTAGGCGAGCCCGCAGCACAGGCTACGGCAGGCCGCAGGGGTCCGGCTGGCTGCGAGGTTGGTAACACCGGCATGGGATCGACCGGCGCTCGACCAGTCACGGCACCCGCATGCGCGGGCGTAGGCGCGTGTCAATAGAGATTGCGGTAGATTGCGGTCGGTCGGACTTCGTTCATCAGTGATAGTCCGCAGGGCGGCCCGCAGCCTACGGTATCTGAATGATGAGTGTTGTCCACCCGGCAGGCAGACCCGCCGACTGGCCGCCCGTAGCGGTGAGAGGCCCGCGCGCGAGCCGCAGGTTGATGCCTTTGATGAACCACGTTTGCACTTGCATGGCGCCGCTGTTGATGTAGAACTGCACCGCGAGCCGGACCATGGGTTGCTGTAGCGCTGCATACACGAGAGCTTGAGACATAGATGTCACCCCGATGTTGAGTGTTTTTGCTTGGCTGCCGACCGCCGCCTGCGCAGTGGTGACGAGGACACGAATGCGGCTGGACGGTGCCGGTAAGCGTCCGTGAGTAGCGAAGCGGTGCATGGCGCGTTCCGCGCGTGGTCAGCCCCTTTGAGGGGCTGGCGGGGTGATCGGTGTGGTGTGTCAATACCGGCGCTGGGGTTTACATAATGCGGTTACGCGACAGCCGGGCGCTTTGGACCGGATGTGTGGAGCCATGACGGCGTAACGGACGCGTAACCTGCATTATGTAAAAGGGAGGGAGCAGGGACGCGACCGACCGGCCCAGAGCGACGGGCTACTGTAGTTGTCCGAGGAGCTACCGCACCGCAGATACAGTGTATCACCTTCCTGTCAATCGGCCTGGATGGCGTGAAGGAGACCTGTGGAGTTGGTCCATGGAGTGGAGACTCGCGGAAGGCTGCACCCTTGAGGGTGGGGTGATCAATGGCGCGCCCCAGCGCGGAGTGTCCCACAACGATTTCGACGCAAGACACGGCCGGGGAGCGACGAAGGCGCGTGGGGCGTGGCTTGACGGCGGGCTTGTGCGGTTTCTCTTTGATGCGAGAGAGGTCACTGAGTATATTGGTCTGACCAGAAGAAAGGGATTCCCATGAATCAGCATGTGGCAACCGAGACCATCGAGCGCAGGATATTCGTCATCCGTGGGAAGCGAGTGATGTTGGACCGTGATCTCGCCGGGCTTTACGGAGTCGAGACTCGCGCTCTGAACCAGGCTGTCAGGCGCAATTTCCGCAGGTTCCCAGAAGATTTCATGTTTCAGCTCACCGGCGAGGAGTGGGATTCTCTAAGATCACGTTTTGTGATCTTAAAGAGTGGGCGCGGACAACACCTCAAGTACATGCCATCTGCTTTCACGGAGCACGGTGTGGTCATGCTTTCAAGCGTTCTCAACTCGGAGAAAGCCACTGACGTGAACATCCTGGTTGTGCGAGCCTTCGTACGCATGCGCGAAATCGCTCTGCAGAACCACGAGATTTGGGCCGCCATCCAGAAGATCGAGAAGCACCTCGAAGGTCACGACATGCAGATCCGCGTAGCATTCGATGCGCTCAAAGGGGTGATGGGGGCCAAGCCCACGCCGCTGCTGCTGCCGCCGGAGAAGCTCTACTCTGCGAATGAAAAGAAGAGGATGGGGTTTGGGCCGGGGAAGAAGGAAGGGCGGCGAAGATGAAGATGAGTGGTTTGGTCGTGATTTCTTGCGTGCTATTCTTGTCATCGTGCGCACCGCGGCTCATAAGCTACAAATTGCAGGATACGAACGCACCAATCGACTGGCAATCGGTTGATATCACCTCGGCACCCCAATACTTCGACAAAAGCAACATCATCGGAGAGGTCTGGGGATGGGAGTCCGACAAGGAACGGTTGGTCGAACGCGCTCAGAGAACGGTCGCCCACTTCGGGTGGACGAGGGTCTATGTCAATGTGCTCGAGTGGCGAACCACGGGCACGGAAACCGTAGGGCAGATCATGGACGATGGCACATTCCACAGCCGAGAGTACAACGTCGAGCGATGGTATCTGCATGCGTTTGTTCTCAAGGCCTTTCTGCCATCCCGTGACAGAAATCAGGACGTGGATGCAATGCAAGACGGTGGCTTGTTGCCGGGGCCATTGCTGTCGCGAGGATCATCAAACAGGCTCTGGGTCAGTGATTTTCCAGAACTCCAAGGAATCGAGTTTGAGACCATGCAGGATGCGGAGACTGCTGAGGCCGGGGTACTGAGGCAGCGCGAGGCCGCGAAGCGGTCTTCCGAAACGGCGATTGGCGACTTGCGGGAGACAATACGGCTCCAGAAACTTGTCGATAGCTTGCGGGTTGAAGTTGAGAGACGGCGGCAGGGGGATTCGCTATCTACCGTGCCAACCGGAACCCCGCGATAGGCGACTGATGCTGTGGGCAAGAGCGAACACGGAACATGCCCGATTGCTCGCATGTGCCAATCGAACGGCCCGCCGTCGCATTTCGGGAACTGCTCCTATGCTGCGTCATCCGTGCGGCGTACCACCGCGAGATGGACCATTGGCGTTGATTGCCGGAACCACATTGACATCGCAACTAGAAAGTGATATATTACCAATATGGCCCATGCAGTGAGCATCAGGCGGAAAGCCGAGAGGGGTCTCCATAAGCTGCCGCCGAATGTGAAGAAGCTCTTCTACCTGTTGGTGGAGGACTTGAAAGCGGATGGTCCGTTCCAGCCGTCATGGCCGAACTACTCGCCGCTTGGGGATGATAAGTACCACTGCCACCTAAACCCGTCGTGGGTGGCGTGCTGGACGTGGTTCAAAGGCAAACTGGAAATCGAGGTGTACTATGTTGGCAGTCGTGGCAAAGCCCCATATTGAGCTTTCCATCACCGGCGAAGGCGCGAAGGAAGCGCTTGATTGGCTGGCGCGCAAGTTCCGGGTTCGTGTTATCTCCGGGGATACGCCCGGCGACAGTGTGCGCATCGAAGACACCGACTTCTATCGCGAGATGGAAGTGAACCGTAGCGGCAATCTGCTCGAGGCGGCACGGCTCAAGGCCGGGCTCTCGCAGGCCCAGCTTGCCGAAGCCGTGGGAATCCGCCAGACAATGGTAAGCGAGTATGAGAATGGACGTCGGCGTATCACAGATAAGATGGCGCAGCGGTTCGCTGAAGTGCTGAAGATCAAGGTTGAGAGATTGCTCTGACAATTGACAAGGCGGCATAGGGTAGCTCCCGAAGACCGGAACTTCGACCGGCTGGCCGCCTTGCTTTTCTCGAAGGCTTTGGTGCCAAGGACGGAATACTCGATCACCAGTGTCACAAAAGTTTCTTCGATCGCGAGCACAACAGGCCACGAAAACTCTGGTGGTGGTTCATCGAAATCGCCTTCGGCCTTGATACGGAACGAAAGAAACGCCTGAGACTTGGCAAGCTACAATCGACCTATAGGCGACGCGTGAATAGGGCGCTCTGTGATGTCTTCCGCCTGTCGGCAGTCAAAACGAACTACCCCTTCCCCGCCGTCGGCGCGGTGGTTGAGTGCAGCAGGGATGAGACTGGATACCAAGACGCTGCACCGAGACCCAAGGGGTACGAGGAGAACCTTCGATACGTGTGAGATAGACCTCGCGTAGCAGACAGGACACGCTGTAACACGGAACGATGTTATGCCCCGGTGGATTTTCCACGCGGGGCTTTTTTTGTGCCCTTTCCGAGGCGTGGCGCAATGGGCCTCATAACAAATGGCGTGTTACAGCGGCCATTGGTGACGACCGTCAAAAAACAAAGATTCTTCGGGGGTACACGATGTGCGGGGCCATGATCGACTTGAAGATCCAGGTGATGGGGCGGGGGAGAAGCCTCAAACAGCTGGCGGCAGCGGCGCGGATCAACTACGCCAAACTTATCCGTGTTGTCAACGGCTTCGATAAGGAGCCGGTCGACTTTGGCTGCAAGGTGCGGCGCGCCATTGCCGACTGGGACACCGCCGACCGGATCGCACGCGACCGGATTCGCGGCCCGGTATCAAATCGCACCAGTACCGAATCAACTACCGGTAGTCGAAACCGCACCGGTACCAATTGACACACAGACCAGTACCGAATCAACCACTGCACCAGTACCGTTTCAACTACCCGAACAGATAAAGAACAGAGCATTGACAGAATCTTGTGCCGAAGGTTCTGCCGAACCCCCAGCACCAACGACCAAGGTTTCGATCAAGGGCACCCATGCTGACTACATCGAACGGGTGAGGGCATGGCTCAATGCGCGGAGCCCTGCGTGGTGGGCGGAACAGGGCGAGGACTACCCCCGAGTCGACTGCAAGACCGAGGCAAAGGACGCGCTGGGGTGGCTGAAAACAAACCAGAAGCGCCGCGCCGATGTCCTGCGGTTCTTCCGCAATTGGTTCGCCAAGTCGGCGCGCACAGCGGCGTACCGCCGGGAACGGGGGCGCGCATGACCGAGTATCGTTTTCTGGAGCTTGTCACCGGCGGCGCTGCGAACCGTGGTCGCGTGGTTAAAATGCTTGACGGGCGCGCACCAGACTACTACGGCAAATCCGCGCCGACTGACGCCACCGGCAGCGCGTTCCGGTTCGGGCCGGACTTTGCCGAGTATGTTCGCGTCAAGAAGTCGGTTCGTGGCTTCGACGGCCCGTGCAGGGCACCGGCGTTATGGTGGGACTTCGACGGCCCGACAGCGCGTGCCGATGCGCGCACGGTGGCCGAGCGGTTGCTTGAAAGCCCGCACTTCACCGCGTTCCCCGATGACATCACCGTGGCATTCAGCGGCAACAAGGGGTATCACCTGACAATAGAGAACGCCGAGACCCGTGCGCTCCCCGCAGGCCCGGCACTCCCCGCGACGGTCAAGCGGCTATGCTGCGCACTCGCGGCGGGCTTGCCGTCATTCGACAAGGCCATATACGACAAAACGCGCATCTTCCGCGTGATGAATAGCCGACACGGTAAGTCAGGGCTCTTCAAAATCCCGCTATACCTGAGCGAGCTATGGTCTCTCACGATTGAGCAAATCCGCGAGCTGGCGAAGGTTCAGCGGTCACTCCGCGACCCGGCAACGATCCGGGCATTTCTCGAAAGGCAGGGGCTCCATGTCATTGCTTGACGTTCTCACCGACGAACCACCCACCGCCGCGCAGGGAAGCCCGCAGGCGCACGACAGCCTGACGCTCCCGCAGATTGAGCGATACATCGCGCTGGCGCGAGAGTCGTTCGGGTCTGTGCCCGTTGTGGCGATCGACTACCTCGGCTACTTGCGTGACGCGACAAGCGGTTCACAGTACGATAAGGTCAGTCGCATTGCACGCGAGGTCAAGGCACTCGCCAAGCGCACCGGATCGCGTATCGTGCTGGCATGCCAGACCAGCCCGGCGGGAGAAGCGGGCGCGGTCCCTGTCCAGCTTCACCACCTGCGGGACAGCGGGGCAATCGAGGAGAGCGCCGATATTATCATCGGCCTTTGGGGTGATGTCGATGACCCCGCGCGCAGACATTGTGCCATCCTGAAAAACCGACACGGTCGGCAGGATGTGCGATTCGATTTACATAATAGCAATCTGAGTTTCACGGAGATACCAGTCGTGGAGCCCCGCGCAAGGTTCTGAGTGTGGCACAATGGACAAGATGACTTGTTGCTGGTCAAATGGTACTGAAAATGATCGAAAACAGGGGGGTAAATGTGGCTGATTCGTCTATGAGAAACGAGGCGCCTATAGGGGGGAAGGCGTTGCTGGGCGTCACACCCCCGCGCACCGTGAATCAGGCGCGCAGACTTCTGAGCAAGCTGATTGCCGCACTCTACCGGGGTGAGGTCGACGACGTGCGCGCGCGTACGCTCTGCTATCTCCTGATAAACTTCGTGACGATCTGCAAAGATACGGACCTGGAGGAGAGAATCTCGCGGCTTGAGAATGCATCACCTTTGTCAAAGGAGCGGGAGAAATGAGCGGACGAATCGAGACGCGTGTGGAGAAGCTTGAGCGGAGGTCCGGCGTTGACGCCAAGCCGCTGCGCATTGTCGTTTCGGGAGTCGTCGCGGTGCGTGACGAGAACGGCGCGCAGATCGGGCGGCGCGTTGTGAGTCGGCACTGCATCGACGTTGTGAACCGCAAACAGAGGAGAATGTCCGGGGAATTGATGCCACCAACACACCCAACACAAGGAGAGACGGTATGAACGAGTACGCACTGCCACCGCTTGCCAGTCGTCCGCCGCAGAGTGCTTTTGACGAGATCAGTCGGGCCAGAACCACCATAAACGACGCCCGGAGCGTTCGCGAGTTCATCGCGACTCATTCTGCCCGAGGGCTTGCACCGAAGTCTGGGCAATTGGAGCGTGGCGGTATACTGGCCGAGATCGGAAGACACGCAACGCCTCTGCCGAAGGCTTCACCGGTGACCATCACACCGCCCGCGCAGGGCTCGCCGCCTGCTGACGGCACCGTCCGGCAGCGCAACACCTACACCCGCCGCGAGGTCTTGGCGAATTAGAACAGCTTGCAGAAAGGCGGCCAGGATGGGCCTGCAATGTGAATTGGCGGACGGTGTGAAGTGCGAAGGTTGCGCTCATGCGACGCCGCACGCGCGAAAGGGCGAGTGCGATGCGACTCCGGGCGAGTGTCGGCGGGACTTCGGGCGTTGTCAGTGTGTCGCAGTGGCAAGCATGCCGACAGTAGCTGAAACGCAACCGACCGATGAAGCCGAGTATCTCGACTGCCGACAATTGGCGGTCAAGCTGAACGTCGCCGTCAAAACAATCCGGAAATGGTGCGGCGCGAACCGGCTTCCGGGCACAGTGAGAATCAGCAAGCATTGCGTCCGATTTCGCAAGCTGGACATTGAGAAACGGCTGTTGACAGGTACGCTTCTGCTGCCCCTCAAGTCTGGGAGCAATTGAGCAATATGTTGCTTTCGGACGCCGCACGTTGTATTCTTCTCGCCAAGGTGCTGTGCCTGCTCAGAAGGAAAACCCTATGAGCATGCATGAGATTGAGCCGGGTGTCTGGTCGATAGACATCCGGCAGAAACGCAATGGCGCACTGGTCCGAAGGCGTGAGACGTTCCGCGGCGGTAAGAAGACGGCCGAGGAGCGACACGCGGAGGCCCGAAAGGCCCTGAAGACGCAGGCGGACAGTGCGCAAAGCTCTTTGGCAGTTCGCGAGACAACATACTGCACATTCAACGAGGTGCTTGACTTCTACAAGCAGCACCACGCTGGCGACAAGGCCCGTGCGGAATCCTACTTCAAGCGACTGCGCGCAATTGGCGAGACGCCCCTCAATCGACTCTCCAAGGTGTTCAAGGACTTCATCCGGCTGGAGCGGCAGAGCATTTCCGCCCGCACCGGCAAGACCATCACTGTTGCGACCGTCAACAAGCTCAAGGTCTTTGCGCACGCGGCACTCAACTACGCCGCGAGCGAGGAGATGATTGCGGCGAGCCCGCTCCGCGGCGTGCGCCGGGAGAGGGAGACACCCCGGTGGGTGAACCTGACGGAGACGCAGGAGCTGCAGTTGCTCAAGGCGGTTTCCGAGGAATCGCCGGATCTGCTCTGGTTCGTGGCGTTCGCGTTGGAGGTGCCCTGCCGGCGGGGCGAGATGCTCCAGGCTGGCCGGGAGTGCTTCGATAGCTTCTCCAACACAATCACATTGCAGGGCAGTCAGAGACGGCTAACATATTCCGAAGTCCTGTTTTTAGGAGTGCAGGATGAAGAAGAAGATCGTCCCTTGAGGCTGCCCCAGTCAAGTATCTGAGTCTTCTTCTACTGACCGACCTTGATGTCAGAATTATCAACAAATTCTTGAATGTCTTCAAGTCTGAAGTTCTTGTGTGTACTCGTCCGACAGCTTTCAAACTCCTTCAGCATTGAATCGTAGTCTTGGACAAAGCCGTCTCCGCCTGTCATTCGGTCATTCCAAACCAGCAAAACCCACTTTGGTTCTTTCGAGATTCTTCTGAATTCTTCCTTCGATTTCGGCCTATTGAAACAGTGGAATGCTTGAGAAGCAGGAAAATGTTTCGATCTTGCCATCGTGACTTTCGACTTCACGGCGAAGGATCACCTTCCTGGATTTCTTGTTCCGACGAAGCTTCTCTTTGAACTCGGAGCTTTCCTTCCAAGTATCGGGCATAACGGTGACGACCCGGCCACCATGGCGCACAATATGGAACAGCTGTTCATCCGTGCAGACCTTGCAGTCGGCAACGTACAGAAAGTCCGCTTTCCCCACGATACGACGAACGGTCGTCCAGGTTTCGATGTGC
>Ga0315288_10006713_pt1 | contig 14590 bp, 9 predicted proteins | sample YL17G11_20_MG_FD_203454 | JGI IMG/M metagenome (GOLD analysis project Ga0315288, IMG submission 203454) | Sediment microbial communities from Yellowstone Lake, YNP, Wyoming, USA - YL17G11_20 | ecosystem: Environmental > Aquatic > Freshwater > Lake > Sediment | place: USA: Wyoming | collected... | reverse complement strand
GCCAGGAGCACCTGCGACACCACCGCTGCTCGCTCACGCTCGGCCAGCAACCGTTCGAACAGCACCCGCTCGTGGGCGGCGTGCTGGTCAATCAGATACAGCCCTACCGGCCCTTCGGCCACAATGTAGGTCGCGCTCAACTGCCCTACCACCCGCAATAATGGAAGCCGGCCCGGCTCCGATGCACGTTCGGGCGCCACTACGTCGAGGCTTTCCACGTCCAGGCGCAATTGCTCGCCAGCCGGCTGAAGCCTCAGATGGGCCAACCGCTCGTGATGCTCCTCTCCCCACTGCGCGGCAAGGACCGGCCAGGCACCCCCTGGGCGGGCAGCGACGGGCACCGGGGACCGCTCGAGCAACGTGCGGCGCACCGCCTTTTGCACCGCCCGGAAGACCACATCCGCATCGCGGAAGCGTACTTCCGCCTTGGCAGGGTGCACGTTCACGTCCAGGTCCTCCGGCGGCAGCCGCACCATCACCACGGCCAGCGGGTAGCGGCCAGCGGGGAGGAGGGTGTGGTAGGCTTGAGTGACGGCGTAGGCCAGACGGGCGTCCTGCACCCAGCGCCCGTTGACGAAGAGGGTGATGAAGCCCCGGTTGGCCCGATGCATCGAGGGTGGGCTGACGAAGCCCGTGACCTGGATGCTGGAAGTTGGAAGTTGGAGGTCAGAGGTTGGAGGTTGGTCGCCAGGGAGGATATCAAGCGCGGCGGCGCCGGCCTCCAACCCGTAGACGGCGATCAGCACGTCGCGCAGGCGGTCGCTGCCCGGGGACTGGAAGGTCGTACGGCCGTCGTGGACCAGTGTGAAGCGCACCGCCGGGTAGGCCAGCGCGTAGCGGGTGAGCCACGCGTCCACGTGCCGGCGCTCGGTCTGCTCGGCACGCAGGAACTTGCGGCGGGCCGGGACGTTGAAGAACAGGTCCTCGACCGTCACCGCTGTGCCCGGCGGCCGGCCACTCTCCTGGCGGGCCACCACCTGGCCCCCATCCAGCCGCAGCAGCGTCCCAACCGGCTCATCGGCCGCGCGGGTCACAAAGGTCACCCGGCTGACGGCGGCGATGGAGGCCAGCGCCTCGCCCCGGAAGCCCAGGGTTATAATGTGCGCCAGATCGTCGGCCGTGGCCAGTTTGCTGGTCGAGTGGTGATAAAAGGCCAACTCCGCCTCGGCCGGCGGCACACCACAGCCATCGTCGGCCACGCGGATGAAGCGCTTGCCGCCGGCGCGCGCCTCCACCTGGACGTCCCGAGCGCCAGCATCTATGCTGTTCTCGACCAACTCCTTGACCACAGACGAGGGGCGCTCGACCACCTCGCCGGCAGCGATCTGGGAGGCGACGTGTTCCGGCAGCACACGAATAGGCATAGGGAGTCTCCTGACGGGTTCATTGTATCACACAAATCCAGATTTGACATTTCGTTTCCTATGCGGTAGCATGCGTATGGTCGTGCTAGACGGGGAGCTGGCGGTGCCCTGTACCCGCAATCCGCCATAGCGGGGTCGAATTCCCCCCCGAGAGCCGGGTCATACGATACTGCCGAGGTCAGGCGGTGTTGAAGATTGGGTCCTGCGCGGCAGGAGCCTTCGAACCCCGTCAGGTCCGGAAGGAAGCAGCGGTAAGGAGTTTCTCCTGGGCGCCGCAGGGGTGCCTGGTTGGAGCCGGCTGGTCCCGGTAAGCCGGGTGAGGCGGTTCGACGGGAGGTGCACGACCAGTCATCAAGGGAGGCGGCGGTTCCGCCGCCTCTTCCTGTGTATCAATACCCTATGGAGAGTACAGCGACCATAAGCGCAGCGACATCGTCCGAACAGGCCGGAAACAACCCGCCCCTCCGGCTCCCCCCTGAGAGGGGGGAGGGATTTGCCTCCCTACCCGTGCTACGGGGATTGGTGGCGTTCCTGGCGTTGGCGTTGATCGCCAGCGTGCTGGTGGCCGGCTATCAGATCGCGCTGACGCCGGTCACGCTCATGGTGGACGGCCAGGTGCAACGCCTGCGCACCCACCAGGACACCGTGGCGCTCCTGCTGATGGACACCGGCCTCGCGCTCTATCCCGAGGACGACGTCACGCCTGCCTTGGATGCGCCGCTGGAGCCGGGGTTGACCGTAGAGGTGCGGAGGGCCCGTCCCGTGTACATCAGCGCCGATGGGCACGAGGTGCTGTTCCGCACCCACGCCACGTCGGTCGAGGCGGCGTTGGAGGAGGCGAGGGTGTCGCTGGGCCCCTACGACGAGGTCGAGGTCGAAGGAGCACTGCTGCCCGGCAGCCATACGTCTCCCCTCGCCCTGGCAGGGAGCGAAGCCGGGGGCGAGGGCATGTCTCCCCTCGCCCTGGCAGGGAGAGGGGCCGGGGGTGAGGGGTCGCCCGCCCGCATCGTCGTCCACCGCGCGGTGCCCTTCACACTCCACGAGGATGGCCAGGCGACGAACCTCTACACGACCGCTGCCACCGTCGGGGAGGCGTTGCGCCGGGCCGGGCTGACGCTCTACCTGGCCGACGGGGTCCGGCCAGGGCTGGGCGAGCGCATGTCCGCCGGGCTAGACGTCTACGTGGACCGTTCCGTACCCGTGGCGGTGCAGGTGGATGGGCGGACGCTCCGCACCCGGACGCACCGGGAGCACGTGGACGAGGTGTTGGCCGACTTGAGGATCGTCCTCATCGGTGAAGACTATACCATCCCCCCCCTGGACGCCTCCCTGGAAAACGACGTGCCGATCCAGGTGGTGCGGGTCAGCGAGCGGTTCCTGGTCGAGCAGGACCCCATTCCGTTCGAGTTCACGTGGCAGCCCGACCCAGATCTGGAACTGGACTCCCCTGCGCGGGTGATGCAGGAAGGGGTCCCCGGCGTCCTGGAACGGCGCATCCGCGTGCGCTACGAGGATGGCCAGGAGATCGCACGGGAAGTCGAAAGGGAGTACGTGGCGGTCCCACCCACGACCAAGATCATGGGATATGGGATCCAGATCGTCGTCCGGACCCTGGAGACGCCAGAGGGGCCGGTCGAGTACTGGCGCGTGATGCGCATGTTGGCGACCTCGTACTCTGCCTCGACGGCCGGCACGCCGAAGTCGAGCCCCTGGTACGGGCGCACCGCCACCGGCATGATCATGAAGCACGGCATCGTCGCCGTGGACCCGCGCTACGTGACCCTGCGCACCCGCGTCTACGTGCCCGACTACGGGATCGGCCTGGCCGGAGACACGGGCGGTGCGATCAAGGGGCGACGCATTGACCTGGGGTACGACGACGACAACCTGGTGCTGTGGTATCGTTGGGTGGACGTCTATCTGCTCACCCCGGTGCCCAGCAAGATCAACTATATCCTCGACTAGGGCCAGTTGATGAGGCCGATGAGTACATCGGTGAGGCCGATGGGTACATCGGTGAGGCCGATGGGACCATCGGACGTGCACAGGCTGCTGGAGCAGTGGGACCTCCGGCCGAGCAAGGGGCTGGGCCAGAATTTCCTCATAGATCCGGCTGCGCTGGAAAAGATCGTCGCAGCCGCCGGACTAACCCCCGACGACGCCGTCCTGGAAGTGGGGGCGGGACTGGGCACACTGACCCGGCGGTTGGCCCAAGAGGCCGGGCGCGTCGTGGCCGTGGAACTGGACCAGCGGCTGATCCCGGTCCTGGAGAGCGTGCTGGCTGGCCTGGACAACGTGACACTGGTCCAGGGCGACATCCTGGCGCTGGACCCCGCGGCCTTATTCCAACCTCCAATCTCCAATCTCCAATACAAAGTCGTCGCCAACCTGCCCTACTACATCACCTCGGCCGTGCTGCGCCACTTGCTGGAGGCGGCTCTCAAGCCCCAACGGATGGTGCTCACCGTGCAGCGCGAGGTGGCGGAGCGCATCGTCGCCAAGCCCGGGCAGATGAGCCTGCTGGCAGTGAGTGTGCAGTTCTATGGGCAGCCGCGCCTGCTCTTTCGTCTCAAGCCAGGCAGCTTCTACCCGTCGCCGGAGGTGGAATCGGCGGTGATGCGAGTGGACCTCCACCCTACGCCCCCCGTGCCCGTGGAGGAGACGGCGGCCTTCTTCCGCGTGGTGCGGGCCGGCTTTGCGCAGCGCCGCAAGCAACTGCGCAACACGCTGGCGGCCGGCCTCAGGCAGCCGCCGGAGGAGGTGGCAGACAGGTTGAGGGAAGTCGGGGTGGACCCCCGCCAACGTGCGGAGGCACTCAGTTTGGAGGAGTGGGGCCGGGTTGCCCGCGCCCTGAGCAATCGGAGTGATGAGTCAAGGGGATAGCGGTGGCTGCCTCCTCGGCACCAAAATCAGACAGGCTTACCCCCAAACACGAGAAGCGTGCTGGTCTGGCAACGGGTACAACAACAGTGTTGCTGTATCAAACTCAAAGGCAGGCCGGAAACGGGCAAGGAAGTTGACCCCTAATGCACCATCAATGCGCAGACGAGGAGGAAAGTCCACTACCCCTATCTCAAGATCCGTCACCTCAACGTCGCCTGCCTGCAGGGAATCGAGCTCAAAAACGGGGATTGAAGGTGTATAAGTGGTGTGAGCAATGCCTATGATCATCGTACGATGAGGTTTGTCAAGAGGCAGGCCAAGTCGGGCTACCGTGCGTGGAACCACGACAGTGATGGCTGCCCCTGTGTCAACCAGCAGATGCGCTAATACCCTGTGATTCAACCGTACAACAGCGACCAGCACACCACCCGGATGGTGGATGCATTGAACCCGATAGTTCTGGTTGTTCACAGCATTACAACCATGTCTTCGGGAATCAGTTCACCGGTCCAGAACAGATACGTCTCAGCCCCGGGGTGTTCTTGATGCAGGGCAAGCTCCTGGCCAACAAGCCTATCCACATCCTGATCTGAGCCATGCCCGATCACCCAGCCGGCCATCATCTGATGGTCGTCCCTGCGAGTGATCTCGACCAGCACCCACTCGTCAGGCCAGCGGTGCTTGATATCCTCGATTGTCATCTCGGGGTACTGCTCCATAACGATCCTCCTCGGCCAACAGTATACCACTTTATAGATTACCTGCCAACGTAAAATATCCGTGTCAATCCGTCCCATCCGTGTTATCCGTGTCCCAATTGCCCCTGCGGCCACACGGGGACGAACAGACCCCACTGCTCGGGACAGGCGCGGATGAATTCCTCCATCCACGCGGCTACCTGCCGCAGGTTGACCCGCAGGTCCTCGTGCGGGTCGCCGGTACGGACCATCTCCAGCGGCGGCGACACGCGCAGGATGGTGCGCCCGTCCACGTCCCGATGGGGCGCGCCGACGAGGATGGCCGCGTCGGTCTTGAGCGCCAGCCGCACGTGGCCGGTCGGCAAGAGGGCGGGGCGGCCGAAGAACTCGACCATGGTCTCCTCGCCGCCGACCGGCCGGTCCACGCCGGTCAGCACGGCCCCGCCCTGGCGCAGGCGGCGGATGGCCTCCCGCAAGGCCGGGACGTTGATGGACGTCAGGTAGACCCCGGCGCGCGTGCGCATCTGGTCCATCAGGTTAAAGCCCCCGGTCGGCCGGTGGGCCAGCCCCAACACCTGCATTTCCAGGCCATAGACTGCCAGCGTAAGAATACCCAGGTCGAAATTGCCGGTGTGGGTCCCCGCGATGATCAGCCCCTTGCCGCGCTGCTGCGCCTGCTCAATGTGGGCCCGGGCGCCGGGCGGGATACGGACGGCAGCCCGGATCGCCGCCTGGCCCTGGCTCACCAGGTGCCATAGTTCGTAGTTGTTGCGCGCGGTATTGCGGAAGGCCTGGTGCACCAGCCGGTGTAACGCCCTCTCGTCCACCTGCGGCCCCACCACCTGGCGCAGGTTGGCGTGCACGATCCAGTAGACCGCCGGCTTGCGCCAGTTGATCAGCCCAGCGATGAGGCTCGCCACCAGGTATCCAAGGAACGGTGGGGCATACTTGCTGACAAACATCCCCAGGCCGGTGACGGCGCGGCTGCCGAGGAAGCGCTGCAGCGGCGTGAGTTCGGCTCGGGGTTCAGAGTGGGGGTCTTGAGATGTCAACATGACATACTTTCCTGCCGTGGCCAGACTTCTTCACTGCTCAGGCGCTACCCGAACCAGGATCGGCAAGGAACATCGGCGCCGCAAGGTCAAATCTCTAGTGGGAACACCCCCCAAACCAGAAGGTTTCTCGCTCACTGACAACCAACTCATTGTAGCCCTTAGCACAAAAGGCGTCTGAAGGATCACCTCGACAGATAGCGACGTCCCAAACATAATCACCTGCCTCACCGAGTACGTATGTGTACTCAAGCTCTTTTGTCCAGGTCTGAGCATGGGGCCGATTGGGCGCTTTCCCTACTCTCACTGCGAACCAATCATCTTCGGCCAACGTCCCAGACCACTCCCATCTGAAAGTCACATTGCAGCCGATGATCCCCCCCCATCCTAACACGGGCGGTGGATACGGAGGCCGTGCCGGTGTGGGCGTGACACGTGGTGTCGGTGTGAGTGGCTCAAACACTATGAAGGAAACAGACGAAACGCCTCTGCCAATTGAGTCTTGTACAATCACAGGATACGCACCAACCGCCAGGGTTGCCGGAATAGTGGCTGTGATCGTATTGGAATCCACAAGTGTCGCCTGTAAAGGAATGCCAATTATGAGGGTCACAGAAGTCGTGAAATTCTCCCCACTGAGAACTACTGATATACTCGTACCCTGTAATATACTCGCCGGGGATATGCTACGCACAACCGGGGCTGGTGGAAGAACGTGGAAATGACGCCATTCGGATTCCGCGTTCATCTGGTCATACGTATCTGTAGCTATGGAACGCACGATGACAACGGTCCACCTGTATTCTCCTGATAAAAGGCTATTAAGATGGTAGTGATCATCTTTTGTATGATAGAAAGTAAGGGAATCCTGCTCTTCTACCTTCACCCTCAGTTGATAATACTCGTCTCTCTCCAGCAGACGGGACCAACTCCAACTTAGCGCCACTTCCGATCCATACTCCACGTATGAATCATCCTCTGGCGCTACCAGTGTCACTGGTGGAAGCAATGTAGGTGTCGGGCTTGGGACGGCAGTTGGCATGTCGGTGGATACCAAAGGTGTTCGTACGTGTGGTGGTGGCATGGTCGGATTTGGCCCACAACCGCTAAAGGTTAAGAGCATAGCCGAGATTGCCAGGCAAGTCATGAGGAAAGTCACTGGTACAGTAGTTGAGGTAATGCCTAGGCACCCAGCAATGAATCTTCGGAGTTTACTACAGTTGCCACTAAGTGGGTGCATTTCTCTATCTCTGATTACCCTGTAAGAAATTCAACGGATCTCTACGTTGTCAACGTATGTCCACGTGTTCCACCATTCATGCATCCCGTTGACGTTGCGGAGAGACACCTCCACCATTTCTCTTCTGTAAGGGCTCAGATCAAACTCTACGGATTGCCAACCAGAGTCCCAGACTTCAGAGTCACAATAGGATACAGCCCACTCCATGTTCCCGAATTTCCAAACGGACCCATCGTTGAGGCTCACCTCGAAAAAGTCATAGTCATTCAGGTCATAACTGAAAACCCGGTACCTCAGTGAGAGTGTAGGGCTGATAGTCTGTGGCACCTGGAAAGATTGCTTGATCCAGGCTTCTCCTACCGGCACGCCGCCCTCACACTTATAGCGAGGATTGCCCAGAACGCCGTAGCATTGGCCCCCTTCACACTTAACATCCTGATCGAGTTCGCCCCCGTGTTGCCAGCATTCAAAATTACGCTTCTCAAAATCGCCATTGCAGAGTGCCGTCGGCGTCGGCGTCGGCGTAGTAGGACTAAGAAGGCCAAGGAGACCCTCCTCAACAAATGGGAATGCTGCGATAATGAGCGCCAGGAAGGCAACTATTGCCTGCAGTACTGGATCGCGCAGAAATTCAATGAACTGATTACTTCGACCCAAGTTTTGTTGGACAACCTCCAAATTAGCTGTCACGCCAAGATAATTGGGATCCAGGTGTCTGACTCTCTCCAAAGTAATCTGCGCTTTTCGCCACCTCTTTTTTTGAAGATACCACATCCCTTGCCGATATAGCTTGTTGAGTTCCAGTTGTCTTCTTGCCTCCTCGAGTCTTGTAACTATGCTACTATTAGTCGGGTCAAGCCTGCGCAACCTTTTTAAGATCTTGACTGCCTCTTGCCAGTTTCCTTCCCGGAAATTGGCCTCTTCTAGCCTGTGAAGTTCTCCAACACGAAACTGCTTCCTAGCCTCATTGAGCTTCACTTGTACGTCTCGGTAATTCTGATCCATCGCATAGGCCCGTGCGAATTCTGTCTCAGCCTCTTTCCACCTTTTCTGGCGCAGATAGTTTTCACCGAGTCTGTACAGTTTGGCTAATTCCTGTTGCCTCTGAGCCCTATCTAGTCTAGCCGCAACATCTTTATAGGTTTCAACTCGATGAATGATTTCTCTAAACTTGTCAATGGCCTCTTCCCATCTGCCGGTCTCCTGAAATCCCACACCAGCACTATATAGGGCAGCAAGGTTACACTGTTGCTGCGCTTCCCTCAATCTGTAGGCTGCATTCATATAGTCCGGCGCTTCTGCAAGAATCGCTTCCAAATCCTTGATCGCTTGGGGCCATCTTTCTTCACTCAAATAGCGCATTGCTTGCTCGTAAAGGCTCTGGAGTCTGGACTGTGCCTGGGCCTGACTGAGTTTAGTGTGGGAGTCTCTATAGGTCTGATCAGCACTGACAATCTCTTCAAGGGCCTTGATTGCCTCTTCCCACTTCTGCTCTTTGAGGCATGCCTCAGCGTTGGTGTACAGGGTTTGTAAATACAACTGCATCTCGGCTTCTGCGAGCAAAGCGGAAGCGTTCTTATACTGCTCACCTGAATCAGCTATGCGCCTCAGGTGAGTAATAGCAATCTCCCATTGTCCCTTTTCAAAGTGGGCCTGACCCTGACGGTAAAGGGCTTCAAGGTCCTCGAGCTTTCTAGCCCGTTCCGTTGCCTCATCCAATCTTCGCTGGGCATCCTTATACTCAGGATCAATCCGAATTATCTCTTGGAAAGCCGCAACAGCTTCTTCCCAAGATTGGCGGTCGAGATATTCGATGCCGGCAATATACAGGGTAGCAGGCTTCTGGATCCACCTGGCAAAAGCAGGAGAAATAAGTCGCCAACCAGACCCAGATGGGACTACCAAGCAGCGATCCTGCAAACTCTTCGCAACAGGTTTCAGGCGATTCCAGTCAATGGGCTCCTGCAGTGCAAGCCTTTCCATTAACTCTTGTTCTTTTCTTGAAGAATACTTCCAATAGAATGCAAAATGCTCCTCAGAATCTCCTTCAAAAGCCCGCAGCGCCTCTTGCCGAGCCTCACCTAGAGGCCAGTCAGGCTTGTCCAAGTGTGCACACAGGTGATAGCACAACATTTGCAGAAAGAAAGGATGGTAGCCTGTTACTTCATTTAAAAACGACGACTCGCTGCACAATTTCTCGGCCAGGGAAATATCGAGCCCGGCCCGGGAAAAATAGTCAAATATCAAGAGATGGGCCTCATCCTCAGGGAAAGGACCAAGTATTACCCGAGTGAATATGTTGAAAAAGGGAGAACTGACTTTGTTGTACACCGGCTGGAGCGCCGCCAGGCCTGTGCGTGTGGCAATTATATAGGACAGGCATTCCCCTGTCCGTGTGGGCAGACTTCGGAGCGCATCGTAGAAGGGATCTCCCAAGTTGGAGTTGCGTGCTGTCTGATCAAACTCGTCGAGCAAGAGGTGAATCTTGAATCCTGCAGTACCCAGATAGCTAAGTGCTCGGCCAAAACCGGTGCTAAAAAGCTCAGGCTCTCCTGGAGAGACAAGAACTTCTTTTATGATGGCAAGGAATTCCTTGGACACCTGTCCATCCGGGTACCTTTGCATGATTTGTTCAGCAATAGCGTCAGCCATGGCCTGCCATACGTTAGCCGCGCTGGCATCAGCAAATGGCTGAAAATCAAAGTATACCGAGATATGTGCTTCGGGCAAGCCAATCACCGAAGAGAATGCAGGATGAGCCAGGTAGCAAAGCAAGGAGGTCTTTCCCGTCCGCCGCTCACCATGCAAAGATATATTCTGGAGACCTAGCATCGCATCGGATAGTTTCTGAAGCACCTCCCTGCGCCCTACAAAATCGGCCGGATCCGTAATGGGTTTTCCAACCTGGAAAGGAATAACGCGAGGTTTTATACTCATGAAGGCCTCACCTCATCCAGGGCTGATGTCCTTATAGCGAACCCAGAATGGGACGATACCCAGCCTGAAACGGAACAATCCTTCCATGCTATTCTTCCACTCTGTCCATTGTCGTCCTGCCAGATGAGTCACTCCTCTGCGTAAACTCTCATCATCCACACTTGTGCTCAGAGAGGTCCCTCCTGCCAGATCAGGTAATCTGTACACAGAACGCCTTAGGCCATCAACTGGGTCGGACATGGTTTGACTGATCAGCCACACTATATGACGTTCATCGAGAGACAAACGTTGCCAAAGTGCCCATAGAATGTCATCTGTCTGGTCAATGACTGCGGTCAGAATTGGTTCAACGTCGCCTGTGTCCAACTTCTGTTTGCCTATTGATTTGGCCGCTTCATAAACATAAGGCAAAATTCGCGGATGTCCATCACAGAACCCACTAAGGCATTGCAAGACTGGGCGGTCAACGACAAAGTATTCCTGGAATATATCAAAAACTGAAGCGACCGTCGTATCGTCATAATAGCGAACCTGGATAGAATGTCCTCTGGCAATCAAGTTGCTGAATTGTCTGTGACTTGAATGCTGAATCTGTTCAGACCCGACCATAATGAAATATCCATTTTCGGGCTTGCGTACGAAATCATCCAGGAAGGTTAGAATTTGTGGGCTGAGTTCATTGAGGTGGTCTAGCAAGTGCTCAATTTCATCAAACATAACTATGGGCATTCTTTTACCTGCACTGCGTCTAAGAGCACTCCAATATTTGCGAAATACCGTGCTACCATGCCCCCCTTGAAAGGCAATCTGATCCGGACGATGTAAACCGACCGAAACCCCTCGGTTTTTGGCCCACTCCCCGAACTTGGTTGTAAGTTGATCCGTCAAATCTTGCAAAAAAGCATCTAGACTATTGACTGCACTTGTAACCAGTCCTTGACCAGTTACTTCTAGCGGTACATACTCGTTACTTAATGTTTCCGATATGCGCTTAAGGATTTTTGTCTTTCCTACCATGGGTTGACCGTGCAGTACGATGAAGTGATGTCTCCCTAGAATTCTGGTGAAGCGCTCTTTGATCTCACGCAGTATATCGTCACGCTGAACTGAGCACGCACAAGCCCGACCTTGAATTAGATCATCGAAAGTAGTGGGACAGGGTTTTGGGCCACCCGTTTCGTTCGCTGTGCCCTTACTGCTGGGCTCTTGTGGGGGCTCAGAAGCCTCTGGCAGCAGCATTGGAGGCGCAGGTTGACATCTGTCTTGAGCGACTCTCATACCTTCAGGTGTAATCGTAACTATGCTCGAGCCATCTGCAAGGATTTGGGATTTGACACACCCTTTGTTTTTTAAGGAAAAGAGGTCCCGATGCACTAATCCTACTTTCTTGCTGTCGTTCGGGGAAACGCCGATCGCGTTGTAAAGCTCACCGAGAGTCATTCCAGGAGAATCGGCGTGAGAATTGTGATGCTCTTGCAAAGCGCTAAGAATTGGACTTTCCAAGCTTGCCCCAAGTTCTCTTTGAGCGTGCTGGAATTGCTCAAAGAAAACCTTCAAGTCTGGGTTACCAGGGTTTTCATTGCGAGCCTTTTCAATAAGTTCTTCGATACGCCCTCCTGCTTCGGCCCAGCTGATCAGGGAGAATGCAATGTCGTCGAGTTTGTCACCCCCAGCAATCTGCTCTAGATCTTGATCAAGCTGGTGTCTCACCATTTGAGCTAACGCACTACGAGTGGGGAAGGCGCTAGAGAGTGCTTGTTGAAACTGTTTGTGCTGTCCACCTGTTAGCCTCATTTGTCAGCCTCTCATGGTTTCTCTACTTCCCTGACACATAACTCTTTCCGCGGGATAAGATCTTGGCTGCAGCGAGCACCTGCAGTTTGTTTTAACCCAGTTTCTTGCTGAGGCCCCGCTTCTCCAAGAGTGCTAGTATCGCAGTGAACGGGATCCCCTCGTTGAAGGCGGGTTTGTGAGCGGGCTCGAAATTGGGGTCTCCGCTGTGATGCAATGCGACCAGTTCCCAGTTGCTGTTAAAGCAGGGCGACCCTGAGGACCCCGGCAGTGTATTCGTCCGATAGGCGACACGTGTACGATTCTCATTGAGGCCGACAACAGCGTTCGTATCCAGCACGAGTTGTAGGGGCTCTCCCTGTGGATGCTGCACGATGAATAGAGCCGTGTCGGGCTGGAAATGGTATGGCTGGGTTGGCACCTTGATCCACTTGCGCAACGGGGCATCGGGTTCAGGTTTGTCTCCAACGGGCGCAGTACCAGGGGCACCCTCTAAGCGTAACAGTGCATAGTCCATTTCGTCCGACTGCGGCACGCCACTTTTGGGCTCCGGTTGGTTGTCCACTGTGCTCATGGGGCTCTTGTCAATCAGCCATTCCTTTGCCAACCGGTAGGTTGTACCAGGGTCCAGGGTCGTGCCGTCGGACAGCCGCTTGTAATCAAAGCGCAGGGTCACGTTGCCCGGCACAGCCCACAAGCCCTGACTGGTAGTACGACCCTGCTCACCTTCGATGACCGCTTCGACCACGTGATAGTTCGTGATCGCCACGTCTGGCCCTACCAGGAAACCTGTGCCATGGATCGTACCCTTGTTGGATTCAATCTCGATACGACATACCTGGCCTTCAATCTCGCCCAACTGCGTGCGCCACTTATTTACATCCAGAAAGCTGTTCGTCGTCTGGATTATTCGTTCAAGTTCTGGCTGGGATGGCGTAGCAGGAGCCAGGCCGAACTGTTGGGCAAATGCCAGCAAATGAGGATTGCCGGGATTCGAGTCTCGGGCACCCGCAATGAGTTGAACCGTCCATCCTTCGGCCTCTGCTGTCTGTATCAGTCTGAAGACAATTTCTGTAAGGTCATCGCCAAGCGCAATGGTACTGAGATTCCTATCGAGTCTGAACCTGACCATCTGCGTCAGTCTGGCTGGGGTGGGGAAGGCATCAAGTAGAGCCTCTGTCAGCTGCCGGTACTGTGGGCCGGTTAGTCGCATTATGAACACCCTCCAATCCTACAATGGCACTCGGGCAGATGCTACCACTGCTCACAGCGCTGTGACCTTATTCGCAACTCCTCTTGGTCTCATCAGAAGATCACCGACTGAAACGGGGTCGTTCCCTGGCACAATTCTTATTGTACTACACTTCTATTGCTAAGTCAATAGCGTACCCTGAAAAATCCCTGAGATTCTCTACCAGTCACGGCCCAGATTGCTATCCACCGTTTCCTAGTCGCAAAGTGCGGCAGACCTCCGTCGAAAGTTACCCCACTTCCTCCACCTGAAAGATGGTGTCGGCTTGTTCCAGTAACGTTTTGGCGCGCTCCGGGGGGGTCTTCTTCGCCTCCAGGTACCGGGCCAGCAGGTCACGATCCGTCATTTCCTCGGGGGCCAGGTTGCCCAACCGTACGCGCGTCTCCCGCTCGACCTCGCGGATGATGGAGCCGATAAAGTAGGCCTCAGAGAGCAGGGCGCGCACATCCCGGTCGCGCACCAGCGGCTCCTGGTCGGCTCGCAGTTGCAGGATCAGCCGCACCACGGCGTCGTGCAGGTGGTGAGTGGCCACTACCTGCTGGAGCGCCATCAGTGGGTTGAGCGCCTCTCGCACGTCAGCGCGCACGGTAACGAAGGGGCGTGCCCCTACCTCGACGAACTGCCAGGCCGTCTCCCGCCGCGCCAGTTCCACCCAGCAGAACCCCTTAGGTTGTCCCTCTTCGCCAAAGTCAATCCGCTCCAGGCTGCCGGCGTACACGACGGGAGGGTACCCTCCGCCGTTGAGGCTCTGGTGCAGGTGGATGTGGCCCAGGGCCACGTAATCCCACGCCGGGTCCGCCAGCGCCGACTTCAAGACGACCGCGTCCCGCCCGATCATCACGCTGCGCTCGGAGCCGTAGGTGGCCTCGGAGACGCTCAGGTGCGCCGTCAGCACCGCCGGCATCTCCGGGTCCAGCAGGGCTCTCATGGCCTCGATGTTCTGGGTGACGGTCTGCTCCAGGGCCTTGTCCAACTGTTCAATGGAGAGGCCGCGGTACTCGTCGTGGGCCAGGAGTTGCTGGCGGGCCGGGTAGGGGACCGTGGCGACCTGCACAGGGCCGTGACGGGTCTGGATACGGTGCACTCGCTCGTCCCGCCCGACGACGACGTTGGGCACCTCCAGCGTGCGGAAGATGTCTACGCTGGAAGCGCGCTCGGCCATGGTCGGCAGGTCGTGGTTGCCGACCAGGAGGACGACCGGCACTCCGGCGTCGGCCAGCCGCTTGACGCGGCGGGCGAAGGCCCGCTGGTAGGTGGCGTTGGGGTTGCAGGTCTTGAAGGCGTCCCCGGCAAAGATGACCAGGTCCACCTCGTGCTCCAGCCCATAGTCAATCAGTTCGTCGAAGCGGCGCAGAAAGTCGAGTACCCGCCCG
>Ga0315288_10006712_pt1 | contig 14590 bp, 15 predicted proteins | sample YL17G11_20_MG_FD_203454 | JGI IMG/M metagenome (GOLD analysis project Ga0315288, IMG submission 203454) | Sediment microbial communities from Yellowstone Lake, YNP, Wyoming, USA - YL17G11_20 | ecosystem: Environmental > Aquatic > Freshwater > Lake > Sediment | place: USA: Wyoming | collected... | reverse complement strand
TTCCAGTGATTTCGAAGGACACTGCTTTCTTGTCGTGCGCAGAGCCTCGAGTCTTCAGTATTACTATTTCCCTTCCCATTGTATCTTTGATTTCAAAATAGCGCAGAACAATGATGTTGTCTGCCAAAGTTGAAACTTCATTTGCCTTGTTTGCTTCGATGGTTCCGTAGGTTGATGTTAAAAATACTGTTAGCCCTCTCTGCTTGCAGATGAGCTGAAGATAGCGCAAAAAGAAGATGAAGTCTTGCTTTGATAACAGACGCTGCATTGCTGTAATGGAATCCAAGGCAATGACGGCGGGTGAGTGGAGATCCAACATTTCCCTGAGAAGCGTGTAGTAGTGAAGAGGCGTAAGCGCCTCAGGCACGTAATAGTCAATGATGAACTTGTCACCCAGCTTCTGCGGGTCCAAGCCTATGCTTGCCATAGTCCTCTTGATCTGACCAACCGGCTCTTCGTATGAGATATACAAGGCTTTCTCCCCTTTCAGGGCATTTGCGGCTAAGAAGTGCAGACACAATGTCGTTTTGCCAATGCCGGTTGCACCCTCAATCAAAGTTACTGACCCTTTAAAGACACCGCCATGCACCATTTTGTCCAATCCCTCCACGCCAGTGGAGAGTTTCTTCTCCGAAGCATCTGGCATTTCTATTCTCTTCGGCAGAACGACTAATCCCACTCCACCGTATTTTTTGTCGATCAGATACTCGAAGCTAGCGCGGTCTAAGGGAGTTCCTCTCATCTTGGCGATCTTGAGGCTTCTATTTTCTGATCCTGCTGTTCCCAAGTGGGTCAGAAAAATAACGCCGTCTGCGACGAATTCTTCCACGCCCAATCCTGTCTTGCCTTCACCATATGGAATTTCACCGATTGCCATCGTTGTAACATCAAGGCTTTTTGTCACCTTGCCTAGGACAGTGTGAAGGAACGTGCGTGTCTCAGCGGCGCCCATAGTCTGCAGAAGGGCGCTCAATGAGTCGATTACAAGTCTCTTCGCCTTCAACTCACTGACTGTTTTCACAATCTTTTCCGTAATAATGTTCAGAGCATACTCGCCCTGCATCGTCACCATGTCCACGAACTTGAAGAGTCCTTTTCTCTCCAAACTCTTCATGTCCATCCCAAGCGAAAGCATGTTCCTGTAGTAGTCTTCTCTGTTCTCGGCAAACGAAACATAGACTCCCTTCTCACCGTTCTTCGCAGCGCCGTTATAGAGAAACTGCGTCGCAAGAATAGTCTTGCCACTTCCTGCGTTCCCCGATAATAGGATAAGGCTACCAACTGGGAAGCCTCCATCCAGAATCTCGTCAAGTTCAACGATTCCCAATGGAGACTTCTTCGATTCAGTCGCCTCCTTTGGCAAGGATGATGGCTTGGAAACAACGTCAGCTTTTCTCGGCTTACTTTCTGTCCATTTCACCGAAATCGGGGGGGGGGTTCTCAAGTTTCAAACTCATAACAGATCCCTACATTTCTCAGCTTTAACCAAATGGTTCACCGCTCGAACATAAGTCGTTTATGAAAACTAGAATCGGATTACTAAAATTTGAAATTCAGACTCCGACTACGAAAAACTCGTGCGCGCGTGTGACTCTGTTCATTTCTGTCACCATGAGTATCCGATGAATGCAGCGGCACTGCCGACTTCTACAGGTTCAATATGACCTGCTACTTTTAGATCTCCGTTGCCAAAGAATATGCCACTTTCCACTGCCCCGCCTCCTCCTGGACCAAGGTATCTAGTGATATTCGCGATTGCCGTTCCCTTGATTGTCTTCCCTGCGTACGTGCCTGAGTCGAAACTCATAGTGAACTGCGCGTAGATGACTGACTTCACCGTTCTTTGGTCCATTACCCAGATCACATGCCAAGTAAACTTACCAATGGGAGGGGACAAGTGGTTGCCATTTCCCGCAGTCAAGTTACCCCACTGGATAAAGTCAAGTATCACATAATTCCCCACGACATACTGACCCTGACCGACAGGAATTGAATCATAAGGGTTAGCGTAGACCTTCACGTGGAACGTGGACATTCCGTATGCTTGTGTTAACGGCATGAAGGCGCTGAGCAGCAAAAGCACAGCGACTGCGAGAATTCCAGATTTGAACGTTGTCAATATCGATACGTCTCCTTCTCCTACTTATCACCTAAATTGAAACCAGTTAAAAGCTTTCAGAAAGAATCTTCTAGAACTATCGATCGATTGAAGATCATTTGCGCCATAGCAAGCTATACGTTTCGGCTGGAATTGTTCCTTTTTCCAGATATTACATGAGCAGCGGCTCCAACAGTAGCTGTCTCCCTTGAAAACGCAATTCTGATATTCGACTCTGTCAAAGCGAGCACGCCTACTCAAGGAATACCACGCTGCTGGTTAGTCATAAAGCATTATCGCGTTCATTTTGCGTGGTACACGAATAAAGGGAAACTAGAGCTTTGCAGTGATTTGCGCGCGCTTTTATTCCTCTCTTCCTTTTTGTTCTGTCTGTTATGTACGCGCAATGTCAACAAAAAAGAAAGGGAAACTAAGCAGCTGCAGTGATTTCTACAGAGTGCATGAATTGGTTTGCTGCGTGCAAGTTGAGAGCACTTGTGTCTATAGGAACCCAAATCAGTCCTAGCAATGGGGTGTTGTCTGTTTTGAAAAGGAAGACGCCCATGACCATTACTAGCTGCTCGATCGGTGCATCGTGAGGTCTAGCGCGCGCCATCATAGTTGCTTGACGATGAATTTGTAGACTTTGGCTGCCGATAGAGTGATGAATGGAGAGTCAAAAAAGGTTTGTAGCGCGCGCGGAGCGCAAGCTAGTTGTGTTTCGCTATTTAGCTATTACGCAATACAGGTTTTCATCGTCTGCTAGTAACGCATATAAACTCTGACCACAAATGAAAAACGGGTGAAGGATTGAGCCCATTTAAAGGTTTTTTTGAAAAGTTGCGTCCTAAAAAGGAGCCGTCCATTTGTCCTCACCTTACATGGGGACAGATATCACTGCAAACTTATGGACCCAAATGTGCAGGTCTCGATTTAAGCCGACCATTGACTAGGAATATAGTGCTGAAATTCTGTATGGGTGAACCCCACAAATGCTCCACATATCCAGTTGCTAGAAGGATACCATGGTCAACTCATCCATCGTACGTCTCTGAAGACACGGACGCGCTCGCCGAACTAAAACGCTGGCTTGAAAGTTAGAACGCGCGCCTCTTCACCGTCTCAGTCACTTTTTGCTTTACATTTCCTTGATTTTCTCTTCGACAGCATTCACTTCATTCTTGGGTTCTTTCGCCTAGCTCTTCAGCTTCTCGACTTTTTCAGCTTTTGTGAGGAAAACGTCTTCTGTAACCGTGAATCCCCATGCATACGCTATTGAGTCTACAGCGAGCGCGCGCGAGTGGAGACAAATTGAGGTAGCCATATCGATCGCACTACCGGCTTGAGCTCGTCCAGCTTTTTCGATAGCCATAACTAGATGTATTTTAGGAGAAGTGAACTTACAATACTAAAGATTGCGATTACAAGAAATATTCTAGCGCCGTATATGATGCCCTTAATTGCTTCGCCACGCGTTTTACGGCTCCATCTCTTATGACCAGCATAGTCAACGGGCAATGCAACCGAAAAACCTCCAACAGCCAGCAAAAGCGCTATCGCAAAAGGCGCATTTCCACCGTAGATTCTTTCAAGTGCGACGGCTACACCCGCAATTGCGAGGCTTGCTAAGATATCCAGTATTGGAAATATTCCCCAACCTTCGGATTTTCGGATGTCTTGCTTTAGAGAAGACACGCTTCTACTTTCACAAATACCATTATATCGCTGCAACAAAATATATAATTTGCGCGCTCTAACGAATATAATCGAAGAATTGACTGAGTGTAGGAAAGAGGTAGAGCGAGCAAAGGAGCCAGAAATGTCTAAGAAGAATGAAACCGATAAGGTTAAGCAAGTCAAGAGTGTTGCCCAGACTGTTGCAGTCATGTATGCGATCGCAGGGGTTTTCCTTCTTCTATTGACCCTGAGATTTGTCGGCGCACTATTGGGAATTGTGAGTCCGCCTCAAACAGACGATACGTCATTTATCGGCATCTTGCTAAATCTAATGTACACGACAGGGGCTGGCAATATACTCGGAACCTTGTCATTCGGAGTGATAACGCTCCTCTTCTTTACGCAGGTCTATGGTTTGTGGCGTCTGAAGAAGTGGGCTTTGTATGTTACAGCGGTCTCGACTTGCCTTCTGTTTGTCTTTGTACTTGTCACCGTCATAACAAACCCAAATGTCTCACCATACATAGGGCTTGTTTCTCTGTTCAGCGGTTTATTCTTAGCCTACTTACACAATGTAAGACAATGTTTCAGTAACTAAGACATCCTCAGGGAATATGTTGGGCGACGGTGTCTCCCGAAGTCCAGACTATCAATCGGCTTTTCTTCTGACATGATGTACGCACGCTCTCATATTCATAACAAGACTCCTTTGCATATCTGTCGCACATGTCAATCATAGTCTGGTTGCTTGTTCTAGCGACTTAATCTCTTCTCACAAATCATGCGACGATGACATTCATTAGATTTGGGTCTGGGGGTTGGGATAGGACTTTGCCTCCAACCCAACCCAACTTTCGTTGTTGCGGAAAAGTTATAGCCGAACCGCTGGTGACTGTAGGGTTGGTGAGTTGAGTTGCTTGAAGGTAAAAATGTGAATTTGAGGGTTATGGAGAAAGATGATGTGCCATTATTTACAGAATGGGTCAACAAGCCTGAAGTTCTTGGTGAATACAATCCTCTTCATCAGATGTCCAAAGCAGAAGTAGAGAAAATGCTTGATAATCCGTCTGACTTTCAGTTTTTCTTGGTAGAGAAGAAAGACGGAAGCAAAATCGGTTTCATAGCCCATTTTCATGTCCTGCATTTGGGAACTGGAAGCAAACTGCTGGAGATTGGTTATTCTTTGGTTCCAAGTGAAAGAGGCAAGGGCTACTGCACAGAAGCTGTAGAGATTATGGTAGATTACTTGTTTCTTTCTAGAGAGTCTATGCGTATTCAGGCTTGCACAGACATTAGAAATCTTGCTTCTCAGAAGGTTTTGGAGAAAGCTGGCTTCAAAAGAGAAGGCATAATGAGGAATGCATTCTTCTGGAGAGGAAAATGGACAGAAGACTGCCTATACAGCATAGTTAGAGAAGAATGGAAAGAACCAAAAATACTGACTAAAAATACTGACTAAAACACAAACTTGAGAAATTGGGACAAGACTTTACCCTCAAACCCATCACGGGATCTTCAAATACATCCATTTTCTGTCTCTCTTTTCGTATCTTGGGAAGATCTCAAACCCGACTTTTCCGTAGAATTTGGCTGTTTCCCCTTCTGTCAAGACTATTACAAGCTTGCAACCGATTTTTTTGCATAGCTCCGCTGCCGTACTCAGACACCAAAGACAGATGTTTTGTCCAACATGTCGATCCCTGAAATCATTCCGAGTCCCCAATCGCCCGATTAGCAAAGCTGGGTAATCTCTTATTCTTATTTTTGAAGGCAAGATGATCGAAAGAAGATAAGGAGCCTCTTTAATTTCAATTCCACTCATTGCAAGGGTAGCAAATCCTACAACCTCGTTTCTGTAATAGAATAGGTATGTAACACCAAGTTTTTCTCTCTGATAATCTAATGCTTCACGACGTATGAATTCGTTGAGCCCCATTGAATCATTGAGGCTACAATCGAACTCTGTCAAATCATCAGATTGCTGCAGAACTCGAAAAGAGAGCTCCTCAGGCTTTACTTTATCAAGTGACATTAAGACTTTAGGGAAGTCTCACTTTGCTTTCAAGTATTTCACTTGATCTCTTTTATCGCTTTGTGAACTCTTTCAGCTTCTCTGAAAACCTCTATGTTCTTCTTGCTCGGAGCCGACTCTACTCTTTCAACAAATTGTTTTGCACATTTTCCAGTAAGGACTGGAGGATGTTCTGGCTTCATTGTTGGTTCTCCAATAGCGCGCGCTCTACTACTACTGATAATAATAACATTAGTATAGGGTTTATGGTTTTGTGATACTCTGTTATGGTTTTGTGACATTATGTCATTATTTCGTTACACTACGTTTTGACTGAATGAAGAGTACAATTCCGCGCTCAATCTCAGAAAGGAGAGAGATTTCCCCTGCGCCTTTAACCTTAATGGCTTTCCAGTACCACTAATAAATCTAATGTTCCACTTTCCCTTCCAATGGTATACTCCTGCAAACCATACCTTGAAAAAGGAAAGCGTGCGTTCTCATGATTCAGACTATCTGCTTGCTCTGACGCTTCTCAATCAGCCTAACGCGTGCATGTCTCAAATCACGTTCACAAGAGACTTGTAGACATTGGCTGCCGGCACATAGTTTGGCGGGAAAGGAGTTGGTGTGCTTGTACGTGACCAACCGAAAAGGAATAACGTTCCAGACTGTTCGTCAATAAGCACGACAATTACGCCGTCTCCTCCTGGAAGATTTCCGTAGATTCCTGCTGAGAACAGTGCTATGCCGCTGACGAATCCAGTTGTTGAACCGTTCAGATAAACGCCTTTGAACCTGAGAAACTTGGTTCCTGGCGAATAGCCACCGATTGGTAGTGTGAATTGGTTTCCGCTTGGGTAGACTAGCCCTTCTGAAGTTTCAGTTGAATACATGGCAGCAAGACGATGTTTGCTTCCATCTGCATCCATCCAACTCACGGAAACTGCGCCTGTTGCTCTGATGTCCCCTGAAATGTACAAGCCTGCAACACTGCTTGGAAATGCTGTGGCATCCTTCGCGTGGCCACCAACCGTTGCGTGCCCTTTGCCTATTCCTGACCATATCATGGGATCAGGAACTCCGGGTCCTATTCCCCCGTAAGCTATGATGCATTGCCCTTCAACCATGGCTTGAAATCTGAAATCCAGACCGTTGGTCTGGCCTTTCACAGAGTTGACCATACTAGAAGATGCTACGATAAATACAAACAGAATTGGCAAGAGCAACATCTTTCTACTCACTGCAAACCCTCTACCAACAAGGTTCTTGCCAGTCCCTTATAACGTGTATGATATTCTGTTCTAGAAATAGCCTATACAATTCGAGCGCGCGCGAAGAGCCAGCCTTGAGAGCGATTGATTAGGACTCGCGCGCTTCTTGTTCTATCTTTGCAGCAGTCGATCAACAACATATTCTCAACGTTGAAAGATTCCTTAACTACCATTCACTCCGTCTTCCTACACGAGCTACAAGGTTGAAAAAGCATGGAAAAAGGTGCTGTGGTCAAATCAGACAAAGCGCGCAACGTTATTCTGAGCTATGAGGACACCGTATATTTTGTCAATCAGGTGAACGTGCAGTTCCATGAAGGAGATAAAACGCATAAAGCCACTTTTCACGCGAAGAGAGCCGTTGACAATAACATGGAAAACCTTGATCTGGAAATAAGTCAGAACCTCTACGACTTTTTGGTGGATTACACCAAGATGGACAACCTCAACCTCGTGCTGATACTTCACATTGAGACCGGCGGATCCAAATGGTGTCTTATGAGCGATAACTGGCTAACAAATTATCATATCAACAGAAACGCCAATGTGCAGTACATTATCTAAGCTCAGCTCCGACCATAGCGCGCTGCCTTGTCCCTTTCTTATGCGTTGAACTATGTTGGAGAGATTGCATCGTCTGCTCTATTGATGTTTTCGGCTGCTTCTCTGTTCAAAACCAGGCACAATAAGCTGTAGAGCACGTAGGACGCTACGTTCGCGGGCGTTATCGATCTGCGCGATCTGTCATGGGATAATAGAGTTTCGACTCTGAACTGCAAAGCTTGTGAATCAACACAAGCGATTCGCAAGCGTTTAATCCTTCAAACGCAAAATAAGAAGCTAGCATTAAATAGTCCGTGTATCACGTTTCAGGTTGCGTGAGGAATTGGCGGTTTGAATGGCAAAATCTATTGTTGAGTCTCCTACAGAAGCAGTTTTGAACGTAGCCAAGACGGAGAGAATTAGAGTCTTGCACGTTGATGATGACCAGACATTTCTGAAAGTTGCGAAACAATGCTTAGAGATGCAAGGACCATTTCAAGTAGATATGGCGTCTTACGTTGAAGAAGCCATGGAAAAAATGAAGAAAGAAGCGTATGATGGTGTGGTTTCTGACTACCAGATGCCTGGTAAAGATGGTCTTGAATTTTTGAAAGAACTGCGAGAAAAGGGAAACACTGTTCCATTCATTGTTTTTACTGGAAAAGGCAGAGAAGAAACCGTCGTAAAAGCGCTGAACTTGGGTGCAGACCAGTACGTTGACAAGCATGGCGACCCTGAAACCGTCTATCGTGAACTGGCACATAGCATAAGAAGGGCTGTCAAAGGAAAACATGACGAAGAACAACTTCTTTATCAAGCACAATTGATGCAGCAGGTCAACGATGCGATTATCGCAAGCGACGAGAATTTCATCATGACTTCTTGGAATCAAGCTGCAGAAAGAACTTACGGGTGGAAGGCAAACGAAGTCATAGGCCGCCTGGGCCAAGATGTGCTTCAATCAGAATTTGTGGGCATCGACCGTGCACAGGCAATTCAAATGCTTCGAGAGACTGGAAAATTCTCTGGCGAAGTGGTTCAACTGCATCGAAATGGTCACCGAATAAATGTAGAGACAAACGCCATGGTTCTCAGAGGGGAAAACAATCAGATTATCGGGTACGTCAGCGTAAACCGAGACATTGCCGAACGTAAAAAAGCAGAAGAGGCGCTAAGAGAATCGGAAATCAAGTTCAGAAGCATCTTTGAAAGTACTGGTGATGGCTTGATATCTCTGGATTTCTCTGGAAGGATTCTTGATGCTAATGGAGAGGCCTTGAGAATTTTTGGTGGGTCTAAGGAAGAGGTTTTGGGAAAGCATTTCACAGAGTTTGGCGTGTTTTCTCTCAAAGACATGCCAACTATGATGAAGGGATTTTCGGATGTTCTGCGTGGTAAACACGCTATTCCTAAGGTTACCATCAGGAATAAAAATGGCCAGATGATCTCGTTAGAATGTTCTGCGTCTCTTCTGAAGGTAAATGGCAAATCAACGATAACGGTTGTTGCAGAGGACGTGAGTGAACGCAAGATAGCAGAAGAGGCCTTAAAGGAGTCTGAAGCGAGATTTCATTGTCTCGTTGAGGATGCCTTTGTAAGCATAGCCATCACCGACACAAAGGGGCAGTTGACATATGTTAACCAAGCCACAGCGGATATGTTGGGCTATTCTAAATCAGAAATGATCGGACAACCATTCGCGAGTTTTTTGTATCCCGGCGACAAGGGCAAAATCATGCGACTGTTTCTCAAATCAATGATCTTGCGAATGCGCCCCCAAGTTATTGAGTATCGACTGGTGCACAAAGACGGACATATTCTCAATATGAGGGCGAAGCCCACAAAACTCACTGTTGAAGGCAAATCAGTTGGTTTCCAAGCAATCAGCGTGGACATCACTGAACGCAAGAAAACCGAAGAAGAACTGATTAAGAACACATGAAAAAAAGGTTGGCGCTTAAAATGTCTCCTGAATTTGAAGAGCGCTACAGGCAATCTTACTTAGCAGCTGACATCAAGCAGGTTAAAATGGGCATTTTGCTGCTCACAATACCTCTAGTTTTGTTTTTCTACAATGACTATTTGTTTTTCTCATTATTATTCGAGTTTTATTTTCTTACTGCTTTAAGGCTTGGGTTAATTGCCTATACTGTTTTGTTTTTTGCTTATCTTGGTCGATTGAAACATAGTCGCCAATACTACAGGTCGGCGTTTGCTTGGGGCCTTGCGGGAGTAGCTTTTCAACTTATAGTAAATGCTTCTCGACCCAATACTTTTCTTTTCCATGTAATAATGGTTATTATACTTATTTTTGCAAATTGCCTTGTTATTCCTCAAACGTTTGTTAACCGAATCATATTGTCCTTGACGCTTACTATAGGCGAACTTGCAATAATAATAATGGGCATGCCATCGGCAGCGGTTACTGCATTATTTTCAGTGGTTTTCAGCTTGGCTCTGGCTAACATAATAGGTTTGTCAATTTCTAGGCTGATGGAATCTTACCGCTTTAGCACATTTCAGGCGCATGAGGAAATTGCTGAACTGGCGAGGTTTCCTTCAGAGAATCCTGATCCGGTGCTTCGTGTCTCAAAAGACAATGTCATCTTGTATTCTAATCCTGCTGCAAATCGTCTGTTTGGCGAACAAGTCGGGGTTGGAAAGCCCCTACCCAACTCTTTTCACATAAACTATGGTTTACACGGCCAAGCCGAGGTTAAATATGGCAACCAAACATTTCTGTTCTCCACAGCACCTATGGCTGATGCAGGCTATTTCAACCTGTATGCACTCGACATTACTGAACTCAAGAACGCTCAAGAAAAACTGAAAGACACAGAAGAGCGTCTGAAAGAAATGAACAAGCGACTCGAGGTCACGAATGAGAAGCTGCATGTTGTCGGAGGTCTGACGAGGCATGACGTGCGGAACAAGCTTTCCGCGGTAACTGGAAACGCCTATCTGCTAAAGCGAAAGCTGGCTGAGGATCCAGAAGCGTTGGAGCAGCTGACCGACATGGAAACAGCCGTTCGGCTGGTGGGAGACATTTTTGAGTTCGCAACAACCTACGAGAAACTGGGCGCCGAACAACTAAGCTACATAGATGTTGGTAAAACTGTTGACGAGGCAGTGTCGCTTTTCCCTGACTTGAAAGGCGTCAAAGTAGTGAACGAGTGCGACGGGTTAACCGTTTTGGCTGATTCACTGCTGAGACAACTCTTCTACAATCTGGTTGACAACTCTTTGAAGTATGGGGAGAAACTAAGCCGGATCAGAGTATACTACGAGGAGAAGAATGGCGGTCATGTTGATGTGATCTATGTGGATGACGGTGTTGGTATACCGCAAGCTGCGAAGCCAAAGCTTTTTGACGAAGGCTACACCACGGGGAAAGGTTCTGGCTACGGACTCTATCTGGTAAAGAAGATGATGGAAGTCTACGGCTGGACAATCAGCGAAACAGGCACGCATGGCAAGGGAGCACAGTTCACCATAAACATACGCAAGGCCAAGCCAGATGAAAGACCAAACTACAAGCTTGGTTAACATAAGGCTTACACAGAACATTGACAGGAACCGCAATAGCGAGAGAGAAGAGCGCGCGCTACTATTCAACATTGTCGGTTGAAACAATTCATCTACATGGCTTAAGCCAATAGCTTTCTTGCTGACTTCTGAAAAGGCCGTGCTGACCGTCTCAGCTCTTTGTCTTTGGAGTCCGTTTAGTTTCAAATGTTGTCAGAAACTTCTCGAAGCCGTCTACAGCAGCGTGATCAGCGGTGGTTTTGAAAACAAGGACATCGTAGACTTTCCCAAGATTGGTCTGAATGTCAGAACCAGACAAGTCGATAATTGCTGCCCTCGTCGGGTTAACGTCGACTTTCTTTGCTAAGAGCGCAATGATATCATTTTTGTCTCCCGTCGTAGAAATATCAATGACCAAGCGGACATCATCTTTCTCTGCCAGAATATCAAACACTGATTCAGCACCCGAAACTCCCTTCACCCTAGCACGCATCTGAATCTTGAAGCCTCTGTCGGTGAGGGTCTTTCTGAGGTTCTTAAGAACGGGCAGATCCTTTTGAAGTTCTTTGGCAATCTCGTCTGGGATCGTGTACCTGAAGACCTTAACATACTTCGCGGTCTGATGCGTTGAAGTTGTCCCACAATTCATGCAGAGATGAACAACATCAGGCCTGTCAAAACGATACGCACACTTTTCGCATTGATAGAAGTTCCCAATCACACGGTTGTCTGGACCACCTTCGGTCAGAACATTTTGACATCGAGGACACACCAGAAGAGAATCCTTCACAAACGTGTCCTTCGGACCAATGTTACCGCATTTCATGTGCTCAAGAAGCTCGGTGAACCCCACATTATCAGATTTGCATCTCGGACAAGCATACTTAGAATGCATATCCGGTGAACCACAGTGCGGGCATGTCAGAACACGATCCAAGGATTCTGACCTGAGGAGATTGCTCTTCATCAAATCATCAAGCATGATCTTGACCTGAGAAGGTTGGGCATTCCAAGCTTCCTCAGCCTCAAGATAACGAACAGCTGCTTTGTCCAAGGTGGGGTTAAGTTGGAGAACACCCTTCTTGACAAGTTTACGCAGAAGCTCCTCGCTATCGTTTTCGCCTCCGCCGACAGTTATTGCAGCCGTTTCAATTGTTTCCATTTCTTTTCTATCCTCAAAAACTGGGGATGTTGAAGAATACAAGTGTAATAACTATGAGAATCAACGAATGACGCAACCCAGCAGCAAGGTCTCTATCTACAATTTTCCCAACGGTGAGACCGCCAAAGATCGACTCAAGAAGGGACGCCCAGAAGAGTAGCGAAGCGTAGTAGTTGATGTCCAAGACTCCAGCCAATAGGCCTGACTGATTAATTTCAGCGCTGCCTTTGGCGGCACTCAATGGGGCAAGAAACTGATGCAGCATAATGAAGGCTATGATCAGAAAAGTCAACGTCGCCATGTATATAGTCATCATGTAGGGCTTCATGTTTGTGTATTGCTCCTCTCTGTATGAATCCAAGCTTGAAAACAGGTCTACACTCGTGCTGAGAACTTCCAGCAGCTTGCCTCCGGTCTGTTGGGCTTCGAGCAAGACCGTGCACATCCTCAGAGCAACCGGATGTCTCAGACGCTTGGCAAGAAACATGAGTGAGTCCTCAAACTTTGCTCCCAACGCAAACATGGAAACAGCACGCTCAAGCTCCTTTGAAACTGGGCCATAATTCCTTTGTGACGCCTCCTCTAGAGCCCTCGGCAGCGTCATACCTGAGCGTACAGATTCGGTGACATCCCGAAGCAGTCGTGGAACGTTCTTCTCCACCTGTTTCTTCCAACTGTAGTTGTTAAACTCAACCACAGCAGGAAAACCAAAGACTATCATAATGCTCAAGGCAATAGCATTGTTCACCCTCTGACTGAGCGGTATGAAGTAGGGGTCACTGGGAAAATAGAAGCCTGACAGAACCAAGACTAGAACGATCGAAAGTCCAACTGAAGCCGAGACAGCCCAGACAGCGACACTATATTTGCGTTCTATGTACATTTGTTATTCTTCCTGCGGCAGCGCGCCATTCAAGATAATGATGAAGACCAAACATATCATTGGAATCCCCAAGAAGACCAGGAGATTTAACTGCATGATTGGAGATATGCCGAAAGCCACGTTTCCCATAACAGACAAGATAGTTATCATAATAATGAAAGTCACTGGCCCCATAACGACTCCCGCAATGTAGAGTTCCCCAAGCCCCAACAGAGTGTTCAAAGTCTTTTTCAACTGTTCCCTCTTCATGCTCAGAAGCCTCTCTGTCTCAAATGTCAGAAGACTCTTCAAATCTCCACTTGTCTTGAGCGTGTTTATGATCCCGACAAGCAGCTTTGAGAAGACTTCTGACGGACTGTGCTTTATCACATCATTTAATGAGGAGACCACGTCTAACCCGAACACTTTCACATCAGTCATAAGTCTCTTTGCCAAGTCTCTTATCGCAGGATGACGCTCAACCTGAACCACCCGATCGAAAATTCGTTCGATTGAGATGCCACCCGCAGACAGGACTCCCATGTAGCCCGCCGTGTATACTAAGTTTGAATCTATCTCGGCTTTCCTCTGCTTTCCACGATAAAGAGGATACACGAAAAACACGATTACGACGATAATTGAGGCAACAACCGAAAGCACCGAAGCAGAGAAAACAGATTGAAAAAGAGTCAGCTTGAACAGAAAATAGGGCAGGGTGGAACATATCACAAAAACTGAAACAAATACGGCTGCCGATGAAAATAACATGAGAGCTATGTATGAATCGTACAATATTGAAATCCCGCTCTGATCATAGGCCCGCTTGAGAATCATGAAGCGTGACGCCGCATTTCCAAACAGCCTGTAGCTCAGTGTTGTGAGGAAGGAATCTCTTTCTGATGTTTCGTTCAAGTCTCGAACCTCGCTCTGTTGTAGATCTCCTCAGGATTAAGGTAGTATTTCCTTATCACATCAGCCACATCCTCATAGTTTCTGATATTCTTACGAACCATCCACGTCACGATTTGCTCCCGTCTGTCAAAGTCACGAAACAGATCATCCATCGAAACATGTTTGAGCTCAGTGATTTTCTTGAAAACAAAGCTGTCACTTACAGATTTGAGACGAAAAACGACAGAATCACGTTCATGATCCCACTCGTAAACTTTCAAGAACTTTGCTCGTCCAGTCGCGTCGTCCACTCCAGTGATTTCTGAGACATCTGAGACACGACGAACTGTGATGTCTCGAATCTTTGTTCGTTCAATTAGGGCAATCGCATTCATCATAGGAATGAGCAGTGGAGGGATATTCATCGGTTTTGTCAGCAACCGCTTCTCCACCGTCTCAACATTTTCAGCGTGAATTGTGCAAAGTCCACCGTGACCAACTGAAATACTCTGGAAGAGTGTGTACGCCTCTTCACCCCTGATTTCGC
>Ga0315288_10006711_pt1 | contig 14592 bp, 16 predicted proteins | sample YL17G11_20_MG_FD_203454 | JGI IMG/M metagenome (GOLD analysis project Ga0315288, IMG submission 203454) | Sediment microbial communities from Yellowstone Lake, YNP, Wyoming, USA - YL17G11_20 | ecosystem: Environmental > Aquatic > Freshwater > Lake > Sediment | place: USA: Wyoming | collected... | reverse complement strand
TTCTCAGAGCGGCCTAACACATAGAGGCCACCGGGCAAAACATAGTGGTGGACCTTGCCGTCTCGGTAGACACGTTCGCAAGGATAGCGGCGCACAAGGGTATTTCCCACCCAAGACTTTCCGCTGCCGCCAGGACCGCGTAAGGTGACTATCATTTGCCTCTCCCTTACCACTACTATACCCACTACTTCAAACCCACCCATAAAATCCTACGGGCGTTTTTCTAGAGACGCTTTCTCGTTGACGGTGGCGAGGCTAGGATTGCGCCCTTAGAACGCCCGTGGAAGCCCAGAGGGCGTCCCGGTTCCAAAATGCGCCTATTGTCAAAAGTCAAAGATGCAAGCGGTTTCTCAGATAATCCGTAGTCTCTCAGACGCCTTCCTGAGTGCCATTTTACGCCACAAATGCGGTCAACAGACACTCGCAACTGCTCCGTATCTAGAGTCTCTAGAATCACATTCCTAGACCCTTTTTGTTAGTGGGCCTCGGCCCAATTTGTGGTCGACCGCTTAACACTTACTGTCACCGGAACAAGCAAATTGTAGGCCGTCAGAGCATCCTCGACATCCGCTTCCTGCTTCTCGGTCAGGCCGTCGAGCCGCACCTCGTCATGGACCTGCATCCGAAAACCCGTGTCAACATTGGTCTGTACAATGCCGAGCCGATCGATCCTCACCATCGCGTCCTTGACCAGATCACCAGCCCAACCCTGCACCAGCGAGTTGGCTCCCTTGTAAGCCTCGTCTATGGTTAGGTGCCGCCGTCGTCCAAACTCGTTGACGATGTAATGACGCTCACTGAGCCGCATTTGGATCCCATCGAATAGTTCCCGTGACCGCGGTGAGCGGGCAAAGAACGTGTCAACGATGTACCGACCCTTCTCGGCAGTGCTGCCGATGTAGGCGCCGACGCGCTTACCGCTCGCACCGTAGATGATCGCTAGACCAACAGTCTTGGCCTCATCTCGTTCTGGAGTACCTTTAGGCCACTTTTCCGCCGTGCCGCCGTGGATCCACGACGCGATCTCAGAGTAGACATCCCTCTTCTCGTGGTAAGCCCTACACAAGTTCGGGTCCGCAGTGTAATGTGCGAAGCCGCGCATCTCGATCTGGTCATAGTCAAACAAGGTCATTCGCTTGCGAGGAGCATCGGGCGTAGGCCCCGGATCACAGATAAACGCTCGCCGCGCTACCAACGATGTCGGGTTATCCTCATCCGGCCGCGTGATGTTCTGGAGGTTTGGCTTAGAGCAACTGAACCGCCCGGTCCGCGTTCCGCACGAGAAAAAGTCAGCGTGGATCCGTCCGTCCCACTGACTCCATTCCAGGCCCGACTGCACGTATGACGTACGTTGTTTATCTACCGAGCCGAACTGTCGAATGTCCCGGAGTAACTCAATGTGCTCGCCCTTGGCGATCAGCAACTTGAGTGATTCCTCGTCTGTGGAACCCTTTTTCTCACCTGACTTACCACCGGAGGTCCACCTGAGAACCGGCAACTTGAGTTCCTCATAGAGCAACTGACGCAACTGAGCATCTGAACCCAGGTTGATCTCGTGACCACAAGCCTGTGCAACCCGCGCAGTAAGTGTCTCGAGTTCCGCGGTCATTACAATCTCTTGTTCCGCAAGAAACTCCCGGTCAACAAGCACGCCTACCTCTTCCATTTTGACCAGGAGGAGTAGCAGGTCAAGTTCAGTCGCATAGAGGTCATGCAATCCAGAACGCTTGATCTGCGGTTCAAAGTGCTCATGTAGCCGCCACCCCAAGTTACAGTCGGTGCGGCAGTAGGGTTCCATGATCTCGCTCGGGATCTGGCCATAGTTCTTAAGATGACCGTCGCGCTTGCGACTATGCACCTTGATATACTCGTCCTTAGCCGCTTCCTGCGCACCAAGCGATGGATCGTTGAACTCTTTCATGGCCCTAACCTTCAGGGCCTTAGGTTCATTCTCATTAAGTAGATGCGCCATAACCAGCGTGTCACCGATACGCCGTCCAGGCCGCACACCGAAGGTCTTGCGCACCATGTGCAGATCAAACTTAGCGTTGTGCGCTACCACCATGCCCGGCCCATTGGGTCCCAGCATGTCAGTCAAGAAGGCGGCCAGGCCCGGTGTCGTCGCCGGCAAGAAAGCGCTCTGTTCGTACTTGGGACCCCAAGCAAATCCGATACTAACCACGTTGTCACGAACCCACGATGGGCCGCTCGCACGGATAGGAGTATCTGTCTCCGTATCGAAAACTACGGTTCCAGCATTCCAAAGTACCTGTTTCAAATCAGTTAACTGCAAGTAATCTAACCTCCATGGCTCTTTCGTCCATGTTCGGTCCTCTGTTCTGGAGTTCTACTAGCCCAATAAGCGCACATCTTTGCAGCGTGTTTCTTTCCTGAAAGTTGACCGCGGTCATAGGCGCGATGCAGGCCCTGACTGATCTTATTACGGGCGGCGTCCGACATAACGCGGTAGATCTTACGACTATGACAACCAATATGCATTGCTTCAAGATTTTCTGGGACGTTATTTGATCGATCACCGTCTATATGATGAATACACAGACCTTTAGGATGCATCGGTGGCAGTTTTGAATCCCATCCCGCAAAGACTTCCTCACCACAGATACGACATACAAACGGTCCCGGCCCATTATGAGCAAAGAAGACACAAACATATCCTGCCTGATTAAGACCCATGACAAACCTCAGTTAGTTGCATTGTTGTTCTTGTGTTCTCCGAATGCAGACCAGACCTCTAGCGCCGGCCGCCATGTTCGAAGCGGTTCCTCAGCCGCCGCGTCAGTCTTGAACACGCCGCCGAATGGAACCTCGCGTTCCCACGCCAACAGATACCGAGCGGCCTTGCGCGTGTCATCCATACCGGTGTGACTACCTACGCAGGGCAAGGTTGCCGAGGTTGTTTCCACCCGGGTCGCGAGATCCCAGTGCCGTTCGTAAACGTGCCCGCTCGAAGCAACGTGCGTGTAAGAGCCAGGGTCCAAGTCCAGCGCCCGCGCCAATGCCAGTTGCACCGAAACGAAAGCCGGTATGTCATACGACAGGCCCCACACGAGGTCCCATGACCGCATGAAAACCGTCATCTCGAGCAGGTTCTTGCGGCGCTGGAAGTGCCACCCGACCGTGCAAACCATGTCTAGGTCCTTGGCATACCGCAGGTCCTCGGGTCTTCCGACGTAGACCATGCCACGCCGCGAGTCCCCGTCACGTTTGAGTTCACGTTCTACGTCTAGCAACTGCTCGCCGATACGTGGGCCGTATGACCCATAGGCGTTGTTCATCTCGGCCGCCCGCGGCGAGTAACGCGCCAGCAGTTCGCGGTCGAAATCACCTGCCAGGTACTGCGCTATTTCCATCCACATGTAGGCCTGGTTAAACCCGGGACGCCTGACGATGCAGTGGTAAGGACTCTGAAGTTGCAACACCAGCGGCCGCGCCTCACGTGTCTTCAGGCCTCGCGGTTCTACTGGATCGCCGCAGGATATGACCTGTCCGAGCAGGTCCCGATATGACTGCCCGAGACAGTAGGTCTCACAGACGAGCATCGAACCAAACCAGGAATGTTCCATTACAGCGCCCTCTCAATCAACTCTGAGTACCCCTCCAGGTCACGGTAGAAGAACCGCTTCCAGTACTGCGGATGGGGCAGCGCGGCTACCGGCTCGATGCCGACAGTTTCCAATGCCTCTTCGGCGCGCCGACCCAACGCGATAAACCGCCGATCACGCCAACGCCGCAAGATATCATGCGGCCGCACTGTGCCATCTTCGTTCCAGAGCCAACCATTGAGCACGTGGTAGGTCCCTGTCGGCAAACCCGTGGCTATAATCGCACGGCGCAGATAGTCGCCACACGCTGACCTGAAGACGAATGGTACGCCGCACGGACCCCGACACTTACCATGCCGGTCACCGACGAAGATGTACCGCGGGTCGGACGAACCGATTCCCTCATGGTCTGCCGGCAGTGACCCGGTAAACGGTAGTCGTCGCAACAGGTGAGTTACCTTCTCGCCCGTGTAATCGTACGTGAACACCGGTAGGTCAGTTGACCATTGACCTTCTGCAAATGCGCTGTACACGGCGCGTACAAGACCTTCGTCTGCATGATTCGTTGCCTCACTGTCCAGCGCCACGTTCTGAAGCACCGTCTCGAGCGGTGGCAAACAAAGAACAACTACGGCCTTATGCGACGCCAACCAGCCCTCGAGTAACCACCGATCAAGATCATTCAGTGCCGAACCGTCTCGCACCAGCGGTCCATAAACATCTTCGCTCAGGTGCATTCGGTCAATGACCAATGGATGCGGCACGTTCTTAAACCGCGCCAGCCAGTAGATGAGCGGATCCTTGGCCGGGCGCGGAACCGACATGTGGACATAGCGATAGCCGCACAGCATCAACGCCTTGGCCAACGTTGTCTTGCCAGCGCCGTCAGGTCCTTCCAAAAGCACAATCATATCTAATCTACTATACCTCGCTTGACGTACCGGCCGGGACTCCAAGGCCTAGCAATCCCGAGTCTGTTGATAACCCTGAAACTGCCGGGTTCAGCCCGCGCACTGTCAAGACTTCGCAACACGAGTTGCCCTAGGTGATAACCCATCGGTGGCAACACGGCCTGCGAGACATCTGTAGAACAACCATCGTGTGCATCGGGCCTTGTGGTCAGCGCGAACACGAAGTCATCCGGATAACCACTCAGTCGTGCACCCTCACGCAGCGTCAACGGTCTGTCGACGTAAGGATGAACCGTCGTAGTAAGGTCAAAGAGCGTACTACATGGGGCGTTCCCCCGCAGTCGACCCGTGCTCAAACCACGCGCCTTCCTAAACGGCAGCCCCTGCGCGCGTGCCCGATCAACACCGCCCATCACGCCTTCACCGGGCAGCATGTTACGAAGCACATTGAGGGCGATCTCGTCTGGGCGACGCACAACGTGATTGGGAACCAGGGGTTCCTCGCCCAACCACCGTGCCGTAGCCGCTAGATCACTGATCATGTCTCGCACCAGCGGTATGTCATCGATCGTGATCGTGGGTTCCGGGATCTCGAGTTCACCGAGATGCGCAATGAAGTGAAAGCGCTCGCGCCACTGCGGCCCACCCACCAACAACCCGTTAGTCAGGTAGATCGTCACGGCATAACCGACACGTTGAAACGCCTCGGCGAACGTCTTGTAGAATGCCTGCCCACCGTTGAGAGACCAGGCCCGAGGCACGCTCTCGACGATCAACGCCTCCGGTCGAAGTTGAAGCGCCAGATCAAAGACATTACGCGTAAACCCTAGTCGCGGGTCGGCCATGCCGAGGCGACCACCGGCGGTGCTCCAGGGGGCACACGGTGGGTTGGCATAGATGAGATTCACGTGCTCGAGTTGCGAGACTGGCCAGTCCTCAAGGGTAAGAGGGTGCGGCACCTTGGGAAAGTTCAGATCAAACGTTGCGGCGCCCCACGGTCCTTCCTCCCACTGACCAGCGATCTTAAAGCCGGCGCGCTGGATCCCAAGAGAGAAGGCACCAGAATAAATGTGGCACCCTAAGGCCCTCGGTCGTTTCACGGCTGCCATCCGTAGTCCTCCTTGTAGATCCTGATGACGTCTTCTACCGGATGCCTGTGATCGATCGTGTAGACGATCTCGCCCTCTGCACGAAATCTCTCAGCCAACCGTCCGATGAAACGGTGATGCTGTACGACCTGCCACTCCTTGATCGGCCGTCCACCGTTGCGCTGGAGAATGCGCTGAACACACAGGTCCACCGGCGTGTCCAGAAATGCGAACACGACCTGACCGGGGTTCTTGGCTGAGAATTCCTGCCACCAGATCCGCGATGACGAGATCGTCAGTGACTCGCCAAACACGAACGGAGCGGCCTGCATTGCCTCATCGATAAGTCCGTAGAACTTGTCGCGCGTTCGTGTCAGCAAGTAACCGTCTAGGCCGCCACCGGCCGCAGTATACCGGCCCAGCAGTAGCATCCCACCCGGCAGGTCATAGCCGATCAGTTTCTTGTGCGGCGGTTTGTTCCAACCGCTAACCCAGATCGGAGTGTTGGGGTAACGTTCAAGCAACCGGTGCCCGACGTATGACTTACCGCTGCCTCCGCATCCACGGAGAGTCAGAATCATTCCGCGTCCTCCAGTAGATACCGTTCCATTGCCTTGTTCTGAACCGCCTTCGGTCGCGCCGCTCGAAGACGCGCGAGCGCCTCTGCGCCCGGTATTTCGTAGATCGCCGTTAACGCGAGCGCCGCAACAAACGGCGAACGCGAGTGCGCCCCGATGCAATGCACTAACACGGTATGTCCCTCTCGCCACCGAGCCACGACAAACCTAGTCGCCGCAAACGCGGTCTTTTCGTCGACCGACCGGGCGTCTGGCAGCGGAAACTGCTTGTACTCGATGTCAGGCAAGTTCAGCATGTCGGGGTCAGTCAGCCGCAACATGCAGACTACGACGTCTACACCAGCAGCGCGCAGTTCCTCGAGCTTATTCGGGCGATTGTTGAACATGCCTCGAATAAACAGCCGTGGCGCTATTTCGTACATGTGCATCAGTTCTTACCTCCTGACGGGATGTGCTAGGTCGTTCTCAGACTCGGCCCACGAGTACAACAAATCACTCCAGAAGTAGCCCTGCTGTGCGAACACGTGCTTCAATGGAACGCGTACGTCGTCCCAACCCTGCAATTCGCCCAGGCACTCGGCCGGAAAAGCCTCGCGCCGCGCCTGAAAGAAGGCCCGTTCCAGAGGCATGTCACCACCTAGGGAGGCCATGTACTTCGCGACCTTGTGATAGTAGGCCAGTTCCGAGTCGATGGTTCGACCCACGTAGAGCGTGCCATGCTGCGTCTGCCGCCAGTTGCAGAGAAGCACCTCGAGCAGGTAGTAACTCACCTCACGACCTAGTTCCTCGGCGAGCCTATCCCGAACGGCCTCAGCAACCAGGTTAGTCAGAGCGATCGTAGAACGCGAGTTATCGTGCTTATCTCCAACAGTCGACGCCGTCTCCGGCACCAACATACCCAGAGCACGTCGCGGCGACCACGCGCCCGATGGCCGAATATCGGGTGGAACAAGGTGCTCGAATCCTGTCAAGCGACGGAAGACCTCGAGCGTCTTGATGATCACGTACCGGCCGCAGTACTTCACGTTATCCGCAACCGAAGACCACGCTTCCTCGTACGACATTTCCCCGAGGCGTGGCACATACTCTAGATCCCACGCCGCGAAGTCCTGAAGACACTTGACCAACTTAGGCTTCGAACGTACTGGCCGGCGCTGGGTACGGATCGGTAGTCCTGCCCAGTGTTCATGGACCCAATCAAGTAGTTCGTCAGAACTCGCAACTTCTCCTGGGTCGGGCCAGTTTGCGATGATCAGCAGGGCAGGCGGTACAGAACAGAACGTCATGTAGGCGCACAGCCACCACCCTGCACGTTCTCGCAGCCACGACGAGTGTTCCAGCAGTTGATGCGCCTCGTGCATGTGCACATCCGGTCCGCCGACCGCTAACTTGAGTTGACTGAACTCGACGAAACTACGCATCTGAACTGGGTCCAACTGTACCATCACGCATTTCCCTCTGGATCACGAACCCAACATGCTGCGTATATCGACGAGATGGTTTGAATATCGATAGGAAACTTAGACCACGGCGCGCCGAGCAAACCGATGAACCGCACATCAACGGTGTGCGCCAACTCGCAGTCGTATGGGGCATCTCCGATGTAGGTCACGCAACCCCATCGTTCACGTAGACCCATGAGTTGACTCGCCTTTGAGCGGCCGGGTTCCAGGCCCAGGGTCTCAGTGAACTCCAGACTACTGATCGCCTGCCGCACGAGATTCTGACGTGTACTACTCACCAAGGCCGTAAAGATGTTCTGACACCGTAGTACCGCCAACGTTTCTTTAACGTCGTGAAACACCTCGCATGACGGGTAGAACATGTCCTTGTAACACTCAAACCGGTACGCCGCGCTGAGATTCAGCGGATTCTGTGGAAACAACATCTCGAGTTGCTCACTGAACGGGCGCCCCACCGTACCCCGGTAAGCACACCGAGCCTGATGCGCGCCCATACGATAACTTCGCATCAGTTCCGTAACGGCGAGTGACTCAAGCAGAGGCATGGAATTCAAGACCGTGCCGTCAAGATCAAAGGCAAACAGCACCCCTTGTTCACGACTAGATTCCATTGATGTACCTCTCTGTGCCCTCACGGGCCTCATCGTCGGTGACCTGGATCGGGGGCGACTTAAAGAAGTATCCCGACGGTGCGATGATAGGTCCATACAGATGACGATCCAGGGCAATCCGCGCACAACGAATGGCGTCAATGACCACGCCTGCCGAGTTGGGACTATCCCAGACCTCCAACTTCAGGTCTACGTTGATAGGCGAGCCACCGAATCCCTCGCCCTCAATTCTGATGTGGCAGAACTTACGGTCCTTGAGCCAGGGTACATAGTCGCTAGGCCCTACGTGAACGTCGTCGTCAGGCAAGACCTCGTCTATCTGGGAGGTTACCGCGCGTGTCTTGGAGATCTTCTTGGAGATCAACCGCTTCCGTTCTAGCATGTTCAGGAAGTCGGTATTGCCACCGAAGTTGAGTTGATAGGTCCGCTGGATCGGTACGCCCCGGTCCTCAAACAGCCGCGCCAGCACGCGATGAACAATGGTTGCTCCGACCTGTGACTTAACATCGTCTCCGAGGATGGGCACCTTGGCATCACTGAACCGGTTAGGCCAGTACCCTGATTCGTCCGAAGCGATGAACACAGGGATGCAGTTGACGAAGGCGCACCCGGCCTCGAGTACCTGCTCGACGTACCACTTGGTCGCCTCCTCGCTGCCCACCGGCAGATAGTTCAAGACGACCTGTGTGCGCGTGTTCCTCAGTACCTGCGCCACATCGGCGCTAGGTCCCTTGGCCTTCTCAATGACCTGACTCAGATACTTCCCCAGCCCATCGTGCGTCATGCCGCGCTTCACCGGCACCCCCATCGACGGCACATCACAGAATCTGAGCGTGTTGTTCGGGGCCTCAAAGATGGCCTCGGACAGATCCTTACCCACCTTGTTTCGGTCAATGTCAAAGGCAGCCACAAACTCGATGTCACCGATGCGGTAGCCGCCTAAACTGGCATGCATGATGCCCGGTACTTGATCGCCATCTTGAACATCGCGGTAATAGTGCACGCCCTGCACGAGCGCTGACGCACAGTTCCCGGCGCCGATGATCGCTACTCTGATCGGTGAAGTCACGAACCCATCTCCTTCTGGTTGACGCCCTCGCGTAACCGCTCGAAGTTCTTCAGGTGCACGTCGTGCACGGCTGCCATGACGTCAGATTCTCGCAGTCCAACCACGGCAATGATGTTTAACATGAAGACAAAGAGGTCCCCAAACTCCTCGAGCAAGTTGCGCGTGTCGATCTCATGATTCTCGTAGACTCGGTGCCACTTCCAGGGCGCAGCCTCCAGCAGTTCACCGATCTCTTGGTACGCTCGCAGCACATTCCGCCGGATCTGTTCTAGGCGATCCTCAGGAGTCAGTTCCCGATATCGGACGCCGAGACACAGTTGGTAGAGTCGCTGCACCATGTAGGCCATCCCGAGCCAGTTGATGTCACGTACAACAACCAACTCATACGGATACTCCTGCCTAAATGCTGCCAACTTCTCGGCTGCGTTCGCGTGTTCGTACCCCTTGACCTCCAGATAACATGCCGCCTCGTCTATCCAGAAGTCTGGAATGAAGCCACCGGCTGACGTACGAAACTTCCGGGGTTCATAGATCCACGTCAACTGGAGTTCATCTAGGATCCGCGCGACCTTGACCTCCCAAGAGGAGTGCATCTGGATCTTGCCGCGCGGTCCCTCGTAAGCGTACCCCTTAGTCCTGGGGCTCAACCTCGCCCTCGAGTCTCCGACGCAATGAGCGCCTGGGCGCAGGATCGTCAGACTCGACCTCGCCCGGTGCCTTTAGAGGCGCGGCGGGATCGTGGATCGTCTGACTCGGTTTGGAGTCCGTCGCTACCGCCGGGATCTCGGCGGCGTCTGCGGGAGCCTGTGGATCAAGTACTGGCTCACGCATGTCGTTGTCTTCACGTTCCTGCTCATCGACAGGACCCATTAGCGGCGGCTCGTCTGCGGGATTGATCAGGGCGGGCGCTGGCTCACCGGTCAAACGAGTGTGTATATCAAGCGCCGGCTTCTCGCCAGCCAGTGACTCTAGAACGTCCTTCTGGCGCTTGACTTCCCGGGCGAGTTGTGTGATCGCAGTCTTCGCCTGGTCTCTGAACGCGATGAATTCCGGGGCGATCCCGACTCCCTCTACGGCCAATCCCGAGGCATCAGAAGCAACTTGTGCCAGTGTTTTCTCTGACCGCTCGGCTGCTGCCAGCGCGACCTTGTCGCACTCCTCGAGTTGGGCTCCTATGTCGCCCTCGGTGTCGATGTCGGTGTACCGGATCTCGACCTTGAGCATCCCGTAGTCTTGTCCGGGAATCTTGGTCGTGAGTCCCGTCATTACCGAGATCTTAGGCATTCTGTCGACCTCCCTCTTCTGTTCCTAAAATGGCAGGCGCCGGAGGACTTGAACCCCCATCTCCGGATTTGGAATCCAGCGGTTTGCCAGTTAACCTAGACACCTAGTACTTGGGCGGATCGTTAAACGGGTTGCTCAACCAGTCGTCGCCCTCGCTCTCTGCCTCAGAATCATTGGGCGGCGGTGCCGCCTCGCTCTGCGGAACCTGAACCGTGCGCCTCGGCGCGCTCTCCCGTGTCTTGCCGCCGGTCTGTCCGTCCAATGACCGTACTCGGCCCAGAGCGATGTCCTCGAGCTTCGGCAACGTACCCCGTAGTTTCTCCAGGTCCGGCGGTAGGGCCACGATCGTGCCCTCCACGGGTTCCAAGATGTACGTCGGGCGGTTAGTGCCCTTGACGCCTGTGCGAATCCACTCGTAGTCGCGGTCGGTCAGGTTACCGTACCGCTGAACTCGCATGTCAATCGAGCCCTTGTGCATGTGCGAGTAGTGCATGAGGCGCGCCTCGCCGATCTCTTCCTTGAAGCGCACCAGTCCGTTCCAGGTGATCCGCTCGCGCCCCTCGCCAGCCAAGGCCATGAACTGCCGGTACTCGTAGACCCAGGCCAAGAACATGTACGACATGCTAATGTCTTCCTGGCAGTACGGGCACGACTGGTGCAGTTCCTCCAGGCAGAACACGGGCTCGTAGTACGTGACGCCCTTCTGACTACGCTTCATGACCCGGTGAAAGTTACCCCAGAAGACGTCATCGACGTCAGACAAGAACCGGATGACTGCGCTCTCTTGGTCATCGTAGAGGCGCAGGTGCCGAATGAAATCACCGCCGCCTGTCGGCATTCCGGCAGCGGCCTCGCTTCCCTGTTTCCAGCCAGTCCCATGCGTCATAGGTACATTCCCCTCCTATTGAACCGCTTCCCGATCTAACTATACCCAGCCTTAGACCATGGGCAGGTGCCGTCTGAGCTCGGCCTTAACGCCCTCGAACTCATCTGGTGACACCAGCGCCTTCAGTTCCTTGAGGGTCATCCCCTGGTCTAGAACCGACCTCACTATCTTGCGGCAGGTAGAACTGAGCCCTGCCTCTAGTTCCACCCGCTCGAATCCCGACTCATGACTGGGCGCATCAACACCTTCCAGCGGCATCTGCATGGTTAGGGGTACCCGCTTTCGTGCGCGGGGTCGACACGCCAACTGACCCATGCGGTTCTGAAACGCGCAGTACAGGAAGTGCATGAATCCACTCTCGCCACGATTAGGGTCGTAGTTCCGCTGGGCACGCGCCAACACAACGCGCAGTTCCTGAGCGATATCGTCGGAATCCATGCCCGAGACGTACGAGCGAGAGAACTTGATGATGAGCGGGGTGTAACGCTTCTCGAGTTCGCTGTAGGTCATGTCCCTTACACTACTCAAAGTCGTATCTCCTCTCGTGATCATCATAACACAAGTTGGGCCTTTTGTAAATAGGTCTAGGAGACTTTTTGTAAATAGGTCTAGAGGTCACTAGGCAAGAGAATCGGACGTACCGTTGCCAAAACCTCAGAGAGCCGCTCGGCAGCAACCTCCTGAATGTCCTTAACGTCTACCGGCAAGGACACCAAGGACACGCCGTAATTCCGAATCAACTGTCCCACGAGCGTCTTCGTCGACTGTCGCCCAGCCTTATCGTTATCAAGGCAGAGGGCGATCTGTTTGACGTGCGCCCGTAACCAATCTCGCTGTTCCTGCACAAGGTCTGCACCTAACATGGCCAACGCATTGGCGTGCCCGTTCTGGTGCAACCACATCGCATCAAGTGGTCCCTCGACCAGTAACGGAGCCACACCACGGTACAGATGTAGAGGAAAGAACGTCCGTCGAAAGCCGGATGGGTAGAGATACTTGCGTGCCAACGGCAAACCGCGGTCAATTCGCCGACGTACAAAGCCGACGATGTTCGCCTGCCCATCGCGTACCGGAAAGATCAGCGAGTCGTCTTCCTCGTCGTAACGCACCTCAAACTGCCGCATTGTCGCGGGCGTAAAACCGCGGTCAAAGAAATACTGCTCCATGGTGTCAAGCGATAGCGCCTCGTAGACTTCGTTCCAACGTACCAGACTCTCAGCGTACTCGTTGTCACCGCCAGTGATCTTGTACAACCGCGCTAATAACGCTGCCGTACTCTCATGTATGACGGCCCGATGTTCACGCAACCAAGCGACCGCTGCCGCCCCATCAATCTCCAGCATCAACGCGACCAGCGCCAGCAGTCCACCAGTCTCGCTCGAGTGCCGGTCTATCCAGCCGCCGTGTTCCAAGTTGACACTGAAACTAGGGTTGTGCTCGGGGTGAAACGGACAGAGAGTATCGACCCAATCACCACGGGCCCGTTCTGTTAGAACGATCCCGAGTTCCTCAAGCACCTCGGGAATGTCAATCTCAACGTCAGCGATCAGCGTCGTCATCTAGTACGCCGGCCCCTTCGGCGGTAGCGCCTCATCGGTCTCGTGTGTTATCATCGCCAGTTCCTCAATGTGCCCACGATCCACGTCCCAAAGTAGTTCATGACGCCGGATAGACCGTTCGTCGTCTCTAACCTTACGCGTGAGGTAGGATCGGTGACCTGAGTCGTAGGGCTTACTGTGTGAAAGCGCAAAGACATAGTCGGCAACCTGCGCAATCGAGTACCCATAACCGATCTGTGCTATTCCCGGCGGAGTCGATTCATCTTTCCCAGCCTCGCGCGTGGCCTGATGAACCGCGAGTACAGGAATGTTATCATGTTGCGCCAGGGCCTTAAGCATCTCGACGCCTTCTTTGAGAACTTCCCAGCCAGCCTTACCGGCGCCCTTGATACCCAGCAAATGCAGGCCGTCAATCACGACCTCATCTGGCTTGTACTCTGCGGTCAATGCCCATACGTCATCAAACGTGAACGGTCGCCGCGCACTCGGCGCATCGAGAATAACAAAGTTCTCGCCCTGCGCGCAGTAATGAAGCCACGCCATGTAACGTTCGCGTGTCTCCTCACCGTGACGCAGTTTACGATGCGAAAGTTCGATGTGCTTGAGGTGTGCGCCCATCACATCGAACCGCAGGCCTTGCTCGGCTATCGTCATCTCTGGCGAGATCATCAGTACTCGTTTACCGGCGTTCCAAGCCGTCACAGCCATGTGCATAAGCAACCACGACTTGCCAACGCCCAGGGTACCGAAGACAATGACCACGTCGCCACCGACGAACCCCATGTTCTGACAGTCAAAGTACTCTAGTCCAGTAGGAATTCCTATGAACCCGCCCCTTGCTCGAACCCGCTGTGCCTCATCAAAACGATCCAGACGTTCCTTCGCACCGCTGTCCAAGAAATGCTGACGTCGACGACCCCCATCGATGTGCAGCGCTGAAAGGTCTTCGATTAGTCCTGCAATGGCCTCCGTGGGTTTGACCTCAAGATCGGCGCCCCGACGCCACACGGCGCTCTTCGCCAGACGGTAGACCTCACGTTCACGCACGCGCCGGGCATACTCTTCTAGATCGCCGGGTTCCGTCGCCTCAAACCCAAACAGTTGCCGCAGGTCTTCTACCTTAGGCGGTTCGTCTTGCCGCCGCAGATAATCGTCAAGGTAAGTCCAGACCTTGGCATGCAACTCGGGTACCGCGTCGAAACTGTCGGCCGAGATCCCGAGTTCCTTGCACAAACGCACATCGCCCGGCGTCCGTAGACTCGACAGTAGCGTCGCCTCAAGTACAGCAGGTGCGGGTTCGCTCATTGATGTTCCCTTCCGACGTGAATTACCCTTAGCGTTTTCCAGATGTAGACTTGAGAGAGCCATCCATATCTACGCACGATGGGTAATCCAGATACGGAGACGTTCTCCAACACAAAAGCCGCGCTCACTCGCGTACCAACTCGGCTAGGTAGTGCAACTTGAACGTGTACCCTGGGGCATCCGCCCGCCTGGTTAGACCAGTCTGCTTCCGCAGGCACAGCCGTTCATTCTCCAGTTTCACCAACTGACGTTCAGCCCGCTCGGCCATCTCGTAG